>Ga0209514_10000457_pt1 | contig 83712 bp, 65 predicted proteins | sample Subgrocontami58m_FD_187452 | JGI IMG/M metagenome (GOLD analysis project Ga0209514, IMG submission 187452) | Subsurface groundwater microbial communities from S. Glens Falls, New York, USA - GMW37 contaminated, 5.8 m (SPAdes) (version 3) | ecosystem: Environmental > Aquatic > Deep subsurface >... | reverse complement strand
TTGCTTACCTTTACCTTGTGGCTGGTATGGACGGGCATGGATGAGGGCTACGCCGAGCTTGGCGCACACGAGCGCGAGATGTTGCGAGCGGTAGTTGGCGCCATTGTCCACGTACAAGCGTTGCGGAATGCCTCGACGCAGGAGCGCTTGCTTGAACACCGGCAGGAAGGCTTGCGTGTTCTCGGCGAGGGCGAAGGCGCAGTAGGGCACCACGCGGGTGGCATCGTCGAGGAAAGCGATGAGATAGCACTTGCGCCGCCCGCGCCCAGGCACCGCGACGCTGGGGCCGTGCATGACATCGCTCATCCAGAGTTGGCCGGCGTGGGCGAAGGCGAAGCGGCGCCGGTCCTGGGTAATCACCTCGGCGCTTGCCTTATGCATGAGGCCTGCGCGACTCAACAGGCGGTGCACCGTGGACGGGGGCAGCACCAAGGACTCGGGCGCGGCACCGCTTTGCTGCGCGGCGCGAATCAACTGAGGGATCGATAGCCCCGGCTGCTCGTCTTTCAAGCTCACCAGTGCATCGGCCACCGCCTGGGGCAGTGCGCGCGCTCGGCCACGATCGGCGCGCCCCTTGGGTAGCAGCGCGTCGAATCCGCCACGGCGGTAGTCCTTGAGCCAGTGGCGCAGCGTCTCCGGTGCCACCCGGGTACGCGTGCTGCCCGGAATGGTGTACTCGGCACGGGCTTTGTCGCGCAAGCGCGCATACAGCCCGCGGCTGCCTGCGGGTAGTTGGATGAATTCGGCGATCAGCCCATAGCGGAACAGGGCAAGGGCCTGGCGATATTGCGTATCGGTCATGTTCAGCGCCTCCGTGTGTGAATTCAGGGAGTCGCAACGCTATCGGATGCCTCGCGGCGGGTCTGGCCCCATGCACTGTTGGAAGCATCGATTGCGTTCACCGCCAGCATGTAAGTGGGGCTGGAATCCGAGCGGATACGCTAGCGCCTGCAGCTGAGCCTGGGCGAGCTCCCGAGAGAACGTCAGCACCTGCGGGCACGAAAGTCGCCCGCGCAAGGCACAAATCGTCGGAGCACAACCGAGTAAGAACTGCGGCAACAATCCCACCAGCACTGTGAGCAGCGAGCGCACCGGTGCCACGCGCCGGCGTACCCAGCGCACGGCACTTGCAAGGGTGACCGGATCGCTGCGCAGTGCGTCGGCGGCCGCCTCCAGGCTGCGCGCCTGCTCGACCGTAGCGACTACCCGCTCGATTTCCGACAACGGCCCCGGAAAGCGCGCCGCCAGATGATCAGGTAGGAGGCTGAACGTGCGATGACCCTGCGGGCAGTACCAGCGCGCGATCAATGTACCCGCCGGGATCTTGCGCTCGTAGGTTCCATGGCGCGCAAACCCACAGCCTCCACGCGGATGCAGTGGGCAACACAAAAGTCTTGCCTCGCGCCACGCTTCTCGGGTAACGTAATCAGCGCCGGTAAGCCCCGTCTTGAACCGAAGCTGCACCGGTATTAGGCCCGCGTCGGCGTCCACCTTCGCGGGCCTTCCTCTTTCTGTAATCGATAAGGCTGTGAAGCTTACGTCCACCGCCTCCGATTCGGAAGCGCTTAAACACCTTCCAGCGCACACATTCAACTGGCAGCGCCACGCATCTGCCGCGCTTCGCTTGCCTCCTGGCTCGTTCGGCTTCGCCGAGTCGAGCCCAGGCCGCGTTCTTCTTTTAAAACCCCGCTAAATTAGCGCCAACAAAAGCGAGGCTCCGCTTGCGGTTTCATGAGCAGAAGTGGGTTCGCTGCCGTGAGCGTCGAGGCCCTCCCACTCAACCTCATTACCTCACCGCGTTACGCTGCTTCACGGTGAAACACTCAGGCACAAACATACCGGTGAATCACAAAATACTGTGAGAGACAACAGTGGACACGCCGAAGCAAACATCGAGGCCAGAGACCGGATGTCGCCATGACTTGGCGGCGAGCACCGCCAGCGCGAGGTATACGCGCCGGCCCAGATACCGCACGGACATTGACGTCGTGCGCAGGCGGCACCGGTTGCAACAGAAACTGAAGCGCGAATCAAAGTCGGCACGAAACTCGTTCGGGCAGGCCCGCGGCTTTCGCGGATAGTCGGCGCAGTGCAGAACACCGCCGCACGGGCAGCCTGCCGCACGCGCCTCAGCAGCCAGTTCTTCGTCGATGCGCAACAGTAAGCGGAAAAAGTTGAAATCTTGCAGTAGGGCGTGGCACACTGGGATGGTCTCTTGGCTTGGTAACCAGAGACTCCCCCAAAGGGCACGTTTGTTCAAGTTCCCCGAGGGGGGTCACCCATCCACCATCACGCTGCTTGACCAGAAAAGCAGCAAACACCATCGCGATCAGTGACCGTACTCATCTACCTTGGCCCCATAACAATTCCGCGCAGTACAGAACCGGCCGAGAATGTTCGATACGCGACCCTGCTTCTCGCTGGCATTAGCGAGACATCCATTATAAATCAGCTGGCGTCTCTATTTAAGTCATGAAACATACTGACGAAGCCAAGACTTTTTTTGGCCACAAGAGTCGCGAAGAAATCGCCGCATGGCTTGATGATGTATTTCATTCTGTTCACGTGGACCCCTCCAAAGATATCTCTGCGGCTCTATTCCCGATGGAGGCTTGGTATGGTCGTAGCGATTCATATCTTGATGATTTGTCCGCAATGTGTCGAGAAAGCTTATCCGCCAAGGAGCAAGCCTCTTTTAACGAAGGCGTAGGTACGCTGCTGCAGCGATACGCGTCCCAACACGACATTGCGCGTGTGCTACTTGAGGATGCAATCGATCTAGTCGGGCGCCTACGCGCCTTCGAAGCCTCTGAGTCGTTGTTTATTCTCCTCCGCGACCGCGGGCACGATATTCCGTCACTTTGGTACGACGCCTTGTCTACCTACGCCACACTCAGCCCTGCTCGAGAAATAGTCGATCCCGTTCGTAAGATGGTGGGATTAGAAGAATTTCCAGCGAACTATGGAATTTATGCCTGGCAGTACCTTTGCGAGGCCCATCCAGCGGCTTGGCTAGACCATTGGAACCATGTAAGACCAAAATTTGAAACGTTAGCGAGCGCGATTCCCGCAGAGGAAAGACAGAACACGCTTAATTCATTCTATGATCTTGCCGCTGAAATTCTCACAGAGAAAGTGGGGCAGTATTTGTACGGCGCTGGTCAATCGATAGATCTCTCCGAGGATGAGATTCTTACTGACGTCATTTCGCGGTTGCCCGCAGATGTCTACTGCAACGTCATGCGTCCGCCACATGAATCGGAAATCCAATTGCCCTCTTCAGGCAATTTGAAACCGACGAAGCGAAATTCCATGTACCTGAGTGAACAACGCTTCTTTGCGACCATGGAGCTTGTAAGCAGAGACAAGCCGAGCTTGATAACGATTGTTAAGAACAAGCTACTGCATGCAGGCGTCACGAGATTAGGGCGATAGTGATGGGTCCGCTTGAGACTAGAGCAACCGAAGCGCCAACTCTTCCGGCGCTAGCGCTTGAACTTCTTCGTAAGAGCGTCGGGTTCTTCCTGGACTACGACGCTTTTCGTAGTCGTACAGGTTCCGGGAAAAGCAAAGGCCCTCGCGTCTACTACGCCGTCGACTACGATGTCATTTATTTGTATCTTAATCCGAGATCCATGTCTCGCTATGCCAATTTCTTTGGCGCTGCAGAAGATGAACCGAGTCGAGTTGCGATGTCGTTCTTACTCGGTGATTATTTTTTCTCTCCAAGGCGCCGCCGCCTAGAATTGAGTCCCTTACCAAGCTACTTGCTATGGGAATCACACTTTGAAGAGTTGATGGATGGATTAAGTTCAATTTCGAGCGCCGCGACCGAATCGATTATGTCAGATTCAGAAATTAATCGAATAATTGCCGTCGCGAAGGATGTGTTGGATAGAGATGACTCGCCACAGGAGCAATTAAATCGCCTCGTAAAGGTGTTAAGTGCGAAGGTATCTGACTTGCTTAAGGCATATGATAAATCGCTCGGCAGATTCCAAGCTCTTGAACGCTATGCAATGTTAAGAAACGACGGTCTGCGAAGAATAGATAGCGTCGATTGGTTTAGCGAGCTTTCTTTCCAGCCGCTACCTGAGTCTGACGATCCGCGCGATAGGTTACGCCTGAATCAGTTGGTAATTGATTGGACACGCAGGTTGCGCAAGACTAGCAAATATCAGACAGAAAAAGCGTTACGGAATGACGCGCTTGTGCTCGCCTCATTGCAATTATTTAACGAGAAATGTTTGAATGCGAAAATCGAAGCGCGCATGTGCCTGATCACGGGATCAGAGTATATCTTTGAAGCGGCGGCCGAGTTGTCTGATTCGTTTACTGCCTTATATTTGAGACATCCTCAGGCCTTTCTCATGGATCAGGAGTTTTTCGCTCCGGAACATCCGTCAGCATCGATATCCCACTTGGGCGAAGCTAGTACGCTCAAACTATTCGATTGGCTAAACCTTTGCTTGCCCAAAGCCGTCAAGAGCGCGTTAAACCTGACCCTACAAGGGGTCAATTCGCGAGTTCTTGATAACATTTACAACGAATCCAGTCGAGATCCAGGCATTGCTAAGTCAGTGTCGATTCTTGCAACACTCGAGCGCGGTGGGAAGCCAGATCGAGATTTGATTAATGAACTGAAGACGCAGATCGCGGTGCACGCCGCCAGCATTTATAGCGATATCGATCGACTGAGCCGAGTTGGCGAGTATTCAGGGGCGCACAACCTCGCATCAATGTTGAGGGACGTGTTCAACGCCAAGCAGCTGGATGTTGAGAGCCTTCGATCCACATTCGACAATAGGCTCCTTGAATTGCTCGATCGCATCTTACTTGATGCGGGGTGGTACTCTATAGTTAACCGTTCCGATGGAATTACGGACGATGTACGTCTAACTCCTCAAGGTGTCGGTGCGCGAAAAAGCGTACCAGCACTATGCTTTGACGACGGGTTTCCGAAATCTATCGCCGCCGGAGATCGGCTGATCAAATATCAGGAGCATGGAGTCGACCTAACGGCGCGTGAATTAAAGCAGATCTATAACGACATTGTTCGAGAAGATAAGTCGCTATATCACGCGTATATGATATTTGGTCTGCTGTTTTCGCTGAAAGGGTATTGGCAACCCGCATCATCACTCGCCGAACGCGCGATTCAGATTGCTGATGGAATTCGCGCCAAACATGGGGATGCCTATGATCCGAAGAAGGAAAGGCGCAATGGACGAGAGGCGGCGTATCTCGTTGCTGTCGCCAAAAGGCGACTAATTCGGGACATCGCGGACCTGGACAAGGCTGCGAAGTTTCTTGAGCAGGCGCGCGTTCGGATTTCCGACGACGGATCTGATTTTGTAATTCGATTTGATAGTGAGGATCTTGCAATTGCCACTCGTCGAATACTGCTCGAGTATTATTGTGGGCAGGTCGGCGATTCGCCGACTCCAGACATTCTGGAGGTAATGACGCGAATAAGCGCCATTGTCGAGAGATGTGGGCAAGAACGTCGCGCAGAAGTGCGGGATTGGGTCAGTCGACAAAGCGCAGTCAACTATCTTAACCTTCTCGTGATTCTATATAGTGCGCGACGGCAATTGGATGAAGCCTCGGAAATGCATAGGAAAATGCTCGACTTGTTGGGAGCACGAATTGAGAAAGATGCCAATTGCATTGCCAATGACCCACACGCATGCATAACCTATTTAGTCGGAGTCGCCATTCTTGATCGCGATGGGACGGAATTCGAAAGAGCATCGGTCCGCTTCAAACATTTGTTAGATATTATTGGAAATATGCCCTACGACGTAAAGCGCCGGGACACTTTCAAAGCGATCATTGATTCTCGACTTCCGGACTGAAGATCGAAGAATCCTCCTAAACTGTTTTCGCCCTCCCCCTCAACACATATTCTTGGATCTTCCCCGTTGCCGTCGTTGGTATCGGATCTAACCCAAACTTAGTGGGTATCTTTTGGGGGCATCTCGCCTCTTCGAACTGGCGAGAACTAGTATCCATACGTCTTTCCAGCCACTGTGCGATCCTCCTCCACGCGTCATGCCGCGTTACCGTGGAGGGGTATCACTTGCGCCCCGGCCTTCAACTTGTCTAAGTAGTCCGCCCATTGCTGCATCATCTTCCGCCGTTCTGGCAGGAACTTCGTACGGTTGTAGGCGGTGCCCAAAGCATCGGGTACGCGGTGCGCCAATTGGTGCTCGATCACTTCCGGCGCAATACCAAGCACTTCATGCAAGATGGTGCGCGCCATCGCTCTGAATCCGTGCCCAGTGATCTCTGTGCGGGTGTTGTATCCCATGCGCCGAAGGGCAGCGTTCACGGCCGCGTCGCTCATCGCTCTGCCGTTGCTTCGCGCTCCCGGAAATACAAATGCCGTATGTCCGGTGAGCGCGTGCAGTTCGCGCAGGATCGCTACGGTTTGCGATGCCAGCGGTACGAGGTGCTCTGTGTTCGTCTTGGTCGCCGTGTACTTCCATTCGGATTTATCCAGGTCGAACTGCTGCCAGCGAGCCTGCCGTAGTTCACCGGGCCGAACGAACAGCATTGGCGCGAGCTTCAAGGCGCACTGCACGATATAGGTGCCCTTGAAACCGTCGATCGCTCGCAGCAATTCGCCCACACCCGCCGGTTCCGTAATCGAGGCGAAATGCTCTTGCTTCACGGTGGGCAATGCCCCGCGTAGATCTCGCGTAGGATCGCGCTCGGCGCGTCCGGTTGCAATGGCATAGCGGAACACCTGCCCGCAGGCTTGACCTACTCTATGCGCAGTATCGATCGTTCCACGACCTTCTACCCGCCTGAGCACCGCCAGAATATCAGGCGCGGTTATCTCGGATATCGGCTTGCTACCTATCCACGGAAAAGCGTTGCTCGATAGTCGCATAGTGGTTTTATTGAGGTGACTCTCTGACCATCCCGCTTTCCGTTTCGCTATCCACTCTCGCGCGATCGCTTCGAATGTGTTCGCGGCTAATACTGCTCGCGCCGCCTTCTCGATCTTGCGTTGTTCGCGTAGATGTCAACGGACTGTACCGGACTGCTTCGGGCAAGAAAAAGGCCGTACTCATTGATTTTACTTTGAGTTACGGCCTTTATCGGACTGCTGCGGACTAGTTGTTGGTGGGCCCACCTGGACTCGAACCAGGGACCAAAGGATTATGAGTCCTCTGCTCTAACCAACTGAGCTATAGGCCCTTATACACAAATAATCTATCTTCCAACTTGCGCGCGCTCAATACCACGCGTGCGCGAGCCAATAGACTGCTCTTGAGTTTGCAGCATTATAAGCCATGCCGTGAGTTTCCTCGGTACGGATCCGTGAATCGTGCGGGCTTCGTTGAGGCGCCTCGCAGCGCTTGACAGGTGCATCAACGGCCTCGATACTTCCGGTTCAAAATCGGCCAGTTGGAGGAAGTTTCTTCCCATTCTTCGTGCCGACACGATCAGGAGGAATTCCACGTGATCACGCGTCGCACGTTCAACAAGTCCATGCTTGCCCTCGCGGCTCTCTCCGCAGGCAATGCTGCATTCGGCCAGTCGCTGGCGGCGAAACAGGACCTGCGTGTCGCTCTCGGTTTCGACGACATGGCGAGTGTCGACCCGCATACTGCGGTCACCTCGATAAGCGTCCCCATCGTTCGCTCGATCTATGAGGGGCTGCTGGCGTATCCGCCCGGCTTCCTCGGAGCCTCCACGGTGATTCCCGCCCTCGCCGAACGCTGGGAAGGCTCGGGAGACAAGAAGACGTGGGTGTTCCATCTGCGCCGCGGCGTGCAGTGGCACGCTGATTTTGGAGAATTCACCTCAGCGGATGTCAAGTTCTCGATCGAGCGCGTGGCCGGCACGAGCTTCGCCTCGCCCTTCCGGCAGTCGCTGCAGGATGTCGAAGCCGTGCACGCGGACGACCCCTACACGGTGCGCGTCGTGCTGCGCGCTCCGGATGCGCAATTCGCGTTGCGCATGGTGAATTTCCAGGCCGGTTTCATCGTGTGCAAGAAGGCGATCGAGAGCGGCGTCGATATTCGCACGCGGCCCATCGGCACCGGGCCGTTCCGGTTTCAGGCTTACAAGGCACGCGAGAGCCTGGTGCTGGCGCGCAACGACAGCTACTGGGGCGGCAAGCCCATCCTGACTTCGATCACCTGGTACTTCATGCCCGATGACGCCGCGCGCGAACTGGCATTGCGCACCGGCGAAGTCCATGCAATCGACCTGCAGGCACGCCAGGACATCGTCAACCGCGTGCGCGCCCAGCGCCTAAAGGTCGATATCGCCAAGAGCGGAACACCGTATTGGCTGTTCTTCAATCTCAGGAAAAAGCCATTCGACGATATTCGCGTGCGCCGTGCGCTCGCTCACGCGACCGACCGCGACGAACTCGTGGCGTTCCTCGGCAAGGATCTCGCAGATGCGGAATATTCCGCCGTTCCCGATGGCTATCTCGGCCACACCGAAAAGATCGAGAAATATCCGTTCAACATCGCCAAGGCAAAGGCGCTGCTCGCCGAGGCGGGACAACGCAGCGGTCTTGCGGTCAATATTGCGATGAGCAACGCGCCGACCTATCTGCCTTACATGCAGGTGATCCAGGCGCAATGGAAGAAGGTCGGCGTCGATCTGAGCTTCCGCGTCGTCGATCATCCGACCTATCACCGCCTGATACGCGAAGACCTGAACGCGATCGTGATGTACCAGGCGACGCGCTATCCGAAAACTGCCCAGATCTATCTCGAGCAGTTCTACGCCAAGGATGCGGCCGTCGGCAAGAAGACCACGGTCACCAATTTCAGCAACTACGGCGATGCCATGCCGGGGGTGGACGACATCATCGCCAAGGCGCGTGCGAGCATCGACCCCGCCACGCAGGTGAAGCTCTGGGAAAGTGCTCAGCAACGGATCGCCCGGGACGCGGTGGCCTTGCCGCTGTTCAATCAGAACGCCGCGCGCGCCCGTTTGCCGCTGCTGGACCTGCAGATGGATTCGGGCAATCTTTCCTTCTACATGTTCTCGACCAAGACGCGCATCCTCGCCGGGTGAGCCCACCCGGCACGTGCCTCTTTCTGATTGGAGAGCGGGCGCTACACGGAAACACCAGATGAATATCCCCGCCAAACTGCAGCCTTATTTCGATCGCGTGAAGCAAATCGAGCGCGAACCCTTGCCGCGGAACATCGGCGCGCTGCTCGATGCCGCGGCCAGCGCCGTGCCGGATCAGGTGGCGCTCCATTTCATCGCCGACGAGCGCAGCTACACCTACCGCGCGCTGCGCGAGGTAGTGAACAAGGCAGCGAACGGCTTCGCGGCACTCGGGATCGGGCAGGGCACCCACGTCGCCTTGATGATGCCCAATATTCCGCAATGGCCGATCACCTGGCTCGCACTCGCTCGCTTGGGCGCCGTCTGCGTGCCGATCAACGTACGCTATACCTCGCGCGAGCTCGAGTTCTCGATCGAGGATGCCGAGGTCGATCATCTGGTGATCGATCGGCAGTATCTCCGCGTCGCGGCCGAGCTTACCGGCAACCGGCTGAAGACCATCCTGGTCGCGGGCGAGGCCGGTTCCGGGCAACGCAGCTGGGACGAGGTGGTCGCAGTAAGCGATGCGAGATTCACTTCCGCGCGCGAACCCATCCTCGACGACCTGATGAACATCCAATACACTTCAGGCACGACCGGCCTGCCCAAGGGGTGTCTCCTCACCCAGCGCTATTGGCTCACATGTGCCATGGTGCACGCCGGCGCGGACGGCATGGAGCATCAGAACATCCTCGCGACCAATCCATTCTTCTACATGACGCCGCAGTGGTTGACGCTGATGGCGTTCTTCCGCCGCGGCACCCTGTTCATCGCGACGCACCGCAGCGGCACCAGCACCATGGAATGGATACGCAGATACCGGATCCACTTCAGTTTGTTGAACAAGATCGTGTTCGATCAGCCGAGCGCGCCGCTCGATGCCGAGAACGAGATCAAGAAAGTCGCCATCTACGGCTTTCCCAAACAGGACCATGCGGCGCTCGAGCGGCGCTTCGGCTTCATGGCGCGCGAGGCGTTCGGGATGACCGAAATCGGCTCCGGTTTGTTCATGCCGCCTGAAGCGGCATTCATGACGGGATCAGGATCGGCCGGGCTGGCCGCGCCGTTTCGTGAATGCCGGATCGCCGACATGGACGGGAACACCCTGCCTGCCGACGCGGTGGGTGAACTGCTTTTTCGCGGCCCAGGCCTGCTGCAAGGCTATTACCGACGCCCGGATGCCAACGCCTCCGGATTTCACGGCGAGTGGTTCCGAACCGGCGACCTGGCGCGCCAGGACAAGTACGGTTTCATCTACATTGTCGGGCGCATCAAGGACATGGTTCGACGCGCCGGCGAGAGCGTTGCTGCCGGCGAGGTCGAGAAAGTCTTGACCGCGCTGCCGCAGATCGAGGAAGCCGCAGTCGTGCCCGTGCCGGACGCGCTGCGCGGCGAGGAAGTGAAGGCCTACATACGCCTCAAGAAGGACGTAAAGCCCGACGACCTGCCGCCCAGCGTTATCCTCGAACATTGCGGCCGCAATCTCGCCGTATTCAAAGTGCCTCGTTATCTCGAATATCGGACCGAAGACTTCCCGCGTACGCCCTCTGGCAAGATTCGCAAAGCAGAATTGATCGCCGAGAGGCCCGACCTGCGGATTGGCAGTTGGGACCGCATCGAGGGGAAGGTGATCTGATGCGCACACCGCATCAGTCTTCTTCCCCGGCGCGAGGCAGCAGAAGCGGCTCGAGGTTCGCGACTGAATGCTGAGCTATGTCATCCGCCGCGCCCTCGCAGCGCTGCTGATCGTCTGGGCGGTGGTGACTATAGTGTTCTTCTCCATGCGGATCATTCCAGCCGATCCGGCGGAGGTCGCCCTCGGCGATCATGCGTCGGCGGAAGCGCTGGCGGCATTTCGTAAACAGGCCGGGTTGGACCAACCGTTGCTCGGGCAGTATCTCGGCCTGCTTGCATCTTTGGCGCGCGGCGACCTCGGGCGCTCGATGATCACCAACCAGCCGATCGGCGAACAGATCGCGGCGGCCTTTCCGCATACACTTGCCTTGGCCCTTGGTGTCCTGCTGGTCGGTGTGGTGATCGGAATTCCGATCGGCGTAGCGACCGCCGTCAAGCGCGGCACGTGGCTCGATTTTTCCGGACGCTTGTTCTCCCTCCTCGGCCTGTCCTTTCCCCCCTTCTATGTCGGCATCGTCCTGCTCATCGTCTTTTCCGTCTGGCTCGGCTGGTTTCCCGTGATCCACGCACCGCGCACAGGCACCATCGGCGAGACACTGCACAAGCTCGTCCTGCCGTCCTTGAGCCTCGGCTTCGTGCAGGCCGCCTACATAGCGCGCCTGACCCGCTCGACGATGCTGGAAACCCTGAACCAAGACTATATCCGCACCGCCTTCGCCAAGGGACTGCGCCCGTCGAAGGTCTATTTCAAGCATGCGCTGCGCAATGTGCTGATCCCCGTGGTGACCGCCATCGGGATGTATACCGGCGCAATCCTTGGCGGCGCGATCTTGACCGAAGTCGTGTTCAGCCGGCCCGGGCTCGGCAAGCTCCTGATCGGTGCTGTCGCCCAGCGCGACTACAACCTGATCCAGTCCGGCCTGATCGTTTTCGCCGGCATCGTCGTCCTGGTCAATCTGCTGGTTGACCTCAGTTACGGTCTACTCGATCCGCGGGTGAAACATTCCTGATCCGACTTCGACCGAGATGGCCCTGACACTGCGCGGCAAGCGGCGCGCACGCGTGTGGATCTCCGTGCTGTTTCGGGACGTCGGCACGAAGATGGGCGCCGGCATTCTGGTGGTCGTGGCGCTGGCCGCGGTGCTGGCCCCCTGGGTGGCGAGCCATGACCCGACTGCGCAGTCGATCCTGCATTCCTTTCGCTCCCCGAGCGCGGCGCACTGGTTCGGCACCGACGAATATGGCCGCGATCTGTTCAGCCGCGTGGTCTGGGGCGCCCGCCCGGCGCTGACCGTCGGCGTCCTCTCGGTGCTCGTCTCGATGATTGTGGGCATGCCGCTTGGCATGCTTGCCGGACTGAAGGGAGGCCGGGTCGATCTCGCAGTGTCGGCGCTGGTCGACGTCATGATGTCTTTCCCTTCGTTGCTCCTCGCGCTGATGATCGTGACCCTGGTCGGCTCGGGCCTGCATATCCTGGTGCTCGCCATAGGCATTGCGCATGTGCCGCTGTTCATCCGGCTCGCGCGCAGCTCGACCATGCAACTGCGTGAATTGGACTACGTAGCGGCGAGCCGCACCTTCGGTGGTCGCGACAGTTGGATCATAGTCCAGCATATCCTGCCCAATATCATCGGTCCCCTGATCGTCATGGCGACACTCGGTATTGCCGGGGCGATCCGCGACGAAGCCGCGCTGAGCTTTCTCGGGCTCGGCATCCAGCCGCCGCAGCCGAGTTGGGGCAACATCATCCGCGACGGTGTCAGTGCGATCATGGCCGCACCCTGGATGGCGCTGATCTCGGGCTTCGCCCTTGCGCTCACTGTTCTCGCGTTCAACATGATCGGCGATTCCGTGCGCGACGTGCTCGACCCGCGCGACATTGCCGCGGCGAGCACTGAGAAAGACGAACGGCGATGAGCGGCCGCCCCCAGGTGACCAGCGGGCCCTTGCTGTCGGTACGCAATTTGCGCGTCACGGTCGCGGGCGCAGGGCGTGCGCTGGTCGACGGTGTTTCCTTCGATGTTCCTCCCGGCGGGGTCATGGGAATCGTCGGCGAATCCGGTTGCGGCAAGAGCCTGACCGCACTCTCGATCCTGCGTCTGACGGCGCCGGCGATCGGCGTAGCTGGGCAGATCCTGTATTGCGGCGAAGATCTGCTTCGCATCGGCGCCGAGCGCCTGCGGCAGGTGCGCGGCGGCGAGATCGCGATGATATTTCAGGAGCCGATGACTTCGCTGAACTCCGTCTTCACCGTGGGTGACCAAATAGAGGAGGCGATCCGCACCCATTACGCGGTTAGCCGCCGATCCGCGCGCGCCACCGCGATCGAGTTCCTCGCCAAGGTCGGCGTTCCCTCGCCCGCCACCCGCGTCGACAATTACCCGCATCAATTGTCCGGCGGCATGCGCCAGCGAGTGATGATCGCGATGGCGCTTGCCTGCCGCCCGCAGCTGCTGATCGCGGATGAGCCGACCACCGCGCTCGACGTGACCATCCAGGCACAAATCCTCGATCTGCTGCGGCAACTGCGGGCCGAGTTCGGGATGGCGGTCGTCATCATCACGCACGATCTCGGCATTGTTGCCGACCTCGCCGACGAGGTGGTGGTGATGTATGCCGGGCGCGTTGTGGAACAGGCCCCGGTTGCATCCTTGTTCGCGCGGCCGCTGCATCCCTACACCGAAGGACTGCTGCAAAGCGCGCCACCGATCGATGTCGATGTGGAGCGCCTGCCCACCATTCCAGGCACGGTCCCATCTCCTGACCTCGTTCTGCCGGGCTGCCGCTTCGCGCCACGCTGCAGCTACGTGCGCTCGCCCTGCATGTTGAGCGATCCGCCGCTCATCGCCTGCGGCGACGGTCACCTTGCCGCCTGCATCCGGCACCGGGACTACGCACCATGACCGAAGCTTTTGCGCCTATGCTGCAGGTTGACGATCTGAAGGTCCAGTATCGAACGCGCACCGCCCGAGCCCCCTGGAAAGCAGTTCAGGTGGTGCGCGCAGTCGACGGCGTTTCGCTCGTGATCCGCTCTGGTGAAACCCTGGGTCTGGTCGGCGAGTCGGGCTGCGGCAAATCGACTGTCGCACGCGCCATTATCCGGCTGCTGCGGCCGACCTCCGGCAGTATCATTTTCAACGGCCGCGATATCACCGGCCTGTCGCAGGATGCGCTGCGGCCGATCCGTTCGCAGATTCAGATCGTATTTCAGGATCCGGCCAGCTCGCTCAGTCCGCGCCTCACGGTCGATCGCATCATCGCCGAGCCTATGCGGCTCGCCGGATGGGAAAGATCCCGCATGCGCGATCGCATCGGCGAGCTGCTGCGCTTCGTTGGACTCGATCCGCAATTTGCCTACCGCTATCCGCACGAGTTCTCCGGCGGCCAGCGCCAGCGTATTGCAATCGCCCGCGCCCTCGCCCTGTCGCCGCAACTGCTGATTTGCGATGAACCGGTTTCCGCCCTCGACGTTTCGGTCCAGGCGCAGGTCATCAATCTGTTCAAGGACATCCAGCGCGAGCTCGGGATCAGCTACCTGTTCGTCGCCCACGACCTCGGCGTCGTCCGACAAGTGTCGCACCGCGTGGCCGTGATGTATCTCGGCAAGATTGTGGAAGAGGCTCCGCGCGCTGCTCTCTACGAGGCCCCCTTGCACCCCTATACGCAGGCACTCTTGTCCGCTGTGCTGCGCCCCGTGCCGGGGACGGCGCGCAACCGCATTATTCTCGAGGGCGATCTGCCGACGCCGATCGCTCCGCCAAGCGGGTGCCGCTTTCGCACGCGCTGCCCGCTCGCGGCGCCGGTCTGCGCCGAAACCGAGCCGCCCTTGCGCGAAGCCGCGCCGGGCCGCAAGGTCGCCTGCCATTTTGCCCCCGACGCGAAAATCACACGTCATTAATCAAGGAGACCGCTTTGACTTATCAAACCCTGGAGCTCGCCGTCGACGACCGGGTGGCGAACTTGAAGCTCAATCGTCCGGACCGAATGAATGCCTTGAGCGAGGAACTTCTGCAGGAGTTCAAGCAGGCGATCGCTGCCATCGACAAGGACGAGGATGTGCGCATCGTCATCGTCTCCGGCGCGGGCGGGAAGGCGTTCTCGGCAGGCTATGACCTGCGGGACACACCGGACGTGCCCAAACGGTCCCTCGCCGAGCTGAACGAGCGCTATGCTTGGCAGCAAACTTTCAATCTTTCAGTCTGGAATTGCAGCAAACCGGTAATCGCGATGATCGACGGCTATTGCCTGGCAGGAGGGCTCGAACTCGCCACCTGCTGCGACATCCGCTATTGCTCGGACACCTCACGCATCGGCGCGCTGGAAGCCCGCTTCGGGGGTGGCATGGGTACGCTGATGCTCCCATGGTTACTCGGGAACAAATGCCGCGAGCTGATCTACACAGGCGACATCCTGCCGGCGGCAGAAGCGCTGCGCATCGGACTGGTCGACCGCGTGTTCCCGCAGGCCGATCTGGCCGCCCAAACCATGCGCATTGCCAAACGCATGTCGCGTGTCGCCGCGACCTGCCAGAGCTGGAATAAGCGCGCCATCAATCAGACCTTCGAGGTCATGGGTCTGCATGCAGCTTTGCGCCACGGCATTGACGCTGCCTCCATCCTGCGCGCTATCGGATCGCCCGAGCGTGAAAAGTTCGACGAGTTGCGCCGTACCGAGGGGTTATCTGCGGCGTTGGCCTGGCGCAAAGCGCTTTTCGCCCCGTTTGAATGACAGATGCGATTGCGGCGCATGGAATATCATGGCCAAGTAGCGTCAAGCGCCGCTTCAAGTTACATGATTCCTTCGCGTGCGTCTGACGCCCGACCGATCATCACCGAGTTCTTGCACCCATGCTAGATAACCTGCAGCTTGCCGCTATTCCCAAGGAAGAAGAATCGATGCGCGCCGAATATCGCGCATTTATCGCGAACGAGGTGCGCGACCTGCCGCCGCACGTGCGCGCGCGCTCCTGGGCCGCATTCGACGCCGAGTTCAGCCGCAAGCTCGCCGCGCGCGGCTGGGTCGGTCTGACTTTGCCGCGCGAACTGGGCGGCGGGGGGCGCAGCGCGTTCGCGCGCTTCGTTTTGTCCGAGGAGCTCCTCGCCGTGGGCGCGCCCGTGGCGGCGCACTGGATCGCCGATCGCCAGAGCGGTCCGCTGATCTGCAAGTACGGCACCGAGGAGCAAAAACAATTCTATATTCCGCGCATCTGCAAAGCCGAAGCGTTCTTTTGCATCGGCATGAGCGAGCCGGGTTCGGGTTCGGACCTCGCGAGCGTGCGCACGCGCGCGACGCCCGAAGGCAGCCTCTGGCGGCTGAACGGCCAGAAGATCTGGACCACGCACGCGCACCACTCGCATTACATGATCGCGCTCGTTCGCACCTCGGGCACCGCCGAGGACCGCAACAAGGGCCTCTCGCAGTTCATCATCGACCTGTCGCTGCCAGGGGTCACGGTGCGGCCGATCGTCGACCTTGCGGGCGATGCGCATTTTTGCGAAGTCTTCTTCGATAACGTGGCGCTCGACGAAAATGCGCTCATCGGGACTGAAGGCAGCGGCTGGGAACAGGTCACCGCCGAACTCGCTTACGAGCGCAGCGGGCCGGAGCGCATCTATTCGAGCATCGTGCTGTTGGAGCCGTGGCTGCAGTGGCTGAAGAGCCTGCCCAATCCGTCCGCGGCCCTGCTCGCGCAGGCGGGCGCCATCGCCTCGCATCTCGCGGTGCTGCGTCAAATGTCGATCGCCGTGACCGCGCGGCTCGCAGCTGGCTTGAGCCCCGTGGTCGAGGCGGCGCTCGTCAAGGACTTGGGTACGGAATACGAACAGCAGCTGCCGCGGCTCATCGCCGACACGGTCTATGCCGATCCGGACACGCCGCCTCCGAGCGAGCTCGTGCGCACGCTCTCCTATATAACCAAAGTGGCCCCGGCCTTTTCGCTGCGCGGCGGCACACGCGAAGTGCTGCGCGGCATGATCGCGCGCGGTCTTGGCCTGCGCTAAGGAAACCTTCATGCAAGACAACCTGCTGCTCGACGCGCTCGAGTCCCTGCTGAAAGACAAGGCGGCGCCCGCGGTGGTGCGCGCGATCGAGGGCGGCGGATCCACGGCCGCCTTGTGGAGCGCGCTCGAAGAATCGGGCTTTTGCGACACGCTCGTCGCCGAAGCCGAAGGCGGCGCCGGACTCGGCCTCGCGGATGCATTTCCGCTCATCGAAGCCTGCGGCCGCCATGCGCTGCCCCTGCCGCTTGCGCAGACCATGGTCGCGCGCGCGCTCCTGACGCGCGCGGGTGAGCGCCCGCCTGCAGGTGCGATCGCGCTCGCCTCCGCGCCAGCGAACGCGCAAGGCGATATTGCGGTGCCCTACGGCAGCGTCGCGAACTGGGTGCTGCTCGCGCGCGAGGGCGCGCTCGAGCTCCTCGACGCAAGAGCGGCCGCGATCGCGAGCGCCGACGATCACTCGGTCGATGCGCTCATGACCTGGCCCGCGCGCGCGCTGGCGCAGCGGCGCTTTGCGAGCGATGCGGACTTGCGGGCCATCGAAGCGGGATTCCTCGCGGCGCAGCTCGCGGGCGCCATGCGCCAGGTATTTGCGCTCACGCTGCAATACGCCAACGAACGTAAACAGTTCGGCCGCTCGATCGGCAAGTTCCAGGCGATCCAGCACCAGTTGAGCGTGATGGCCGAACATACGGCGGCCGCTCACATGGCCGCGCGCATGGCGTTCGCGAGCGAGGCGCAGCTGCCGCAGCCCCTCGCGTGCGCGGTTGCGAAGGCGCGCGCGAGCGAAGCGACGGCGATCGTCGCCGCGGGCGCCCACGCCATCCACGCTGCGATCGGCATCACCGCGGAATACGACCTGCAGCTCTATACGCGGCGCCTATATGCATGGCGCGCGGCCGCGGGCTCCGAGTCCTACTGGAACGCGCGCATCGGCCGCGCCCTGCTCGCGAGCGGCGCCTCCAACGCGGTCGACTTCGTGCGGCAAGAACTGGCAACCACCTGATACGGTGTCCTGCGGTCGAAGCACACGCGCTCAGGCCGAACGCGCATCGCGCCCGATCATCTCCTGCCACGGGGGCAGCAGAACGCGTACCAGCCGCCACCCCTCGGGCCGGACGCGGGCTTGTCCAAGCAGCGCAAACCCGTGCGCCCCGATGGCCGCGGCGAGTCCATAGAGGGATGCGTCTCCCGTGGGGACCGCCTCCCACGCCGACTCGCGATAGCGCAGGCGCACCGGAAAAAAGCGCTGGGACTTGTGCGCGCCCTCCGGCATCGCGGCTAGCCGCGCGCGCAAGTACTGGGCTTTGCGCGGCGGGCGCCCCGAGAGGCGCCGCAGCAAGGGGCACGCAAACAATGCGAACGCGAGCATTGCCGCGACGGGGCGGCCAGGCAGCGCGAGGTGGGCAATGACCCGTTCGGCCGAATCCTGGCGCAGCATCCTGAACGCGGCCGGCCTGCTGCCGCTTACCTTCAGATCCCACATGGACGAGACTTCCCGCTCCTGCAGCACTTTGCCGATCACGTCGCGCGAGCCGCGTCCTGTTCCTCCGGTCGTCACGATCAAGTCGGCGCTCATGGCGCTTTGCAGCGCCTGCGCGAGTTCGGCGGGATCATCCGAAACGATGCGCACGGACTCCGCCACGCCGCCGCACGCCTGCACCATGGCCGAGACCAGGACGCCATTGCTCGCATAGAGCTGCGGGAGTTCGGAATCAGCGCTCTTGCGACGCAACTCCGTTCCGCTCACCACGATCGCGACCCGCGGTCTTGGAATGACCGCGGCATGCGTGAGCCCCAATGCGGCGAGCGCCGCGAGTTCCGCCGGGCCGAGCGTCAATCCCGCGTGCAAGGCCGTCGCGCCGGCGGCAAACTCGCTCCCGACCAAGGCGACGAACTGACCGGAGGCGGCCGGGAGCAGGATGTCGACATAGTTCTGCATGCCTAAGGGAAGTTGGACGTGCGCATCCTCCGTGCGCACGACGGCATCGGCGCCGGCGGGCAAGGGGGCTCCGGTCAGTACGCGCACGGCGCAGCCCGCAGGAAGCGCGGCCGGCACCGATTCGCCCGGCGCAATTTCGCCGACGATGGGAAGCCGGATCGGCGAGGACGCGGATGCCGTTGCGACATCGGCCGCGCGCAGAGCGTAGCCATCCCTGCTGGCGATGGACCGATGCGGGAGATTGGCCGAAGCGATGACGGAACTGGCGAGCAGACAATCGCGGCATTCGGCAAGCGGCTGGCTGACAGGTGCCGGTACTGCCACCCGCTCGAGCATGGCCGCGATGATTTCGTCGGTCGTCATGTACGCAGCCCTATCGATGCGCGCGCGTTGTCAGGCGCGATGAATCTGGCCAAAGGCCGCATATTTTCGGCGGACGTGGCGGTCACCTGGAAGCGGAAATCGGCTGCGCTGCTGCATGCGCGGCAGATTCCAGCAACACCTCGGCCACGTCGCGAACGGCTAACCCGGCGTCGCCTGCGGCCTTGACGCCGTCTTCCAGCATGCGCATGCAGAACGGGCAAGACACGGCCAGGGTGGCGGCCCCGGTGGCGCCTGCTTCGCGCGCGCGGATTTCGTTGATGCACTTACGCCCCGGCGCCGTGTCCGCCATCCACGCGTGGCCGCCGCCGCCGCCGCAGCAAAAGCTCTTCGATCGGCTGCGCGCCATTTCGACCCGCGGCGCGCCGGCCGCGTCGATGAGCCTGCGCGGGGCGCCGTACTGATTGGCGTAGCGGCCGAGATAACACGGATCGTGATAGGTCACTTTGGCCAAGTCCGCCGCCGTGATCTTCAGCTCTCCGCGCTCGACCAGCTCGTCGAGCAGCTGCGTGTGGTGAACCACGTCGAAGTCGCCGCCGAACTGGCGGTATTCGTTGCCCAGGGCATTTAAGCAATGCGGGCACGCCGTGACGATCCTCTTCGGCTTCACCGATTGCAGCAATTCGACATTGCTGCGTGCGAGCTGGTCATACAGAAACTCATGACCCATGCGCCGCGCCGGATCGCCGCAGCAGGGCTCGGCGTCGCCAAGAACGGCGACGCTGACATTGGCGAGGCGCAAGAGCTCGATCAAGCTGCGCGCGACCTTCTGGCTGCGCGCATCGAAGCTCGCCGTGCAGCCGACCCAGTAGAGTACGTCGTAGTTTTCGGTGTCGCCGGCAAGAGGAAGGTCGAGCCCCTTGCTCCATTCGGTGCGATCGCCGTTCGCTCCCTTATAGGGGTGTGCGCGGTCCTCGAGCGACTTGAGTGCGTCTTGCAGCGTCTGCGGCAGCCGCACTTCCTCCATTGCGAGGTGACGGCGCATGTGCGTGATCTTCGGCAGCGGTTCGATATGCACGGGACATTCCTCGACGCATGCGCCGCACGAGGTGCAGGCCCACAACGCCGCGTCGGCTATGGTCTCGCCGACGAGCTTCGGCGCCGCGTCTACGCGCCCTGCCGCGAGGGCGGGGCCATGGGTGCGCAGGTGATCGCGCAGGTCGAGTATCAGATTGCGCGGACTCAAGGGTGCGCCCCATGCGTACGCGGGACAGGCCTCCTGGCAGCGGCCGCAAGCCGTGCACGCATCCAAATCGAGCAGATCCTTCCAGGTGAAATGGCTGATGCGCGAGACGCCGAGATGTTCGATGTTGTCGAAATCGAGTGCCTGCGGAACCCTGGGCAGCGCCGCAGGATTGCCGGCGTACACATTGATCGGGCCGGTGAGCACATGCAGCATCTTGCCGTAGGGCAGCCACGCGATCCAACCCAATGCGGTGACCAAATGAAACCACCATACGATCTGATACGAAAGAACCAGCGCGGACTCTGGCGCGCCGGCGATGACTAGCGACAGGATATGGCCGAATGGCGACCACAGCGCGTAAGGATCCGGATTGGCGGCGAGACGGATGGCCTGCAGCGCGAAGCCCTGTGAGACGAGGAGCAATAGAAATAACAAGCTCAAGGCATCGCTCGCATCAGCGGCGACGCCGGGCCGGTTCGGCTGCACGCGCGCCACCCTGAAAACGTAGCGCCTGGCGAGCGCCACTGCGCAGGCTAGCGCGAGGAACATGCCTGCGAAATTCAGGGCGAGCTTCTGGAAGATCAGATAGAACCAGCCCTGCATGATCGGGATGCCGAGGTCCGCGTGCACCATGACCACGGTGGTTCCGAGCAACAACAGCAGCACGCTCCACATGATGGCGGCGTGCATCCAGCCGGCGACGCCATCGCGAAAGAAACGCTCATGGCAGATCACTTGATTCCAGACCTTGCGCAGGCGGACCCAGGGTTGGTCCAAGGGCGGCGTAGATTGCCCCAGCGACCACCACAGGCGGCTTCTGCGGTAGAGGCCGTAGGCAAACACGGCGAGGGAAACCGCCGTCAATAGATAGATCAGCCACGTGTGGCTGATATGCCAGTAGACGATGCGCGTTGCGCCTTGCGCACCGTTCAGCACGTTTTTCTCAGCGCTTGCGCGATAGCTGCGGCGTCACGGCCGCGGCAAATGGCTCCGACGGGAATCGGGCGCGCCACGAATCAGGAATCCGTTTGCGCCAATTGTGCGAGCAACGCGGGCACCATTTCCTCCCAGTTCGCAACCACGCCGTAACGCGCGAAGCGAAAGATCGGCGCCTCCGGATCCTTGTTGATGGCGACGATCACCTTTGATTTTTGGCAGCCGGCCATGTGCTGCAGGGCGCCAGACACAGCCACGGCCAAGTAGAGCTTGGGCGCGACCGTCGTGCCGGTGATGCCAACCTGCCGGTCGGCGGAAATCCATCCTCTGTCTACGGCTTGCTTGGACCCGGCCAACGACGCCCCGAGCGCGCGCGCCAACGCCTGCAGCTTGTCGAATGCGGCCGCGGAACCCATGCCCAGCCCGCCAGTCACGATCGCTTCGGCTTGCTCGAGTTCCGCGACGGCGCCCCCCTCGTCCTGGTGCCGCTCGACAAACGTGATGCCTTCGCCGGCTGCGGCCTCGGGCGCGGCAATCACCACTGTGGCTGCGCGGCGCTCGGGCTGAAGAGCGGGAACGTCTACGCTCTTGGGGCGCAAGGTCACGACCGCTAGTCCGTCGATACTTTCGACGAGCTGAACCTTGCCGGCCACTTCATGGCGCTGGCATCGCAGCACGCCCGCCTCGACCGTGACGCCGACGCAATTCGTGGCCCAGCGCGCGCCCAGCGCGAACGCCACGCGCGGCGCGAGATCGAGGCCCAGCGGTGCATGGCTGAACACGATGACGCGCGGCGTCAATTCGCGGCACGCGGCAAGAATCAGCGCCGCGAAAAGTTCAGGGTGATAGCCAGGGCGATCGGCGCCCGGCACATCGACAATCTCATCCGCGCCGGCGGCTGCCGCCTCGGGGGCAAGCTTCGCCGCCGCCGCGCCGAGGGCCAGGAAGGCCACCGAACCATCGAGCGCGTCGGCCATAGCGCGTGCGAGCGCCAATAATTCGCGGCCCGCGCCGGTCAACGATCCCCGGTTTGCATCGGACACGACCAGCACCTTAGTCCCGGCAGCCATCAAATTCCCCTTTCCGCGCGCAGCGCTTGCGCCAGCGCGGCGGCCTTCTCCGCCACGCTCGCGCCTCCAAGAAAGCTGCACTGGCCGACGAAAGACGGCGTCGAGCGGCCCAACACCCGCGCCTTTGCCGGTCCGGGCAGGGGGGGCGGCGGGTCCAGCCGGAGGCGCCGGATGGGACTATTTTTCACTTTGAGCATTTTCATGACCGAGGGCATGCGCGCTCGGTTCGCCTCGGCCGTAACCGTGAGCAGGACAGGCGGACGGCAGATGAAGACATCGTGCCCATTGTCGCAGGGCCTCTTCACTTCGAGTCCGTCCTTCACCAGCTTGATGTCCTGCGCGAGGGTCAGGAACGACATGCCCAGGGCCTGCGCCACATAGGGGCCGACCAGACCTGATCCGGTATCGGCGGCTTCGCGCCCGCATAGCACGACATCGAAGCCGCCCAGTTGCCGCAGGGCCGCGGCGAGCAATCGCGCCGCCCCAAGGCTATCCCAAGCGGTATCGGCCTCGATCAGGATGGCTTCGTCGGCGCCCATGGCCAAGGTCCGCCTGAGCATGGGCTCCGCGCCGGCTTGGCCGACGCAGAGGACGGTGACCTTGCAGTGGGTCGCCTCCTTGATCAATACGCCTGCCTCGACGGCGTTTTCATCGAAGACGCTGGGTATTTGCGGCAGGTCCTTTCCCGGCACGCCGTCGCTCGCGTCGATTTTGAATACGCCCTCGGGATCGGGCACGACCTTGAAAAGTACCGCCAGTTTCTGACAAACCAATTCAAACCTCCCGGATTTTTCGAAAGCAGCGAGCCGCTTTAGCTTGCGCCTACTCGCCCTCGCAGCGCCATGCGTGGCGCGAGCGGCGGCTAAGGACCCCGCGGGTCACGCCCGCGCCAGCCTTCAGAGCTTGACATTCAATGCAGCCGCCATCCCGGTGAGGCCGAGCCGGTTCACTCTTTCACGATCGGGTATGCCGGTCCCCAGGTCCCAGCCGGCGAGCGCGTAGTAATCGTCGAGCATCTTCGGCAGATGCAGCGCCAGATTTCTGCCCGCGGCCGGGCCGACTTTCGGATCGCCCAGGATGCGCTCCGATGCATCCAGGTCGTCCTGTTTGGTGAAGCCGCGCGAAAGGGCGATAAGGCGCTGCAGCTGCAAAAGCCGGTCGCCGACCGCCAATGCATCGTCCCAAGACAAATCGTCCCACCCGGTGGCATGCATCATGGCCTTGGGCACGTACTCGGATATGCCTACGACCCCGCGGCACGCAAACCAGCAAATCCCGATGGAGTCATCCCAAAACTTCTTGATCCCCGTCTTGTAGCAGGCTTCCGCCTTGCCTTCCGGCGTCGCTTTGTCCATCACTTCGGTGTATCCAAGATCAGGCTCCGCAGCGGATTCGACGCCGACGCCCTGCCAGGTCGGGCCTGCCCCGGATACCATCATGCCGAAAAGCCTGCCGATGCCGTAGCCGCGCAGGTCGTGGCTGTTGAAGCCCGCGCCCTTGATGTGCACGAACGTGCCTTTGCCCAGGATCTTGACTGCCTCCTTGTACCCCTTGGCGAGAATATGCCCCAGCGGTTCCTGGCGGTACAGGATCTGCATGAAGAGTTCGCGCGCCGCCTCGTCATTGCCCCAGGTCAAATCGAGGCCTCCGGTTTCCGCTTTGGTCAACTGGCCATTGTTGTAGAGCTCGAATGCCATGGCGATAAGCCGGCCGGACTCCGCGGGGTCACAGCCCATTGCATCGTAGAAGTTCGCCATTGCGACACTGGTTCCGGGTTCGGTGATGCCGATCAGCGTGGCGCCGTCTTCGAAGACCTCGGCAACATAGCCGACGACCCGGGTTCCGGCGAATGGACCTGTCGTGATCAAGGTGTCGCTGTGGCACTTGTAATCGCATTCCCACGAGCCGATCGGCGTGATCTTCCAGTGCTTGGAGTCTTCGTCGTAGCGGCGGGCCCATTCGGCCTGCAGCTCGGGGTCGGTGAAGTTCTTGCCGGGAACCGCTCCGATCCTCGCGATCCTCGACATTCCCTTGATATCGGCTTCCTGGTGCATCCCCTTTGCGGCTTCGCGCCATTTCTGGCAGACATCGAGAAATGCATCGGCGTTATGCAGGGGAACCGTTCCCGTGCCGCGTACGGCGATGGCCTTGAGCTTTTTCGAACCCCACACCATGCCGGTGCTGCCTTTATTCGCGCCGTATTTGCCTTCGCTGCGCACGGATGCGCCGCGCAACAGCTCTTCTCCGGCGGGCCCGATACAGGCGACGCTGATGTTGTCCGGATCGCCGTGCAGGCTGCCGATCGCTTCCGGCGTCTCGAACGTGTCCATTCCCCAATAGGGCTGGGCATCCCGCAGTTCGACCGTCGCGTCATCGATCCAAAGATAGACCGGGCGGGGCGACACGCCTTGAACGACGATGCCATCGTAACCGGCATGTTTCAAGCGCGCGCCGAAGTGCCCGTGCGCGTGGCTCAACGCCGGTGCGAACGGAACAGTCCCGTGCAATGCCGCGATGGTCCAATCGGAGGCACTCGGCGCTTTGGTACCGGTGAGCGGGCCGGTCATGATCATCAATGGCGCATCCGGGTCCATGAAATTCATGCCGGGTCGAATGCGCTGCGCGAGCATGTAGAGTCCAAGCCCGGCGCTGCCGATGTACTCGCGCAAAATCTTTTCCGGGGGCAATGGCGATCTTGCGATCGTTCCTTTGGTCAAATCGATCTCAAGTATCGTCCCGCGGTATCCGCCTTTCATGCTCTCCTCCCAAGATGCTTACGCGCTGTATATTGCACAAACGCTCCAGGAAATATTAGTGGTGTTATGCGAGGAGCTTGTGTTGACAAAGTATAACGCACCGCCTATTCTAACTTTCAATTGCGAATCAAATAATTCCTGACTAAATTGGTCATTCGCATAGCAAAAAAATAATAATCGAAGACTCGCAATCTAAGAGTCCAAGATCATCATGATTTGCACAACCTTTGGGAGGATGCGTTGTGTGCCGAGAGCTTGCGGACAAGCAGGGCAGACTTCTGTACACCGTCAAACGCCTCGTCGGTAGAGCGTCGAGTTCCAGCACCGCTCTACCGAGCTTTTGCGGGCTGCGCCCGCAACGGCAAAGATCATAGCCGGCTCCACTTTGGAATTCCTGAGCACGTAGTTCGAGCGGGCAACCAAGTCGCCGTCGACGGGAGCAAGCGCGACGGCGGGAGCGGAATCGAATAGTGGCAAACCCCTGTGATGGTCGCGAAGAATGCGTCACAGTGGCCGAAAGCGGCACTTTCACAAGGAAATGAGGCATTCGATGGATTTGAAGGACAAGGTGGCGGTTGTAACTGGCGCAGGTTCAGGCATCGGGCGCGCCACCGCCATCCGCCTTGCGCGCGAAGGTGTGAAGGTGCTGATCGCCGACTGCGCCGAGGATGGCAGTATGGCGACAGTCAGCGCGATCAATGCGGCGGGCGGCGAGGCGCGTTTCGTGCCGACGGACGTGTCTTCCGAAGACGACGTGCGGCGCATGATCGAAATGGCTGAATCTGTCTACGGCGGGCTCGACATCCTCCACAACAACGCGGGGGTGCTGGGCGGGCCGCGATTCCCGGATTCGCCGCCAAAATACTGGTCGCGCGCGATAGATATCAATCTACGCGGCGTGCTCTACGGCATCCACTATGGCGTGCCGGCGCTGAAGCGGCGCGGCGGTGGCGTCATCGTCAACACGACCTCGACCGCGGGTCTGACGCCGATGCTGCTCGATCCCGTCTATGCCGCGACCAAAGCGGCGATCGTCAACTTGACGCGATCGTTGACCTTTTTGCAGGAAGAGGCCGGGGTGCGCGTCAACTGCGTTTGTCCGGGGCCGGTAGATACGGCGCTCGAGCGGAACACAAGCGCTCGATTCGACGCGCAGGACGCTGAGAATTTCAGGCAACGCCGTGCCGGCAGCGGCCAATATTTGCGTATGGAACCCGATGAGGTGGCCAAGGCCGTGCTGAGGCTTATACAGGACGATGCGCTCAACGGCATTTCCTGCAGGGTGGTGTCTGGTGCGCCGTGGGAACTGCTGCCCAGTCCGCTGCCGCCGAAGTTCTCTGGAAGGTAGATTGTTGGCGCAGTTTCGAAGCAATTAAACAAGGGGAGACACCGATGCTTTTTCGTATTTCCGTACAGATTCGCGCGATGCTCGGTCGCGGCTTGATTGCTTTCATAACGGGCCTGGCAGTCCTGACGCCGATAAGCGCAGTCCAAGCCCAGGACGCCTACCCGCAAAAATTCATCCGCGTCGTCGTCCCCTTCTCGGCGGGAGGGCTGACCGATGTCGTCGCCAGAACCATTGCCGCCGAAATGTCGAAGAGCTTGGGGCAGTCGGTGGTGGTCGAGAACCGTCTTGGCGCTGCCGGTGCCGTAGCCGCTGACTTTGTATCCACTGCGCCCGCAGACGGCTACACGGTATGCATGTGTGGGTCTGGACCGATGCTTTTGCTGCCGCTGATCGACTCGAAGGTAAAGAATTTCCCGCGCGAGTTGCCGCCGGTGAGCCTGATTTATTTGAACGATTATGTGTTGATCGCCCGCAGTACGCTGGCCGCGCCAACGGCGCAGGAATTGATCGCGGACATCCGCGCCAATTCGGGCAAATACAGCTTCGGTTCAGCCGGAATGGGGAACATTCAGCAGCTCGGGATGGAGCTCTTGGCTTCTTCCATCAACGCGAAAATGATCCATGTGCCGTACAAAGGCGAGCAGCCGGCCGCGGTCGATGTTGCCGGGGGTCAGATCGATATGTTGATGTCGACTTTGTCCACGGCATTGCCTTTGGTCAAGGCGGGCAAGGTGAGGGCCTACGCTGTGAGCGGTGCCGAGCGCAACCCCACCATGCCGCAACTGCCTACGATTGCGAGCCTGGGATTGCCCGGCTTCACCGTGTATAGCCACGCCGGTTTCAACGTCCCGCGCGGAACGCCGCAACCGGTGATCGACAAGTTGAACGAAGCTCTGGCTGCTGCGATGAAGTCGCCCGCAGCGCTCAAGCTATTCAAGGACATCGGCCTCGTTACGCCTCAGTTGGGCGCTCCGGCGTACGCCGACTATGTGCGGCGCGAGACCGAAAAGTGGGCGAAGGTTGTGAAGTCCATCGAATTCAAGCGGCAGTGAGCGCGCGCTCGCGCATTGCGCCGCGCGCAACGAGCAAATACTCGGCTGCGCTCTTTGATCAGTGCGGAACGCGTTTCGCGAGGATGTTGATATCGCTTGCGACATCGATGACCACCGGCCGGTTCATGCCGAACGCGCGCTTGATCGTATCGCGCAGCTCGCCCGGTTTTTCGACGCGCAGGCCGACACAGCCGAAGTCCTCCGCGATCTTGGCGAAATTGACGTCGGTAAACGTCCACATGTCCTTCCACCTGCCGCGCGGCTCGCCGCCGTACGCGTTCTTGTTGAGCGTGATTTCCTGGTTGAGCCCGCTGTTGTTGTTGACGAGCATGACGAGATTGATGTTATGCCGCCGCGCCGTCTCCAGTTCCGCGATGTGGTAATAGAACCCGCCGTCGCCGGCGAATCCGAGCACCGGCCTGTCAGGCAGCGCGCATTTCACGCCGAGCGCCCCGGGAAAGCCCCAGCCGAGCGATCCTGCGCAGCGGATATAGCGCTGCGTGGGATACTTGAACTCCACCATGGTGCCGGTCCAGATGCCCGAGTGGCCGGTGTCCGAGACGAGCACGCCGTCTGGCGGCAATGCTTCGGAGATTTCCTTGCAGATGCGCTCGGGCCGGATCGGCACAGCATCGGAATTGCGGCTCGGCTCGTTCTCCGCGCGCCATTTCGCAACCAGTTCCTGCACGCGGCTTGTCCACGCGTGCGCCGCTTCGGGCGCTTTCTGCTTCGCCACGTCGATCATTTTCTGTAGCGTGACTTTGGCATCGCCCAGGACGGATACGAGATTCGGGTAGTTGCGGCCCAGCTCGGATGCATTGATGTCGAGCTGTATCACGGGCGTGCCCACCGCCGGGAACTGCCAGTTGTGCGTCACATGAGCACCGGCCTGGCTGCCGATGAAGAACACGAGGTCGGCTTCGCGCAATGCGCTGTTCGCGCAATCACGCGAGTAGCTGCCCGACACGCCCACCGCGAGGGGATGGCTATCCAGTATGGCCTGCTTTGCGTTGAGCGACGTGACTACGGGGATTTGCATTCTTTCGGCGAGCGCGACCACCTCGCGCTCGGCCCCGGAACGCACCACACCGCCGCCTGCGACGATCACAGGCTTTCGTGCCTTGGCGAGCGCCGCGACGGCATCGCGTACGCGCGGCATCTCGGGCTCCGGACGAAACGCCGGAACCGAGGCGAACTGTTGCTCAACGCGCGGATCGAGATCGGCTTCCTGCTCGGTCGACTGTCCGGTGCGCTGCTCCAACTGCAGGTGTACCGGCCCCGGCGATCCCGAAGTCGCCTCGCGGAACGCCTGGCGCAGGAGATCGGGAAGACGCGCGATCGACTCCACGGACGCGTTGAATTTGGTGACCGGGGCGAATTGGGAAAGATCCTCGACCTCCTGATAAGCGTGCCTATAGCGTCCCTGGGCGGTCGGTCCGCCGGTGATGGCGATGATCGGTGAGCCCCCCATGTAGCCATCGCGCAATCCCGCCGCGAGATTCGATCCGCCGATGGCCTGGGCCATGCACACGCCCGGTTTGCCGCTCGCACGCGCGTATCCGTCCGCCATGTACGCCGCGGACTTCTCGCCGTGCACCATCACGCGCCGGATCGGCATGTCTTCCATTTCCGCGAGCGAGCGGGCCATGATGGCCGGCACGAAGAAAATGTGCGAAACACCGTAGCCGCGCATCATTTCGGCAAACGCTCGAGATCCGGTCATCCTAGGCATGGCAAGTCCTCCTCGTTGAGTGCTTATGGATTCTGTCGGCGCGCAGTCAAAAGGTGCCGCCGCTGCCTATGCTATCTTAGCATTCCGATTTTTCCAACGGACCGGCGCACCATGAACGTCACCAACGCACGCGTGCATCTGAGTGTCAACGAAGCGCGCGACCTGGCCGAGAGCGTGTTGCGCGCGCGCGGCTACGACGAGCGCGAAGCGTGGATCATCGGCGATCACTTGATCGATGCGGCCTTGTGCGGATACGAGTACTCTGGGCTGCCCAAGCTGCTCGATGCCATCGAGCATGCGCGCGCCAAGCTGCCGCGCTCGCCGATGCGCATCATGCGTGAGACGCCGGTATCGACGCTGTTCGATGGTGGCAACAACAACGCCATGCTCGCGATGTACGACGCGACGCGCTCGGCAATCGAAAAAGCGAATCGCAGCGGCATCGCGCTCGTCGGCGTCAGCAACAGCTGGATGAGCGGGCGCAGCGCCTATTTCGTCGAGATGATCGCACGCGCTGGGCTCGTCGGCATCATGACGGTGGGCGCGACGCCCCTGGTGGCGCCGCCTGGCGGCGCCGCGCGCGTGCTCGGCACCAACCCGATCGCGTTCGGTCTGCCCGGCGCACGCAATCCCTGGGTCTTCGACATGGGGATGTCGAAAATCATGTACACCGACCTCAATTTGCGCGAGCGGCTGGGCGAGTCTTTGCCGCCCGATGTAGCGATCGATGCGCAAGGACTCCCCACGCAAGATCCGGCAAGCGCGCGCAGCGGCGCGCTGCTGTTCTTCGGCGGATATAAGGGTTACGGGCTGGCGCTTGCGATGCAGGCGCTCGCGATGCTGACGCTCGATAGAAACTACGGCTACCTGATCATCGCCTTCCAGCCGGACTTGCTGGTCCCGCTCGAAGATTTCAAGCGCGAACTCGAAGCCTTGATCGAGCGCGTCAAGAATACGCCGCGCCGGGCAGGTGTCGACGAAATCCGCATCCCGTCCGAACGCGCGTTTCGCGAGCGCGAACAAAGGCGGGAGGACGGCATAGAAATCGACGAGCGCATCTTTGCCGCGCTCAAGCGCTACGCGGCTCGAGGCGCGTAGCGCAGCGAGCGCTCGAGACGATCAGTTCGCGATGTTGATGTTGGAAGTCTTGATGATCTTGGCGTAGCGCGCGATTTCCGATCTGATCATGGCGGTGACTTGATCTGGCGATGCCACGATGTAAGGTTCCATAGACTGCTTGTCCAGTGCGTCGATGGTGCCGGGCTGAGTCAGCAGCACCGCTATGTCTTTCGAAATCTTGTTGATGATGGGCTTCGGGGTGCCGGCGGGCACCGCTATCGTGAACCAGGACAACATCTCGTAGCCCGGTAGACCGGCTTCGGCAAATGTGGGCACCTGCGGCAAGGCCGCGAGCCGCTTCTCACTCGTGACTGCGATCGCTCTCAGCCTACCCGCGTTGATGAGAGGCGCCATGGCGGAAATCGTGTTGTTGAAATACAGCTGCAGCTGACCGCCGACAAGGTCGGTAGTTGCAGGCGCCGATCCTTTATAGGGGATATGTTGCATCTTGGTTCCCGTCATCATGCAGAATAGTTCAGTTCCCAGATGGTTCGTCGTTCCGGTGCCCGCCGATCCGTAGTTGAGCTGCCCCGGCTTGGCCTTCGCCAGCGCGATCAACTCCTTCAGGTTGTTGGCTGGGAGCGACGGGTGGATCGCCAGTACGTAGGGGGACTTGGAAAGTGCAGCTACTGCATCCAAGTCCTTGTAGGAGTCATATGGCAAGTCTTTGCGGCTGGCGTTGATGGCATAGGTGGTAGGCAGCACCAGAAGTGTGTAGCCGTCCGGTGCGGACTTGGCGACGACATTGGTGCCGATGATGGTGTCGCCGCCGGGTCGGTTGTCCACGATCACCTGTTGGCCCCATTTTTCGGTGAGACTCTGGGCTATCACGCGGCCCACCGCATCGGTACCGCCGCCCGGAGTATAGGGAACGACCAAGCGGACTGGTTTGCTCGGATATCCCGCCTGGGCAGCGGCGGCGGCGGCAAAAGCCATCAGCATGCCTGCCGTCAGTACTCGCACCACGACAGTGAGAATTTTCATCTGACACCTCCTCCCGATCGATTCTTTTGGTCATCCACTTCGCGCAGAGCACGCGAGTGGTGTTAGAACAGCGTATGCGCTCATTGAACCGCTGTCAATTAGGTGCGCGCGACGCAATTCATTGATACGGTTGACTCGCTTTGGACCGGCAGTATAGAGTGGTCAAGCTCGTGCGGCCGATCGCGGTTGGAAAGAATACAAAGGCGCAGGCCAAGTGGCGTCGTTACGTGACGCTAGAGCGTGACATCGAACAGGGAGAGTTGGTCGAGCATCTGGACTTGGACCGTAAGAAGGCGCGAAGCAGGGCGTGGAAGACTGGTGTCGAAGCCCAACCGCTGCGTCAACGTTCCGGCCAAGATCGCCTGTGCTTCGGCTGCCTCGACGCGCTTACATTGATCGAGGTCGTTCCGGTGAGTCCGGCTTAGGGAGGTAGTAGCCATGGGTGCACAAAGCGTTGGCAGTGGAAAACTGATTGATGTGGATTTGACCGCCAGGCGGGTGCGAGCCATCCCATTGCCCCCTGAAGATATTCAACGCGCCTGGATCGGCGGGCTCGGGCTGGGACTCTATCTGCTCGCGCAAGAGATCACACCCAGCATGAAGACGACGGACCCCGAGGCTCCGTGTTTCGTCATGACCGGCCCGCTGACGGGCACGGACATACCCAATTCCTCGAACTGGACCATCATCAATTTACGCATGAAGCCCGACTACGTCGTAGGCGTGAGCCACGCTCACGGCTACTTCGGGGCACGGCTCAAGCACGCGGGCTGGGACGGCATCATCGTTCGCGGCGCTTCGCAGAGCCCGGTGTATCTTTGGATTGACGATGATCGAGTCGAAATCCGCGACGCGGAGGCCTATTGGGGCGAGGATACCTATGAAACGCCGCGGCGCTTGAAGCTCGATCTCGGAGATGCGCAAGAAATCAGCGTCGCCTGTATCGGCCCCGGTGGAGAGAACCTCCTCTTGGGAGCCAGCGTGCGCAGCGACGGGACCTATAGCTGCTCCATGGGCGATGCAGGCATCGCGTGGGGATCGAAGAAACTCAAGGCCATCGCCGTGCGCGGTAGAGGGCGAGTACCCGTCCCGAACGCGGGCACCATCACGGACGTGTGCAAGCAGTGGAACGGCTTCCTCAACGCGCGGCCCCTTCCGCAAACGCACAGCAACGCCAGATTCAGGCACATGCATAGGTACGGGCCCTTCGGCGGCATACCCGTAAAGAACTTCAGCGAGCCCGAGTCGGCGATGGCCTGGTGCGATTCGCTGAAGAACGACGCGCCGAAATGGAAGGTTAAGCCAGTGGGCTCATGGCAGTGTGAAATGGCATGCCACCACGAGACCGAGGTGACGACCGGCCCGCTCGCGGGAAGCGTCGTCTCAGGCTTCGGCCCCGAGGTGTTCGAGGAGGTGGGACCCAACGTTGGCATTTACGATGCCGGGACCAGCATGGCTGTTGCCGGGCTGGTGGACGGGATCGGCATCCACTCTGCGGAAGTGCCGCGCGCCATCGCCATGGTCATGGAAGCTTTCAACGCGGGCCGGCTCACGCTCAAGGACACGGACGGCATCGATCTCACCTGGGGCAATTACGAGAGCGTCATCGCCATGCTCGACAAGGCCGTGCAGCGCGAGGGCATCGGCGCGATCATCGCGCAGGGCATGGAGGAAACGGGCAAGCAGTTGGGTATTTCAGACCTTTCGGTGCACATGCGCGGCGTCGGCTTCCAGGGGCACGACTTTCGCTTCCATCCGGCGGCAGTTTTCTCCAAATTGGTCGTGTCCGGCGCCGGCGGCGCCCCGCAGAATGCGACGGGCCTTTATACGCTCGCCTCGGACCAGCTCATTCCGCGTGACCAGACGGAGGGCATCGGCGGGCCCATGCTCAAGGGTCAGTGCGCGAAGCTGTGGGAGGACTGCATCGGCGTGTGCGAATTCGCCATGGAAGAGCGCGCCGAAACGATCGCGTATTCCGTCACGGCCTTGAGAAGTTTGAAAGGCTGGTCCGACTTCAGCGTTGAAGACGCGTTGCAAGTGGGCGAGCGCATCGCAAATCTGCAGCGCCTGATCTCCCTTTACCGGGGCTACAAGCCCGAATCCGATTTCCACGTCAGCCAACGCATGCTCTCTGTGCCGAGCGGTCCGGCCAAGGACCAAGCGCTGCCCCTGGGGCCATACCTGAAGAAGTGGCGCGAGGAATACTATGAGGCCGCAGGCTGGAATAGCGAGGACGGCAAGCCCCGGCCCGAAACGCTGGCGCGAGTGGGGCTGTCAGGATACAAAATCGGCAAGTAGTACACACGCCGATCGGTCGGCGCTGCCAATGCATATGTCTGCCCGATCGCGGGGTTCATTTCGCCGCGCCTCTGGCCGTAGGCCCGCGATAAGATGCACGAGGGCGAAGTTGTGCCCGGCAGTGCTGACTGGATGTCCTTCCAGGCCATCAAAGGGGTGCACAGAATAATCTATGGACATGATCGTCTGCGTCAAAGAGGTGCCGGATCTTGAAACGGCCCTGGTCAATTTCAAAATAGATTCCGAGACGAACCGCGTGATCCCCGTCGCAGGCGTCTCCCCGGTCTTGAACGGCTTTGACGAGCAGGCGCTCGAGGCGGCACTGCGCATCAAGGACGCTCACGGCGGCAAGATCACGGTGCTCATGCTGGGCAAGGATCTGGCAGCCAACGTCATCAAGAAGACGCTGGCCATGGGCGCCGACGAACTCGTCATCGTGTGGGACGATGCCTTCGAAGGGGGGGATAGCTACTGCACGGCGCAGGCCCTCGCCGCAGCCATCAGGAAGATAGGCAAGTACGACCTCATATTCTGCGGCAGGCAGGCGGCAGATACCGATGCGGGACAGGTGGGTCCGGGTGTCGCCGAGCTTATCGGGATTCCGTGCGTAACCTTCGCCAAGTCCGTGAGCGTCGCGGGCGAGAAAGTGAAGGTGGAGCGTAGTCTGCTCAACGGGCACGAGGTGGTGGAGGCACCCATGCCCTGCGTCGTCACTGTGAGCAACGAGCTGGGCAAGCCCAGATACCCGTCGCTACGCGGCACGATGGCCGCGCGCACGAAGCAACCCACGCAATGGAACGCCAGGGATCTCGCAATCGATCCTTCCAAGGTGGGTGTGGCCGGCGCGCGCACGAAGCTTCTCCGACTCTTCGCGCCTGAAAGGGTTTCCCAGTGTGAAATCGTGGCGGCCGATACGCCCGCGGACGCCGGCAAGAAGCTGGCCTTGATGCTGAGGGAAGCGAAGGTAATCTAGATGTCTAGAAGGAAGCTGTAGGTATGAACGACTACAAAGGGGTCATGGTATACGGGGATGTCTCCGCGTCGATCACGCGCGAACTTCTCGGCAGCGGAAGGTCCCTGGCCGATGCTTTGCAGGAGGAGCTTTCGGTTGTTCTCCTCGGAAGCGGCATAAGCGGTGAGGCCAACGAACTCATCGCTTACGGCGCCGACAGAGTCTACGTAGTCGACGATCCGCTGCTAAAGGTTTACCAGACGGATGCCTATGTCGCAGTCATGCAGAGGCTCTGCCGGGAATTCAAGCCGAGTATTCTGCTGCTGGGGCAGACCATCATCGGCAAAGACCTGGCGCCGAGGCTTGCGTTCAGACTGGAAACCGGCCTTACGACCGATTGCAGTGAACTCCATATAGATCCCGCCACGAAACTGCTGGTACAGACCCGCGCCTGCTACGGCGGCAATGCCCGAGCGTCGATCGTCTGCCCCACAGCGCGTCCGCAGATGACGACCGTGCGGCCCAGGACGATGTCCGCATTGCCGCGAGACGACTCGCGCGCCGGTACGGTAATACCTGTGGAGGCAGGCATACTTGCGTCCATGCTCCGGACCAAGGTGCTGCAACGAGTGGAAGACGAGGCCGCGGGCATGCGGCTGGAAGACGCGCCGGTGGTGGTGTCCGGCGGGCGCGGCATGGGTGGCGCCGAGGGCTTCAAGCAACTGGAGGAACTCGCGGGAATCTTGAACGGGGCAGTGGGGGCCAGTAGAGCGGCATGCGATGCCGGCCATGTTGCGGCATCACGCCAGATCGGGCTCACCGGGAAGATCGTCGCACCCAAACTCTATCTGGCCGTGGGCATCTCGGGCGCCACCCAGCATATGGCGGGGTGCTCCGGCGCCAAGCTCATCATTGCGATAAACAACGACCCCGACGCCAATATCTTCAAGGAAGCTCATTACGGAATCGTCGGGGATTACCGCGAGGTCCTTCCCGCGTTTATAGAGATGTGCCGAGAACTCATCGGGTCATAGCGGCGCAGCGCGCGTCCGCATCACAACGTGTAACCGAGCCTCGATCCGTCGCGCACGGCATGGGCAATTATGCCCGGATGCCAGCAATCACCGGCCATGTGGGTCTCGATCCCGCGCGCATGCAGTAGCTGAAAAAGAGTGTTGTAGGGTCTCACGCCCACAGCCAGAACAACCGTGTCCGCAGCGATGAACCGCTGCGCATTGTCGCTGCCGCAGACTCGTATCCCGTCTGCCTTGATTTCAGTACATCGCGTGCTGGTGATGAAGCTTATCGGCAGAGAGGCAATCCGATTGAGCAGCCTGGCGCGCTCGCGCGCACCGGCGTCTTGCGCAAGTCCGGGCAGCATTTCGACCACGGTCGTTTCCCTTCCCTGTTGCAGCAGGAACTCGGCGGTTTCGCAGCCCGTTGAACCGCCGCCGATGACGACTACCGTTTTGCCCGTCTGCGCCTTGCCGGTAAGTGCGTCGATTGCGGTGCACACGTTCTTGCCCTCGACACCGGGAATGCGCGGGATCAACGACATCGAACCGGTAGCGATGACCACGGCATCCGCGCCAAGACGCGCGATCAGGTCGGGCGTTGCCTCGGTGCCGAGCCTGATGTCGACATTCAGCTTTTTCAACTGGGTTGCGAAATAGCCGATGAGCGGTCTGAGTCTTTCTTTGTGCGGCGGTATCGCTCCCACCGCGACCAATCCGCCAAGGTGGTCCTCGCGCTCGAACAGCACTACTTTGTGGCCTCTGAGCGCGAGTACGCGGCTTGCCTCGAGGCCGGCGGGACCGCCGCCGATGACGGCGATCTTTCGCGCCACCGTGGCGGGGCGGATTTCGCATTCGCGCTCGTTGCCCAGCTCCGCGTTCACTTGACAGAGTATATGGCTGTCGTGGGGCGCGCTGATATCGGAGCAGTAGAAACAGGCGATGCACGGCCGGATGTCTTCGAGCCGGCCGCATGCGATCTTGTTCGGGACCTCGGGGTCCGCGATCGACTGCCTGCCCAGCGCAATCAGGTCCGCCTGGCCGCCGGCGACAGCCTTTTCCCCGATCTCGGCATTCAATCTGCCCACGGCAATAATGGGAACGCTGACCACTTTCTTGATTTCCGCTGCAAGCGGCAGCAGTGCGCCGGGCATATCCGGCATGACGACCAGAGGATCGGAATCGTAGCCGAATGCGGACACGCTGAACGCGTCGACGAGGCCCTCTAGCCTGCGCGCGATGTCCTGACTGTTTTCAAGGCTGAGGCCGTCTTGCAGCCCGTATTCCCGGCCGTTGATGCGGCACCACAGCGGAAATCCATTTCCAATCGCGCCTTTGATCGCGGTCAGAACCTCGATCAACATGCGTGCGCGGTTCTCCGGGCTGCCGCCGTAGCGATCCTGCCGCCTGTTCCAGAAGGGAGAACAAAATGTCGCGAGGAGATAGCCATGCGCGGCATGCACTTCTATGCCATCGAACCCGGCTTTCTTGGCGCGCGTAGCGCCTTGCGCAAACAGCGTGACAATGCGCGCGATTTCGTCGACGCCGAGCTCCCGTGGCGTTTCCGCCGGCGGAGCGGGGATCGCCGAGGGGGCGACAGGCTGAATGCCGTTACGCCTGGAGTTGCCCATTCTTCCGGCATGATTCAGCTGCAAGACAGCGCGGGCGCCGTGCTTCTTGATTACGCTCGCAAGCGCAGTCAACCCGGGGAGCGTGGCATCGTTGTCGATTACTATGCGGCGCGCGGCTTGTATGCCACGCGGAAAATCGACGCAGGCGGTCTCGACGATCACCATGCCCGCGCCACCCCTCGCGCGGGCTGCGTAATAATCCAAGGTTCGCTGGTTGATTAGCCCGTCCGGTGTCGGGAAACCCGTACCCATTGGGGGTATCACCATCCGGTTCTTGACGGTCATCGAGCCGATGGCGATCGGTTCAAAGAGCTTGCTGAAATCTGGCTTGTGATCCACTTGCGCGCCGCCTCCCTCGGTACGTGCAAGCGCCGGACGGCCGTCTTCGACGCCCGGGCTCGTATTACTGGATTTCGTTATGGCATCGGCTGCGCTGCGCGCTTGACTTGCGCTTGGCACAACTCAGCCTGGGCCGCGGTCCGAACACGTTCAGACTTCATTGTCCAAAAAGCTGCGCAGCCGCTCGGAGCGCGAAGGATGGCGCAGCTTCCGCAGCGCTTTCGCTTCTATCTGGCGGATGCGCTCGCGCGTGACGTCGAACTGCTTGCCGACTTCTTCGAGCGTGTGGTCGGTGTTCATCTCGATGCCGAAGCGCATGCGCAGCACTTTGGCTTCGCGCGGTGTGAGCGAATCCAGCACTTCCTTGGTCGCGTCGCGCAAGGAACCGTACACCGCCGCATCCACCGGCGCCATGGTGGCCGCGTCCTCGATGAAATCCCCCAGATGCGAATCATCGTCGTCGCCGATCGGCGTCTCCATCGAGATCGGTTCCTTCGAGATCTTGAGGATCTTGCGGATTTTGTCTTCCGGCATCTCCATTTTCACCGCGAGGGTCGCCGGATCGGGCTCCTGCCCGGTCTCCTGCAGGATCTGACGCGAGATGCGGTTCATCTTGTTGATGGTCTCGATCATGTGCACCGGGATGCGGATGGTGCGCGCCTGGTCGGCAATCGAGCGCGTGATCGCCTGCCGGATCCACCAGGTCGCGTAGGTCGAGAACTTGTAGCCGCGGCGGTATTCGAATTTGTCCACCGCTTTCATCAGGCCGATGTTGCCTTCCTGGATCAGGTCGAGGAACTGCAGTCCGCGGTTGGTGTATTTCTTGGCGATCGATATGACGAGACGCAAGTTGGCTTCGGTCATTTCGCGCTTGGCGCGGCGCGCTTTGGCCTCGCCCGTGGACATCTGCTTGTTGATGTCCTTGAGGTCCTTCAGCGGGATGCCGATCTTGCCCTGCAGATTGAGCAGTTTCTGCTGGTTTTCCATGATCGCCGGCTGGTAGCGCGCGAGCTGACTGCTGTATGGATGGCGCCCGCCGATTTCGTTACCGACCCAACGCAGGTTGGTTTCGTTGCCGGGGAACACCTTGATGAAATGCGGCCGCGGCATATTGCCTTTGGTCACGCACAACAGCTGGATGTGGCGCTCGTACCGGCGCGTCTCCTCCACCAGGGCGCGCAGGGAGTCGCACAGGCGCTCGACGATGCGCGCCGAGAAGCGGATATTCATCAGTTCGGCGGAGATCTTGTCGCGGATCCTCAGATACTCCTTGCTGCGCGAACCGTGCTTGAGGAGCGCAGTCTTCTTCTTCTCGTACAGCCGGTGAATGACGGCAAATCGCGCCAGCGCGTCGTCCTTGAGCTTCTGCAGGCTGGCCGAGATGGCGGCGTTTTGCGCCTCTTCGTCGAGTTCCTCTTCGTCGTCTTCGGCCTCGACCGCAGCTTCGGCGAGTTCGGCTTCCGGCTCGTTCTTGGCGTTAGGGTCGATCAGTCCGTCGACCAGTTCGTCGATGCGCATCTCGTCGTGCGCAACCTTGTCGGCGAGGGAGAGGATTTCGGCGATGGTCGTGGGGCAGGCGGAAATCGCCTGGATCATGTGCTTCAGGCCATCCTCGATGCGCTTGGCGATCTCAATCTCGCCTTCACGCGTCAATAGCTCGACCGACCCCATTTCGCGCATGTACATGCGCACCGGGTCGGTGGTGCGGCCGAACTCGGGGTCGACCGTAGACAGCGCAGCCTCGGCTTCTTCCTCGGCGTCTTCGTCGGGTACCACCGCCGGCGCATTCTCGGAGATCAGCAGCGTTTCCGCGTCGGGTGCAGCGTCGTAGACCTGGATGCCCATGTCGCTGAAGGTCGTGATAATCGACTCGATCTGCTCCGCATCGACCAGATCGTCGGGCAGATGGTCGTTGATTTCGGAGTAGGTGAGAAAGCCCCGTTCCTTGCCGAGCTTGATCAGGTTCTTCAGTCGCGTGCGCCGCGCTTCCACGTCCTCGGGTTTTTGCTCGCCTTTGCGCAGGTCCTGTTTCTGTTTCGCAGTTAACCTGGCGGCTTGCTGCTTAGCGATCTGTTTGGCGATCTGCTTGGCCGATTGCTGCAACTTGGGCGTGGCCAACTCCTGCTGGGCAGCGCTGCCCTTGAGCGGCGCTTTGGCTCTATGCTGTTTGCCTTTCGCCGGGACGAGCGCCGCCACCCTGGATTTGCCCAGGGTGGCGGCCGCTGGCCGCCTGGCTGCGAGCTTCATCTTGGCCGCCGGTTTGGCATTCTTAGCCAGAGGTCGCGACTTTGCCGCCGCAAGCCTCCTCGATGCGGCGCTGCCCTTGTGCAGCGCCTTGGGCTTGGCGGCTTTCACGGTTGCGGCGAATCTCCTCGCTTTGTCTTGTTTGGCCTTGGCTGGATGTACTGCCATGAGCGTGTCCTAAGTCGGTGAAGTATTGGAAAAAAAAGAGTTAAATTATACCACAGAGCGGTTTGCGCCCGGGCGGTGATCCAGCCCCGCCAGGCGTTTGGTCAGGGCGTTCATCAGCTCTATGTCCGCCGGACTGAGCGCACTCGCTTTGTCCTTGCGCTGCAATTCGTTGAGCTGGTCGTGGATGCGCGCTCGCTCGAGGCGGGGCAACGCGTCGCGAAAGGCGCCCTCGGCCTGTTCCGGCGTAAGGCCCACGATCATGAGTTCCGAACGAACCTGTTTGAGCAGGGTTTCGAAGGGACTGCCGCGAAAGTGGTCGATCAACATCACTTCGGAACCGAGGTCGGGATTGACGCGCATGAATTCGCCGAGCGCGAGCAAAGCTTTAACCTCGAGGTTTTCGCCATGCAGGATCTCGCCCGACAATTCAGAAGCGAGCGCCGGCTTAACTAGGACACATTCCAGCAAGCGCAGTTCAAAACTCTTGACTGCCGCGCGCGCTACCTTGGGCGGCGCCGGGCGCTGCCAGGAGTTCGACGTCGGCTGGCCGCGGCGCAATTCGCACAGGCGCTCGACCTCGGCTTGTGTCATAGCGGCAATTTCTGCCACCTGCTTCAACAACTGCAGCTGCAGCGCCGGTGCGGCAATGCTCTGCAGCAGAGGCTTGGCTTCGTGCACCAGGCGCGAGCGGCCCTCGATGCTATCCGTGTCCACGCGTGCGCGCAGTTGCGCGAGCAAGTAGGCCGAAAGCGGCTCGGCACCGTCCACCAGCGCCTCGAATGCCTCCTTGCCATTGGCTCGCACATAGCTATCCGGGTCCTCGCCCTCGGGCAGGAACAGAAAGCGCATCGCCTTGTGGTCGAGCGTCGAAGGCAGGCTCACTTCGAGCGCGTGCCAGGCGGCTTTGCGGCCTGCCGCGTCACCGTCGAAACTGAACACGATTTCGTCGGCCAGCCGCAGCAGTTTTTGCACGTGGGTGGGCGTGGTGGCCGTGCCGAGTGTCGCCACGGCATACTCCACGCCATGCTGAGCGAGCGCGACCACGTCCATATAGCCTTCGACCACCAGCACGCGGCCGCGTTCGCGTATCGCCTGGCGCGCCTGCGGCAGGCCGTAGAGTTCGCGCCCTTTCTCGAACAACGGCGTCTCCGGCGAGTTGAGGTACTTCGGCTCACCCGCGCCGAGGATGCGTCCGCCGAAGCCGATCACGAAGCCGCGCTGGCTGACAATGGGAAACATGATGCGATCGCGAAAGCGGTCGTAACGCTTTCCCGCTTCGTTATCGATTACCAGCCCCGCCTGCTTCAGGCCGCGGTCGCCGTAATTGGGAAATATGGCCTGCAGGTTTTGCCAGCCCTCTGGTGCATAGCCGATGCCGAAACGAGCCGCGACCTTGCCCGAAAGCCCCCGGCGCTTTAGATACTCGATGGCATGCGCTGCGCCCTTCAGCTGCTCGCGGTAGTACTCGGTGGCCCGCTGCATGATGTCGTACAGGTCGGGGCCGGTTTCTTGCGCTTTCTTGCCCGTGCGTGGCTCGAATTCGGGCATGGCCATGCCCGCGCCGGCAGCGAGTTCCTTGATCGCTTCGATATAGCCCAGGCCGGAATACTCCATGAGAAAGCCGATCGCATCGCCGTGGGCGCCGCAGCCGAAGCAGTGATAGAACTGCTTGGTCGGACTGACAGTGAACGAGGGCGATTTCTCGTTGTGGAATGGGCAGCAGGCGCTGAAGTTCGCGCCTGCCTTCTTCAGCGACATATGGCGCTGGATAATGTCGACAATATCGACGCGATTGAGCAAATCGCGCTTGAAGGAATCGGATATCACGCGCGCTAGGGGACTGTGGGATTGGTGGCCTGTGCAAACTTTCCCCGGCGTCCGCGCCTAGGGAATATCTATTCTTTATAGGCCATTTTGGCCGGAGCGCAAGTGAAAAACCGCTGCTGAGGCACGCTCGATTTCGGAGCGGGCGAAGTGCAAGGACGGGTCGCGGCGAAGGCGCAGCCCGCGCAAGGACCGCCGCTACGCCGAGCCGAGTTTGGCCTTTACCAGAGCCGACACCTTGGCCATGTCGGCGCGGCCGGCCAGCTTGGCCTTCAGGATCGCCATGACCTTGCCCATCTCCTGCATGCTTTTCGCGCCGGCGCCGGCGACTGCCGCCGCCACTTCCGCGGCTATTTCCGCTTCCGATAGCTGCCGCGGCATGTAGCCCGAGAGCACGCTGATTTCGAATTTTTCGACGTCGGCCAAGTCCTGCCGCTTTCCCGCTTCGTACTGGGTCACCGAGTCGCGGCGCTGCTTGAGCATCTTTTCGATGATAGCGAGGATGTCGCCGTCTGCGAGCTCGATGCGCTCATCCACTTCGCGCTGCTTCATCGCCGCAAGGAGCAGGCGAATCGCGGACAAACGCGCCGCGTCCTTGGCGCGCATGGCGGCCTTCATGTCTTCAGTGATCTTTGCCTTGAGCGACATCGGGGCGGCGCTGCTCGGTGACGGCGCGTTGCGGCAGCGGGTTCACCCGCCACCGCCGGCCTGTCCGCGTCGGCAGTTAGAACAGTTTCGGTGGAAGTTGCTGGCTGCGGATGCGTTTGTAGTGGCGCTTGACGGCGGCGGCCAGCTTGCGCTTGCGCTCGGCGGTGGGCTTCTCGTAGAACTCGCGCGCGCGCAGTTCGGTCAAAAGCCCGGTCTTCTCTATCGTGCGTTTGAAGCGGCGCAGCGCCACTTCAAACGGTTCGTTTTCCTTGACTCGTACTGTTGGCATCAATGCTCCGGCTTTCCTGGTGCGGGGAACCGTGAATTATATCAGCACTATGCGGGGCCGGACAAGGGCTGTTTCACGCCGCGCGCGGGTTGCCGGATGAAGGTTCGGTTTCTCTTTCGCCGCGCTTTGCGCCCGGCCGCCGAGCTTGCCGGTCAGCCCCAGGATGGGCATTTCCTGTCCGACGGTTGTCGCGCGCAAATCCACCCCGGTCAGGCGCGCGTCCAGGCGCGTCCGGCGTCCGCTTTGATTGGAATTAGTCGCGTATCATATCCTGCGACATTCGCAATTACCCGATTAGGGATAACCCTGGGCACGTTCATCTGCGCACTATGCTGACGCTCGGCATCGAAACCTCCTGCGACGAGACCGGCATCGCCTTGTATCACAGCGAGCGCGGCCTGCTCGCGCACGCGCTGCATACGCAAATCGCGATGCACCAGGAATACGGCGGCGTGGTGCCCGAACTCGCCTCGCGCGACCACATCCGGCGCGTGCTGCCGCTGATACGGAAGGTGATGCGTGAGGCCCGCATCGGGCTCGAGGACATCGACGCCATCGCCTATACCCGGGGCCCGGGGCTCGCGGGCGCGCTGCTCGTCGGTGCCAGCATCGCCAATGCGCTCGCGTTCGGGCTAGGCATCCGGGCATTGGGCATACACCATCTTGAAGGCCACTTGCTTTCGCCGCTCCTCGCGCGCGACCCGCCGCGCTTTCCTTTCGTCGCATTGCTGGTGTCGGGCGGGCACACCCAACTGATGCGCGTTGCGGGCGTCGGCGATTACCGACTGCTGGGCGAAACCGTGGACGACGCCGCGGGCGAAGCCTTCGACAAGACGGCGCACCTGCTCGGTCTGGGCTATCCCGGCGGACCGGCGCTCGCGCAATTGGCCGAGCAGGGCAGCGCCCGCGCGCACAAGCTGCCGCGGCCCATGCTCGAGCAAATGCATAAGACCGGAAATCTCGATTTTTCCTTCAGTGGCCTGAAGACCGCGGTAATGCTGCTCGCGCGGCAAACCCTGGCCAAGGAAGCGCGCCCCGGCGCCAGAACCAGTGCCGACATTGCGGCGTCTTTCCAGGAGGCGATCGTCGACGTACTGGTGGCGAAATCCCTATACGCCCTCGCGCAGACCGGGCTCGACCAGCTGGTGGTCGCGGGCGGCGTCGGCGCCAATCGGCGGCTACGCGAGCGGCTGGATCGCGAGGCCAAACAACAGGGCTGCGCGGTGTTCTATCCCGAATTCGAATTCTGCACCGACAATGGCGCGATGATTGCCCTAGCCGGCGCCCTGCGTCTGGGCGCCGAGCTTCGTGGCAACCAATCCGGCGCCTTGCGTCTGGGCGCCGAGCTTCGTGGCAACCAATCCGGCGCCTTGCGTCTGGGCGCCGAGCTTCGTGACGGCCGAGCGGCCAATGTGCAGACGCAAGCGGCAGAGCTCAAGATGAAACACCCGCCCGAAGCTAACTATGCGTTCTCCGTCAAACCGCGCTGGGATCTATCAACGCCAGGTTAGACGCAGCGAGCGTGCGCGCGAACTTGGTCGCGACGCTCAGGCAGCGTCGACGGAAATTGCAAACGCATTCATGCCGAATCCTGTTTCTTGAAACCTATGCGGCTTTCCGTTCCTGCGCGCAAACGCCGGATGTTTTCCTTGTGGCGATAGATCAATAGTGCGGCCAGGGCCAGCACGCCCGGCAGCAACGGGCTGGCGGTCCCGTAAAGCCAACCGGTGTAAAAGGGCGCGAACAGCGCGGCAACGATCGAGGCAAGCGAGACTGTGCGAAAGAACAGCACGATGACGAGCCAGCTGGCGAGCGTCGCCAAGCCCAGCCACAGGTTGATCGCGCACAGGATGCCGAGCGCGGTCGCGACGCCCTTGCCGCCCTTGAAGTGAAAGAAGACCGGGTAGAGATGGCCAACGAATGCCGCCAGCGCGACCAGCGCGATGCCGCTCATGCCTACGCCAAAATCGAAGGCGAACGCCTTGGCGAGGAACACGGCCAACCAGCCCTTGCCCGTGTCGCCAACGAGCGTGAGCGCGGCAGCCCATCTCTTTCCGGTGCGCAACACGTTGGTCGCCCCCGGATTGCCGGAGCCATAGCTGTGCGGGTCAGGAAGCCCGAATATCCGGCTTACGATCACGGCGAACGAAATCGATCCGATGAGATAGGCTGCGAGCGCAAAAGCTATGGTGGCCATCTGAATCACCTCAACCGGCAGTTGAAGAACGCTTCTCTCAGCGAGCGCATGCAGATGAAATGCTTGTTCATGTTTGGGAAGCGTTCTGCGACTGCCCTGGCTTTGGCGGATCTCAAAGGCGGCTTGGATCGGAAAGGAAGGGTCCCATCCCTTGCGTTGGCCCCCTTTTTTTACGCCCTGTTAGAATGTGCTGCAATTTTACGCGGTATTCCACCTGCGCCCCAGTCCTCCGGCACCCGACATGGATATCATCTTTCTGCGCGAAATCAGATTGGACGCGCGCATCGGCATCTACAAGCGCGAGAAGGCCATTGCCCAGACGGTGGAACTGGATCTGGACATGGCCCTGCCCGGTGACCGCGTATTCAAGAGCGGAAAGGTCTCCGATACCATCGATTACTCAGCGGTGATCGACCGCATCCGCAACGTTCTGCTCGAGCAGCACTATGGTCTGGTGGAGAATCTGGCCGAGCGCGTCGCGCAAGTCCTGCTCGCGGAGTTTCGCGCCCCCTGGGTGCGCGTCAGCATCGCCAAGATCGGTGCCCGGCGCGATGCGCGGCGCGTCGGCGTGGTGATCGAAAGAAGCAAGGCGAAGTAGGGCAGGTACTATTGGCGAAGCGTGCGCAATCGAGGATCTTGGATGAAAACCTAACCTGATCTTCGCCTGTCCGTATGGCGCGCAAGCAACCTGGCGATCGGCAATAGTAGCTGAGCGGCCGCACGATATTATCCGCGCGGGTGATGTTTCTGATGCAGCTGCTTCAAGCGCTCGCGCGCGACATGCGTGTAAATCTGCGTAGTGGAAATATCGGCATGGCCGAGCAGCATCTGCACCACGCGCAAGTCGGCGCCGTGGTTCAAGAGATGGGTCGCAAAGGCGTGGCGCAACGTGTGCGGGGAGAGTGCCGTGCCCGGCACAGCTGCACGTGCATGCTTCTTGATCAAATACCAGAACGCTTGGCGCGTCATCGCGGCTCCCCGCGCGGTGACGAACACGGCGTCGGACCGCGCGCGCCGCAGCAGCTGCGGTCTTGCTTCGGTCAAGTAGCGCGTGAGCCAGTCCGACGCCTCCTCGCCCATCGGCACCATGCGTTCCTTGCCGCCTTTGCCGAACACGCGTACTACGCCCATATCCTGGCTGACTTCGAGGAGCTTCAGCGCCACCAGCTCGGACACGCGCAAGCCCGTTGCGTAGAGCATCTCCAGCATGGCGCGGTCGCGCAGGCCGATCGGGCGTTCCGCGTCCGGCGCGCCGAGCAGCGCTTCCACGTCCGCTTCCGACAGCGATCTCGGAAACCGCGGCGGTTTCTTCGGCGTGTCCAGCTTGAGCGTCGGATCGGCGGCCAGCCTGTTTTCACGCAAGGCAAACTGAAAAAATCGTTTCAGACTGGAATGCAGCCGCGCCTGCGAACTCGCGCGCAACCTGGCGCCAGAGTAGCGGAAGGCGAAATAGGCGGACAGATCCTCGGCGTGCGCGCCGAGCAGTCCGACATTGCGTTCGCGCGCCAGCCATTTGGCGAACAGGCTCAGGTCCCGCCGGTAGGCCTCGAGCGTGCTCTTGGAGAGACCATCACTCAGCCAAAGGTGGTCGCAGAATTCGTCGAGCAGATGCGCGTCGGTGTCTATCATGCGAGCAGCGGGGGCAAGCGGGGCGACTGCGCCGCGTCCGGGACGCTCACTGCGCGCGCTTTTCATGTGCGAGGAGCCGGCGCTTCACGTCGAGCAGGTAGCCGCTCGCGTGATGGGCGAAGCCGCCAAGGCCGTTAGCTGCGACCACCCGGTGGCAGGGGATCACGAGCGGAAAGTAATTCGTGCCGCAAGCTTGGCCCACGGCACGCGGCGCGCTGCGCAGGGCGCGCGCGAGGTCGCCGTAGGTTCGCGTCTGGCCGCAGGGAATCGCGGCGATTTGGTCCCAGACGCGGCGCTGGAATTCGGTGCCCGTGCGCCTAAGCGGCAGCTTGAAACGATAGCCGGGATCGGCGACATATTTCTCGAGCTGCACGCAAAAGCGCTCGGCCAATGCGTTCGCTGGGGCCAGCGCGCCGGCGCTCCGCGGCAGATACACGATCTCTGCCAGTTCGTCGCCTTCCGTACGCACACCGACCAGCGCGAACGGCGTATCTATCTTCGCCTGAAAATTGGGCAGTTTCATACAGGGATGCCTAAGAGTTCATTTCAAAATGAGGAGATGCATCCCATAGTCCTCTAGATCGGCCCGCTGTAACTTCATATTTTGCAGCGGTTTCCAAGTCAGTGCGGGCGCGGCAGGCGCCCGTTCGATGCGCGGTGGGTTCGGTCGCTTTGGTCATCTTGGGCCCGAACTGGGAGGGCACGGTCTTATTTGACACAAGGCGTTACGCAACCGGTATCTTCCCCGTCTAGGTATAGTGCGAGGTAGCGAGCTTCTGGCATAAGAGAGTAAGGACGTTGCCAAGGCGTGGCAACCTGTCGGGTTCCGGTCCATCTGCATTACGTACTGCGTTGTTTAATCGATGAAAAGAGCTATAGCGCTTGCCGGAGAGCAGGGAGAATGGTGCAAGAAAGCCGCTAAACCGCCCCCATCCGCAAGAAATGTGCTAACATATTGAATATTTTAGCCTTCCAAAGCGTTCCTCAGGCATGCTTTGAACAGGGTGTCTCAGCCTTGGTTCGACGCAATTCACGCGGGGCAAGCTGTTGTCCCGTCTGGATACTTGACCTGCAATCCTTCTTTTTAGACTGTTTTTCATGACGCGCCCAATACGCAACATCGCCATCATAGCCCACGTCGACCATGGCAAGACGACACTGGTCGACAAGCTGCTGCGCCAGGCGGGCACATTCGCCGCCTACCAGCATATCCAGGAACGCGTGATGGACTCGAACGACCTCGAGCGCGAGCGCGGCATCACCATTCTCGCCAAGAACTGCGCCGTGACCTACGAAGGCACCCACATCAACATCGTCGATACGCCGGGTCACGCCGATTTCGGCGGTGAGGTCGAGCGCGTGCTGTCGATGGTGGACAGCGTACTGCTGCTGGTGGACGCGGTCGAGGGCCCGATGCCGCAGACGCGTTTCGTCACGCGCAAGGCGCTCGCGCTGGGTCTGAAGCCGATCGTCGTGGTCAACAAGGTCGATCGCCCGAGCGCGCGGCCGGACTGGGTCGTAAATCATACGTTCGAGCTGTTCGACAAGCTCGGCGCGACCGAGGAGCAGCTCGATTTCCCGGTGATCTATGCCTCGGCGCTGCACGGATGGGCGGTCGTGGACATGAAAGATGCGCCACGCTCGATCGACGCTCTGAAGGACGACAAAGCATTCAATATGCGGCCGCTATTCGAGGCCATCCTCAAGCACGTACCGGTGCGTAACGACGATCCGAACGGCCCGCTGCAACTGCAAATCTGTTCGATCGACTACTCGAGCTACGTCGGCAAGATCGGCATCGGCCGCGTCTCCCGCGGCCGCGTCAGGCCGCTGCAGGATGTAGTCGTGATGAACGGCCCGGATGCGCAGCCGCTCAAGGCGCGCATCAACCAGGTGCTGACCTTCGAAGGCCTGGAACGCGTGGTGTCGGGGGAAGCGCAGGCGGGCGACATCGTGCTCGTCAACGGCATCGAGGAAATCGGCATAGGCGTGACCATTTGCGCGCCCGAATGCCCCGATGCCCTGCCGCTACTGCGGGTGGACGAGCCGACGTTGACCATGAATTTCATGGTCAACAATTCGCCGCTCGCCGGACGCGAGGGCAAGTTCGTCACCAGCCGCCAGATCCGCGAGCGCCTGGAGCGCGAGGTCAAGAGCAACGTCGCGCTCAGGGTCGAGTTCACTCAGGACTCGGACACTTTCATCGTCTCCGGCCGCGGCGAATTGCATCTCACCATCCTGCTCGAAAACATGCGCCGTGAAGGCTACGAGATGGGGGTCGGCCGCCCGCGCGTGGTGATGAAGGAAATCGGCGGCCTCAAGCATGAGCCGTACGAATTGCTGACCGTCGACGTCGAGGAAATCCACCAGGGCGCGGTGATGGAAGAGCTGGGCCGGCGCAAGGGCGACATGCAGGACATGGTGTCGGACGCCCGCGGCCGCGTGCGCCTGGAATACCGCATTCCGGCGCGCGGGCTGATCGGTTTTCAGGGCCAGTTCCTGACGCTTACGCGCGGCACCGGGCTCGCGAGCCACATCTTCGACGATTACGGCCCGGTCAAGGGCGACATGGACGAGCGCCGCAATGGCGTGCTGATCAGCCAAGAGGACGGCGCCGCGGTTGCCTACGCACTGTGGAAGCTGCAGGAGCGCGGCCGCATGTTCGTGTCGCCCGGTGAAGCCCTGTACGAAGGCATGATCATCGGCATCCACTCGCGCGACAACGACCTCGTGGTCAATCCGATCAAGGGCAAGCAACTCACCAACGTGCGCGCCTCCGGCACCGATGAGGCGGTGCGCCTGGAGCCCGCGATCGAACTCACGCTGGAAAAAGCGGTGGAATTCATCGCCGACGACGAGCTCGTCGAAATCACGCCGAAGAGCATACGCCTGCGCAAGCGCCACCTGAAAGAGCACGATCGCAAGCGCGCCTCGCGCACGCAGGCCGCCGCCTGACCCGTCTAACGGTAATCCTGTCGGGCGCTATCTAAGGTCGTCGAAACACCCTGCGCGGACGAAAGACCGTCCGCGCGGATCGTCGATGGCGTACGGATGATGAACCCATCCGCACGCCATCGACGATCTTGTATGAAGACCCCGCACCATCTTGGTTGTAATCAATAACCGTGTTTTTCGCACGGATGAAAAGCCATCCGCGCGAAAAATACGGTTGGCGCGCGCAGCGCGCAAGTCCATTCGTCGCATAACTAGGTGTTTGTGATGGCCGAGTAACGCGTTCTGCCACGGAATCGCCTCCGCGTCAGGCAGCGGCACCCGCGGCTTTGCCGCGCCGCAGGATCTGTAGCGTTAGCGCCGCTAACACGAAGCCGAATCCGATCAGATCGGCGAGACTCGATGGATATACAAGCGCAAACCCGGCAATGAGCAGCATGCAGCGTTCGATGAGGTTGGTCCTGATCAAGGCCCAACCCTGGAAGCCGCCGGCAAGTGCGGCGATGCCGACAGCCGCAGTCAGCGTGACTTCGGCGATCGACCACCAGTTCGCTGTGGCGAGCGCCTTGGTCGAACCCATCAGCAGCAGGCCCTGGCCGCTGGGATCGAGCACGAACATGAACGGCACCAGAAAAGCGGGCACGGTGTACTTCCAGCACTGCAGCGTGGTCTTGTACGGGTCGCCGCCGGTGATCGCGGCGGCCGCGAACGGCGACAGCGCCGTTGGCGGCGAGACCTCGGACAGCACGGCGTAATAGAAAATGAACATATGCGCGGCAAAGTCGGGCACGCCGAGCTTGATCAGCGCCGGCGCGGCGATGACCGCGCAGATGATGTAGGAGGCGGTCACCGGCACCGCCAGCCCGACGATCCACACCACCAGTGAGGTGAAGATCGCGGTCAGCAAAAGCGAACCGCCGGCGTAATCGATCACGATGGAGCTGAACTTGAGCCCGAGGCCGGTCAGTGTCACCACGCCGACGATGATGCCGGCGCCGGCGCAGGTGGCGGCTACGTTGAGCACGCCGATCGAGCCGCCCTCCATCGCCTTGACGAAAGGCGACTTGAAGATCAGATCGGCAATCCGGCCTTTGCCGCGGAACAGGTCGTAGGAGATGAGCGCCGTGTCGCGGCGCAGGAAACTGGTCACGAACGACACCACGGTCGCCCAGAATACCGACAGCACCGGCGAAAAGCCCCACATCATGAAGGCGACGATCGAGATCAGCGACAGGAAGTGATACCAGTAGTGCCGCGTCAGGTTCCACACGGTATCGGCCTTCTCGATCAGCAATTTGCCCATGTGATACTTGCGCGCGTCGATCTCGACCATCAGAAACAGCGCGAGGTAGAACAGGATGGTCGGGATCACCGCCATCAGCAGCACGTCGAGATAGGAGATCTTGAGGAACTCGGCAATCAGGAAGGCGGCGGCGCCCAGCACCGGCGGCGAAATGATCGCACCCAGGCCTCCGGCGGCAAGCAGGCCGCCGGCCGCGTTTCTTTCGTAACCCGCTTTGGCCAGCATCGGATAGGCAACTGCGCCCAGCGTCACCGTGGTCGCGACGCCCGATCCGGAGGGCCCGCCGAGGAGGAAGGAGGCGAGCACCACGGTGCGCCCGGCGCCGCTGGGCTTGCCCCCCATGGCCGCGAAGGAGAAGTCGATGTAGAACTTGCCCGCGCCCGAATACTGCAGGAACGCGCCGAAAATCGTGAACAGGATGATTAGCGACGAGGACACGTCCACGGCCACGCCGTAGATTCCCTCCAGGGTCATGTACATATGCCCGATCAGGCGGCCGACTTCGTAGCCCTTGTGCGTCCACGGGGAGGGCAGGTAGGTGCCGAACAAGGCGTAGAGGATGAACGCAGTAGTGATCGCGGGCATGATCCAGCCGTTGGTGCGGCGCATGACCTCCATCACCATGAAGATCAGGGCGACGCCGAAGACAATGTCCCAGCTGTTGGGCGAGGTGTTGCGGTCGGTGAAGTCGTCGCCGCCCTGGATCAGGTACACCGCCACGGCGACCGACAACAGTGCGAGCATCCAGTCCCACCACATGATGCGGTGGCGATAGCGCTGCGCCACCGGAAATACAAGAAACCCCAGAAACAGCACCCAGGCGACGTGCACCGGACGCAGCGTCTGCGTCGCGAGGAGACCATAGGCGGTATACAGGTGGAACGCTGACATCGCCACCGCGGTGAAGGTCACGAACGCGGCCAGCCAGCCGGCGAGCTTGTTGGCTGCGCCCTCTTCGTCCTCGATGAACTCCTCTGCCTTCTTCAGCGCTTCTTCACTGATGACCGGCTCGACGTTTTGGTCTGGTCTGGTCTGTTCACTCATGATTCGAGCGCCTCTGCTCCGATATCCAGCGACGTTACACCTTGGGATTTAGGCTGCGGTGCGTCCAGTGTAAACAAAAAAACCCCGCCGGCTGGCGGGGTTGTGGCGGTCACAGGCCTCAGTTGACCTTGACGCCTCGCTCGGCGAAGTACTTCAACGCGCCCGGGTGGAACGGGACCGGCGAGGCCGAGGTTTTCTGGTTCTCGAGCTTGAAGTTCTCCGCTTCCTTGTGCACGTTGATCAGGTCCTGGCGCTTATCAAAGATCGTCTTGACGATATTGTAGGCGGTCTTGTCATCCATGTTCGCGTTGGCGACGAGGATGTTCATCACCGTGGCCTGTTTGTTGTCGGTGTCCATACCGCGGTAGGTTGCCTTCGGGATACTGTCCTCTACATACAGGTTGCCATACTTCTTGTTCATCGCCGGCACCAGGTTGGCATGGTCGATCATCTTGATCTTGGTGGCCGGCGTGTTGGCGAGGTCGGTCACCGCGGCGGTAGGCAATCCGCCCACCCAGAAGAAGGCGTCGATCTTGCCGTCCTTCATCGCATTGACCGACTCGGCCACGCCCAGACGTTCGCGCTTCATGTCCTTGTCCTTGTCCAGGCCGGCGGCTTCGATCACGCGAAAGGCCATCACTTCGGTGGCGCTGCCGGGCGAACCGGTCGACACGTGCTTGCCCTTCAGGTCGGCGGGTTTGTTGACGCCGCGGCCCTCGACGGATACCACATGCATGCGGTTCGGATAAAGTATCATCAGCGTGCGCACCGGGATCTTGTTGCCCTTGAACTTGTCCACGCCGCGATAAGCGTCCAGCGTCGCGTCGACCATCGTCAACGCGATGTAGGATTTGCCGCTGCCGATCAGCTTGAGGTTGTCGACCGAGCCGCCGGTGACTTCGGCGGTGGCCTCCATGCCGGGGACAAATTTGGACAATGCGGCGGCGATGCCGCCGCCCAGCGGGTAATAAACGCCGCCGGTACCGCCGGTGGCGATGGAAATGTTGAGCTTGTTCTGGGCCGCGAGCGGCACCGAAAGGGCGACGAGCGCGGCGAAGCCAAGCGCTTGCAGTAGTTTGCTCATATCTTTCTCCTCAACGGGATTGTGTTCATGGAGGGCGATGATTCTTTGCGTCGTTACTCGATGAATTATATACCAGGCGTGCTCCCGGCCATTGGCGCGCGACTGGCGCGCGCGGAAGCGTGTCAAAACTGCCGAGTCCGGTCGGTAGCAGCGCCTTCGAGCCCTGTGAAGGGGCTAGCAGCTATAATAGCTGCGCTTGCCTTCCGTCCCTTGGCGCAATCATGCACGCTTTGAAATGGCTCTTCCCTGCGGCATTGTTGGCGTTGGCCGGCGCCGCGCGCGCCGCCGAGCCGGCGCCGCATTACAACTCGGTCGAGCTGCAGGCCGAGGCGCAGCGCGAAGTGCCCAACGATACGCTCAACGCGAGCCTGTATGCCGAGATCAACGACTCCAATCCGGCGGCGCTCGCCAGTGCGCTCAACCGAGCCGCCAACGACGCATTGCGGCTAGCCAAGGATTACAAGAGCGTGCGTGTGCGTTCGGGCAACCACCAAACCTACCCTGTCTATGGCAAAGGCAACGTGCTGCAGGGCTGGCGCGGACGCGCGGAGATCCGCCTCGAAAGCAAGGATTTCGAAGCCGCCTCCGGCCTCATCGGGAAACTCCAGTCCGAGCTGCAGCTCGGCAATCTGAATTTTTCGGTATCGTCCGACGCGCGCAGAAGAGCAGAGGACGAACTGATGCTCGAGGCTATCGCCGCGTTTCGCGCGCGCGCCGAAATCGTGCGCGGCGCGCTTGCCGGGCGCAGCTATAAGATCCAGCGATTGAATTTGAATAGCGGCTACAGCGGTCCGCCGCCACGCTTTGCCGTGGGGCGTGCCATGGCCGCCGCCCCCGCCGTCGCCCCACCCAATTTCGAGAGCGGCGTAAGCCTGGTGACGGTGACAGCGGCAGGCTCCGTCGAAGTGCTCGATTAGCGTGGCCGCAGGCCTTGCGCGCGCATGAAGGGCGTCGTTCTGCCGCTGGCGATCACGCTCGCGGTGCAAGCTCTTACCTCGATGGCCATGATTGCGCCTTCGGTGATGGCGCCGGTGGCGGCATTGGCGCTTGGCGTGTCGCCCCAAGGCATAGGCTGGTTCGTGGCCCTGGAATACCTGCTCGGCATGCTCGCGGGCTTGGCTTGCGGCGCATTGATCGGACGCTTCGGGCCGGTTCGCGTCTGCCAGATATCCGTCTGCCTCGGGGCGGCCGGGCTGCTTGCCGGCACCGGCGCGATGTTGCCGCTGGTGCTTGTCGCCGCGGCTTTGATCGGTTCGGGCTACGGTTTGGTCAACCCGGCGAGTTCGCACATACTCATGCAGGCGGCGCCGCCGCGCATGCGCTCGCTGATCTTTTCCATCAAGCAGACCGGCGTGCCCTTGGGCGGTGCGCTTGCGGGTGCTTTGGTGCCGCCTGTGGTCCTGTATTCGGGCTGGCGCTGGAGCGCGGCAATGGTCGCGCTGCTGTGCGTGCTGGCTGCGCTCGCGATTCAGCCAGCGCGCATAGCGGACGCCGCCGAGCGCGTCGGCACGCGGCTCGGGCCGCCGCAGCGCTTTTTTGCGCCGTTGGCCCTGGTCCTCGCCAATCCGCCAGTTCTGGAGCTATCGATCGTTTCCCTGATTTTCAGCTCGGTGCAGCTTGCGCTGGTCACCTATTTTGTTTCTTATTTGAACCTGGAGCTGGGATACAACCTGGTCGGCGCCGGTCTGATTTATTCTTCGGCCCACGCGGCCGGAATTGTCGGCCGAATTGTCTGGGGCGCGGTAGCGGACCGCTGGCTGCCGCCGCGCCCGACGCTTGGACTGCTGGGTGTGATCATGGGACTCTCGGGCCTGTGTGTTGCCTATTTCAGCGCGGACTGGCCTTTGGCGGCGGTGCTTGTGGCGAGCGCGCTGTTCGGGGCTACAGCCGTGGGGTGGAACGGCGTCTATCTTGCCGAAGTGGCGCGGCTCGCGCCGCCGGGGCAGGTAGGCGCGATCACCGGCGGCACGCAGTTCATCACTTTCCTGGGCGCGCTGGCGGCTCCGCCCGTGTTCGGTTTGGTGATCGGGCTCGCCGGCAGTTATGCCGGAGCTTATCTGGTGTTTTGCCTGATGCCTGCGCTCGCCGGCCTCTATTTGCTCGTGCGCAGACGCGGGTCCTGAGGCAAGCTCGCGCTGTGCCGGCGTGGTCTGACGGATTTCTATTGCAGTGCTGCGGCGCGCACGGCGCCGCAGCGCCTGCCATTGCGGTTGGGGGAGAAAGTGCGTGACGCGGTGATTCTCGCCCATGGCATGTGGATGGGATGCTGGGCAATGCAAGGCCTGCGGCTGCTGCTCGCGCAGCGCGGCTATGCTGCCTATGCGTTCGGCTATCCTTCCACGGCGCATAGCCTGGACGAGCATGCGCGGCGGCTGGCCGCGCGTATCAATGAGGTGCGCGAGCCCGTGATCCATCTGGTAGGACACAGCCTGGGCGGGCTCGTCATCCTGCGCTACTTGAGGAATCACGGCGAGCGGCGCGTAGGCCGCATCGTGCTTCTCGGCACGCCGGCGCACGGGTGCACCGCGGCGCGGCGCCTGGAGAATATGGCTGCAGGCGGATGGTTGCTCGGAGCCAGTCGCGACATCTGGCACGGCCTGCCTGAAGTGTTCCGCCCGCGATGCGAGTTGGGCGTGATCGCCGGCTGCCGCCCATGGGGACTGGGACGCCTGATGCTGCGCCTTGCGGGGACCAACGACGGCGTGGTGCGGCTCGATGAGACGGAGGTGCCGGGCATGCGCGACCGTATCGTGCTGCCGGTCAGCCACAGTGGCATGCTGCTATCGGCGCGCGTAGCGCGCCAGGTCGCCGCTTTTCTTGCGCGCGGGGCCTTCGACCGAACGGCCGCCGCACGCCGCGGCGTTTTCGAGCGCGGAAGGCACTGATGCGTCGACGCGCTGCCTTAACGATGGCTGTGCTTGTGCCGCTGCTCGCAGGCTGCAGCACGCTGCGCTACTACTCGCAGGCAGTGAGCGGCCAACTTGACCTCATGCGTCGCGCCGCACCCATCGCAGAGCAGTTGCGCGCCGATTCCACTTCTGCGGCGCTCAAGATCAAGCTGCAGACAGCCCTGCGCATACGCGATTTTGCCAGCCGCGAACTCGGATTGCCGGACAACGGCAGTTACCGCAGCTATGCCGATCTGGGGCGGCAGTACGCCCTGTGGAATGTATTCGCTGCGCCGGAATTCTCGATCGAGCCGGTCAGTTCCTGTTTCCTGTTCGCCGGCTGCGTCAGCTATCGCGGTTACTTCAGCCAGGCGGATGCCCAAGCCGAGGGCGCCCGGCTGCGTGATCAGGGTTACGACGTCTACGTCGGCGGCGTTCCCGCGTATTCGACCTTGGGCTGGTTCAACGACCCGGTGCTCAACACCTTCGTCAACTATCCCGAAGGCGAGCTCGCGCGCCTTTTGTTCCACGAGCTCGCACATCAAACGGTCTACGCGAAAAATGACACCCGCTTCAATGAATCGTTCGCCACGACGGTGGAGCAGGTGGGCGTGGAGCGCTGGTTGGCGCGGGAGGGCGTTGCCGCGAAGCGCGCTGCGTACGAGCGCTCGCAGATAAGGCGGCGCGAGTTTCTTGCGTTGATCCTCAAGTACCGCTCCAGGCTGACGCAGTATTACCGCGAAGATCTGTCCGCGGAAGTCAAGCGCAGCGGAAAGGCGCGGCTATTCACCGACATGGATCACGACTACCGGCAGCTCAAGGCCTCTTGGGGCGGATTCGCCGGGTACGACCGCTGGTTCGCGGCCAAGCCCAACAATGCGACGCTCGCGTCGGTTGCGCTTTACACCGATCTGGTGCCGGCATTTCGTGCGCTACTCGAGCGCGAAGGCGCGGATCTGCCGCGCTTTTACGCAGCCGTGAAGGAGTTGGCCCGGCTGCCGCAAGTGGAGCGCGACGCGCGCCTGCACTCTGTTCTCAAGACGCGAGACTAACCGCTGCCAAGACGAGACAAGCTGTTCGCTTTGGCCAGCTTCAGCTGAGCGGCCGCATCACGTGATTGCGGAACGCCTCGCGCTTTCCCAGGCGCTTGAACCAGGCCTCGACATTGGGTAGCGACGCTCGCTCGATATCGATGCCGAACCAGCGCCAGCTGACGGTGCCTAGGGGTATGTCGCCCATGCTGAGCGAGCTGCCGGCGATGTAGTCGCGGCCCGCGAGTGCCGCATCGAGAATTTGCAGAACCTCGCCGACTTTCTTGCGCGAGGTTTCGATCAGCTCGAGATTGCGCTTCCCCGGTGGCGTTCTTACCAGGCCCCAGAAAATCTCGCGCATCGGCGGCCAGTAAACGGTCGCGCACCAGTCCATCCATTTGTCCGATTGCGCGCGCTCGGCCGGATCCTCCGCCCACAACGTGCCCCTGCCGTATTTTGCGCTGAGGTAGCGCACGACGGCATTGGACTCCCAGATCACCGCGCCGCCGTCGTCGATGACCGGCACCAGGCCATTGGGATTCATTTTGCGAAACTGCGGCTCGTTCACCACGCCGTACTGCATGCCGGCGTCGATGCGTTCATAGGGCACCTTCAGTTCTTCCAGACACCAGATCGCCTTCTGCACGTTGACCGAATTGTTGCGTCCCCAAAGTCTCAGCATACTTAATTGCTCCTAAGTCGGGCGAGCCGGAATCGAACGGCGTGCCTTGTTTTCGCACCGAGCGACCTCTCGATTTTGGGAAGTTGCAACTTCGCAACTTCCCAAAATCGAGAGGCGTATACAAACCAAGTTCTTCGCCGATTTCGTCAGGAGTGGGGTCATAAGATGCCAGTTATATGACCTGCTCAGCGTTTGACGAAATTGGCAATGAAATCCGAATACGGATGGATGCCAAGATCTGGCGGCCACCTTGCTTCGGGCCCGCCCGGCTTTGAGATTAGAAACCTACCGCCTGCCCATCGCGGCGCGGATCGGAGGCCGCGAGATAACCGTCTTCGAGCAGGTAGGCCATCTGAGCGCTGCCGAAATCCATGTAGCCTTGCACGAGTTCCACGATCTGGTGCCCGCGCCGCTCCAGTTCGGCCAGCGTTTCCCTGGAAAAACCCGGTTCGACATTGACGTGCAAGCCTTCGACCACGCGATAGCGCGGGCCATCGGAGCAGGCCTGCGGATTCTGCGCGTAGTCGGCAAGCCGCACCATCACCTGCGCATGCCCTTGCGGCTGCATGCTGCCGCCCATCACGCCAAAGCTCATCACGGGCTTGCCGTCTTTGCTGACAAAGCCGGGAATGATCGTCTGGAACGGCCGCTTGCCCCCGCCCACCTGGTTCGGGTGCCCCGGCTCGAGGGTGAACGTGGCGGCGCGATTTTGCAGGCTCACGCCGGTGCCCGGCACCACCACGCCCGAGCCGAAACCCATGAAGTTCGACTGGATGAAGGAGACCATCATGCCGCTCGCGTCGGCTGCTGTCAGGTAGACCGTGCCGCCTTTGGGCGGCGTGCCGTGTTTGAAATTCTGCGCGCGCTTGAGATCGATCAATTTCGCGCGACCGGCGAGATAGGCCGGGTCGAGCAGCTCGGCGTCTCGCACCTGCATCGTCCTCGGATCCGAAACATGGCGGTAGACGTCGGCGAACGCCACTTTCATCGCCTCGATCTGCAGGTGCACGCTGTCGGCCGAATCGACCGGATAGCTCGCCATGTCGAAGTGCTGCAATATGCCCAGCGCCATCAATGCGGCGATGCCTTGGCCGTTCGGCGGCAACTCATGCAGGGTGTAGCCGCGGTAATTCTGCGCCAGGGGCTCGACCCAATCGGCCGTGTGCGCTGCGAAATCCGCGGCAGTCATGAGCGCGCCGTGCTCTTTTGCATGGGCGGCGATTCTGTGCGCGATCTCGCCGCGGTAGTAGGCTTCGCCGCGGCTTTTTGCAATCGATTCGAGCGTCCTCGCCTGATCGGGCAAACTGAACTTCTCTCCCGGCAGGGGTGCGCGGCCGCGCGGCAGGAAAGCTTCCTTGAAGCCGGGGTGCGCTTGCATCTCCGCCGCTTGATTGGCCCATTGCTTGGCGATGGTGGGCGAGACGAGGTAGCCGTCGCGGGCGTAGGCGATAGCCGGCTCGAACAGGTCGGCGAAAGGCAGTTTGCCGAAGCGCTCCGACAGCGCCACCCAGGCCGACACGCAACCGGGCACGCTCACCGCATTCCAGCCGCGCTGCGGCATGCTCTTGTGGTCCTTGAAGAATTCCGTTGTCCACGCTGCGGGAGAGCGGCCCGAGGCGTTCAAACCGTGCAGCTTTTTGCCGTCCCAGACGATGGCGAAAGCATCGCTGCCCAGGCCGTTCGATACGGGCTCGACCACCGTCAGCGTTATCGCCGTGGCAAGCGCGGCATCCATCGCGCTGCCGCCTTTGAGCAGCATGCGCAATCCGGCCTGCGCCGCGAGCGGCTGCGACGTGGCCACCACGTTGCGGGCGAGCAGGGGTTTGCGGTAGGAGGCGTAAGGAAACTGCCAATCGAAAGCGGACATGCGGACTGTCCTTCAGTAAATTGTTGAACGGCGCTCGGCAACCAGCTTGCTGCCGGCTCGGCCCGGGGAGTTGCGCGGCATATCCGGCCAAACGGGCCTGAGCAAGAAATACTCGGCCTGGATAAACAGCTCGCAACGACGCGGCATCTTAGCATTTTTCATGCATGCAAAAGCGAGCCGCGGTTTGCGTCGTCCGTTCTATATTCGGAGGAATATGGCAAGCCAGTGCCGGAGCTACAATTGAGCGCATCCTGACGCCGGGGCGCATGCTTGCCGCCACCGGTATCCCACGCGTAATCGAGGGCGAATGACCAGGAAGGAAAACGCCAAGGCCCGCGCCAACCGAGTCGCGAGCTATGTCTATAGCCGTCTCGGCCGCGGTGCCTTCGTGCTGTTCGCGGCTGTGTTTTCGGCGCTGATAGTCATCGACTTCTCCTACACGCATCTGATCGGCGTGATGGAACGCAAGACCTACGATTTGATGATGCGCAACCGCTATAGAGCGCCCACGCCCGATCGCGACATCGTCATCATCGATATCGACGAGAAGAGCCTTGCCGCCATGGCCAAGGATTACGGCCGCTGGCCGTGGCCGCGTCAGGTTCTGGCGGAATTGGTTCAGGGCATCGAAGAGCAGCGGCCGGCGGCAATTGTGTTCGACATCCTGTTCAGCGATGCCGATGTCGTCAATGCCGAAAGCGATGCCTATTTCAATCGCGCCATGGCCGCGACCCGCAACACCTATTTTCCCTATTTGCGCCTGGACCGCAGGAATGACGCTCTGAGCCAGGTCACTGCGGCCATGCTGCCTGGGGCGCAAAAGCTGGCCGGCGACGCATCCGTGGCGACGGGGATCGCGGTGGTGCTGCCGCGCTTTCCAGCGCTCATAGAGAGCGGCCGGCTCGGGCTGCACAACGTCGAGCCCGATCGCGACAGCGTCATACGCAATTTTCGCCCGTGGCTGGACGAGCACGGCTGGCGCCTGCCGTCGGTGCCGCTCGCCGTCGCCCAGGGGCTCGGTTGGCCGCGCCCGGCCGAAGAGCGTTTTCTCATCAACTGGCGCGGCGCGCCGTTCAGCTACACCTTCGCTGCGTTCAGCGACGTATACGAAGACCTGCTGCGCAAGGACAAGCGCCGCCCGCAGGACGAATTCGCCGGCAAGGTCGTACTCATCGGTTCCACCGCGCCGAGCCTGTTCGACATCAAGGCCACGCCCATGGCGAGCATCCATCCGGGCGTCGAAATTCTCGCCAACGTCATCGACAACCTGAAACACGGCGACTACTACCTCGAGCACGGCCGCACACTCTATGCGCTGCTCAGCCTGGCGTTCGTGTGGGGGCTAGCCTGCGCTTTTCTGCTGCGCGTGCGCTCCAATGTTCTGGCGCCGGTGTTCGTGGTATTGCAGGGCGCTTTGGTCGCGATCAGCTATTTTTCGCTCAGTTTTTCGTCGCGCTATGTCGATCTGACCGCGCCGATCAGTTTTGGGCTGTTGTACTTCACCGCTGCCAAAGTCTATTCGACCTTGTCCGAGCGCGTGCTTACGCAGCGCGGCCTGTTTGTCGAAAGGCTCGCGCCGGCGCAGACCTATGTCCTGACACTGCTGGTGCTGCAATCGCCCGCAGGCGATGCAAAGTCGCTGCGAAGCTTGCGCACCATCCTGGATAAGGCGGTCACCGCCTCGCGCGCCGGCGCGCGCCGGGTCGCGCGCATGCTGGAAGGTGGCGGTGCGCTCGAGACCTTGTTTGGCGATATAGCGCTGCTCTACTGGATTTGCCCTGCGGCGCAGGCCGAGCGCGCGCAGCTGCAGGTCGACGAGGCCAAGCGCCTGCGCGTCGAGTTGTCAACGTCGCTCGGTGGAATGCAGTTACGAGCCGGACTGCACAGCGAATCGGTAGAGGCCGACGCCGAAGGGCGATTAGGCAAGGATGCGCGCCGTTTGCTGCTCGTAGCCTTGGCCGGCATATCGGAGGTATGATCCCGTGATGCGTACAAGTTTGCGATTGGTGCTGATCTGCGCCGCGCTGACGGCTGCGATCGCCTGCGCCGCTCAATCCGGCGTGGTGCTCAGAAATGAAGAACTGCGGGCCGAACCGTTCAGCGACGCCAAGGTGCTCGTGCCTGTGCCCAAGGATACGCGCGTCGAAGTGCTGCAACAGCAGGGCGCGTGGACTCTGGTAAAGGCCGCGGGCAAGCAGGGATGGGTGCGCAGCCTGAACGTGCGCACCGGTGTCGCCGATACCGGCCAGGCTCCCGGCGTGCTGGCGCTTGAATCCGGACGTTCCGGCAGCGGCAACGTAGTCGCCACCTTGGGCATACGCGGAGCGAACTTGAAGCCGCGCGCAGCCAAGCCGGAGGCGTTGCGGGCGCTGGAGGCTATCGCCGCCGGCGCCAACGCGGCGCGCGCGATTGTGCTCGACGCGAGCAAGACGGATTTCAGGCGGGCGCAGGATCCTCTGGAGCTATCCCTGCAATCGGCACAGGCGGGCCACGTCTATGTGCTTCGTGCCGATGCCGCGGGCAAGAACTTGGAGTTTGTCTTTCCTAACCGCGTCGATGGCGACAATGCGGTCCAGGCCGCGCAAAAACTGACGCTGCCGCGCACGGGCTGGAGCCTCGCCGCCGGCGCTCCGGGCCGCAATCATTTTCTGGTGCTGGTAAGCGCGCAGCCGGTCGAGCTCAGATTCAGCGATCTGGACAGTGCCGGGCCATTCGAAAAACTGCCCATGTCGGCGGACAACGCCAGCGCCTTGCAGCGGCGATTCGCGGCGGCAGGCTATGGCGCGGCTCTGATAGCCATCGGCGCCGGGCAGTAGCATCGCTCGCGGCGGCGACTGCGCGCGACGCGCGCGGTGCCGGCTGCGCGTGGCGCCGGTTCTTACGTCCGGGTGTGAGAATTTCAAGCTAAGGTTACAATTGGCTGCGTCCTGTGGAGGCTTCCGGCGTCGCCTGTTTGTACTGTTTGAAGCGATTCAGGTCCGTTGTCGCGCGCGATTTGAGGGGGGATAAAATGAAAGTGGTACTTGTCGCTGTTGCGCTTGCGTGTTCCTTGCTTGGCAGCGCGGGGGCGCGCGCCGAAGCACAGGCGCTCATCATGGCCATCAGCGTCTATGAGGGCGCAGTGCCGGCATTGAAGGGTGTCACCTTCGATGTGGCCAACGCGAAATCCATCGCCCGCAGGATGGGCGTGCGCGAGGCAAATATCACCGTCTACCGCGACCGGCAGCTGACGCTGGCGGGTATGCGCAAGGCTTTCGACGATTTTTACCAGCGCCTGCAACCCAACGACCAGGCCTTCATTTATTTTTCCGGCCATGGCGGCCGCTGGTTCGTGGACGCGGAGAACCGCTGCGCCGAGTCGCTCGTCGCGGTCGACGGCGAGCACTTGGTCGATTCCGAGATGGAGTCGCGCCTGAAGCAGATTTCGCAAAAAGCGGAGAAAGTGATCGTCTTCTTCGATTCCTGCCACTCCGGCGGGGTGAGCACGCGCTCGCTCGGGCAGGCCAAGTTCGTGCCCAAGACCTGGCCCGGCGCCATGACCTGTGAAAAGCCGGTCAATGTGCTCACGCGCAGTGTCGCCGCCGCGGCGAAATCGAGCGGCAGCGGCGGCAACAATTATGTGGTGGTTGCGTCCTCGCGCGACAACGAAGTCTCTTTCGACATGCCCGAGCACGGCGGCGTCGCCACCAGCGCGTGGACCGAATGCATCAACGGCGCGGCCGTGGACAAGGACCGCAGCGGCGGTCTGTCGGCGGACGAGATCCGCGATTGCACCCAGCGCAAGATCAACAAAGCGATGAGCGGGGCTCAGGGCGTATTGCCACACAACGTCACCATCACGGGCAACACCCAGGCGATACTGGCTTTTGCGCAGCCGGTCGCGGCAACGACCGCCGCCGCCGTGCCCCTTGCAGCACCAGCAGCTGCAGCGCCTCCGGCTCGGCCGCAGCAGAGCATCCCGCCGGCTGGCGCGCAGCCGGCGGCCGAGCTGGCGCCGGCGTCACCGCTCGCGACGCTCAACGACATCTACAACCGGCGCGACGACCGGCGCTCGGTCACGTTCAAAACAGCCAAGCCGCGCTTCAAGATCGGCAAGGACAAGGTCGAGTTCAGCGTGAGTTCGAGTCACCCGGGTTATGTCTATCTGCTGATGGTCGGTTCGGACGGCAAGACTTTCGACATGCTTTTCCCCAACGCGCTGGACAAGGACCATTACATCAAGGGCGGCGAATCGCTTGCGCTGCCGCGCACCAGTTGGGAGCTGCTGGCGCAGGGACCCGCGGGCAAGAACCATTTGCTGGTCATTGTCGCCGACGCGCAGCGCGATTTTTCCAAGGCCGGACTGAAGCCCGCGGGGCCTTTTTCCATGATTTCCACGAACATGGCGGCGGCCAAGGATATTCAGTTGGTGAGCGTATCCTCGGCGAGCGCGCAATCTAGCGATTGCCAGAATCCCTCGGCCAAGCGCACTTTGGTGGTGCAGCAGCGCTGCTCCAACGCATACGGCGCGGCTATGACCGTGGTCGAAGAGATCAATTGACGTTGCTGCGGCCATGCTTAGCATCGCGCTTGGCGGCGTCTGTGCCGGAATCATCCTCAGTCCCGGCAGCAGTTGCCAGCTGATTGCCGCTTCGCCGGAGAGCAAGGAAGCGGTGCTGGAAAGCCTGCTTGGCCAGGTCAAGGCCTGCGTTGTTGGAGCCGATGGCGGCCTGATCAGCAATCTGTCTGTGGGAGAGAACATCGCATTGCCGGCGGAATTCCATCGCGTGGGTAGCGCAGCGGACAGGGAGTCGCGCTTGCGGGAATTGAGCGGGCGCTTCGGCGTAGATGGGGCGTCTATTCGAACCCTGGAAGATGCATACCCGGCACGGCTCACCCCGCTGCAAAAACGACTGGCAGGGTTCCTGCGCGCGATGCTGATGGAGCCGGAGCTGATGGTGTTCGATTCGCTGCTCGAAGGCATCAGTCGCGCCCATGCGGCCAGGCTGCGCGAATTCAAACGCATTTTTCATTTATATTTTCCGTTTCGACACGTCGCATTTGTCAATTTTGCCGATGATCCGCTGCTCGCGGGCGTCATCGACCATACCTATCACGTGTAACACACCTCCCGAGACAGCGCGCAACCAGCATGGATGTCGATACCGCTCCGCAACGCAAACTCCGCCGGCAGGTGCTCTGGTTCGTGCTCGCCGCGCTGCTGCTCCTGGGTGCGCTGCTAGGGGGTGTCGCCTGGAAGCAGGGCGCGTTCGCCAAGACCACGCAGCTGTTTTTTTTCGCCAGGTCGGCCGTCGGCATGAACAAGGGCATGGCTGTAAAGTTTCGCGGCTTTCGCATCGGCACGGTGGAGGAAATTGCGCTCGAGCCCAACGGCAGCGTCAAAGTGCGCCTGCTCATAGACAGTGCCTATACCCGTTTCGTGCCGCAGGATTCCAAGGCGCATCTGACCAAGGAAGGCATGATCGGCGCAAGCATCATCGAAATCCAATCGGGCGCGAGCGGCGCGAGCCCGGTGGCCAACAACGGCGTACTCGCTTTCGCGCGCTTGCGCGACTTCAACGACATCGCCGAGGAACTGGCCGACCAGATCCAGCCCATCCTCGAAGACGTGAAGAAAGTTACCGCTTTTGCCAATGATCCTGACGGCGATTTGCGCCAGATGATCAAGAATCTCAACCAGTCGGCGGCGGCGCTGCTGGAGACGCGCCAGGAAATCTCGCGCCTGGTGCAGAACACCGACCAGCGCCTGGGTACGATTGCCGGGCGGCTGGATGGCGTGCTCGTAAGCGCGGGCGAACGGCTGGACCAGGTTGGCGCCAGCCTCAAGACGCTGGATAAAAAAATACCCGACCTGATGCTGAAGGTCGACACCTCCCTTGACAATGCCCGAGCCGCGACCGCCAATATCAAGAAGATCACCGAAGAAGGCGTGGAACAGGTGCCGGGAATATTGCGCGATGGCAAGGCCGTCGCGGAGGATACGCGCGAAATCCTGGGCGGCGCGAAGAAATCCTGGCCGGTGCGCAATTTCGTGCCGGCACCGCCGGAAACCCTGATTCCTCTGGACAGCCATGATAGCGGCAGCGCATCGCGCAAGTAGGCGCCCATGTCTTGCGCTTTCCATGCAGCGCGCGGGTTTGGTCTTGTCCTGCGTACCGGCGATACTGCTGCTCGTCGCCTGCGCCGGTGCGCCAAGCGAACCCCAGAGCGCGCGCCTCGCGCAAGCGGCTGACTACAACCGGCGCGGCGAGGTTGCGCTCAAGCAGGGCGATCACCGCAGAGCGCTAGCCTTGTACGAGGCGGCGCTGCGCACCGATCTCTCCGTCGAGAATCTGGACGGTGTCGCCATCAATTCGATCAACCTCGCGCGCGTGCACCAGATGCTCGGTGAGGATGTGCTCGCCCACCGTCGGCTGGACGCGCTGCTTGGCGGCGGAGAGGTGTTTTCGCGTGAGTACATCGCGGCAGCGCGGCTCCGGAAGGCCATGTTGTACCAGGCTGCCAACGATTTGGACGCTGCGGCTTCATGGGCGGCGCAAACGGCCGACCTATGCAAGGACAGCAGCTGCATCTGGCAAGGTACGCTGCTCAATCTGCGCGCACGCCTGGCGCTCGCACGTGGCGACTTTGCCGGGACCTTGGCATTTGCCGGGCGCGCGCTCGGCATCAATCGCGGGCGCGATGCGCGCGAAGAGGCCGCTAATTCGCTGCGGCTGCAGGCGGCGGCGCGCATCGGGCAGAAAGAATTCGCCGCGGCGTTGGCGTTGCTCGATGAAGCGCTGGCGCTGGACAAGGCGCTGGGCCTGCCGCAACGCATCGAGCGCGATCTACTGCACATGGCCGAGGCGCATGCGGGCCTCGGCCATGTGGACGCGGCGCGCGCATTGCGCACGCGCGCCGCGAGGGTGGCCGCGCAGGAAATGAAAGTCGACCGGCGCTGATTATTGGATCATTGGAGCCAACGATGAAACTTCGCACTCTTGCAGTCGCTTTCCTCGCTTTGAGCCTCGTGTCTTCGCCGCAGGCGTGGGCGCAGGAGAAGCCCGAATTGCCGCCGACTGGGCAACCGCCGCAGGTCGAGCCCAAGTTCATCTGGGGCATGGTCATCAGTTTTGTCGCGAGCGAGCTCATGTCGCTGGCGTTCAGCACCTTCAAGGAATGGCTGGGCCAAAAGATGAAGTCGGGTCTGGAAAAAGGTCTTGAAGCCGGTACCGCGCGCTTGCTGGCCAAGGACTCGGGTGCGCGCATCGTCGAGGCAAAATCATCCGGCATTCTGGCCAAGGATGCGGTCAATACCACCAGCCAGCCCCCGGCCGCCCCTCTGACGGTGACCAAAGGCAGGGAGAATTATCAAGCCGCGCAGGTCTCGGTGGGAGTGGCCGACCGGGACGGCAAGCTGACGTTTCGGCCGATCAGTCAGGGTTTTCGCACAGGCGAGCGCATCAAGCTGCATGTCATCGCCACCTTCAATGGCCTGATGATGGTCGAGAACATCAATCCGAAACGCGAGCGCAAGGCGATCTATCCGGCAGAGCACACCAAGCTGGTCGAGATACGGGCGGGAAAGGAAACGCTGATTCCGTTGGGCGAGGACCAGTATTTCGAATTCACGCAGACCACAGGCGAAGAGCAACTCGTGATCACATTGCGCGATCCGCGCGCGGAAGGCGCGGCCAAGTCGACGGTCAGGGTCAACCGCAAAGACGATCGCTATGGTTCACAGTTCGTGCAGGAAGTGAAGCCGAACACCTATCCGTCGCTGACCGAAGCGATCAAACTCGTGCATTACTAGGCGTACCGAGCGGACGTGCGCGCTTTCCCTCCAGAAAAACTCAGACTCGCCGTCGGGTTCGCGCTGGCGTTCGCGGCAGGCCTGGCGGCGTTCGCAAGCGGGCTGGTGCAGCCGCTGCAGCGCTCTTTGCTGGATAAGGAGTTCATGCTTGTGCGCGGAATCCGGACGCAGCCCGCGCGCAACGAAGTCGTGGTGGTCGGCATCGACGAAGCGAGCCTTGCTGCCGCCCCGGAGCCTTTCGCCCTGTGGCATCCTCATCTGGGCCGCTTCCTCGTTGCGATGAGCGAAGCGCGGCCCGCAGCGCTGGGCATCGACCTTGTCCTGCCGAGCAATTCGTATCACAACCTTATCCCGCAGTACGACCAGTCGCTGCTCGCGGGCTTGGCGGCGGTTCGCGGCAAAGTGCCGCTGGTGCTCGCGCAAACTGTCGACGAGCAGGGAAATTTCCGCAGGATCTTTCCGCCTTTTATCTCCATGGCCGGCGCTGACCCGCTCGGCTCGGTGGTCATGTGCCCCGACCCCGACGGTGTCGTGCGCCGCTTTGGCGAGGGGCTGTGTGACGACAGCGGCAAGCTCGGATTGTTCGCCTCGAAGATGGCAGCGCATCTGGGCCTGGAACACCGCTGGGAAGGCTGGATCGATTACACCCTGGGCGAGGCCATTACCTATGTGCCGTTCAAGGACGTGCTGCAATGGGCCGACAGCGACCCGCAAAAGCTCAAGCGCACCTTCGGCGGCAAGCCGGTGCTGCTGGGTGTGATCCTGCGCTTCGAGGACCGGCTGCGCATGCCGGTTGCGCTCTCTGCGCTGGAACCGCTCAGGCTCAGATTGCCGGGTGTAATGCTGCATGCGCAGGTGCTGCGCTCGATGCTCAATAACGGGCTGATTCAGGCGGCCGCGCCACCGCTGCAATGGGTGCTCCTCTTTTTCGCGGCGCTGTTTTGGTTCGGCCGGGAATGGGCGAAAGCGCTCGTCCTGACCGTGTTTCTGCCAGGCGTATTTGCGCTCGCGATGCTGATGTTGTGGAAAGGCATCCATCTGGAGGTGGCCTCGGCCATGCTCACGGCGCTCTTCGCTTACCTCGCGCGCTTTGCCTACGAGGCGATACAGGGCTTGCGCGAGAAGCGCTTTCTGCGCGATGTATTTTCCGCGTACGTCAGCCCGCCCATCATGAAGCAAATCCTGGCGGGCAAGATCAAACCCGGCCTGGGCGGGGCGCGTCAGCAGGTGACCATCCTGTTCTCCGACATCCGCGATTTCACCCGGCGCAGCGAAGGCCTGCAGCCGGAGCAATCCATCGGACTGCTGAACGAGTATTTTTCCGAGATGACCGCTGCCGTGCACCATTGCGGCGGCACCGTCAACAAGTTCATGGGTGACGGCCTGATGGCGATATTCGGCGCGCCGCAGGCACTGGCCTGCGCCGAGAAGAATGCGCTCGAGTCCGCGCAGGAGATGCTGGTACGCTTGGCGCGACTGAATCAGCGACTGCAGGAGCGCGGGCTCGCGCAAGTGCGCATCGGCATCGGGCTCGCGAGCGGCGTAGCGGTCCTGGGGCACGTTGGCTCGAACACACTGCACGAGTACACCGCGATCGGCGACGTCGTGAACACGGCATCGCGGCTGGAAGCGCTGACCAAGGAGCTTCCCTATCCCATCGTCTGCAATGCGGCAGTGGCCGAGGCGGTGGGCAGCGCGGGCGGTTTGATCGATTTGGGAACACATCCGGTGCGCGGGCATTCGGCGCAAAGGCTTTATGGCTGGAATCCGCCGATACTGCGGGAACAGCTGGCGGTGATGCCGGCTTGATTGCGCGTTGGTTTCTTAATCAAGGAGAGCCACCATGAATTTGTCACGACGTTTTATAGCGATTGCGGCCTGCGCGGCGCTATCGATCGAGATCGCAATGGCGGCGCCAGTGGCCATGGTTACAGACCTGCAGGGGTCCTCGACGGCGACGCCCAAGACCAGGCTCGCGCTCATGGCTTATATCGAGCCGGGAACCGAAATCCAGGTCGAGGCCGGTGCCAAGCTCACGCTGACCTATTTTGCCAGGGCGCTGGAGCAGACCTTCAGCGGTCCTGCGAAAATCGTGGTGCGGCCCGATAGAATCGAGGTGCTGCAGGGTGGGGCCGGGCAGACGCGCAAGCTCGATCCGGACAAAGTGAGTGCGGCGAAGAAATTCGAGCCGGCGGTGCGCGACCGCATGGCGGTCGCAACCTTTGTCATGCGTTCGGCCCCTCCGCGCATTGCGCTGCTCGGCCCGGTCGATACCAAGGTTTCCGCGGTCGCGCCGGCGTTTTCCTGGATGGGCCCCAAGGATGCACGCGAGTACAAACTGACGCTGATGGACGAGAAAGGGCAGGTGCTGCGGGAGGCAAGCGTCAGTGGCACTTCCTGGAAGCCGAGCGAAGCCCTGGGATACGGGCGCACCTATCACTGGAAAGTCGAGGCTGCAGGCGACACCGTGCGCACGGTATCGGCGCAGGCGCGCTTTAGCGTGCTCGACGAAAAGGCTGCGAGGAGTATTGCGCAGCACAAGCCGGGCCAGGAGGCGCCGTTTTCCGAGCGGCTACTGTACGCGGCCCAGCTGGAAAACGAGGGGCTCAAGTTCGAGGCGGCGCAGCTGTGGCGAGCGTTGGCCGCGGAGCGTCCGCAGGACGCAGTGCTGCAAAAGTGGGCACGCTAAACGAGTGAATCCAGCCGCAGAATGGCGCCATCTGACCGGGTATTACGGCCTGATCGCCTACAGCTTCAAGCAGTTCCGGGCGCTGCGCATCGCGCCGGTGCGCCTGGTGTTCCTGCGGCAGGTCTATTTCACCGGCATCCAGGCGCTCGGCATACTCGCACCGATCGCGCTGCTTTCGGGCGCGCTGGTGATCACGCAGGCCATCGCCTTGATGGGCGCAGACAGCGAGATGGTACTGCGGGTGCTGGTCTGGGTGGTCGTGCGCGAACTGGGGCCGCTGTTCTCTGCCATTCTGATCGTCGCGCGTTCCACGCCCGCAATCGCCACCGAACTGGCGCTGATGAAAACCCATCACGAACTCGATCATCTGCGCCAGATGGGTGTCTCCGAACGCGACTACCTGATTGTGCCGCGCATCGCCGGCGTCACCCTTTCAGTGATGGCGCTCAGCTTCTATTTCCAGATCATCGCCATCCTCGGCGGCATGGGCGTGAGCGCGCTCTACCAGCAATCGTCCTTCATCGAACTGCTGGGCGATTTTCTGGAAGTGGTGGGCGCGCTCGATCTGATCCGCACCGTGGTGAAGAGCTTTTTCTTCGGTATGGCGGTCGCGGCCATCGCCTGCTTTCATGGGCTCGCGGTGGAACGGTCCATCACTGAAGTCCCGCAAGCGGCGATCAAGGCAGTGATGCGCAGCCTGTTGGCGGTATTCGCAATCGACGTGGTGTTCGCCTACGCCGCGCTCGCGTTCTGACACCAAGCCGGACGGGAAGCATTGGTTTCAGCTATATTTCGTAACGGAATCGCAACGCGATTTAGCCGCTTTGACAGGAGGAGTCCACGTGAGCAAGCTCAATAATGCAGTGTTGCGCATACTGACCGCAGCGCTACTCGCAGTTCTTTTCGGCGCGGCCGCTGCGCAGCAGACTTATCCCAGCAAGCCGATTCGCTTCATCAGCCCGTACCCCCCGGGAGGCACTACCAGCGTATTGGGGCGTATTGTCGGCCAGAAGCTGACTGAAATCTGGGGCCAGCCGGTGATCCTGGACAACCGCCCCGGCAACTACGGCGTCGTCAGCGCAGACGCATTGCTCAAGGCTGCGCGCGACGGCCATACCATCATGCTGATATCGGGCGCCTCGCATGTCATCTATCCTCTGCTGATCCGCGCTATGCCCTACGACGCGATCAAGGATTTCGCCCCGGTCGCCACAATTGCCAGCGGCGGGATGCTTCTGTTGCTCAATGCCGCGGTGCCGGCCAGTAATGTGCGCGAGCTTATTGCGCTGGCGAAATCCAAGCCCGGGGAGCTCAATTACGCGTCCTCGGGCGGCGGCGGACTGAGCCATTTGGCGAACGAGCTGCTCAACATCATGGCCGGAGTCAAAATACAACACATTCCCTACAAAGGAACGGGGCCCGCCATGACTGATCTCTTAGGCGGTCAAGTACAGATGTTTTTCGGCCCTCCCAGTGTCGCCATTTCTCAAGTCAAAAGCGGCAGACTCAGGGCTATCGCTATCTCCAGTGCAACCCGCTTGTCGGCCCTGCCTGAGGTCCCCACCTTGGCCGAGGCAGGGCTGCCGGGATTCGAAATCGAGAATTGGTATGCAATCCTTGCAGCAGCCGGTACCCCGAAAGAAATAGTTGGGAAACTGTCGACCGAGATCGCAAGAATCGTCGCCGCCCCGGAAGTCAAGAAAATCCTGGTCGCACAAGGGATGGAACCCTTTGTGTCCACCTCTGAGCAACTCGGCGCGCTGATGAATTCGGATACGGCCAAGTTCGCAGACATCATCAAGAAAGCCAACATCAAGCTGGAGTAGTCGTTCTTGCTTGACAGCCGAGCGTCGGGCTTGGACTGCTTCTGGAAGTTGCAGGCCGCAGCGGCCCGGGATTGCATCGCGAAGAAATCTCGATTTCGTGTGATTCGCTTGTGGAGCAAGCCCTTGACTAGGTTCGGGCGCTTCGAGATTTCACCCGCGTTCATGCGCTCGATAAAGGATGAGCATGCCGGTATTTCAGGGTAAGGTGGTATGGATCGCAGGTGCCGGTTCCGGGATCGGGCGCGCGGTAGCGCGCATGTTCGCGGCGGACGGGGCCACTCTGGTATTGATCGGGCGGCGCGCGAACATGCTCGACAGCGTGCGTGACGAAATCAGCGCCGGTGGGGCGAGCGCGGAGGTCACCGCGCTCGATGTTTGCCGGCGCGAACAGGTGGCTGCGGCCGCGGCCGGTTTGCTCGAGCGCCATCGCCGCGTGGACGTGCTCGTCAACAGCGCGGGTATGAACGTGCACAGCCGCAGTCTGGCAGCGCTGACGGGCGAGGACTGGGATCAGGTGATCCAGACGAATCTCACCGGCGCCTTCAACCTGATCCAGGCCGTGCTGCCCGCCATGCGCCAGCAACGAGATGGGTTGATAGTCAACGTCTCTTCCATGGCGGCCAAACGGGTTTCGGGGATTGCCGGCGCCGCGTATACCTCATCCAAGCACGGCATGAACGGGCTCAGCCTGTCGGTAGCAGCGGAGGAGGGGCGCAACGGCATCCGCTGCACGGCGCTGATGTCGGGCGTGGTGGATACGCAGTTTCTGCACAAGCGCGCTGTTACCTACACTGCGGAGGAACGAGCACGGATACAACAGCCGGAAGACATCGCGCAGGTCGTGCGCTTTCTCGCGCTGTTGCCGGGCCGCTGCTCGGTCCGGGAAATTCAGGTAGTGCCCACGCTGCCGCGCGCGCCCAAGCCCGGCGAAGCTATGTTTTGATCACCTGGCAGGCACGGGGCCCGAACGTCTTTGGCGCATCTCTGACGCATCCCAGCTCTAGCGGCTTTGACTGACTCTTCTCACCTTGCGCGGTGCAACTACCCACAACACGCCGACACTGATTAAAGTTCCAACGACCGCGACCTCGAAGGCGACGGCGTAGCTGCCGGTGAGGTCGAAGACATACCCTCCCAACCACACGCCCAGGGCACTTCCCCATCCGCTGAAGAGACTGATGAACCCGTAGACAGAACCGAAATTGCGTCCGGCGAACAGATCGTAGGTAAGGATCGGCCAAAGCGGGGCCGAAACCGCATAGCCCATGGCAAAGAACACGGCAAAGATGTACAGGATCGCGGTGGACGGCATCATCGGAGCCAGCGCGAGCAGGCCGATGGCGAGCACCATGGCCGCGCACCCTAGGGTGTAGGTCATCTCCCTGCCGATGTTGTCCGCCGCCCATCCCCAGAAGACCTTCATCAGCGCACTCAGGAGCCCGATCAGACCGACGATGGAGGCAGCCATCACGCTGTCGTAACCTCCGTCCACGAGATACACCACTTGATGGACGAAGATCATCTGCGTCGCGATGCCGCCCAGAATCTTCACTATCACCAACAGCCATAAGCGGGCGGTCTTCGCCGCCATGCCTATCGTCCACTCCCGGCCTGCCCACTCCGGGTCTACCACGACCATCATTTTCTTGGTGCGCGGCTCACCGGCCTTGGTCGTACCGACGGTGGCAGATCGAACGCCGTCCACCTGCTGCCCCAGATCCTCCGGCTGTCCTCGCAGCACGATCAGGCCCATCAGCAGCAAGCCGAGAAAAACGATAGCGGCAACCCAAACGAAGGCGAGCCGCCAGCCGAAGTTGTTGATCAGAATCTGGACGAGCGGAACCACCACCATGATCCCGGCGCCGATCCCGGACGAGGCGATGCCAAGAGCGAGCCCGAGTCGGGCGGAGAACCAGCGATTGACCATCGTTACGCAGGCGGTCCATCCGGCGATGCTCACTCCCATGGCAACCACAACGCCGTAGAACAGATAGAACTGCCACAACTCGGTGAGCCGGCTGCAAAGGAGGAGCCCCACTGCCAAGATCGTCCCGCCGGCGGCGACGACGCGGCCCGGCCCGAACCGATCGGAGAGAGCACCTGCCGCCAGGGATCCGATACCGCACACGACGATGAAAAGCGAGAAGACCCCGGCGGCTTCCCCGCGCGCCCACCCAAACTCCGAGAGCAAGGCCGCATAGAACACCGTGAAGGCGTACATGACGGAGTAGGTAAGCCCGAGGGAAACAAAGGCGCCGGCCAGGATCAACCAGCCATAGAAAAAAGGCAGCCTGGCGCGCCAGTCCCGACCCGGTTTGACCGGGGACTGTTCGGACCTCTCACCCTGCCCTGAAATAGCCACGACGGGTTCGGCCCCCTCCTGTATAGCGCGGTGCGTCATGAAAAACGGGCATCCCCAAAACAATTGTTGCTTAGGCAAGTATTCTAAGCGATCGAAGAGCGCATGCGTTAGCGGAAGATGGCAGCGACGGGCGACCGAGATGCGAATTCATCTTCAGCCCAGGTCTTTCGTTATTGACGAGGGCGCACGCAAACGAACGGAATTGGGGGATGCGTTGATTGGGCCCGATGCCAACAGACCCTAATGGTGCAGTATCTTCGACAGGAACTGCTGCGCGCGCTCGGAGCGGGGTTTGCCGAAGAAGTCGTCCTTGGTCGCGTCTTCGACGATCACTCCATGGTCCATGAAGATGACGCGATGCGCCACCTTGCGCGCGAACCCCATCTCGTGGGTGACGCACATCATGGTCATGCCTTCCTGCGCCAGTTCGACCATGACGTCGAGCACCTCGTTGATCATCTCGGGGTCGAGCGCCGAGGTCGGCTCGTCGAACAGCATGGCGATCGGATCCATCGAAAGCGCGCGCGCGATGGCAACGCGCTGCTGTTGGCCGCCCGAGAGCTGGCCCGGGTATTTGTCTTTTTGCGACAACAGGCCGACGCGGTCGAGCATCTTCAGCCCGCGCTCGATGGCTTCGTCGGGCTTGCGACCGAGGACCTTGATCTGGCCGAGGGTCAGGTTTTCGGTGATCTTCATGTGCGGAAACAGCTCGAAGTTCTGGAACACCATGCCGATTTTGGCGCGCAGTTTGGGCAGGTCGGTCTTCGTGTCCCCGACCGAGATGCCGTCGACCGTGATTTCGCCTTTCTGGAACGGCTCGAGCGCGTTGATGGTCTTGATCAATGTTGACTTGCCCGACCCGGAAGGGCCGCACACCACCACCACTTCGCCCTTCTTCACTTGAGTAGTGCAGTGCGAGAGCACCTGGAAGCTGTCGTACCACTTGCTCACGTCTTTGACTTCGATCATGTTCGGGTAATCCTCGGTTTCGGTCGCCTCAGTGCACGATGGCGATTCTTCGTTGCAGTAGCTTCATCATGTACGAAAGCGTGTAGCATAAGACGAAATAGGCGACGGCGACGAACAGGTACATTTCGACGATGCGGCTATCGCGTTGCGCGATCTTGACTGCCGCGCCGACGAAATCGGTCACGTTCAATAGCGACACCAGCGACACGTCCTGGAACAGGATGATCGACTGCGTGAGGAGCACCGGCAGCATGTTGCGAAACGCCTGCGGCAGGATCACCAGCTTCATCGCCTGCCAGTAGGTGAGGCCGACGGCGTATGCCGCGCCGATTTGGCCGCGCGGAATGCTCTGGATGCCGGCACGCATGATTTCGCAAAAGTAGGCGGCTTCGAACATGATGAAGGTGATGTAGGCGGAGCGTTCCGCGCCGATCTGCGGCGGCCGCTCCCATCCCAACATCGACTGCACCAGCACCGGCACGAGGAAGTAGAACCAGAAGATCACCAGCAATAGGGGCAGCGAGCGCATCAGGTTGACGTAGCCCGCGGCGACGAGCGCGAGCGGCTTGAACGAGGAAAGGCGGGCCATCGCCAGCAGCGTGCCGAAAACGGTGCCGCCCAGCGCGGCGGTCAGCGTGAGCTGTAGCGTGTATTGCAGCCCTTTCAGCAGATAGGGCAGCGAGCGACCGATGACGTCGAAGTCGAGATCGCCCATCATTTGCCTTGCGTGATGTAGCCCGGCACGGCAACGCGCCTTTCAATGAAAGCCATCACCCGGTTGGCGCTCATCGCGATCACCATGTAAATCAGCGTCGCCGCCGCGAACGCTTCGAAATAGCGAAACGTCATCTCCGCCATTTCGCGCGTGCGAAAAAACAGTTCAATGAGGCCGATCGAATAGGCTACGGCGGTGTTCTTGATCAGGTTCATCACTTCGGAGGTGAGCGGCGGGATGATGATGCGGTAAGCCATCGGCAGCAGCACGTAGCGATAAGTTTGCGTCTGCGTGAGGCCGATGGCGTAGCCGGCATTGCGCTGGCCGTGCGACAGCGACTGGATGCCGGAGCGCACCTGCTCGGCTATGCGCGCCGAGGTGAACAGCCCCAGGCAGACGATGGAGGTCACGAACTGATGCTCGGTCGGGTCGAGCGACACGACCCAGAGCTTCACCGCCGGGATCAGGCCGGGCACCACGAAATACCACACGAAAAACTGGACGATCAGCGGAATATTGCGGAACAGTTCGACATAGGCGTTGCCTGCGCGTACCAGCCACTGCTTGTCCGTAGTGCGCACCACACCGACCAGCGACCCGAGCGTGAACGCGATGATCCAGGCAAAGAACGCAGTGGCGAGCGTCCAGCCCAGACCGGAGGCGAGCATCTCCCACCAAGCGCCATCTCCGTCAGGCACCTGTTCAACAAAGATTCCGAGGTTCATGCCGGGCGTCTCGGATGCGAAGGGTTATCTCACCTACGCGGGTAAAGAAAAGCCGGATCAGCGTACGCTTTCCGGCCTTTTTCTTTCGGGCAACCTATACGCCTTTGTCGTTGGGACTCTTGAAGGCCTCTTTGATTGCGGGCGTCATCGGAAACTTCATATTGATGTCCTTGGGCGGAATGGCCTTGGTAAACCACTTGGCGTAGATCTTATTGATGTCCCCCGATTTCATCACCGCGCTTACCGTCTTGTCGACGAGCGCCTTGAACTGCGCGTCGCCCTTGCGCAGCATCATGCTGTACGGCTCCTGACGCAACGACTCCGGAATAATTCGGTAGTCAGACGGGTTCTTGGAATTGGCAATCTGCCCCGCCAGCAGGATGTCGTCCATGACAAAGGCCTCGGCGCGGTCATCGGCCAGCAGCAGGAAAGATTCGGCGTGGTCCTTGCCATAGATCTCTTTCACTTCCGCCTTCTCCGTCTTCTTGTACGCTTTGAGCAATGGTACCGAAGTGGTGCCCGAGGTCGTGGATATCGTTTTGCCGTTCAGGTCCGCCAGCTTTTTGACCTTGGATTTCTTCTTCACTGCTGCTGTCACATTGATCACAAAATACGTCGGGCCGAAGGCGACCTGCTCCTGGCGCTTGACCGAGTTGGTGGTCGAGCCGCATTCCATGTCGATGGTGCCGTTTTGCAGGAGGGGAATGCGATTGCTCGAGGTGACCGGCTGCAGCTTCACTTTGAGATTGGGCAGTTTCAGTTCCGCTTTCACGGCATCGACGACTTTCATGCACAAATCCATCGCGTAGCCGATGGGCTGCTGTTTGTCGTCCAGGTAGGAGAACGGAATTGAGGATTCGCGATGGCCGATGGTAATGGTTCCGGTTTCCTTGACTTTCTTCAGCGTGCCGGTGAGTTCCTGCGCAACAGCGGGGGTAATGAGCGCAATCGACAGCGCAACGGCGGCGAGACGTTTCATGACATGCTCCTTGTTGATCCCGGGGGGACCAGCCTGGCGGCTCCGTGCCCGGACTGGCTGTGCGGTTCATTCTACTGATTAGCCCGGCCAATGTCCAAGTTGCGCGGGCGCCGCGCATGGTTGCATCAAATGAGAACTACGGCACCCGAAACGGTTTTCCCTCGCGGTACAGGCGCAAGCGCTCCTGCGCGCGCGCGCCATGCGCGCGCCCGAAATCGGCCGACTCGAGCGCGGCCTCCTGCCATTTGACGGCGTCCTCGAACCTGCCCGCCTCGGCGAGCGCGGCGGCATAGGTATCGAACAGCTCCGGAACTTTCCAGCCGCTGATCGTGCAGGCGCTGCGCGCCAGTTCCACCGCGCGCTTGCCGTCGCGTATATGCGCCTGACTCGATGTCGCGAGCAGCCATGCGAGTTCGTTGAGTGCCGTGGTGTCGCGCGCGTCCAGGCGAATTGCCGCATCGAAGTCGGCCACGGCGCGCTCTATCCGGCCGAGCCTCTGATAGCTCATGCCGCGCGCGCGCAAGGCCGGGGCGTAATCGGGTTTGTGCCGGATTGCTTCGCCGAAATCCTCGATTGCGCGCTGGTCATCGCGCTTACGCGCGTAGGCGAGGCCGCGGCTGTAATGAGCGTACGCGTTTTTCGGATTCAGGCGTAGCGCTTGCGTATAGTCCTCGATCGCGCGTCCGGCTTCGCCGCTTCGCGCGTAGGCGTCGGCGCGCCCCCGGTAGGCGAGCGCATAGCGCGCGTCGAGCCGGATCGCCTCGCCGTAATCCTGAATCGAGCGCGCCTGATCGCCGATCGCCGCGTACACGGCAGCGCGGCTCTGGCGCGCCTTGGCGTCGCGCGCATCGAGACGTATCGCCTGGTCAAGGTCTTCGAGCGCGCGCTCGTACTGGCGCTGCGCAATGAAGGTTCGGGCGCGAAAGAAGTAAGGCCGGGCGTCGCCGGGGTTAATGCGCTCGGCCACAGCGTAATCCTCGCGCGCCCGGTCGAATTCGCCTGTCAACTCGTGCCTCGCGCCGCGTCGGAGCCGCGCGTTCGCAGACTCCGGCTCCAGCGCAACTGCTTGGTTGAAGTCCGCGAGGGCGCGCTGGTTCTGGCCCATGGCCTCGTAAGCCGCACCGCGATTGACGTAGGTCGATGAAGATCTTGCGTCGATGCGCACCGCTTCATCCAGATCCTTCAGCGCGCGCTCGAATTGCCCCAGGCTCGCGTAGGTGACGCCGCGGCGCTCGTATGCCTGCGCCAGGCAGGGGTCGATGCCGATCGCACGGGTGTAATCCAGGATCGCGCTCGTGTGCTGGTCCAGGCGCTCATGCAGCACGCCGTGGTCATAATAATCATGCGCAGTGCGCGGCTGGCGCGAAAGTATCTGCTCGTAGTCCTGCACCGTCGGTTCGCGCGCCGGCGCGCGCGCCGCGGCGGCTGGGGCCGAAGGCGGACCGTCGCAGCGCAGCGGCGGCGGATCCGCCCTGACCGCGGCCGCAAACGCACAGGTTCCCAGTAGTAATACTCTGACCCATTTGGATCTGGAAATCATGCTCGGATCAAGCGCCCATTTCACGGTGCCTCGCGGATATCTACTATATCAGGGCGCAGCAGCAGGCAGGGCAGCTCACCGCGCCGCGCGATGCGGCACGGCGCGTTCGATTTCAAGCTATTCGAAATCTAGTGACTGGGGCGTGAGACAACCCCGGTTCGTTCTGCGAACCGGGGCTTATCCCAGTGCTATCGGCACGAATATCTTGCGATCCTCGCGCAAGACCAGCAGCGCGATGTGCTTGCGATTGCCGCTTATGATTGCGCGCAGGCGTTCGACGTTGTCGATCTTTTCGCCGTTGGCCGAGAGGATGATATCCCCGCGCTGGATTCCCGCTCGGGCGGCCGGTCCGTCTTCGATGTCCTCTACGAACAGTCCTCCGGCTACGTCGGAGTTCCTGAGCTCATCTTGCGTAAGGGGGCGCAGCGCCAATCCAAGCTTCTCGTGCTTGCGCTCGGCGCCCTTGCTCGCCTGGTCGCTGGCGAGCTTTGCGGCGCCTACGTTCACGGAAATTTCCCTGCGCTGACCTTTACGCCAGAGCTCGATCTTTGTTGCCGTGCCTGGCGCGATATCGGCAACCAGGGGCGGCAATTCCGCAGAATCGGATATCTCTTTGCCGTTGAACTTGAGTATGACGTCGCCCGGTTCGATTCCCGCTTTGTCTGCCGGTCCGCCCTTCTCGACCGAGCTCACCAGCGCGCCCACGGGTTTCGCCAGGCCAAAGGAATCGGCGAGCTCCTTGTTCATCCCTTGAATCACGACACCGAGGCGTCCGCGGTTCACCTTGCCATGGTCGAGCAATTGGCGCTCGACTTTCATGGCGACCTCGATCGGGATGGCAAAGGACAGGCCTTGATAGCCGCCGCTGCGGCTGTAGATCTGGGAATTGATCCCTATCACCTCGCCGTTGGAATCGAACAGGGGGCCGCCGGAGTTTCCGGGATTGATCGCCACGTCGGTTTGAAGAAAGGGCACGTAGCCTTCGCTGGGCAGCGAACGCGACTTGGCGGAAATGATGCCTGCGGTGACGCTGTTTTCGAACCCGAAAGGAGACCCGATGGCCACCACCCACTCGCCGACGCGGGCGCGCTGCGAATTACCTATCCTGACCGTGGGCAGGTCCTTGGCGTCTATCTTGAGTACCGCGACGTCGGTGGGCTTATCGGAGCCGACGACCTTGGCTTTGAATTCGCGTCTATCAGTGAGCTTTACCACCACTTCGTCGGCATCGGCGACCACATGCGCGTTGGTGAGAATCACGCCGTCAGGGCTGACGATGAAGCCCGATCCTTGGCCTTGAACGGGAACGTCGTGAGGCGACGGAATCTGAAAGTGCCGGAAGAATTGCGAAAAAGGATCGTTCGGATCCAGCTTGGGCATGCCGGGACCCCCGATAACGCCCGTCTTGACTGTCCCGGACACGCTGACGTTGACCACGGCAGCGCCCTGGCGCGCGGCAATTTCCGCGAAATCAGGCAGTGCCGCGGAGGCATTTCGTGATGGCGCCGCGAGCGCCGCCGGTTCGGCCGCAGCGGTCTGGGATGCGCTCACGCGGACCTCGTCCCGATGGGCGTAGGTGTAACCACCCGCCAGGGCGGCGATGACCGCGGCCATAACGGCAATTGTGGCAATAGTCTTGTTTGGCTTCATGAATTTAGTCCCGCAATAAAAAATGTTTTGCGCCGCAAGCGCACACGCGCGTTGGGCTGCGCAGGTATTGAACGTACAATTGGAGGAATTTCGCTCCGCGAAAGTTCCTCCGCCCATGTTTCGGCCGGGATCTACCCGGCCGAGATTGTACCGGCGGCTAAGCCGCCTGGCGCTGCAGAGATTGCACGGTCTCGCCGCTGCCGATCGCGATCTTGCGCGGCTTCATCGCCTCGGGGACCTCGCGCACAAGCTCGATGTCGAGCAGGCCGTTCACGAGTTCGGCGCTGATCACTTTGAGATGATCGGCAAGCTGAAAGCGATGCTCGAAGTCGCGCGCCGCGATGCCGCGGTGCAAATAAGTGCGCTTGGGTTCGTCCTGGTTCTTGCTTCCCGCGATCTTCAGCGTTTCCCCCTCGATCTCGACATCGAGTTCGGAGCGCTCGAAACCGGCCACCGCCATGGTGATGCGATACTTGTCTTCAGCCACGAGCTCAATATTGTAGGGCGGGTAGTTTGGTTGCACGTCGCTGCGCTGAGCTTCATCGAACATCTCGGCCAGTCGGTCAAAACCGATTGCGGAGCGGTACAAAGGGCTAAAGTCGAAAGTGGGCATGCGCATATCCTCCAAAAATAAAGCGATACGGTTTGTGCGGGCCTCACGCGAGCACCCGCTGTCCCAAAGATAGGATCGCCGCGGATATTTTCAAGCCCTTGAAATCTGCACTATCCGCTTCCAAATTGTGGGGTGTGTCCGGCAAGGTATTGAAGATGCGGGCCTGAAAGGATCTTCGCGGCCGGCTGTCCCCGTCCGGTGCACCGGGCGGCTGCGCGTCCGAGCAGCTGCCAATCCGCTTGTCTTCTGGCGTGCATGTGGACCATTATGCAGGGCGCGAAATGGGCGCGGGGACCGATCCCCTGATCCGCTTGAGAATAGGAGGCTGGTCCCCGCTTGGTCTTGCTTCGCGAACTTCTGCGTGCGCCGCATCAGTTGGCGCACTTCCTGGCTATTTGCCGAGTTGGATCTCCGCCTCATCGACCGCCGCGGTGGTAGCGCTGAACGCGTTCCATCTGACCTTGACTATCGTGGCGTTGAGTTTCACCTGGGCGTAGAAATCGGCCGCGCTGGTTGCCTGGTCGGCCGCCTGGTCGGTGCTGATCCTGAACTGTGCGCCCGCGGTGCTGACGGGGACACCGAGGATGGTCAGGGTGCCGGAGCTTGCGTCCTTGGCCGAGACCGGTCCCTGCAGAAACGCCCTGCTGCTTGCGCTGCGCACGACGACGCGGGAGGCGACGAGATTGCCGTCGCGGTCGGGAAAGGCGCGCACCTCGACATGCTGGCCGCTGGCAAGAGGCCCGTTGTCAACGCGGGTAGACGCGTTGATGGCAACCGATTTGCCCAGGACCGTCAGGCTGCTTGCGCTGACGGCGGATGCGTTCGCCTCGATTTTGATGTTGCTGCGGAAGGAGATCTTGGTGGCCGCGATCGCGCCATTCGCATCGAGCGGGCCTTCCGCTTCGAGCTTGGTCCCGACAGCGAAGTCGGCCTTGAGCCCCCCTTCGAAGAGCGTGCTCGAACTGGTGACTACTCTCTGGCCGTTGACGACGAAGCTCTCGACCGTGCCGCTCGTGACGATGCCCTCCACCTCGGCCTTCTCGCCCGCCGCGCCGAGCCTGTCTTCGAGCTGAACGGCGGTCGCAGTGAGCGCGCCGGCGAGCGGCGCGGCGCTGGCCTTGACCTCGATGAGCGAACCGACCGCGGCCCCGGCGGGGAGCGTGCCGGTGACAGTAAGCGTGGCGGACCCACCCGGGGTGAGGCTCAGGCCGAAGTTGCCCGCGCCGATCGTGGCGACGAACCCCTTGACCTCGAACTCGCCCTGGGCCTTCCTCGCCACGCGCGTTGCGCGCAGCCCGCCTTGGTCGTCGGCGAAGCCGTGAACCTCGACCCTGTCGCCAGCTTGAAATGCGGCTGATGCGAACGTCTTCAATATGTCATCGTCATTGAGGCGGGTTATGTTGTCCTCGATGCGCACAGTCTGTCCCATGACTGTGATCGTCTTATTCACCGCATCGACACCACCGGGCTCGATGATCCCTTCTAGGATATCCCTCGCCTCGATTTCGATCGCGTTCCCGGTCCTGGCCGCATCGTCGGCCGTCCCGCGGACTTTGACAACCATGCCGAGCTTCAAGTCGGCCTCCGTACCCGGGTTGTCGTCGATCTTGACCACAGCACCGCCGCTGCTGAACTCGATGCCGTTGACGAACACACTTCCGAAGGCGGTGATCACGCCTTGGCTGATGCTCGCAGCGGCCGTAGTCGGAGTTGTGTCTGTGGCCGCAGTGGTGCCATCGCTGCTGCCACCGCCACCCCCTCCGCCGCAGGCGGTTAGGATGACGGTAGTGCGCATGCAAATGAATAGGGATATTGCTTTGCGCAGTTCGTGCATATGGTAGCTCCTGGATTGTCTGATTGAAGAATTCGCGGAATGGGGAATGACCTTGCCCACCCGTCCTGTGCGGGAGCATCTCGCTCTTCTTCGTTCTTGGCGCACTGTATGCGTGATGGGCGCGGGTATCGATACCGGCAATTGCCAATCATGCCTACCGGCAAGTACGCAATCTGGCGCCTGCATGGCGAGGTGAGGCGCCGCCATGCGTGGCGGTCGTCGTGGTGACGGTTGATCTTCGTCAAACGCGAAGAAACCGGCTGCAGGCGTCCAATGCATGAACGAAACGCGCTAGCTTCGCATTTTGCGTGCGTCGTCGTTTAGTTGCCTGACCTTGATTTTTGTCAAGAGGGTGGGCGAGGGCGCGCCGGTATAATTCTCGCGTGGGGTTTCTCCTCCTCCTCCTTTGAGATCCCACCCTCTAGAGCCGGTGGCGTTTCAGAAACGCGACCGGCTCTTTTTTCCCCCATTTGCGGCCCTGCTCCCTGCCCATGCCGCCGCCTCCGAACCTTGGTCGTTGCGCATAAGCGACTCGCGTCGGCGTCCGGCGGCAATCGCGGACGGTCGCATCCCCGCTGCGCGGGGCCCCTGCTCCCTGCTCATCAGGCAACCTCTCGGTATTGGAGGGACATCGAGTCACTTCGATGCAGGGTTGTCCACGGGGCTTGGTTGTGGACAACGCGCTGGCTCTCTATCAGGCCATGAAGC
>Ga0209514_10000453_pt1 | contig 84134 bp, 73 predicted proteins | sample Subgrocontami58m_FD_187452 | JGI IMG/M metagenome (GOLD analysis project Ga0209514, IMG submission 187452) | Subsurface groundwater microbial communities from S. Glens Falls, New York, USA - GMW37 contaminated, 5.8 m (SPAdes) (version 3) | ecosystem: Environmental > Aquatic > Deep subsurface >... | reverse complement strand
GCGAAAACAAGATTCAGGAGGCGCTGAAAAAATATGATGGGCTGAAGGACGAGGGGGCGGAATGGCATTTCATAGGACACCTGCAGACGAACAAGGTCAAAGACGTCCTGAAATTTGCGAATATGATTCACTCGGTGGACAGATTATCCCTGGTGGAAAAATTAGACCAGCGCCTCCAACAGGAAGGCCGTTCGATGGATATCCTGATTCAGGTAAACACCTCGTACGAAGAGAGCAAATACGGCGTTGCCCCGGAAGAGGCAATTTCACTGGTGAAACAGACGGCAAAGTTTGACACGTTAAAAATACTGGGGCTGATGACCATTGGGCTGTTTACCAAGGACGAAGTAAAAATCCGTAAATGCTTTAAACTCTTAAAAGAGATAAACGACAACGTTGTCAAAGAAGGTATTGACCGTGTGCAGATGAGATATTTGTCCATGGGCATGTCGGGAGATTACCAGATAGCGATAGAGGAAGGGGCGACCATGGTGCGCGTCGGCACGGCCATCTTCGGAGCACGACAGACTCCGGACGCCTACTACTGGCCATCAGAAAAGACCGACGCCGACCGGGCAGAACATCCGTAGTGGCAGGTGTGGAGCCTGAGGTAGGGCGAACCTTTAGGTTTGTCTTCGCGCAATAAGCGCAAGGCTAAAGCCTCGCCCTACATATCTCTTCCGGCTTGTGCGGAGGATAAACAACCCGCGCCACGTATTCCGTTTCGTGTGGATAACGTAAAAACATACGGATTTTCCAAAAAGCCAAATTGTTACAAAAATTGAGAGTGTTACGGCGCAGATTATAGTATTTTCATTCACGACAAAAGGGGTTTAGGTGAAGGCCGTTGTTAAAACAAAACATGCAAAGGGAATGGAATACAAGGAAGTTCCCATCCCAAAAATAGGCCACAGAGATGTGCTTGTCAGGGTCAAGGTCGCCTCCATCTGCGGCACCGACGTGCACATCTACGATTGGACGCGCTGGGCGCAGCATCGCTTCACCCCGCCGCACATTATAGGACATGAATTTGTTGGGGTCGTGTCTAAGATTGGCGACGAAGTGACCCGTGTCAAGGTCGGCGACCGTGTTTCCGCAGAAAGCCATATAACCTGCGGGTCTTGCTATCAGTGCAATAACGGCTTATCGGAAGTCTGTACGAATTCCAAATTATTAGGCGTTGACCACGACGGCGCCTTCGCCGAACTTCTTGTCCTTCCTGAACACGTCCTGTGGAAAAACGAACAGAAAATTCCCGATGAATGGGCGACCATCCAGGAACCATTTGGAAACGCCGTAGACACCGTACTAGCAGAAGACGTATCCGCGAAGACCATTTTAATCCTGGGCGCAGGGCCTATCGGGCTTTTTGCCACAGGCATTGCCCGGGCTTGCGGCGCGTCTCTGGTAATCGTTTCAGATCCAAACGATTACCGTTTAAATATCGGCAAAAAAATGGGGGCGCATATTGCCGTGAATCCGAGGAAACATGACGTTACGCAAAGGGTATTTGAGGCCACAAAAAATATCGGCGTGGACGTTGTCCTGGAGTTTTCCGGCAACAATCAGGCGCTGAATCAGGGTTTAAAGGTCATTGCGCCGGGAGGCAGGATTTCCATTCTGGGTATTTACGAAAGGCGCGTCAATATTGACCTGAACAAGGAGGTCGTCTTCAAGAAAATCCGTATTTACGGAATCACCGGCCGCAAGATATTTTCCACGTGGTACAAAACCTCACGTTTCTTGTCCGCCGGCCTTGTAGACCCGACCCCTGTAATTACCCATCAATTTGCGTTGAAGGACTACGAAAAAGGCATGAAGCTCATGAAGGACGGGAAGTGCGGGAAGGTTATTTTAAACATGCCTACACCAGTCTAAGATATTCTCCACTAACTTGATTGTATAGGAATTTCCATTTTATTTAAGCGGATTTGCGGTAGGGTGGATTAAGCGATAGCGAATCCACCTTTCCCGGAAACAGTATTGGTGGATTCGGCGTAAAAACCAACGCCTTAATCCACCCTACACATAACCTGAACCAACAAAAGGAAGCCATCAAAAACTACTTTATGCTACCGGTAAATACGTAATCATTGTTTGCGACACCCACATGGCAGTCAATACACGCATCAACCTTGCCTTCCAGACGCGCCTCACCATCCGGCTTGTACTTTACCCAGTACCAGTCGTGTCCCGCCGGATTGAACCCCTTTGCCTTGTACATCACCGTGATTAAAAACAATTTTCCGTCATCGGTATAGTTTTCCTTGATGAGGAGCGCGCCATCTGAAAATACACCTTTTTTATTTACGACAGTTTCAAGGGCAGCGTCATTTACATACAATTTGAGAATGTTGCCGGGCGGCATGGTGCTTTCGTAATAGCCTTCCTTGCCAGGCCACGCTGGGTAATTCCGGTATGGATCTTCAATGGTCATGTATTTCCACAATGCTTGTGCACTCATTTTGCCTTCTTTCTCCAGCGGCTCCCCAGTGCAGAATCTGGATAGCAGCAACAGTACGGAAATTAAACAGATGGCGCTAAGCGCCCAGCATCTCAACCTATTCATATGCACCGGCAGGTGGAAATTATAATAAGATTTTTGCATGTAAACCCGAAATCCCAAATCGCAAATCAAACTATCCTCCATGCAGATAACCGCTGTTCTTGCAAATGTGACAGATCGTTTGTTTGTCATTCTTGATCCCTAAAATCTCTTTCCGCGCCGCAATATACCTCTCGTTATTCCAGATTTCCCTGAAGGAATTTTTGAGGATGTTTCCAAAGGCATGTTTTTCACTGTACACCGCGCAACAGGGCAATACGCTGCCGTCCCAGTTGATCATCGTCTCAGTCCATGGGAGCTTGCATCCTATCCGCTTCTTTTGTTTTTTCGAAGCAACGACAAATTCAGGGTTGTCCGGTATCCACGCCAAGTCTCTTTCCAGCGCCCTTTGGGTTGTTTCAAATATCTCCTTGCCCATATCGGGTCTCATTTTGGATATTTTGATTTTGATGCCGATTTTTTTTGACGTCTCTTTAGCCGCATCTATTTCGTGTTCGTTATGTCTGAAGACGTGAAAGAGCCAAACCAGTTTCGTGCGACAGCCGGACATCTCTTTTTTCTTTTGAGACAATCTTTTCATATTGTCCATCACCAGTCCAAAATCGCCGCCCACATGATATTTCAAATAAGTCTCTGAACTCGCCCCGTTACAGGAGATATAGACCTTTTCCAGCCCCGCCTTGAGTAACGCCTCTATTTGGCCGTCTTCCATCTTCATGGAAAGGTTTGTGCTGATTTTAACATTAATCCCGCGCTCCTTTGCGTAATTAACCATGCGGAGCAAATCCTTGTTGAGCATGGGCTCTCCCCAATTATAGAGGCGGATCAGGCTGAGGCTCTGGCCTATCTCATCAACAACCTTTTTAAATATCCCGAAGGAAACAAACCCCTTTTGGGCGCTTTTGTCCTGCTGTCCGGTGGGACACAGCGGACAGCGCAGGTTGCAAAGGTTTCCCGATTCTATCGAAATTTTGGACGGAAAATATGGCAGATACGTCCTGCCGAAGGATGCGTAGACATGCGGTAAAATGGATGTGTACAGTTTTTTAATAGTGGACATTTAATGACAAAAGGCAGAGCGCTGCATCGCCGCCGGGAGACGGCTCCTGCCTATTCACAGTTATGATTTTTTGCAAGTCGTTGATTTTGGCAAATTGCCGTGCGTTTTTTCCCAGAGTTTTACATATTTAACAAAAATATAAAATGCGTTGGAAACCGCCAGGATAAATCCAGGCAGCCCGTCCAGGAACCCCATTTTCAGAAAATAGACCTTGATAAATTTATAGAGCGGTCTGAAAATCAACTGAAACAGGCTGAAACCCTTGTCCTTTTCAACCATCACGTCGGCGAATATGTTTGAGTAGTTGTCTATCGTCCTTAACTGATGGGAGAAGTTTTTATAGTTGTAGTGGCAAATGTCATGTTTCAGGTATTTTGTTTTGCCGTCTACGATGACCCGTCCGTGCGGATTCGTACCCTGCCACTGTCCGCAACCCCTTTTAAAAAGCCGGAGCTGATAGTCGGGATACCAATCCCCGTGATATATCCAACGACCCAGATAGAAACTGCGTCTGGGGAAAAAGAATCCTGCAATACTGCCGGGATTACGGACGGCATCCTGGATTTCCCCGATAAGTTCGGGAGACAATCTTTCGTCGGCGTCCAGCGAGAGAATCCAGTCGCACGCCGCCAAACTGACGGTGTAGTTCTTTTGATCAATATTTCCAGGCCAGGCGCGTTGATACACCCTGGCAGAATACTCCCTGCAAATATCCACCGTCTTATCGGCGCTGAATGAATCTACCACGATGATTTCATCTACCCACCTCACGCTTTCAAGACAGTCACGGATGCGGGATTCCTCATTCAGGGTGATGATGCAGGCAGACAGGGAATATTTTTGATCCATAGCTGGTTATCGGGGAATTATAGTCATCGGGATAACAAACAAATCCCCCTTCGTCCCCCTTTAACAATGGGGGATTCCGGGGGATTATAGGTGCGGGAATTTCAAACTTTTTTGATTTATTCTTCAGATTCCTCCGGGGCGCCTTCTTCTGCCGCTTCTCCCTGCGTTTCTGACTCAGAAACCTCGCCGTCGTCCACCCCGACTTTTACCTCTTCCGGCACGACGCGCGCTACGGAGACAAGTTTATCTCCCTCCTCTACGTCAAAGAGTTTGACCCCTTGCGTGTTTCTTCCAATGGCGCGAATGGTATTTATGGGCGTGCGAATAACCATTCCTTTTGCGGTGATCATTATCAGCTCGTCGGTATCTCTGACGTCTATCAGCGCCACGACTTTCCCGTTTCTTTCGGTGGTTTTAATATTAATAACACCCTGTCCGCCCCTATGATGAGCGGGATATTCCGAGAAATCCGTGCGTTTCCCAAAACCGTTCTCACAAACCGTCAGGAGGGAGGAATTTTCGTCCACAATTACCATATCCCTGACTTTGTCGTCTTCCTTGAGGGTGATACCCTTCACACCGTGCGTTACCCGTCCCATAGTTCTGACGTTTTCTTCAGAGAAACGCATGGCCTTTCCCTGCTCAGTGCCGAGGATGATGTCTTGTTTGCCATTTGTTAGTTTGACGCCAATCAGTTTATCCCCATCATCCAGGTTAATGGCAATTATGCCGCCCTTTTTGGGATTCCCGTAAGCGCTCAATACCGTCTTCTTAATGATTCCATGACTGGTGGCCATGACCAACTGCCGTTCGTCAAAATTTCTTACCGGAATCAGCGAGTTTACGTTTTCGCCTTCCTTGAATTCCAGCAGGTTAATCAGCGCCCGCCCTTTGGACGTTCTGCCCATTTGCGGAATATCATAAACCTTCAGCCAGTAAACCCGCCCCTGGTCGGTAAAGAACAGGATGTAATCATGGGTAGACGCGACAAAGAGGTGTTCTATAAAATCACCTTCTTTCATATCCGCGCCGGTAACGCCCTTGCCGCCGCGGTGTTGTTTCCGGTAAGCAGTCAAAGGCAGTCGTTTAATATATCCTTCGTGGGTAATAATGACGGCCACGTTTTCCTCGGCAATGAGGTCTTCTATATTGAACTCCGTAGCGGCGGCAACGATCTCCGTGCGTCGTTTGTCGCCAAAACGGTCTTTAATCTCCACGATATCTTTTTTGATGATATCCAGCACCAGCCGGTCGCTCGCCAGAATCTCCTGATATTCTTTAATCTCAGCGCATATTTTCTTGTATTCTTCCTCGATCTTTCCCTGTTCAAGCCCGGTCAACCTCTGGAGTTTCATATCCAGGATTGCGTTGGACTGAATCTCTGAAAGAGAGAATTGGCTGATGAGTCCCTGTCGCGCAGTCTCAACCGAATCAGAACTTCTGATCAACTTAATAATTTTGTCAATGTGTTGGAGCGCGATCTTCAGTCCTTCCAGTATGTGCGCCCTTGCCAGCGCCTTTTCCAGCAAGTACTGGGTTCTGCGCAGGATAATTACCTTCCGGTGTTCGATGTAGTAGACCAGCATCTGTTTCAGATTCAGCGTCTCCGGGCGATTGTTAACCAGCGCAATCATGATGATGCTGAAACTGTCCTGAAGTTTTGTATGCTTGTAAAGCTGGTTTAAAACGACCTCTTCATCTTCTCCCTTTTTCAAGTCTATGACAAGGCGGCTCCCTTCGCGGTCGCTTTCATTGCGGATATCTGAAATGCCTTTGAGTTGCTCTTCCCGCACCAATTCTGCAATACGCTCCAGGATGTTGTCTCTGTTGAGCTGATAGGGTATCTCGGTTACCACAATGCTCTTCTTTCCGCTCTTGGAGGTTTCCACGTGCGCCCGGGCGCGTACTGTGACAGTGCCGCGACCTGTCCGGTAACCCTCCTTGATGCCTTCCGTACCGCAGATGAGCGCCCCGGTGGGAAAATCAGGGCCTTTGATAATCTTCATCAAATCGTCTATCGTCACATCGGGATTGTCAATGACAAGGGCAATACCGTCGCAGATTTCGCTGGCATTGTGCGGGGGGATGCTTGTGGCCATGCCGACCGCAATGCCGGAGCAGCCGTTGCAGAGCAGGTTAGGAAATTTTGAGGGAAGGACTGTGGGCTCCGTTCGTGTATCGTCGTAATTGGGCACATAATCAACCGTTTCCCTCTCCAGGTCTTCCATGATTACCATAGTAGCCTCCGTCATGCGCGCCTCTGTGTAACGCATGGCCGCCGGTGGGTCGCCGTCAATGGAACCAAAGTTTCCCTGTCCTTTTACGAGGGGATACCGGTAGTTAAAATCCTGCGCCATACGCACAAGGGTAGGATAAACGACCTGCTCGCCATGCGGATGATAGTTACCGGTTGTGTCGCCGGCGATCTTGGCGCATTTCCTGAATTTGGATCGGGGGCCTAAGCCGAGGTCATTCATGGCAACAAGGATGCGCCTCTGCGAGGGCTTTAGTCCGTCCCTTACATCGGGAAGCGCCCGGCTCATGATGACGCTCATGGCGTAACTCAGATACGAATCCTTCATCTCTTCTTCAATGAACAATTCTTTTATGTTTTCTCTTCTTTCTACCATAGTATCGTAATTACCCGTAAAAAGTTATCTTATAAAACAAATGGATTATATTTCTTTTCTTCTGCAATGGTTGTTGATGGGCCGTGACCGGGATACACAATGGTCTGTTCATCCAGCACAAATAATCGTTCCTTGATAGCCCGGATGAGCTTTTTCTCGCTGCAACCGGGAAAGTCCGTACGCCCAATACCTTCCTTGAAAAGGGTGTCGCCAGAAAACAGGACGGGGGGTTGTCCGTCTTCCTGGTTTTTGCTGTATAAACATATTCCGCCGGGTGTGTGGCCAGGCGTGTGGATCACCTCAAAGGTATACCCGTTTATGGTGATTGCATCGCCGTCTTTCAATAATCGGTCAGCCTCAGGAGACCGCACGGTTACTCCTCCATAAAATGCGGCAAGGATGGAAAGGTTTTTCGCGGGATAGGGTAACATGTCCTGGTCTTCTTCATGCACACATATCTGGATATCAGGAAATGCCTCTTTTAACCTGGCATTGGCGCCGATGTGGTCGCCATGCCCATGGGTAATCACAATCAACCTGGGAATCAGGCGTTCCTTGTTTATAAAGCCGACTATAGTTTCTGCATCTGCGCCGGGGTCTATGATCATTGCCTCTGCCGAGGCATTTCCCGTGACGACATAGCAACACACCTGCAACGGCCCGACGTTTAGCTTCTGGATGCGCATGGATTATTTTCTTTTTAAATAATCTTCTATCATATCCTTCAGTTCGCAGACGCTTTTATTATCCAGCAGTCCGATAATCTTGCGTTCCCTTTCCGCATTTTCTACCGCATCTGAGGCGTGCGCGGCGTTCTTCATAATGTCTTCCCCGTAAATCCTGCGCACCTTGCCAGGCTCGCCCTTTTTCGAGTCGGTCGGGCCAAGGATATTTCTAATCTTAGAAATCGCATCAGGCCCACGGTACAACAGCGCAAGACAGCGCGCGGTTCCCGGCTTTTTCTTGTCTGCGGCTGAAGCCTTAACGGGGTCTACCCCTGTCATATACTGTACAATCTTATTAAATTCATGCCGCGCATTGATATCTTTTAGCTCACCAGACAGTTGTTCAGCATGGGTAGTAATGATTGTATCCGGCACTTCGAACGAAAACGCAGACTTAAAGGTTTCCCTGAGTTTATCGGCAATCTTTTCCGGCTTGGGCTTTAATTTTTCCCGAAAGATGTTTATCAATGGCCCATAAAACTCCTCAGCCTGTGCAATGCTCATCCTCAGGAGTTTTAATCCCACAATATACAGGCCGGTTCTTGAAAACATATCAATGATATTTCCCGGCAGAGGGCTCTGCTCCTCAAAGGGTTTCAGGATAACTAGCGTAGTTTCCGCCTTGACCCCTTCAGGAAACTGTACAATATCTTCCAGCACGCCCCCGTCTTTTGGCAAGTATTCTGCGAGCAGGGCAAGCTGTTTGTTGTTGGTAGCGGTATCTGCCGAGGACACAACGGACGGCTCAAAATACTCGACCTTACCATCAGAGCTTTCCACAAAGTCTCCGAAGCTGCCGCGAATGGTGTGTCCCTGGAAACTGGAGATAGGCCCAATCACATCGCTCTTCAACTTTTCGATAGCGTGATGCCCTTTAAAGAAAAGGAGTACCGTCCGGTTGGTAATCCCAAATTTATTTTGTTTGCGAAAGTTGGTATTGATATAGTTAATCATCACCTTTTTCCAGGCGGGCTTGATATCTTGCTCTTCAATGGTCGCGCAATATTTGTCAACGAAGGCGTCGCTCGGCGCAAACATCGTTGCCCCGATAATCTCAAGGTTCGTCAGCGAAAGCAAGCGTCCCAGGATACCGCCGGTACGGCTTTTTAAAAGGCTATAAGGGGTAATGAGTGCATACGTCAGTTCATCCGCCATAAGTTTATTTCTCTCCAAAAACAGACCACTAAATAGTGTCGATACCCGGCCATCAAGGCGCAAAGACACAAAGAAAATAGAGGTCAAATTTTAACACAATACCTAAGGCAGGTCAAATACTTTCAAAAGGTGTTAGTGCTCCCAAACTCAGCGGTAGCGTTTACGCCGCTCGCTGGCTGAATTGATGCCCTGTTTATTTCTTACCCAAATCCTGCCATGGAAAAAGTTACGGGTTACACCGAAAGCGAACTGCTCAAAATGCATCTGTGGGAGATAATCGCCCCTGAATTCAGGGAAAGAGTGAAAAACGCCATCGGGGAAGGTTGCAAGGACGCAAAGACCCGGTTTTATACCAGGAGATTAAACTTCTGACAAAGGACAGGGAAGAACGGTGGGGGGGTGGTTTACACAAACAGCATTGAGTATAAGGGATGTCTGGCAGAATTGGGTAATCTTATAGATACTTATCATGATTGACAGAAAGATCCGTATCAGAACAGTCGGTTGCAATATCTATAACGCCTCCAAGGAAACATTCTTTTTGCGTAGTCTTTTCCTGTTGTTGGGGAGGTGGCGGCTTCCCATCTTTTTTATACAGCGCAATTGTTTCTTCAACTAATTTTACATAGCGAATACCCTCTTTCATTTCGACGCCTCAATCTTATTATGTCAACTCAACTTTAAGGTGCTTCCCAGGGCGAGAGCCGCACTTTCAAGCGTTTGCAACGTTATAGGGACATGGTATGACCAAGTAGTCTATCCAGCGCGGAACGACTGGTGTGCATTTTTTCTGTCATAGCAGATTTTGTCAGTTTCGCCTTCTTCATCTCCATTTCAATCTGATAGGCAATAACTCTCTTAATCGCTGCGGCTTCTGTTTCCGCCCGCAGAGATTCTTCATCGAGAAAGTCATCAGAGTTAGAACCAAGATGAAGGAAGTAGAAGGGTCACATCTTAAAAAATAAATATTGATGTTTTCTGTTGCGTTATATAGTGTTTTCTTGCCGATTATTTAATATTTAAGATGTGGCCATGCCTCCCCCTTCATACTGATGTGTCAACAAGAACCATTTTATTGGTTTATTACCCTCCGACGAGGCATTGTGGTCAATCCCTTTTCGGTTCCACCCAATTTGGCAAGCTTTTTACTGCTTTCCCTGGTAATTAACGCTTCCAAGCCAAGTTTAACCAGGGATGTTTTTTCCTTAATACCAGTCAATTTTGATGCCTTCTCAAGCAATTCATCTGCTATGTTTAACATTGTTCTCATAGCATTAACTCCTTCGATATGGATAATAAATATGCGTTATTGTGCACCTTCCACACATCCTTGTCAATGGATATCTGAGTTGATATCTTCAGGCAAAATCTACTCTTATTCTGTAAAACTGCGAAAAAGAAATATCAGACGTACACCAATTATAATCTTTCAAGCCATCGCAAGCATCTCTGCTTGATTGATGCGGCAGGAATCGGGGCCGAAGAGTTCACGGATGCCGGATAAAAAGGCATCCGAAACTGACACAAAATACTGGCTGGATACCCTGACTACGGCGCTGGTCTGTTCCGGCGTGCTGATTTCGAAGAAAAGCGGACATGTACCGCAGTGTTTCTTGATGATGCCCTTGAGTTGCGTCAATTTCGCCTCTTCGAACTGTGATGCGTCGAATTGAATGGTTATACATTTGGTCAAACGCTTGAGGGCGTCTTTTTCAGGAATGACGTCCTTTAGCCGCAGGGTTGGAGTAGCGCTCTGGAAGCCTGTTTGGCCCCTTACAAAAACAACCTCGTCTATGTTCAGGAGCGCCTGATTTGCCTTTAATTCCTTGCTGAAGGCAAGACATTCAACCGACCCCCTCATGTCTTCAAGGGTGATGTACATCATGGGATCTCCCCGCTTGGTGGCGCTCTGCCTGAGATTGGTAATAATGCCGCCGATGACGACATCTTCTCCCTCTGCACGTTCAGAGATTTCCGCGGAGGATACGGTAGACAATTGTTTGATCTTTTCCTGGTACGCGGTCAACGGATGCGAACTAAAGTAAAAGCCCAGACTCTCCTTTTCTGCCTGACGCATTTCCTTTTCTGTCCACTGGCCTACGTTGGCGTCTGTCCCAGGATCGCTTTTTACAAGGGCGTCCACTTCGCTGCTCATGTCAAACAGCGATTTCTGCCCCGTACGCCTGTCCTTGTTTGCGATGCTGCCCATCTGCATGGCCGTATCGAGCCCTGCAATGAGCCGCGCGCGGTTGTCATGTAATGAGTCAAAACTGCCCGATTTGATGAGGCTCTCCATTACCTGCTTGTTAACGACGCGCATATCCACCCGTTTGCACACATCCAGAATGGAAGCAAACCGCCCGCCCGCATTTCTGGCCTGGAGTATGGACTCAATGGCCTTATCGCCCACGTTCTTTATGGCGCCAAGTCCAAAACAAATCTTGTTTCCATCGGCGATGGTAAAATCGTTGTAGCTTTCATTAATAGTGGGCGGGATGACCTCGATGCCCATGTGACGGCAGTCCTCGATGTATTCCACGATCTTGTCCGTATTTTCTTTTTCACAGCTCAACTGGGCAACCATATACTGAACGGGGTAATTTGTCTTCAGATAGGCCGTTTGATAGGTAATCACAGCGTACGCAGCGGAGTGGGACTTGTTGAAGCCGTATCCGGCAAAATACTCCATCAGCTCAAAAATATTCTGGGCGATTTCTTTGGGAATACCGTTCGACACCGAACCGTTTACAAACTGGTCTTTGAATTTCGCCATAATTTCAGGCTTCTTCTTTCCCATCGCCTTGCGGAGGTTGTCGGCCTGGTTCAGGCTAAATCCCGCCAGGCGGTTGGCTATGCGCATGACCTGTTCCTGGTAAAGGATTACCCCGTAGGTTTCCTTCAGAAGCGGTTCAAGAGAAGGATGAAGGTATGCAACCTCCTCCCGCCCGTGTTTCCTGTTGATAAAGGAATCCACCATGCCGCTCTGCAGGGGGCCTGGACGGTACAATGCAACGAGGGGCAAGATGTCTGCAAATCTGTCCGGTTTGAGTTTTTTCAGTAATTCTTTGAATCCGCGGCTGGTTTCTACCTGGAAGACGCCCTTCACGTCACCACGGGACAACAGCTCGTACGTCTTCTTGTCATCCATGGGGATTTTTGCGAGGTCAATGTCGTTCCCCGTGGTCGCGCGAATTAATTTGAGCGCCTTGTCAATAACCGTTAATTTCCTGACTCCCAGGAAATCAGCCTTCAACAGCCCAATCTTGTCAACCAGTATTTCGTCGTAGAATTGCGTGGTAACCACGTCTCCGCTTTTAGCCAGCGGGACATATTCCGTGAGAGGCTCGTCAGAAATCACAATACCCGCCGCATGCACCGACGCATGACGGCATAGCCCCTCTAACTTTTTGGAGATATCAAACAATTCGTGGATGTGTTTTTCGCTATCATACAGCGCCTTTAACGCGGGTTCCTGCTCTAACGCCTGTTTCAAGGTGATGTTGAGCGTATTGGGGATTAGCTTCGCTACTTTGTCAACCTCAGAGAGGGGGATATTCATCACCCGCCCCACGTCCCGAATGACGGCCTTCGCCTTCATTGTTCCAAAGGTAATAATCTGGGCTACGTTGGTGTCCCCGCCATATTTGTTCCGGACGTACTGGATAACCTTTTCGCGGCCTTCCGCACAGAAGTCAATATCCAGATCGGGCATGGAGATTCTTTCCGAGTTCAGAAACCTCTCAAACAATAAATCGTTTTCAAGGGGATCAATGTTCGTGATGCTCAGCACGTAAGCGACAAGGCTACCGGCGCCCGAACCGCGTCCGGTGGCAGGGATACGCTGCTGTACCGCAAAATGGATAAAGTCCCAGACGATCAGAAAATAATCCACGAAACCGGTGCTTTCGATGACCTTCAGTTCATAGTCAAGGCGTTCGCGGATCTTTTGTGTGATGGCGCCGAATTTCTGGATAGCGCCTTCCTCGCAGAGTTTCTCCAGATAGGCGCTGTTGATCATGCCCTGAGGAGGCGTGAATTTCGGCAGGTGCAGCTTCCCAAAGGTCATTTCCACAGAGCATCTGTCTGCAATTTTTACCGTATTTTCAATGGCTTCCGGCAGGTTTTGAAATATCGTGTACATTTCCTGGGGATTTTTAAAATAGAATTCGTTGCTCCCGAATTTTAACCGTTGAACGTCCGCCAGGTGTTTCCCGGTATTAATGCACAAGAGGGCGTCGTGCGCCGTCGCATCGTCCATATTCATATAGTGAATATCGTTCGTCGCAACGAGGGGGATGCCTAATTTCCTTCCTATTTCAACCGCTCCCGATACCAGACCTGCCTGTTGTTCGAGTTTGTTATTTTGAATCTCCAGGAAAAAATGGTCAGGACCAAATATCTCCTTAAATCCCTTTGCCACGTTCAAGGCGTCTTCGTGGCGATTATTTATCAAATGCCGGTTGAGTTCAGAGGTCATGCAGCCGCTCAGGCAGATGAGCCCCTTCGCATGCGTACGGAGGATTGCCTTGTCTATGCGGGGTTTATAGTAAAACCCTTCCAGATACGCCGAGGTGGTAAGCTTTAAAAGATTGCGGTACCCTTCGTTCGTTTCGGCAAGGAGGGTGATGTGGCCAAGGGCTTCCTTTCCATTTTTAGATTCCTTGTCAAGACGACTGCCCGGCGCGACGTACGCCTCATACCCCAGAATGGGCTTTATCGCCCTGGATTTTGCCATTTCATAGAATTCAACGGCGCCAAACATGTTCCCGTGATCCGTCAGGGCAAGGGCGGGCATCTTAAGCTCGACAGCCTTATCCACAAGATCGCTTATTTTACATGCCCCGTCGAGCAGGCTGTATTCGCTGTGGACGTGAAGGTGGACAAAACTATTGTTGCTCATAATTACTTTTCAGATTCACAAAATGGAGCGCTCCAGTAAGCGTCTTAAATAAATTGAGACATGGTTTTTCTGTTTCTCTAAACATTATGGTACTATACCGTTCAGAAAATCAAGTTCATTTTACCAACAATTTTACTTGAAACTTAATTTAGATTTTGTTAATATTCCCCCTTGTCGCTTTTATCTGAACAATCTTTGAATATTCTAAGAGCACTGTAAGGTATCAAAAATTTAGTTAGGACATACTGAAAAGGGGGTATCCAATGGCTAGTTGTAACATGAAGGCAAAGGCAGTTATGGTTGTATTGGTGGGTCTTTTTGGACTGCTGTGTGTTGGTTTTGCAGTCTCGGTCACTGAAAAGTACAAATTGCAGAAGGAACGGGTGCACACCCTTGAAAGGCAGCTTGGCGCCGGACGCAAAGAGGTGCTAAAGGTTCCTGAGCTTATCGAGAATCTCGACAAGGTGGAGACCGCAAAGAAAGAGGTGGAAGACAAGTTTACGGCATGTGCATCAGAAAAAGACGGTTTAACGGCAAAGGCTGCGGAGTTACAGAAAGAAGTTGACACCTTTGGCGCCGTTAAGGTTGCCGTAGGCGTTCAAATCGGCGGTTTGCAGATCACCATTCAGGAGCAACAGAACAAGCTGAATGCGCTGGAAGAGGAGAAAAACAAGCTGGCGTCACAGATCGCCTCCCTGGAAGGCGAAGGCAAATCAATTTCCGATAGATACGAGTTACAAATTACCGACATAAAGAGAAGCCAGGAAGAGGTAAGAAATCAGCTCATTTATTATACCGAGGCAAAGAAGCTGGCTGATCAGGAACTGACTGATAAACAAAAGGCCATTAGCGATCTCCAGAAGGCGAAAGAAACCCTGGAGAAGGAACTGGCGAATATCAAGAGCGGCAGTTCTGCTACGCCTGACACGTCGTCAATCGCGCCGGGCAAGGATGCAGCGGAACCAGCGTCTCAGCAAAATTGGGACATGGGACCTGCGTCACAGGAATTGGACAAGACCTTTGCACTGTTGCGTGAAAGGGTTACCTCGCCAAAGATAAATCTTGCCGAGGTAAGCATGCTCATCTCCAGAATGGAGAAGTCGTTAAAAAATGTAAAATAAGAACGTAAGTTTTTATTGAAGTTAATAAAAGGGAAGGAGAAATCCTTCCCTTTTTTATTTGCTGTCAATCCGTTTTTTCCCCATGGCGGGCTCAGGTTTGCAACCTGAACCCTACGGTTCGATCGAGCAATACCCGATTGAACAACCGTAACGCCAGTAAGAGTATAAACCCTCAGGTTCGAGTTGCAAACCCGAACCCACCGTAACAAAAACCAAATCATTACAACTACTTGCCTATATTGAGTTCCCGTATTTTCTGCTGAAGGTTTTGCCGGTGCATATCGAGTGCTTCGGCGGCGCGGCTGACATTTCCGGAAAATTCATCCAGTTTCTTTTTTATGAAATCGCGTTCGAAATTTTCCACAAGTATCTTCTTTGCGTCGCGGAATGAAAGGCTGTAATCAATGTCTTTCAACGTCATCACATGATTCTCCGGATGCTTTATCTCATCCGTCAAATCGGCTGTGTCAAGAATCTCGCCATTAGCAAGCACCAGGGCGCTCTCAATGACGTTTTTGAGCTGGCGAACGTTACCCGGCCAGTTATACGACATCAAAATCTTCATTGCCTCTCCGGAAATGGACGCAATACGTTTCTGATGTTTTTCAGAGAAGTGCTGGATAAAACGATTCACCATCAGGGGTATGTCTTCCTTCCGGTGCCGCAAAGGAGGAATCTTTATATTTACAACCTTGATCCGGTAGTACAGGTCTTCACGAAATCTGCCTTCCTGAATTTCCTCCTCCAGGTCCCGGTGCGTGGCGCTGATGATGCGCACGTCTACCGCGAGGGTTTCTGCGCCGCCCAGACGTTCAAATTTCTGTTCCTGCAGCACCCGCAAGAGCTTTGACTGGGTGCTGACACTCATATCTCCGATTTCATCAAGGAATATCGTTCCCTTATTTGCCAGCTCGAACTTGCCTGAGCGCCTTTCGGCAGCGCCGGTGAATGCGCCCTTTTCATGTCCAAAAAGTTCGCTTTCAATCAACGTCTCCGGCACGGCGGCGCAATTCATAATAATGAGCGGCTCATTCCTGCGTTTACTGCGCCGGTGGATTTCCCTGGCGACAAGCTCCTTGCCGCTGCCGCTCTCGCCCTCGACAAGCACCGTGACGTCAGTCGCGCCGACTTTTTCGATCCTGGCGAAGACGTCCTTCATCGCCTCGCTCTGGCCAATGAGTTCGCCCAACCCCTCCAGCCTGCCTATTTCCAGGCGTAGCCTGGCATTCTCTTCCTGCAAAGAGAGTTTTTCAAAGGCGTTTTTGGCGATGAGCCGGAGCTCATCAATCTCGTATGGTTTTGCGATGTAATCGTAAGCGCCCTTTTTCATAGCCTCGACGGCGACCTTTTCGGAGCCGTAGGCAGTGACAATGACCACCATCGGGGGATTCTTCATCGCACCTATCATCTCAAGAGTCTTCATACCATCAAGCTGAGGCATATTGATGTCTAAAAATACCAACGAAGGCTGGTGTGTCTTTATAATCTGCATGGCGTCCGTACCGTCTTTTGCCTCATACACGGTATAGGTATCCTTTTGCAGTATCTTTTTCATGCCGTAGCGCGCGGCTTTTTCGTCATCTACGATTAGTATGGATGGTTTGTGCATAGTCTTATAGTACCCCTGTAAAAACTTAAAGGTGGGTTGAAGTTATGTGTATAAGGGTGGATTAAGGCGTTGGTTTTTACGCCGAATCCACCAATAATGTTTCCGGGAAAGGTGGATTCGCTATCGCTTAATCCACCCTACCGCAAACCCGCTTAATTAAAATGAAAATTCCTATACAATTACCGTGCTTTTTCATGTCGGCGTTAAAACCGGCTCGCTTAACGGAAAATTTAGAATAAATGATGCGCCGGCCCCATTGCTCTCGACACGGATGGCGGCGTCCATATCTTCCAGTTTCTTTTTAACAATGGAAAGCCCCAGTCCCGTGCCTGTCTGTTTTGTTGTGTAAAAAGGTTCAAATATTTTCAGGAATGATTCCTGCGGGATGCCGGGTCCGGTATCGGCAACGGTAACCTGAACTGTCTGACTATCGGGCTGATACATGGCATGAATGTGTATTTCCCCACCGGCAGGCATTGCCTGGATGGCGTTGTGGAGCAGGTTAAAAAAGACCTCTTTTAACGCCCCTTCATCGGTAGTAATTGCCGGAAGGTCACCGGGAATCCGGCAGTGGGTTACAATATTGTTTTGCTTTGCCTCGTGGTTGAGCACGACCAGCGTTGAATGAATCACGTCTCCCAGCTTGACGTTGGTTTTTACTTCACTGCTCGGTTTCGCAAATTGCAATAACTGGTTGACCACCTTGGTCAGGCGATCTATTTCATCAACGATAATCGCCAGGTCTTCATGGAGGGGGTCGTCCTTCCCCAAATCCTCCCGCATCACCTGCACAATAGCCTTTATGGAACTCAGGGGATTTTTGACTTCGTGCGCCACGCTTGTGGAGAGGCGTCCGAGGCTGGACAGCTTTTCATTTTCATACATCTTCCTTTCAAGCTGGAGTTTTTCCTCGATAATCTTTGATTTTTCCACGGCAGACCCGATTTCGTTTGCGATAATCATAAGCTGGTCAAGATTGTCTGACGCAATCGGCAAACCCCTCCTGGCGCGTCCGAGGCTCAGAATACCCATGAGTTTACGGTTAACAAATATTGGAAATATAAAAACGGCGTCCAACAGCCTCATTTCGTTTATAATAGAGACGTCCTTCACTTCGTACCGATTTAATACGACGAACTCCCCGTTGGCAAAAAACTGCGCAATGTGTTGTATATTTTGTTGGGTCAGGGGTTCGTGTTTTTTGTCGCCGGTAATCTGAACCCGTTCGTTCCTGAAGAGCAGGAGGTTGGCGGATTTGATAGCCGTGGCCTTTTTAATAGCGTCCACCACATATTGGAGTAGCTTTGTAAAATTAACGAGCGGATCCGTGCTGATAACATGGCTCAGCTCGTTGAGCAGGTATTCGCTGTCTCCGAACCGGAAAAATATCAGTTTTCTGAAAAGTCTCTGGATCCTTTCCTTGAGCGTGGGAAACCAGAATACCAGGCTGATAACGAAGACGGCCTCCAGTATCCGGGAATTCACGAAATAATGATGCTCGATTGTCTTTGTCAGTTTCTTGATTCCAAAGTAATAAAAACAGATCAGGATGAGGGTAAGGAACGAATAAAAGACGCTTCGGCGGAGCACGAATTCCATATAATTATACCGGTAAACGTAATAGGAAAAAATGATACTGGGAAAGATTGAGGACAGCATGGAACCCAGGACGAGATAGTCCCCGAAGTAGGCAATCTTATTTCCCCTTAAGAGAAAGGTAAACCCAATCATGGCTGCGATAGAAATTACCACCCAGTAAATTGCCAGATGGAATTTTCTTTCTTCTTTTTCTTCGACCGTCCTGGCAAGCCATCGGGAAATGGTCGCCGATATAAAAAGCGATGTTATCAGCCACACCACAAAGGGATTGATATACGGCGTCGCGGCTATTCCCAGGTGGGTGTCTTCCGAAAGGATAAAATTTTTTATGATTACCGAAAACGGAAATACGGGCAGATAAATAGAAACGATAATGAACCGCTGGAAAATCCTTTTAATGTGAGATTTGCTTTCAAAAAGAAACAGTACCGCCGTGTGAAGCAGCAGGCTGGGCATAAAGCCAATTCCTATGTAAGAAATCGCGTCGGCGACAAGGTCTACCGATTGTATCTTCCGCCCAAAAAGGATGAAACTGAAGAGTGAGACGGCGTTTCCGAAGTGCCACATGGCGACGCTGATAACAAGGAAAAGGAATACCAGCTCGCTCCGCGTCTTCTGCTTTCGCTGCACGATCAGGATGGAAAGGACTATGTGCAGGGTGGTGCCCAGAATAAAACCAATGAGGGATATAATTTCGTAAAGTGGCATAGTGGTGTGGTATCTCGCGTCTCTTTTAAGAATGAACTTTGCGGGTTCAAGTTTGCAACTTGAACCTGGAGGTTTATGTATTTCTGGGCGTTGCGACTGTTCAGTCGGGTGTCGCAAGCCCAAACCCCAGAGTTCAGGTTGCAAACCTGAACCCGCCCAAGCCGTTTCCCGACGGCGATTGAGGGTGCATGACAGCGCACATGTGCCCGATCGCCAACAGGAGTTGGCTCCTACCGAAAACATTGAAATTCCTGAACATTGAACATAAGCTTATTGGTTTAGGTTACAAACCTGAACCCAGCGGAGTACATGCGTTTTAGTGGTTTATGATATTAGCGGAGAAACCTACTGTCAACAGAAAAAGCGGCAAAGGCCACTATGGTTACCCTGTAACAACTTCTTTTTTTGTAACAATTTTTAACAGAAATAAAAGATCGTATCCGATTTGCGCGTAAATATAGCGAGTTGATAATTTTGCAACAGCCTGTTGCAAAAATTGAGGCGGAATTGAGCGGGGAGGCGGGGGAATGAGAGAAGGGTGGCAAACTGTTAAATTGAAAGATTGCTGCACCAAAATCGGCTCAGGTGCAACCCCGCGGGGCGGGAAAGAAGCATACCTTGCGCAAGGCCATTTTTCACTCATCAGAAGTCAGAATGTTTTGGATTTCTTTTTCTCGTACGACGGCCTTGCGTTTATTGATGAAACCCAAGCCAGCCAGTTAAGTAATGTCGAGATACAAGAGCGAGATGTGCTGCTGAATATTACAGGCGACAGTGTCGCAAGAGTTTGTCAGGTTTCCAGGACCTTGCTTCCCGCAAGAGTAAACCAGCATGTTTCCATTATTCGCCTCGATAAATCCAAGCTGGTTCCTGAATTCCTAAAATATTTTCTGCTTAATCCCAAATTTAAAAACTACATGCTTGGCTTAGCTTCTGTGGGTGGTACCAGAAATGCACTGACTAAAGGAATGATTGAAGCTTTTGAAATCAACCTTCCAAGCCTCCCCACCCAACGCCGCATTGCCACCATCCTATCTGCGCTGGACGACAAAATTGAGCTGAACCGCCAGACCAACCAGACGCTGGAGTCCATCGCGCAGGCCATTTTCAAAGAGTGGTTTGTGGACTTCCGCTTCCCCCATTCCCCTCTTGAGGGGTGGCAGGCAAAGCCTGACGGGGTGGATGCTTCCCCTCTTGAGGGGTGCCCGAAGGGCGGGGTGGATGCTTCTCCTTCGTGTCCAACGGGCGGCACGGATTCTTTACAGGCAAAGCCTGCCCCTCTCCCCTCATGGCAAAAAAACTCACTTTTCCCGTTTTGGGCTTTGCCAAAAAACCACAAATTGCAAGAGCGAGCAAAAGAACTTAGAAAACAAGGAATTTTATCAGAAGTTGTATTTTGGAAAACTTTTAAAGATAAAAAGAAGCTTGGTTGGGATATCGATAGACAGGTTATTATTGGCAATTTTATTGTAGATTTTTTCATTCCGGAACTTGGACTGGTATTTGAAATAGACGGCTCAAGCCATAACGATAAACAAGAATATGACCAGGAACGCGATGCTTTTTTATCTTCATTACAGTTAAAAGTTGTAAGAATTTCTGATAAAGATGTGCTCAGAAATATTGAAGGCGTTTGGAGTTTCGTGACAGAGTCGATCAAAGATAGAGTTGAAGAGTTGGAGGAGAAGAGTCCACCCCGCCCTTCGGGCACCCCTCAAGAGGGGAATAAATACGAAATGCAAGACAGCGAACTCGGCCCCATTCCGAAGGGGTGGCGGGTGGGGAAACTGGGAGATTTATTGTCGTTTAGAAACGGTAAATCATCTCCAGAACGAAACAACATAAATGGATATCCAGTATATGGTGCAAATGGCGTTATTGGATTTGCCTCTATTTATAATTCAACAGATAGAACCATTATAATAGGACGAGTTGGTAGTTACTGTGGGGCAATTTATTATACAACTCAGAAGGCGTTCGTTACAGAAAATGCTATTATTGCTGAAGCATATAACCAAAACTCAAGCTTGTTCTCTTTTTTTCTAATGGAAAGATTGAATCTAAACAATTATAAAGTTGGATCAGGCCAACCATTACTAAACCAAACTATATTGGAAGGAATTGATGTACTCTTACCATACGAAGATATAGTAGGTAAATTTGAAAACGTTTTGCTACCGCATTTTATTAATATTCAAAACAACGAACAACAATCCACCACCCTCGCTGCCATCCGGGATGCGTTATTGCCGAAATTGATGAATGGGGAAGTGGGTGTGGCGCTGGAGGAAATAGTATGAGTATTTTAGTCAAAACAGTCAGAATATTTGGTTTTCGAGGCTTACAAAATATAGAAGGGGTATATCTCGAACCAGTAACCGTTTTGACAGGAATGAATAATACTGGTAAAACTTCATTTATAAAAGCAGTGCAAATTGCTTTGGGAAACAGGCAGTTTATTACGCAAGACGATTTTTGTATATCAGATAGTATCAGCCACGACAAAATTATTGTTGATATCAAAATAGTGCCAGTAGGTAAAGATGGGAAAATTTGTAATGATTTTAGTGAAAACTGGGAAGTTCTTTTTACAGAAGACAGAATAATGATTGATACAGAGGATAAATCTTTTATCCCCCTTCGCACAATAGTAACTTATGATGAGATTAACGCTACCTACAAGTCAAAGCAATATATTTTACCGGATTGGCCACCTTTTGAAAATGAAAGCCATGTGTTTTGGTATCAAACTGAAAATGGTAAGGAAAAAGCTTTTAATTATGATGAAGTTCCGTTTTTCTACATGGATGCGCAAAGGGATATACTCGAAGATATGAAAGCAAGAAATTCATATCTCGGGAAAATGATTTCAAAAATTGAATATTCTAAAGAAGATGTGAAAAATATTGAGCAACAGATAAAAGAATTAAACGAACAAGCGGTTAGTGGTAGCGCTATTCTTTCAAATATTAAAGCTACTCTAAAAGAGTTAGATTCAGCAATGGATACATCAAGCGAAGGTGTAGAAATTACGCCATTTACTAAGAAAATAAGAGATTTAAACAAAGGTTTATCCATTTACTACAGTGATAAAAAGGACAGTTTCTCAATGGAGTATCATGGTATGGGTACCCGCAGTTGGTCGTCCTTGCTTACCTTAAAGGCATTTATCAATCTATTAGATAAAAATGCTGAAAAGGAACAGACACCGTTTTTTCCCATACTGGCAATAGAAGAACCGGAAGCACATTTGCACCCCAATGCACAGAAAAAACTTTATAGTCAAATTGAAGGCGTTAAAGGGCAAAAATTTATATCAACACATTCTCCTTATATTGCCGCATCTGCCGAATTATATCAACTCAGAAACTTTTATAAAGATGATGTGTCTGTTGCTTGTGGTGCAATTAATACGCGGGAATTAACGCCCGAAGATATTAGAAAAATTAAAAGACAGGTCATTAATACAAGGGGTGAATTATTCTTTTCAAAAGCAATTATCTTTTTTGAAGGAGAAACAGAAGAACAAGCATTGCCAATTTTTGCTGAACACTATTTTGAGAAAAACCATGTAGAAGTTGGTATTGATTTTGTGGGAGTCGGAGGTTTTGGGAATTATCTTCCTTTTTTACGAGTTGCAGAGGCCCTAAAAATCCCGTGGTTTATTTTTAGTGATGCAGAAAAAGATGTAAAATCAAGCGTCAAGAAGCAGTTTACTGATTGTAATTCCAATAAGTCAGAAGTGGATGTAGTCATTTTTCTGACTGATGGAAATAATTTTGAAAAACAATTGATTTCTGATGGATATAATGAAGAAGTAAGAAAATCAATCATCAATATGGAAATTCCAAAATGCCACAATCTACAACATGTGGAAGCTAAGAAAAGAGAAATTGCCTCTTATGATGATAAAAAGCTATATGAAATTATTACTGGTTCAAACACGCAATACGGGCCTGTGATAGCAGAAGTCATAATAGAAAGCAAGAAACCATTGCCGCCAAAAGTAAAAGAGTTGTTCGAAAAGATAAAGAGCTTTTTGGAAAGAAGGGATGCAGATGAGTAAAATTAATTTATCTCTCAAGCAGCAGGGAATCGTTGATTTTGGACAGGGCGCAATCCTTGTAAAAGCAAGTGCTGGCAGTGGTAAAACAAGAGTGCTTACGGAAAGGATAAAAAGGCTTCTCGATACAACAAAACGGAAAATACTTGCTATTACGTTTACCAATAAGGCTGGCGAGGAGATGAAAGAACGACTTAGTAACCTTGCCGATATTAAAAACCGTCTGTTTATTGGAACATTTCATGGTTTCTGCCAACAGGTGCTGGAAAACCATGGGCAACTGATTGGCTTTACTAATATCCCTCATATTTTTGAAGATGAGTCAGATAGATTAGAACTTATAGAACAGGCAATAGAAAAGACACCCTCATATTATTCTGAATATGTTAAACAAAACCCCAAACAGCAAAGAGATTTCCGCTATAGAACTTTAAATTATATTTCAGAAGTAAAACGAAAGCTTTTATCTGAGGATGAGCTTTTAAAGGAAAGCGATGATGCAGATCTCGTTTTACTTTATACGACATATCAGGACATCTTAAATTCACAAAACGCTATAGATTTTGATGACCTTATATCGTTAACCTATAATCTCTTTATTGCTAATCCCAAGATTGCTGCTTTATATAGAAGAACTTATGAATATATCTGTATCGATGAAGCACAAGACTTGAACTATGCTCAATATCAACTGCTACGCTCAGTAACAATTGATGAGCATCGGAATGTTATGATGGTTGGTGACCCAAATCAGTCGATATTCGCTTTTAACGGTTCATCATCTGAATATATGACTAAAATGTTTGTTGAAGATTTTCAACCTGAAATAATTGAGTTGAAAGAGAATTACCGATCATCAAAAAGTGTATTACAGGCTGCCCAAAAAATTATTCCTGACTCGTGTGATATTATCAATACTTATTACCCAGGCATTTTTGAAATACACAAAATGGATGATGAAAAAAGTGAAGCTGAGTGGATTGCAGAAAAAATTGCTGAACTTATCAAACTTGGCGAACATGATGATATTGAGGGAAATATTACACATGAAAAAATCGCCATTCTTGGTCGAAATAAATATGTATTCAAGCATTTGACGGATGTTTTTGATGAAAAGAGTGTCCCCTATTACTATAAAATAACACCCGGAGCCATTATGTTTGAATCCAAATTAATGAAAATTTTTGATATGGCTCTTCGTGTTAAGCTGAATCCACAAGATACTCTTCATTGGTACAGACTTCTTGAATTATTTAATAATCCAAAAGCTATAAATTTACAAGAACTTTCAAATTGCTTAGATAAAGAGGCATATAAAGAAGTATTAAATACTGTTATTATTTTCAGTGATGATGGTAGCAACTTCAAATTATCTCTTAATAAATTTTCAGAATCTATAAAGGAAAATAAGCACATAAAAGATGATAATGAGAAAAAAATGATGTTGAATGATATTAAGGAACTGTTAGAACATTGGCATGAGTACGCCACAAAAACTGATAAGAAATCACTACTACAATTTAAAAATTCAATGGCTCTTGGTAAAACACACCCTTTAGCTCAAAAAAATGGCATTACTCTTAGCACAGTGCATACAATGAAAGGCCAGGAATATGATATTGTTTTTCTGATGGGCATGGATGATGAAACGTTTCCTGATTATCGTGCAGTTAGAAGCGGTGGATCTGAAATGACGCAGGAAAAAAACAATGCTTATGTTGCATTTACAAGAGCTAAGCGCTTCCTCTATGTAACATGGCCGGCAAAAAGGTTGATGCCTTGGGGTGATTATAAAGACAGGAATATATCGAGATTTCTAAGAGATTTCAAATGACTAAAATAACCGAATCAGAAATAGAACAAATCGCCATTGCCTCTATCCACAATGTGCTGTTGCCAAAATTGATGAATGGGGAGATTGAGGTATGAGAGAAAAAATGGAGAATGGAGAATTGAAAATTGACAAGGGACAATTGAAAATGGATAGCGAAATCATTTTTTACACCTCTCCAGAAGGCAAAAAAAAGGTTGAGGTTATTTTCCAGGATGAGAACTTCTGGCTTTCTCAAAAACGCATGGCGGAATTGTTTGCCGTTGAAGTAAACACGGTTAATTACCATCTGAAAGAGATTTTTAAAAGCGGAGAATTATTGGAGGATTCAGTTATTCGAAAAATTCGAATAACTGCCGATGATGGAAAAAACTACCTTACGGCATTTTACAGCCTCGATGCAATTATCGCCGTTGGATACCGTGTTAACAGCTATCAGGCAACGCAGTTTAGAATATGGGCAACCAAAACGCTGAAAGAGTTTATTATCAAGGGTTTTGTGCTGGATGACGAGCGGCTCAAGCAGGGCAAACGGTTCGGCAAAGATTATTTTGATGAACTTTTAGAACGAATCCGGGAGATTCGAGCCAGCGAACGCCGTTTTTACCAAAAAATTACCGATATTTACGCTCTTTCTGCTGATTATGATAAAAACGCACCCATGACAAAGGATTTTTTTACAAGTGTGCAAAATAAACTCCACTGGGCGATTACCGGCAAAACTGCTGCTGAGATCATCTATGCTTCAGCCGATGCGACAAAGATTTACATGGGCCTAACCAATTGGAAACATGCTCCAGAGGGTAAAATATTAAAATCTGATGTAATCGTAGCTAAAAACTATCTAAGCGAAAATCACATAAAAGAATTAAACCGTATTGTTTCAGCTTACCTCGATTTGGCAGAGAACCGCGCAGAACGGCAGATACTTATGAAAATGGGAGATTGGATTCAATTTCTGCATAATTTTCTGGAGCTGTCAAACTACCCTATCCTTGTAGATAAAGGCAAAGTAAGCGCATTGGAAGCAAGACTTAAAGCCGAACAGGAATACGAAGTGTATCGAAAGAAACAGGATGAGACCTATATTTCTGATTTTGACAAAGAGATAAAACGGATAGAAGGCAAAAAATGATCATGTACGAATCAGAAATAGAACAAATCGCCCTTAATATTCTCCGTGATGAGAACGGCTATACCGTTCTTTTCGGGCCCGATATTACTGTAGGGGCGGGTTCGCAACCCGCCCAAATAAAACCAGAGCGCGAATATACCGAGATCGTCCTGCAAAACCGCCTGCGGGACGCCATCGACCGTATCAATCCATCCATTCCTGCCAATGCACGCGAAGAAGCCTTCAAAAAAGCCCTGCGCACTGTCTCGGTGAACCTGCTGGACAATAACGAAGCCTTTCACCTGATGTTGACCGACGGGGTTGACGTCAAGTTCAGTATCGGCGAGGGTAAAACAAAGAGCGATAAGGTCTGGCTGATTGATTTTTCTATCATAGAGAACAACGAATTTCTGGCGGTCAATCAATATACCGTACTGGAAAATCATAACAACAAACGCCCTGATATTGTCCTGCTTGTCAACGGACTGCCGCTGGTGGTGGTTGAACTGAAAAACGCCGCCGATGAAAACGCCGATGTACAAGCGGCCTTCAATCAGATTCAAACTTACAAACAGTTGATTCCTTCATTATTCACTACGAATGCCTTCCTGATTGTGAGTGACGGATGGTTTGCCAAAATCGGCACAATATCCAGTGACTATCCCTGCTTTATGGAATGGAAAACCGCCGATGGCGAAACCATTGTGGATGCGAAACGAGAATCTGAACTGGAACCGATGATCAAAGGGCTTCTGAATAAAAAGACCCTGCTTGACGTGATCCGCCATTTCATTGTCTTTGAAAAAACAAAAGAGAAGACAATCAAGAAGATTGCCGCCTATCACCAGTATTATGCGGTGAACAAGGCAATTACTTCAACAATACGCGCCACGTTAGAAATAGCTTTTGTCGTTAAAGAATCCCCGGCATCTTTCGGTTTACCAAGTGCTGCGAATCAACCAAAAGGTGATAGAAGGGCCGGTGTGGTATGGCACACGCAGGGAAGCGGAAAAAGCCTTTCGATGGTGTTTTATGCGGGGAAACTCGTTCTTGCGGATAAAATGAATAATCCGACCCTTGTGGTGCTCACCGACCGCAACGACCTTGACCAACAGCTATTCGAGACCTTTTCCAATTGCCAGCAACTCATCCGCCAAACACCGCAGCAGGCGGCTAACCGTGATGACCTGAAGAAACTCCTTTCCGTCTCATCGGGCGGCGTAGTCTTTACCACCATTCAAAAGTTTTTCCCGGAAGAAGCGGGTGGCAAGTATCCGCTGTTAAGCAACCGGCTTAATATTGTGGTAATTGCTGATGAAGCACACCGCAGCCAATATGATTTTATTGACGGTTTTGCACGACATATGCGCGACGCCTTGCCCAATGCCTCATTTATCGGTTTTACCGGCACTCCGATTGAAAAGGAAGACAAAAACACGCAGGCGGTTTTTGGGGACTATATTGATGTCTATGACATTCAGCAGGCGGTAGAAGACGGCGCAACGGTACGCATTTATTACGAAAGCCGTCTTGCGAAGGTTGAACTCTCTGAACATGACCGGAAAGTTCTCGATGAACGGGTTGAAGAAGTCACCGAAACTGACGAACTGACAGAACGGCAGAAACGCTTCGCGAAATGGTCAAGCAAGGAAGCGGTTGTCGGCAGTGCCGGGCGGCTCAATCAAATTGCCGCTGATCTGATAAACCATTTTGAACAGCGCAATTCAGCGGCAGAAGGCAAGGCGTTGATTGTCTGCATGAGCCGCAGGATTTGCGTTGCTTTGCAAAACGAAATTATCAAATTACGTCCGCATTGGTATGATGCCGCCGATGACAAAGGGGTTATTAAGATAATCATGACCGGCTCTGCCAGCGACCCGTTGGATTGGCAGGAGCATATCCGCAATAAGCCCAGACGACAAACGATTGGCGACCGGCTGAAAGACCCCAAAGACCTGCTCAAGCTGGTGATTGTCCGTGATATGTGGCTTACCGGCTTTGATGCGCCCTGCCTGCATACCATGTACATTGATAAACCAATGAACGGGCACAATCTGATGCAGGCCATTGCCCGTGTTAATCGTGTATTCGGCGATAAAGAAGGCGGACTTGTTGTTGATTATATTGGTATCGCCCAGGACTTGAAAAAAGCCCTGGCGATTTATACAGAAAGTAAGGGCAAAGGCAAGCTGGCATTTGATAAGGAAGAAGCCGTTGCCAGGATGATAGAGCTTTACGAGATCGTGGTTGATATGTTCGCCCGTTTTGATTATCGCAAATACTTTGCGCTCGAACCCAAAGAAAAACTGAATTTCATACTCGATGCGGCAAACTACATTTCAGAATTAACAGGAGAAAAAGACGGCAATCTCATCAGGAACGGCAAAGAACGCTTTAAGGAAAATGTGATTCGGCTTGAAAAGGCATTCGGTCTTTCCGTGCCTCATGCCAAGGCTTTTGAAATACGGGATGATTTGGCTTTCTTTCAGGCGCTAAAAACCCGCTTCTCAAAGTTTGACGAACGGGGTAAAAAGCGCACGGATGAAGAAATAGAAACAACCATTCGCCAGATTGTTAATGATGCGATCATTTCAAAAGAAGTCATTGATGTATTTGATGCCGCTGGAATAAGAAAGCCGGATATTTCTATTCTTTCCGATGAGTTCCTTGCAGAGATTCAGGGAATGTCCCGCAAGAACCTTGCTTTGGAACTTTTAAAACGGCTTCTCAACGACGAGATAAAAAACCGCAAAAAAACCAATCTGGTGCAGGGTAAGAAATTTTCTGAATTGCTGGCCGATGCCGTAAAACGCTATCAGAACGGACTGATTGATTCCGCAAAGATTATTGAAGAACTCATCCACCTTGCAAAGGATATACGCGAGGCTGACCAGCGCGGTGAGAAGTTGAATCTGCACGTTGATGAGCTGGCATTTTATGACGCTCTCGCAGACAATCCAACCGCTGAAACTGTTTTAGGCGACAAAACGCTTAAATTGATAGCTCGTGAATTGGTGGATAGCGTCAGGAAGAATACTTCGATTGATTGGCAGTTGAAAGAAAGCGTTCAGGCGAAACTAAGGGTATTAGTAAAACGCATACTTAGAAAGTACAAATATCCGCCGGATGACCCAGCTACTGGGGAATATACTGTTTCTGTAAACAAGGTGCTGGGTCAGGCAGAGTTACTGGCTGATTTTTGGACAAAAGATGAATGAGGACATCGCCTCCGCCGTCATCTATGGTGAGCTTGTCGAGCCATGGTTCCGGCAAGGAAGAGGGGTACGCCTGAAGGGAAAAAGGGCTAACAAATCGCTACACCTAACCGCAAGTGCGGCTAATGGATGTGTTTCGTCCTCTCCGGGAATGCAAAGGTAGTGCTTAATTACGATTTACAAAGTACGATTTCAGATTGAAAAATTGTAAATCCGCAAGCGTAAATCTAAGAATTCAATGCCTGCCTGGCCTCGCCTGCTATGTAGGCCGAGCCGGTGATGCAAATCAAATCTTCCTTAGAAGCCTTCTGTTTTGCGGCAACCACGGCATCCTGGGTATTGTCAAATATCTCCGCTTGTTTGCCACAGAGACTTTCAATCCTCTTGCATAAATCTTCAGGATCAGCAGCGCGGGGGTTTTTGCTTCTTGTCACAATAATCGAGTCCCCTACCGAAACGATCTCTTTCAAAATATTGTCCAAATCCTTATCTTGGGAGAACCCCAGCACCAGGATTAATTTATGAAATGTGAAGTTTCCCAATAAACTCTCTCTCAGAAATTTCATGGAATCAACCGTATGGGCATAATCCAGGATAATCAATGGATTCTTCCCGACAACCTCGACACGCGCAGGACAATACACATGGGCAAGGGCATCCCGGATGGTTCTATCATCAATTGAAATATCACCCTGCTCCCGCATGATTTCTAATGCCCCCAGCGCCAGGGCGCAGTTTTTCGCCTGGTGAGCGCCAATGAGGGGTAGAAAGATATCCGGGTATGTATGCCGCCAGGTCTTTATCGTACACGACAAACCCCTTGCGGAATGCGGATTGCGAAATGCGGATTGCGGATTTGGAATTTGGAATTGAGGATTATGTGATATATCAGCATTCCGCATCCCGCATTCCGAAATCAAAATATTCTTTCCAAGCAAATACAGTCGGGCGTCCTTTTCCCTGCATGTTTTTTCTATTACAGAAAGGGCGTCGGGAGATTCGACGGCAGAAACAACAGGAACTCCCTGCTTAATAATCCCGGCCTTTTCATAGGCGATGCTCGATAGGGTATTACCGAGAATAGCCGTATGGTCAAGCCCTACGTTGGTGATGACCGACACCTGCGGTATCACCACATTCGTGGAGTCCAGACGTCCGCCCAGCCCCACTTCCAGGACGGCCATATCCACCCGCTTCTCTTTGAAATAGAGCATGGCTACGGCAGTGAGTATCTCAAAAAAAGTAGGCGATGCGGACGGTTCTGTATCCCGCAAATGCTGTATGTACGGCCTGAATTCACCCAGATTGCTGGCAAACTCCTCTTCGGAAATGTTTTGGTGATTGATCTGGATACGCTCTTTCAGGTCAATGAGATGCGGAGAGGTAAAGAGTCCGGTACGTAACCCCGCATGTTCCAGCATGGTTGACAACATAATGGACGTGGAACCCTTGCCCTTTGTGCCCGTTATGTGAATAGAGGGAAACGCCTTGTGCGGATTCCCGGCGTATTCAAGCATCCTGACCATCCGGTCAAGGCTGAACGTTGCGGCGTTGTACTGATAGCTAATCAGCTTCTCATAATCAATCGCCTTGTAGAGAAAGGCCAGCGCCTCTTCGTATGACTGAAAGCCAGTTTCGTTCTTCTTCAAGATTTAATGAATTAATCAAATTTTTCTGTGAAATCGGTGAAATCTGTGGTAAATATTTAAAGGTATGAAAACGATACGAGTCAATCTATCCGCTAACAGTTACCATATCCATATTGATAAAGGTCTCTTGGGGAAAATCGGAGATATTCTGGTCAAAGAAAAGACGCCCTGCAAAACCCTCCTGATTACGGACAAAAACATTGAGAAGGTGTATGGCGGTATTGTAACGGAAAGTCTTAAGGGAAACAAGTTCGATGTCAGAACCGTCGCCCTCAAGCCGGGCGAAGAGCAGAAGACGCTCGAAACCGCAGGCATCCTCTACGACGCGTGCTTTGAGCACAAGCTGGACAGAAATTCCCTTATCGTCGCCCTGGGCGGCGGCGTTGTGGGCGATATCTCAGGCTTTGTGGCGGCAACCTTCATGCGGGGCATCCCTTTCATTCAGATACCCACCTCGCTCCTTGCGCAGGTAGACAGCAGTATCGGCGGCAAGGTGGCCGTAAATCATCCCAGGGGGAAAAATATGATCGGGAGCTTTTATCAGCCGAAGGCCGTATTTATTGACACGGACACCCTTGGCACCCTGCCCCCGCCAGAGCTTGTGGCAGGGCTTGTGGAGGTTGTCAAATACGGGGTTATCAGGGATGCGGAATTATTCGAATACATAGAAAGCACCCTCGACGACATCTTGCAACTGAACTATAACGCCCTTCTGAAGATTATCGCCACATCGTGCCAGATCAAGGCAAACGTGGTGGAGGAGGATGAAACGGAAAAACACCTGCGCGCCATATTAAACTATGGCCACACGATTGGTCATGCCATTGAGACCGTTACCAGGTATAAAAAATACCGGCACGGAGAGGCGGTGGCCATTGGCATGCTGTACGCAAGCAGGATTGCCATTGATATGGGATTGGCCGACAATACGGTGTTTGAACGTCAGCTCTCACTAATAAAAAAACTAGGGCTGGCGCTTAATTCAGGCCTGCCATCAGAGGACATCGTAAAAGCACTCTATGCCGATAAGAAGGCTATTGGCGGCAGACTCCGCTTTATCCTGCCGACAAAGATCGGCGAGGTGATTATTTCGGATCAGGTTACCGAAGAAATCCTCTATCGCATATTGGGCAAGCCGCTTTGACGCATAGCACCTTCTAAAAAATATTTTTACCAGCGCGTATAGATACATAAACTATCAAGTTCTGGTTGCAATCTCGAACCCGCAAAGGCGGTTTTTTAGGGGCAATTCATGAATTGCCCCTACCGTTTATCATGACGCCATCATCAAAGGAATGGAATGACAAATACCCCTGCGGATACCGAAAAGAGTAAAGACCTCTCAAGGCTTCTGGATATTTCCCAAACCATGATTGAAAAGACCGACCTCGGTTCCCTGCTCGGCCTTATCATGGAAGAAGCGACAAAGACGATGCATGCCGACAGGAGCACCCTGTATCTTGTGGATCGCGACCGGAACGAGCTGGTCAGCTTCATTGCCCAGCAATCAGGCGTCAAAGAGATCCGCCTCCCGATGGGCATGGGTATCGCCGGACACGTTGCGAAGACGGGGAAGGCGGCAAATATCGCGGACGCCTACGAAAATCCCCTGTTCAATAAGGAAACGGATGCGCAGACGGGCTACAGAACCCGGACGATGCTCTGTGTGCCCATGAAAAATCACGACAGAGAGATCATCGGCGTGCTTCAGGTGCTGAACAAGAAAAAGGGGTTATTCACGGAATACGATGAATGGCTTTTTAAAACATACGCCGCCTATGCCGCCACGGCCATTGAAAATGCACGGTTGCACGAAGAGCGGGAAAAGACCTTTCTGAGCGCCATCAAGGCGCTGGCCGCCGCAATTGACCGGCGCGACCCTGTCACTGCTGGACACTCCGAACGGGTCGCCAGGCTATCCGTTGAAATAGGGAAGGCGCTCGGTTTAACAAAAAACGAGCTCAAGATGCTCAACTATGCGGCGACCCTCCACGACGTGGGTAAAATCGGGGTGCGGGATAACATCCTGCTAAAACCAGACAAGCTGACCACGGACGAAAGAAATGAGATGAACAGGCATTCCCAGTACACAAAGGAGATTCTGGATGAGGTATACTTTTCGAAGGAATACAGAAGCATTCCCACCATTGCGGCCATGCACCATGAGCGACCCGATGGAACAGGGTATCCCTATGGTCTGAAGGCGGAGCAATTGCCTACCTTTGGCCGTATCATTGCCGTTGCAGACATCTTTGACGCCCTCATGTCATTCGACAGACCATATAAAAAAGCGCTTTCATTACCGGAGGCGCTGGAAATTATACAGGACGAGGCGAAGAAAAATCACCTCGACGCGCATATCGTTGAAATATTTATCGAAAAAAAGACGTACACCAATTCCTTTCCGGGAATTGAAAACCCCGACTATCATCATAAGAGGTAAACCGTGTCAGAATTTGAAGCGCTCCTGCGGCTGCACCTGACCAGGGGGATTGGGGCAAGAACATACAAAGCCCTTGTAGAACACTTCGGCTCCCCGGAGGCAATTCTTGACGCCACCGGCGCAGCGCTTCAGGCCGTGCCGGGCATAGGCCCAAAACTTGCCGCAGCCATCATCGAGACGTCCAGAACCATTGACGTCACCGTAGAAATTAACCTGGCAAAAGAAAAAAACGTTCACATCGTTCCCTACACGGACGATCGTTATCCGGAGTATCTCAAGGCCATTTATGACCCTCCGCTTGTCCTGTATGTCAGGGGCAATCTTCTTAAGACGGACGCTGTCGCCCTTGCCGTTGTCGGGGCGCGTCGTTGTACGTATTACGGGCTCGCGCAGGCAGAGCGTTTCAGCCGGTTGCTTGCGCAGAAGGGATTCTGCATTGTCAGCGGCATGGCGCGGGGGATAGACGCCGCGGCGCACCGCGGCGCAATTAGTTCCGACGGGCGCACCATTGCAGTGCTCGGCTGCGGACTTGGAACCATTTATCCACGGGAAAATATAGAACTGGCGGAACAAATCGCCCGGCATGGCGCTATCGTTTCCGAGCTTCCCATGAACACCCCACCCGATTTCCGCAATTTTCCATCCAGAAACAGACTGATTAGCGGCCTGTCGCTTGGCGTGATTGTCGTTGAATCCTCTTTAAACAGCGGTTCTTTGATAACCGCGCAGTGGGCGCTTGAGCAGGGGAAAGAGGTCTTTGCCATTCCGGGCAATATAGACAACCTCTATAGCCGCGGCACGCACAAGCTGATCAAGGAAGGCGCAAAACTTGTGGAGGATATTACGGACATCCTCCAGGAATTGGGCCCGGTTGCAGAAGCACTGAACACCTCCGACACGCAGACAACAACAGACCCCCGAAGCCTTTCCCTCAACTCGCACGAAAAAAAGATATTCGCGCTCCTGTCCAGCAGTCCGAAAGATATTGACGAAATTATACAACTTGCCGGACTTCCCCCCTCTGCCGTTACAAGCACGCTGATGATCCTCGAAATAAAGAGGCTGGTAAAACAACTCTCCGGCAAAAGATTTGTGAAGAACATGTAGGGCCAATTCATGAACGGCCTCTACACCCTATCCGTGCGTAACATAGCTGTAGAGGATAAGTGACGCGTGACGCGTACGTTTTTTTCTCGTCACTTGCCACCCGTCACTTGTCACCCGTCACTCGCCACCTCTTAAACAGCAGTTTCCATCCATTGGCATTTCTCTTGCTAAATATTCTCTTAGATGTCGGGTTGTAGCGTTTTACTCACAGTCATTTGAACAGGTAAAGCGGATTCTTAATTCAAGTAAACAGGCGTAGTTAGATGGAATACCGTGCGCGGTTAAGAAAAAAGCGAACCAGCATCCAATCCAAGAGGATAGAACGGAGTGTCTAAATTCTTGGATAAAGCAGGTGGATTTAGCTATGGAAAGGCATGAAAATAATGGTTATCGTGGATAAACGTGAGTGCGTTGGCTGCGAAGAATGTCTGCATGTCTGTCCTGCGGAGGCCATAATTATGAAACATGAAAAGGCGGAAATTATCCAGTACCGGTGTAATCAGTGCGAACGTTGCATCCCGGTATGTCCGGTAAAGGCAATTGTGATAATAAATACACAATTAAAAGGATAAGGGTTTTATTTAATTTTATAACATTTTTAATAAGGAGTGAGAAACATGGCAGAACCAAGTTTATTTTGTCAGGTAAATACAGCAGCGACAGGTCCGGCGGAGACGGCAAAGAAGCATGCGCCCGTGATTATTGTCCCGGACGCCATTAAGGTTGGGCAACCTTTTACGGTGACGATAAAAGTCGGGGAAGCGCCCCATGTGATGGAAAACGGTCACTTTATCCAGTTCGTTGATCTTTACAGCGGGCACATCTATATCTCCCGTGTGGATTTTACGGCAGAGCTGAGTAAGGCGGAGGCGACGCTGACGGTGGTGTTGCCGCATGAAGGGAAGAGAACGCTTCGGGCGTTTAGCCGCTGCAACCTTCATGGTATCTGGGAAAGCACAAAAGAAGTGAACGTGACAAAATAATTATTTTTTCTTTATTCGAGGGAGTTTGTTATGGTAAAAGTAAAAACCTTTAGTTCGCCGCTCAAGATATTTCAGGTGCATAACGAGCTTGTTTCATTGGATAATGAGGTGAATGATTTTCTGAAGACAAGCAAAATCACGAAAGTCCTGTCGGTCGCCGACAGCACCACGAGTATGAACGGGGGTACGATGGGAATTATCCGTGTCCTGACCTATGAAGAATAATGCTTCGTGTCTTCATTTTCAAAATATCGTGACATATTTCTGTAATTTTTTATGAGGAGAGAATAAAATGCGTAAGTCTGGAATTTTAGCGGTTACATCGTTTGCAATTGTCGCCGGGATGGTAACTTTTTTCACGGGAGTTTCAGTTTCTAGGGCAGATATAGACGTCAAGAAGTTGTATATGACCCATTGCAAAACCTGCCACGGTGAAAATGGGCAGCCTACAGAGCTTGGAGTTGGGTTAGGGGCGCGTGAGTTTGCCGATGCCGAATGGCAGGCAAAGACGTCCGATGAGCAGATTATCAAGCAAATCAACAACGGAACGCCTGAAAAAATGATGCCATTCAAAGAGAAGCTCACTCAGGATGAAATTAAGGCGTTGGTGTCCGTTATCAGGGGTTTCGGGAAGAAATAGGTGCCCGTTCGGTATACTATATGGCTTTTTTACGGAGGAAAAGCGGATCATGCGTAACAAAAGGTTACTGCTCAGTTTTGTCGTATCATCCTTTGTCGTGTTAGGATTTTATGCCGACGCTTCTTCTGTCAGTGGGCAGGAGGGCGGGGAGATTAATCCAAGAAAGCTGTTTGAGTATCACTGCGCCACCTGTCACGGAGAGGATGGCAAGGCCACCAAGCGCGGACTGGAATTGAAGGCCCCGAATCTTGCAGACGTCAAATGGCAGGATTCGAAAAAAGATGAGGAGATATTGAACTCTATCGTCAACGGGAAAAACAAAATGCCCCGGTGGAGTGAGAAGCTGAAACCGGAAGAGATGCAGGCGTTGGCTAAATACGTGCGAAAATTAGCGCCTAAAAAGAGATTGTAAGATCGGCCTCGTACTTTAAGAGCCTTCTGAGCTTCAACCGCCTCTTTGTTTCCTTTTACTGTCGGCTGGAAACAGAGAGGTGGTTTATCCGTTAATAGGTATACCTACTACGAAAGGATATGAAAACCGCTATGAAGAGAATTGGTGTATTGACAGGCGGGGGCGACTGCCCCGGGCTGAATGCCGTCATTCGCGGGGTTGTAAAATCAGCCGTATCAAAATATAACTGCGAGGTAATTGGATTCGAAGATGGTTTTGACGGCCTGATTTTACCTGATAAGACGAGGAACCTAACGCTGTGGAGCGTTCGCGGTATCCTGCCTGTCGGGGGAACGATTCTGGGTACGTCCAACAGGGCGAACCCGTTTCAATACAAGGTTACTGTAAACGGCAAATCGGAGGTCAGAGACGTCTCTAAAGACGTAATTAAAAAATATCAATCCCTCGGTCTGGACGCCCTTGTCGTTATCGGAGGAGATGGAACGCTTAACATTGCTTATGAATTATTCAAACTGGGATGTCCGACCGTGGGCGTTCCCAAAACCATTGATAACGATATCCTGGCAACGGACGTCACCTTTGGATTCCACACCGCGGTGCAAACGGCCACCGAGGCTTTGGATCGGTTGCACACCACGGCGGAAAGCCACCACCGCGTTATGGTCGTTGAGGTAATGGGTCGCTACGTGGGTTGGATAGCCCTTGAAACGGGGATTGGCGGCGGCGCAGATGTAATCCTTATCCCGGAGATTCCCTTTGATATGAACAAGGTATGCGAAAAAATTGAAAGTCGCAAGAAAGCCGGCAGCCTGGCAAGCATCGTAGTCGTCTCTGAGGGGGCGCTGCCAATGGGGGGTAAGGTTTCAGTTCGGTGCGCTTCGGAGGCGGGCGGAAGCGCCGAACGGCTCGGCGGTATCGGTGACAAGGTGGGCGCGGAAATCGGCAAATGCACCGGCATGGAGGTGCGCGTCACCGTCCTGGGACATTTACAGCGCGGAGGTTCTCCCTGCGCCTTTGACCGTATCCTCTCTACGCGGTTTGGCGCCGCTGCGGTTGAGCTGATCGCCAACAAACGGTTCGGCGAGATGGTTTGTTTACGGGGGCAGGAAATCGAATCGGTTTCTTTAACCGAGGTTGCCAGGGGCCAGAAAAAAGTGCCGACGGAAGAAGGCATGGTAAAGGCAGCGGAATCTATCGGTATCAGTTTCGGCAGGTAACAAAAGGGGAAAATCATCATTATGAACTATACGATTATTGGAAACGGAGTAGCGGGGACGGAAGCGGCAAAGACTATCCGTAAGAGAGACCCACAAGCAGAAATAACGATAATTACGCAGGATCATTATCCGTTCTATTCCAGACCCAGATTGCCCGAACTCCTGGCCAAAGAAGTTTCCGTCGAGGGGATTTATGTATACAATATTGAGTGGTATCATAAAAATCATATCCAATTATTCCTCAACGGTACGGTAAAAAATATTGACCCGAAAAATCGCAAAATTACCCTGACAGACAAATCCACCTTTGCCTACGACAAATTGCTGCTTGATACGGGCAGCAGCAGCGCCCTGCCGCCCATTGAGGGCATAAGCGCCGCCGAAGGCGTCTTCACGTTACGGACGGTTCAGGATGTGTTAACTATTACAGAACGCACCGCGCGCGCGAAGACCGTTACCCTGATTGGGGGCGGATTGCTTGGTCTTGAGGCGGGAAATGGTCTCAGGAAGCTGGGTTTAACCGTGACGGTTGTTGAGTTTTTTGATCGCCTGCTCCCCCGGCAACTGGACGCAGAAGGCTCCGTAATTCTCCAAAAGCAACTGGAGGCGTTTGGCCTGAAATTTTTCCTGGGCGCTCAGTCAAAATCCATAAAAGACACGGGTAGTGTAAAGATACTGGAATTGAAGGATGGAAAGCTTATCGAGAGTGATTTCGTTCTGGTTTCAGCCGGTATTAAGCCAAATATCTCGTTGGCGCAGGCGGCGGGTATTTCCGTCAATAAAGGCGTCGTGGTGAATGACCTTATGGAAACGAGTATTCCCGGTGTTTATGCAGCCGGGGACGTGGCTGAACATAAAGGAAGGATATACGGCATCTGGCCTGCGGCGCAAAGACAGGGGGTAATCGCGGGTACTAATATGTCGGGCGGAAACGAGCCCTATCCGGGAACCGTCCCATCCACAAGCCTGAAAATCGCCGGTATTCACCTTACTTCCATGGGTGATATAACGACGGAAGACAAATCCATTGAGCAGATCAAGGCTAAAAATCCTGGCATAAATATCTATAAAAAACTCTTTATGAAAGATGGAAGGATACAGGGCGCCATCTTCCTGGGTGATACGAAAAATGTATATGAAATCGGACAACTTATAGAAAAGAAGACAGACGTAAGCAAATTCAAAGACAGGATACTGGAAGCGGATTTTAATATTAAAGATTTATTAGAAAATTACTGATATTAATTAGGCCTTTGGCGACTATTGTCTGTTTAATACGTAGGGCAAGGCTTTAGCCTTGCAACTGTCCGAACACGAGACAGGGAAGGCAACCCTAAAGGGTCGCCCTACTGTTGCTTTGAAATTCCTGAACATTTAATTATGCCTTCGGCAACTTTTTCGTTGATGTAGAGCGAGGCGCTGCCTCGCTCGAACGAAGCAGTCGCTTCGTTCTACAACACAACTTTGCGGGTTCAAGTTTGCAACTTGAACCTGGAGGTTTATGTATTTCTGGGCGTTGTGACTGTTCAACTGGGTATCGTTTGTTCAAACTACAAGGTTCAGGTTGCAAACCTGAACCCGCCCGATTGGTAGGAATCGTCTCCCGACGGCGATTGGCGGTGTACGGCAGCGCATAAGCGCCCGTTCGCCAACAGGAGTTGGCTCCTACCAAAAACATTGAAATTCCTGAACATGAACATTTAAGTTAGGCTGACTTTAACAGCGACTTTCACCTCCCCTCTAAAAAGAGGGGCCGGGGTGTGTTTAAGGCATTGTTTACGCCACCCCTTAGTCCCCTCTTTCTAGAGGGGAAACTGTAATTGAACTTTTTATACTTTTAACTATGAGACCAACGACAACTTCTCTGCTGGCGATTAGCCTGCTCATTATCGGCATTGTCGCCGTTACGCTTATCCTGATCATGCTCGGAAAAATCAGGGCGACCCAGCGTCCCGGATTTTTCCGGTGGGGGCACCGTATTGCAGGGTACATTTTCACTGTCCTGTACCTGTTTATGTGCGTCATTATGTTCCAAAAATTTACCGGCAACTCCGCCGCGCTGTCAGCAAAGGACGCCATTCACGCCTATCTTGGCATCGCCATTTTCCCTATGATAGTCGCCAAGATATGTATTGTGAGGCTCTTTAAAAAATATTATCTCCGGTTGCCCGTCTATGGCATGATTGTTATGGTCGCCGCTTTTATGACTGTTGCGTTGAGCGCCGGATACTTTATGATTTCTACGGCCAGAAGCCAGTACATCATTCTTTCCGATAAGGGCAGGCTGGTAAAGGTCAATGTGAACGCCGGGCGAAAAGTTGTACAGCAAAAATGTTCCACCTGTCATTCCCTGGAGAGGGTTTTTGCTTATGTGAAAACGGATACCGGCTGGCGGGATTACGTCTCGCGCATGCGCGCAAAAGACCCGGCAATCCTTGACGATCTTGAGGCGCTGGAGGCGGTTGGCTACCTGGTAAAAAACTATGGAATAGACGATATGAGGATGGACGTGCAGGTGGGCATAAAAATCATTCTGGAAAAGTGTCACAAGTGCCACACCATTGAACGAGTGTTCACGTTTAAAAAGACGCAGGCCGAGTGGGCGCAGACCATTGAGCTGATGCGGTCGTTTGACCCTCACCTACTCAATGATTCTGAGTCCCGTCAGGTTAACTACTATCTCGGAAAAATCCTTGCCAAGCCAAAGCCGGAGTCATAACCTGATGTCCGGGAATTTCAAGGCAACCGTAGGGCGACCCTTTAGGGTTGCCTTCCCTGGTTCGTGTTCGGAAAGTTGCAAGGCTAAAGCCTTGCCCTACGTATTAAACAGATAAAGGTTGCCGAATGCCTAATTAGTAATCAAACAGGGGGCAATCGTTCCGGTATCATTGAAAATTATTACCAGAAAAGGAGGGTAAACCCATGGAAGGGAATGGCGGCAAGGCAAACGGATTCGTCAATAATTTGATAAACACCTTCGGAAGGGTAGTTGCATGGGGCGTCATGCTCATCATTGTAATTTCCATTGTTACGGCAATTGCAATTGGGATGATGCGGACGGGCGTCAAGTACGCAATTGACTTCACGATGGAAAGCGCAGCCCATCACGCAAAGACCGTATTTTTAGATAATCCGGCTTTGAGCCGTAAGATACGGGAGAACGTAAAAGAGGCTGTAGAGTATTCGTTCCAAAAGGTAAAGCACGAATTGCTTCAAGACGAAACCCTTAACCGGAAACTGAGGGAAAACACGAGGGAGGCGATTGAATACGCCTTGCAGAAGGTAAAAAATGAGACGCTCAACGACGCTGAGCTCAATCAAAAGATAAAGACAAATACAAAAGAGGCGTTAGAGCACGTGTTTGACCGGATCAAGCAGGAGGCGATAAGCGAAGGGAAATTTATTGAGAAGGTAAAAACGAATGTAAAAGAGGGCATCGAATTTTCTGTTCATCAGGCGACCGGGCAAAAATAACTATTCATCGCAGGGACAGGTTTCAAAGAGAGCATTCCCGTTTTTTTACAAGCTTATGAATTTAGGTAGGATGGGTCAAGCGAAGCAGACCCATCAAGCATATTTTTATTTATTTTGATGGGTGCGCTGACGCTTCACCCGTCCTACTTTAAAATGATGGCTTACAAAAAATCGTGAATGATCCCGGTTTCAAGTTTGTCCCCGCATAACATTAGGCATATATAAACACTATGTGTATCGAATTATTCAGTTTACGGGACAAGGTAGCCCTAGTAACAGGCGCGGGCAAAGGGCTTGGCAAATCCATGGCGCTGGCGCTTTCAGAGTCTGGCGCTCATGTTGTTGTCGTCAGTCGGACATTGTCTGATATCGAAGCAACGGCCAAAGAAATTCAGGAAAACGGTGGAAAGTCTCTGCCCATTGCCGCTGATGTTACAAAAGAAGAAGACGTTGTCAGGATGGTGGAGATGGCTTTGTGTGAGTTCAAAACGATAGATATTCTTGTCAATAATGTTGGTACCTTCATTGGCGGCGCTCTCCTCGAATTTTCCATTGATAATTGGCATAAAACACTGGAAACCAACCTCACCAGTACGTATCTCTGTTCGAAGGTTGTTGGAAAACACATGGTCGAAAGACAAAAGGGCAAGATTGTCAATATGAGCGCTGCCCTTGGGGTATTTGGCGCTAGAAACTCAGGGGCATATTGTGCCAGCAAGGGTGGAGTTGTCCAATTAACAAGGGCGCTGGCCATTGAGTGGGCAAAATACAATATTAATGTGAATTCAATTGCTCCGTATTCCATGGAAACGGATATGACCAGAACCCTGCTCGAAGATGAGAGGGTTAAGAATGCCATCATTTCAAAGATACCCTTGAAGCGAATAGGCCAGCCCGCAGACCTTTCAGGCGCTGTTGTCTTTTTGGCGTCAAAGGCATCTGATTATATTACCGGCCAGGTGTTATTTGTAGACGGGGGTTTCTCTGTACAATAAATTAGGCCTTCGGCGGCAACAAATTACCCACGAAACACGCCAAAAGACACGAAAGTTGAATTTCGCTATTTTCGCGTCTTTTCGTGGGCAACCTTGAAATGCCTGAACATAAATTTAGTTTTTGAATGATTCGAGAAAATCGTTAAACGATACGGGGGGTATCTAACTATGAAAATAATACCTGTTACAAAATATATTTTAGGATGCGCCTTTGCCCTGCTACTGGCGATACGGGGCGTCTGTGGCAGCGATGTTCCTTTATTTCCGGCATCGGAACAAACAGCGGGCGCTGCTGAGCGGGTATTTCCGCCGATTGGCCCACTTCCGCCCGCGCCAATCCCTGCAAATAATCCACAAACTGCCGCAAAGGTGGAATTGGGCAAGAAGCTCTATTTTGATCCGCGTCTTTCCGGAAACAACTGGATTAGCTGCGCTACCTGCCATAATCCGTCCCTTGGTTTTGCCGATGGCCTGCCGCGCATGCTCGGCGGCCCCGAATCGAAGGAGGGCGGCAGAAACTCCCCAACCATCATCAACAGCGCTTATAATGAGCTTCAGTTCTGGGATGGACGCGCTGCTTCGCTGGAAGATCAGGCGCTTGGGCCTATCCAGAATCCTCATGAGATGTTCGAGACGCTTGACAACGTCGTCAAAAAACTGAACGGCATCCCCGGTTATGTCGTGGCATTCAAGGATGTCTTTGGCGCAGGCATAACCGCTGATGGAATAGCTAAGGCTATTGCGGCGTTCGAGCGTACGATTGTGTTTGCAAACTCGCCATTCGACCGATATATGATGGGAGAAGAACACGCCATGAGCGAATCGGCAAAACGCGGCATGTACCTTTTTATCGGCAAGGCGGAATGTATCAAGTGCCACAATGGTCCAAACTTTACCGACAACAAATTTCACAATATCGGAGTGCCGGCTGATGGTCCGTTAAAAGAAGACCTGGGACGCTACAACGTCACAAAGAAAGATTCCGATAAAGGGGCGTTTCGGACGCCCACGCTGCGGAACATTACCGATACCGCGCCCTATATGCACAATGGTTTCTTTCCTACCCTGTTTGAGGTCGTGCAGTTTTACAACGGGGGCGGCGGACGCAGCGAAAATAGAAGCCCCGATCTTCACGCGCTGAATCTGAACGGACAGGAGGTCTCTGAACTTATCGAATTCATGAAGGCCTTGACCGGCGAACTTATTCAGATAAAATATGATGCTGTGCCTTTTACATTTCCAACTTTACCGGGGAACTTTTAATTATGAACACCCTATTAAGATCATTTATCAGCCGGTTGGAGTCGTTGCCTGACAAGCCGTCTTTAGACGTCCTGAAAAAATGCGTAATGGAAATGGACGGCAGGCAGTTGTCTATTGATGAATATAGTAACTTTTCAGATACCGCCTATAACAGGAACGTTGTGCATGTCAGCAGTAAGTGCGAACTTACGGTATTATGCTTCCGGAAAGGCCAGATTACTCCCATACATGACCACGGGGGTTCTCTCGGCATCACCATTGTACGGAGCGGCACTATGACGGAGGAATTATACAATAAACTTCCCACGGGCATGATTGCCCCTACCTTTACCCGTAAATTTCACACGAACGAGATGTCTTACATAAATATCTCAACCATACACCGCATATCTAACACCCACAATGATAATTTAGTTACCATGAATATCTACTTTCCTCCACTGACATTGATGAACCTCTATAACCTTGAAAATACAAAAACAGAAAAGTGGACTGCCGATTACTCCGGTACGAAGGATTAAAGACGTTCTCAGAAAAACAGGAGAAGCCCTTATGAGATTTGAGAATTTTAATGATATCGAGGCGCTAAAGATCGCCGTAAACATTGAGGTAGAAGGTCGTGAATTTTATTCCATACTTATGGAAAACGCCAGAAGCCCGGGAACAAAAGAAATATTTTCAAAACTCGCCTCCGACGAGAAAGACCATCTTGCGCGGTTTCAAAAGGCGCTCCTTGAAGTGACAGATGCGGCAAGCATGGCGCGGGGCTGCGAGGACTATACGGTTGATCTGTACCTGAAGCATCTCGTGGACACCGGCGTATTCACCCAGCAGGGGGAGGCGAAGCGAATAGCCTCGGAGGTAAAGACCGACATAGACGCCCTGAAGATCGGTATCCAGGCGGAAAAGGATTCGATTCTCTACTATAATGAGGCGGCAAAAAATACCAAATATGCCGCCGGTAGATTGGTATTCGAACAACTGGCGCATGAAGAGAAAAATCATTTAAAACTGCTTGCGGAGCAACTGAAGGCATTAAAACACACAAAATAGGTATGGATTTATTTCTGAGATTATCGTTTTGCAAAATACCTGGGTAAGAAACCAGTAGGGGCACGGTGCGCCGTGCCCCCACGGACTTTCAGGAATGGCGATGGATAAAACAAAGGTCAATCTTGTCGTTAATGCCGTGATGTTTCTCTGTGTCATGGCAATTACGGGCATCGGGCTGCTTATGAAGTATGTCCTATTGCCTGGCAAAGAGGCTGCGGCTGTGTACGGGAGAAAAGTGGAATTGTTCTTGTTCGGGATGGATCGTCACGCATGGGGAATGATTCATCTGATCATTGCCTTCGTCTTTCTCGGCCTTATAACACTCCATGTCGTGCTCCACTGGAGCATGATGGTATCAATATATTGCAGGTTTCTCAGAGGCGCCGTGGCAAGACGTACAGTCGCCATAACCATTTTTATTGCTGGTGTATTCCTTGCCGTTTCTCCGCTCTTTGTAAAACCAGAAGTGCAGGAACCTGAACGAAAAGGGCGACAGCATCTTGAAAAAATGAATTATCAAAAATAAATGAGTTCGTAACGTTACTGGAAAAAGAGGAGGAACATGATGAAAAAATCTTTAGGGGCAAAAACGATCGTATATCCAACACCCGTATTTATTGTGGGCACGTATGATAAAAATGGAAAACCAAATGCAATGAACGTCGCGTGGGGAGGGTTGTGCTGTTCCAGTCCGCCCAGTATTGCAATTTCACTGAGAAAGGCCACGTATACTTACGGAAATGTTGTGGAACGGAAGGCATTCACGATAAACATCCCTTCTGAGGACTATGTCAAGGAGGCCGACCACTTCGGCATTGTATCCGGAGGCAAAGAAGACAAGTTTGCCGCGACAAAACTTACGCCGGTAAAGAGCGACCTTGTGGATGCGCCTTATATCAAGGAATTCCCCCTCGTGTTGGAGTGTAAACTAACCCATACGGTTGAGATAGGATTGCACACCCAGTTTATTGGCGAAATTGTGGACGTCAAGGTAGAAGAATCCATGCTGGGAGAGGGCGGCGTTCCGGATATCAAAAAAATAAAGCCATTCCTGTATGCCCCGGAAATACGCGCATACTATGGAATCGGGGACTGTCTTGGCAAGGCGTTCTCTGTAGGTAAGCAGATGTAAAAAATAGTAACAATTTAGCTTTTTGAAAAATCCGTATATTTATATGAGATACACACGAAACGGAATACGTAGCGCGGGTGGTTTATCTTCCGCACAAGCCGACCACAAAGGATCGGCGCTACCTTTTTCAAAAAGCTTATTTGTGTGTACCTAAAAGGACTTCGTTTAATAATTTGCTTACTCTATGTCATACGACAGCAAAAGTATCCTCGAAACGGCCATTGGGGAAGAGAAAAAGGCCGGTCGGTTCTACGCGAATCTGGCGCTCCAGATGGAAGACAAGGGCGCACGGCTGAAGTTTGAGGTCATGTCCGCCATTGAGTTGAGGCACTATGAATCCCTGCTGCTGTACTACCGTGAGAAATTCAACCACACGCCCACCGTGCAGGAAGCGGGAGAACTAAAAATTGTTCGTCCCGAAGCGCCCCAAAAAACGGCGTCTTTTGCGGACGCCATCAGGGTCATCTTGGAAACGGAACTACGGGCGCACGCATTTTACAAGAAAGCGTTTGAAACCTCTGCGGACGAGAATGACCGTAAGATTTTCAAAGCGCTTGCAGATATGGAACAAGCCCACTACGAGCATTTCAGAACGGAATACAACTACACGACAGAATCCATCATCCGCTTCGCCAGCGAAGACATACCCTGGATGATGGAGGTATCTTGAACGATTGAATTCAAACCGTCAGGAAGAAAAATTTACAAAAAGTTCTTTTGAGTGATGCAGTACTTTCTGATAGAATGATTTATGACAATTCAATCTGTTCCCTGAATATCCATACGGCGCAATTTCAACTTAAGGAGTGTACATGCTAAAAGATTTCAAAAAAATTCAGTTCAAGATGCCCAAGAAATTTTCGGTCTGGCATATTATCATCGCCTTCGGATTCTTCATCCTCCTGCAGATGTATCTGATGAATCCTGGCGTAAGAAATATTAGTTACAGCGAATTTAAAAAGCTGGTTAAGGACGGCAGTGTGACGGAATGCTATATCACCCACACAATGATTCGGGGAAAACTGCGCGAGCTGGAGCGCGGCACGGCGAAAAATGCTATCTTTGTTACCGCCCGCGTTGATGATCCTGACATGGTAGAAGACCTGGAAACCATGGGCGTAAGGTATGCCGGACAGTACGAAAGTCCGTGGTTTAAGACGTTCTTTTTTTCCTGGGTACTGCCGTTGTTAATTTTATTCGTAATCTGGCGCTTTGTCGCCAAACGCTTTGGTCCGGCAAGCAGTATCATGACCTTTGGCAAGAGCAAAGGCCGTCTCTATGCACAGGAAGACCTGAACGTCACCTTCGACGACGTTGCGGGCATTGACGAGGCAAAGGAAGAACTCCAGGAAATTATTGAGTTCCTGAAGACCCCTGAAAAATTCCGGGCGCTGGGCGGAAAAATACCAAAGGGCGTTCTCCTGGTTGGCGCGCCGGGGACGGGAAAAACGCTCCTGGCAAAAGCCGTTGCAGGCGAAGCGGGGGTGCCTTTCTTCAATATGAGCGGCTCGGAATTTGTTGAAATGTTTGTCGGTGTGGGCGCAGCGCGGGTAAGGGACTTGTTTAATCAGGCGGATCAGAAAGCGCCCTGCATTATCTTTATTGACGAGCTCGACGCCCTGGGCAAGGCGCGCGGCATGAGTCCTATGGGTGGACACGATGAACGGGAACAAACGCTGAACCAGTTGCTGGTAGAAATGGATGGGTTTGATTCCAACAAGGGCGTAATCATCATGGGGTCTACCAACCGCCCTGAAATGCTGGACTCCGCCCTTTTGAGACCCGGCAGGTTTGATCGGCAGGTGGTTGTTGACCGTCCGGACTTGCACGGGCGGGAGGCCATTCTTAAGGTGCATGCAAAAGGGGTAAAGCTGGAGAAGGAGATCAATTTGCACTCCGTTGCAGCCATGACGCCCGGATTTGTCGGCGCAGACCTTGCCAACCTCGTCAACGAGGCTGCCCTGCTTGCGGCAAGGAGAAACAAGAAGTCCGTGGGCATGCCGGAATTCGAGGAGGCAATTGATCGTCTTATGGCGGGACTCGAAAAGAAGAAGCGGTTAATGAACAAGAAGGAAAAGGAGATCGTCGCCCATCACGAATCAGGCCATGCGCTGGTTGCGTGTTCCCTGCCGCATGCAGACCCGGTGCGGAAAATCTCGATGATTCCCCGCGGCATTGGGGCGCTGGGTTACACCCTGCAAAAACCTACCGAAGACCGGTATCTGATGACAAGGTCCGAACTCATGGATCGCATCGCTATCTTGCTGGGAGGAAGGATCGCGGAGGAAATCATCTTTAACGAAACATCCACAGGCGCCCAGAATGACCTGGAAAAGGCCACGGAAATTGCCAAGATGATGGTCAAGGAATACGGCATGAGCGCCAAGATGGGGCTGGTAACCTTTGAGCAGGGCGACAGACCGCTCTTTTTGAGCGGAGGATTTGCCGCCAGCAAGGAATACAGCGAGGAAACTGCCCGTGAAATTGATCTCGAAATAAAGAAGATCGTGGATGAATCGTTCCATCGGGTAAAAGCGTTATTAACAGAAAAGAAAGAAATATTACAGGGCATGGCAAAGACACTGATGGAAAAGGAAGTTATCGAGGGAGAAGAGCTAAAAAAACTTTTGGAAGAACTCCACAAAACCAACGGGAAAAAGGAATCATGCTAAAAAGATATATCAGCAAATACAAATACTGTGCTATCGGCGCTATCATAGCCATGAATTGCGCCGTAGTGAGCATTTTCAGGCTGGAAGGCGTCATATTCGGCCTGGTAGTGCTGGCTTTTTGCTGCACCCTGCAGTTCTTTATTTATAACGAGGAACATGCTAAATCGTCCGAACCCGAAACGCATACCGTGTCGGAGGCCTTTTTCCACAGCATTATGGATACCATTCCGGAGATTGTATACATTTCCATGTTTGATGGTTCGGTAAAATATATTAGCGACAGGATAGAAAAATTAGTGGGACGCAAGCCGGAGGAAATTTACAAGACGCGCAATAGCTTACTCCAGATGGTGCACCCTGAGGACAGAGAAAAGGTGGCGGCGCAAATCCAGAAATTACAGGATGGAAGCGAGGCCACCATCGAACACCGGCTATTAAAAAAAGACGGCGCTTACGTTTGGGTTTCCAATCATTTGAACAGCGTCAGGAATGAATGGGGCAATATAACCCATTTTAATGGCATCCTTATAAGCACAGACGAAAGAAAATTATACGACAGGAATTTACAGAGCCTGAATGCAAGGATACATCAGTTAAACGATATGGTGAATCAACACGCCGTGCGTGACAGCCTGACCAACGTGTATAACAGGCGGTATTCGCTCGTTATCATGCAGAATGAGTTTAACCGGGCGCACACACAACACAAACCGCTTTCCTGTATTCTGATGGACATTGACCACCTTGACTCAATGAACAGCAAATACGGATACTTCATGGGGAACCGCATTCTTCTGGAGGCGGTCAAATGCATACAGAAACACATCAAGTCGTCCGACGTAATTTCCCGCTACGGCGATGATGAATTCCTGATTGTGCTGCCGGAAACCGGCAAGGAAGAACTTAACAGGAAGTCGGGTTTATTGGCAAATGAACTGGAGAGGTGTCTCATAAAAGACGAAGAAAATAATACGACGATGAATTTCAGGGTGACGATAGGGTCAAGCTGCATTACTGCGGCAACGAAGAGCATCACCGATATGATTGAACAGGCGAGCAAGTCGCTGTATGCCGCAAAGAGAGAAAAAATGCAGGGCGTAAAAGCCTGAAGCAACGCACAGGAATTCCAAATTTTTTGTTTCCCCTCTGGAAAGAGGGGACTAAGGGGTGTGTAAAAATGCCTCTAACACACCCCCAGCCCCTCTTTTTAGAGGGGAGATCAAAAGCTACTGCAAGGGGCAACCTGAGTAAAAACCGGACTGAGAATGACTGCGACAAAAAAAACAAAATTTTCTTTTCATAAAAGAGACGATGGAACCCTGCCTGAAATTGTCAGTATTATTCCGGTGAAGGACGACGTGGTTTTCCCGCATCTGGTCCGCCCGCTATCCTTATCAGGAGAAGCGCAGGTAAAGGCTATAAACGAAGCGGTTGCCAGGAATGAACTTGTCGGTATTGTCGCGTTGAAATACGACGTTGAATCGCCAAAGCACACGGACTTTTACACGGTGGGAACGGCGGTAAAGGTCGCCCAGATATTCGAATCCACCCCGGACAGCATAAAATTTCTCGTGGAAGGGGTCGTGCGGATTAAGGTCGTGGAGTATTTGCAAACGGAGCCGTATTACAAGGCGCGGGTAGAGGAGATCAGGGAGTTTACGGAAAAATCAGAAACGGTTGACGTGCTCCTGCAAAGCGTAAAAACGCTCTTCAAACTCAGCGCAATGCTGGGAAAGACATTGCCGAAAGACATCATTCCGATGATTGACAACATCAATAACCCGTCAATGCTGGCAGACCTGGTGGCTATCTATCTGGATTTGTCAATTGATGAAAAGCAGAAGATGCTGGAGATGATAGATCCGCAGAAGCGGTTGAGGGTCGTGTTCCATTATCTGAACAAAGAGGTGCAAATTCAGGAGGTTCAGGGAAAAATAGACGATGAAGTCGCCAGGGAAATGACCAGGGCGCAGCGGGAATACTTTCTGAGGGAGCAGTTAAAGGCCATTCACAAGGAACTGGGCAAAGACGATCCTCACCTGGAAGAAATCAATAAGATTGAGGAAAAGATAAAAGAGGTAAAGATGCCGAAGGAGGTAGAAGAAGTGGCCATGAAGGAACTGGAACGATTGCGCGACATCAACCCGGCGTCCGCTGAATATCCGGTTACACGAACATATCTGGATTATCTCATCAATGTCCCCTGGAATAAAAAAACCGTTGACAGCTTGGACATCCGTCAGGCGGAGAAAATCCTGAATGAAGACCATTATGGCCTGGAAAAAGTCAAGGAGCGCATCCTGGAATTTCTGTCGGTGCACAAGCTAAAGGAAAAACTGAAAGGGCCTATCCTTTGCTTTTGCGGCCCCCCGGGAACGGGAAAAACGTCGCTGGGTAAATCAATTGCGCGCGCATTGGGCAGGAAATTTATCCGCATCTCGCTGGGAGGCATCCGCGACGAGGCTGAAATCAGGGGACACCGGCGTACCTACGTGGGGGCGCTTCCGGGACGCGTAATGCAGGAAATCTGCCGTGCGGGATTCGGCAACCCGGTATTCATGCTCGACGAGATTGATAAAATCGGGACAGACTTCAGGGGAGACCCGGCCTCTGCCCTCCTGGAGGTGTTGGATCCGGAGCAAAATTTCAGCTTCGTAGACCACTATCTCGACGTCTCGTTTGATCTGTCAAATGTGCTCTTTATTACAACCGCCAATATCCTCGACACCGTGCATACCGCTTTAAAAGACCGTATGGAAGTTATCTATCTCCCCGGCTACAGCGAAGACGAGAAGCTGAAAATAGCCCAACAGTTTCTGATTCCGAAACAAATCAGAGAAAACGGGCTGGAAGGGCATCCGGTTATATTCCATGACCAGTCCATTTCCAAGATCATTCGGGAGTACACCAGAGAGGCCGGATTGAGAAATCTCGAGCGGGAAATTGCGTCCGTATGCAGAAAGATTGCAAAGGAAATCGTTGCCGGTGAACAGACCACAAAGGAAGTAAATGCCGATAATGTGGACAAATTCCTCGGACCGAGAAAATACTTCTATCAGGTCACCGACGAGGAAGACCGGATTGGGGTAGCCACCGGACTCGCATGGACGGAAACGGGTGGCGACATAGTCTTTGTGGAGGCCTCGCGGATGAAGGGCGAGAAGGAGCTTACCCTCACGGGGCAATTAGGAGACGTCATGCAGGAATCGGCCATCGCAGCGCTCAGCTACATCCGCAGCAATGCAAAACGACTGGACATTGACGAAAATTTTTATGACACCTCGGAAATTCACATTCATGTGCCCTCCGGCGCCATACCCAAAGACGGGCCTTCCGCCGGTATTACCATGTGCATGGCGGTCATTTCCCTGCTGACGGGCAGATGCGCGCGGAGAGAGGTTGCGCTCACGGGCGAAGTCACCCTGACCGGAAACATATTGCCCATCGGAGGCGTCAAGGAAAAGGTGCTTGCGGCCATACGTGCGGGCGTCAAGACGATTGTGCTTCCCCTGAAAAACAAGGACGATTTTGATGAAATCAGCGCGGAAATTCGCAGCAAAATCCAATGCGTGTATATTCAAAAGATAGACGAAGCCATTGATACGGTATTACTTAAAAAACAATGAAAGGAGGAACAACCATGATCAACATAAAAAACATCCTCTGTCCGGTAGATTATTCGGTTTACTCAGAAAAGGCATTACAGTATGCAATAGAATTTGCAGGGAAATACGGGGCAAAACTTTTCCTGATACACGTGCTGGATATCCGCGTGTACGACATTAACGACCCCGACCTGTACAACGTCAATATTGTTGACGCAGAAACCATTAACAAGCTGAAAGAACGACTGCTTAAATGTGTGAATGAAGACACGAAAGGGAGGGTATCGGTCGAGGCTATCGTTTTGCAAGGCGTTCCTTTTGCTGAAATTATTAAGGCGTCAAAGGAATACGACATTGACCTCATTGTGCTCGGTACGCATGGCAGGACGGGCCTGTCCCATGCAATCATGGGCAGCGTGGCGGAAAAAGTCGTGCGCAAGGCGCCCTGCCCGGTGCTTACCGTCAGGCATCCTGAGCATGATTTCGTCATGCCATAGCAAACCATGCCCAAAGCATGATGTGTTATTCTGTCAAATGGTTTTCTGAATTATCATGTCAAAATACATACTTATAGACCACACGGCAGATATCGGAATAGACGTATTCGGGGCGACATTACAGGAACTGTTTGCCAATGCGGCGTTTGCCCTGTTTGATATCTTAACGGATTTACCCGTAGTTGCAGGCAAGGACAAACACACAATAACTGCTTCAGGCATTGACAGGGAGCAACTGCTCGTCAACTGGTTGAGTGAATTGCTGTACCTCCACGACGTGAAAAACCTGCTTTTCAGGGATTTTCAGATTACGGACATGACGGACACTCAACTGACCGCATCGGTAAGCGGGGAGCCCTTCAACGAAGAAAAGCATGTAATCAAGACGGGAATCAAGGCCATCACCTATCACAACTTATCCATAGTTCAGGCGGATCATCAGTGGAAGGCGCGGGTTATATTTGATTTGTAAATTTGTGTTTATTCACGGCGAAAAGGAGTTTTGTTTATGGGAAACGACAAATATAAAATTCAGAAAATAGACGCATACCGCTGGCGCATCCCCAGGGAGGGCAAGATGCGGGTAGACGGCATTGTGTACGCCGATGAACACATGATGGAAGAAATCCAGAAGGATGAAAGCCTCCAGCAGGTGATTAATGTCTCTTATCTTCCGGGGATTGTGAGTCATTCGCTGGCAATGCCCGATATTCACTGGGGGTATGGGTTCCCCATCGGCGGTGTGGCGGCGTTTGATATGGATGAAGGCGTGGTCTCTCCCGGCGGCGTTGGATACGATATCAACTGCGGGGTAAGGCTGCTCAGGACGGGCTTATCACGCGTGGAGATTTCCCACAAGTTAGAATCGGTAGTGAACACGTTATTTTCCAATATTCCATCCGGCGTGGGATCGCACCGCAAAGACCTGAAACTTTCGCAGCAGGAAGAGAAAAACGTCCTTAAAAACGGCGCTCGGTGGGCAATATCTCAGGGATATGGCACAAAGGAAGACCTGGAACATATTGAAGAAAAGGGATGTATCCCCGGCGCAGACCCGGAATTGGTCTCAGACCGCGCCCTGGAAAGGGGACGGGCGCAGTTGGGTACCCTCGGCTCCGGGAATCATTTTGTAGAGGTTGGTTATGTATCCGAGATTTATGATGAGGATATCGCCCGCGCGCTGGGGCTTGAAAAAGACGGAATTACCATCGTGGTGCACACAGGATCGAGGGGGTTGGGTTATCAGGTGTGCGACGACTACATACGGGTCATGATTGACGCAGCCAGGAAATACAACATAGAACTACCCGACCGCCAGCTCTGCTGCGCCCCAATTAATTCACCGCAGGGGAAAGAGTATCTTGCGGCAATGGCATGCGCGGCCAATTACGCCTTTGCCAACCGGCAGATGATTACCCACTGGGTTCGCGAAACCTTCGAAAGCGCGTTGCACGTGACTCCAAAGGAGGCGGGCATTTCCCTTGTATACGACGTTTGTCATAACATCGCCAAATTCGAAGACCACATTGTTGATGGGGTAAAAAAACGGTTATGTGTTCACCGCAAAGGCGCCACCCGCGCATTTCCGCCAAACCATCCGGAGACACCCGAAGCATATAAATCAGTCGGCCAGCCCGTACTTATACCGGGCGACATGGGACGCTGTTCGTATGTGCTGGTCGGTACGGAGAAGGCATATTCCGATACCTTTGGCAGCACGTGTCACGGGGCAGGTAGGGTTATGAGCAGAAATCAGGCGATGAAGATGGCCAAGGGACGAAGCATAGCCCAGGAGTTGAAAGAGAAGGGCATACTCGTTCGCGCCGACAGCCGCGCCACGCTTGACGAAGAACTGCCGGAGGCGTACAAGGACGTGACAGAAGTGGTGGACATCGTGGAACACGCCGGGATAAGCCAAAAGATCGCCCAATTAAAGCCATTGTGTGTAATTAAAGGATAGCGTAACCAGAACAAAGGTACTGCAAAGTGAAAAATTACTGCTAAACTTCTCAAGACAGTAAGGTTGGGTTGAGGAACGAAACCCAACAAATTATTCTATAGCAGACATCTTTACTTCTTTAACGCATGAAAAATGTGAGATTATAGAAGATTATCCAAATGACCCAAGGGGACATTCTTTTTTATTACTTGGTTTTACCGCTCAAATGTTGCCAATACATGCAGTATGCTCTATTCACGAAGATACTTTAATTATAATCACGGTATATAAACCAAATTCAGATTTATGGATTAATTGGAAAATAAGAAAGGTGAGAAAATGAAGACCTGTCCTTTTTGTAAAGGTAATATTGATATTTGTAAAATCAACCATATGCACAGGTGGAAAGATGCATTTTATCTTTTTAAAAACATCAGGGCAGAAGTTTGCAATCAGTGCGGCGAAGTATTTTTTTCCCCTGATACACTAAAACTCATTGACAAATGCGTAGTAGGTAAAAAAAATGGGGAAAAAACCATTTCTGTCCCCGTAATTGAAATATCAGATATGGCAATTGTGTAGACAGTAAGGTTGGGTTTTGTTTCCTAAACCAACCTGACGGTCTTTTTTATTTCAACTACAAACAGAAAGAGGGTTGTATGTACAAAACTATAGAAGCCTATTATGAAAATGGCAAAATTATTTATAAAGATGCCATGCCGCCTCTTAAAAAGGCTAAATTGCTCATAACCATTGTAGAAGAAGAACCCCCTAAAATTCAAAAGCTTCTTCGTTTCAAAGGCATATTTAAAAAAAAGACTGACGGATTAGAGTATCAAAAAAAGATAAGAAATGAATGGAATTAAAAAGCCAGGTTACTTGTTGGATACTAATTCTGTAATCTATTTTTTTAATGGTGAAGAGCCTATTTCAAAACTGATAAAGGAGGCTGAAAACAATATCAGTATTTCTTTTATCACGAAAATCGAATTGCTTTGTTTTGAAACAGATTTAGGAGGAAAAGAATGGTAACTAAAGATGATTGTTTTAAAAGAGGAAGTTATAGTGGGAATTCACACACAGAAGCTGCCAATAAAGCTTCTGAAGGCGAAGGATGGGACAACACAGAAAAAGGTCATCTTAAATTAATTGCACAACATAACTTTAATCATGACACCCAAGACAGAATACAGTCTGCAACTAAATACAATAAATACCTGCGTTTTGTTATAGAAGGGCAAGTTTATCAATTCTTCTATAATTCTGATACTGGATTTGCCATCATGAAGTTTTTACAAAATCCATTAGCTCAATTCTGTGACGATCAGATAAAGAATGAATTAACGCATCGCAGTAACAATATTTCTTTCGGTGAAAGCCATGTTTGTTATTTTTATATTGGTAAGGAAAGTGATGCGGGCATTTTGACTGATAGAAAACGGTTTCCTGACCAGAATTTAATTAGTGAAATGTATGAAAGATGTCGTGGTAATGCCACATAATTTCTGCTTCTGTTAAATTCTTGTAAAATTATTCTCTTACTGGGTAAAGAGGCTTGGCTATGGATTAATTGGGAAATAAGAACGGTGAAAGAACTTTGCAAACCAGACGAACGAAATTTACGTCACAATGGTTGGTCTGTTGAAGACCTCCAAACATCTTTAAAGCAGTCTATGGATGCTCTCTCAAATAATGTGCCCCAGGCCGTCAGAGACCACCTAATTGTGAGCCAGAATTTGGCAACATACGGCTGGTTTCAATGGGAATTTTACACGGTATCTTTAGCATGGTCACTTACCTCTATCGAAATGGCGTTGAATCAAAAATTTGTAGAAACATGCAAAGGTCAACGATTTACTATTGTAAGGAGGGGAAAGATAAAAACGGTAATCGTTGATTATGGAATATTTCCAGAATTAAGAAAGGGCTGGCGAATTCAGGGCAAACCCGGTTTTAACGGAAGCTTTAAAAGCCTTATTGAGTGGGCAAAAAATGAAAAAATGTTTCGAGGGACGCCGATTGTTTTGCAAGAATTAACTATCTTGTTACAAGAAAATAAAAGGTGTGGGGATATAAGATCATCTTCTCCATTAGATTTAATACCTGATCTTCGTAATCAACTGATTCATATGGAACAAAATCTGATTTTTCCTCCACAGTCTGCTATCAATGGTCTTAAACAAGCTGTACAGGTGATTAATCGGTTGTGGTCGTGAAGTAATTACTCTTATATAACAGAGCATCTGAATATATGAAATTTTAAAAGAGGTTATTAATGCCCAAAATAGAAATGTTGATAGAAAATCGGAGGTATCTATGAAAGATTATAGAAGTCGCGTAACGGTCAATCCTGAAGTGCATTTTGGTAAACCATACGTGGTCGGCACAAGAATAACTGTTGATAATGTGCTCGAACTAGTTCAAGAAGGAATTAGCTTTAAGGAAATTACCCAAAATTATTACCCAGATTTAGCAATAGAAGATATCAAGGCTTGTATTCAATACGCATTGGACTTAATTAGAAAAGAAGAAATTCATGCGGAAGTAAGCTAATGAGGTTGTTAACGGACCATGACGTATATAAGATAACCGTAGATTTTTTAATGCTGCATGGACACGACGTTGTAACCGTCAAAGAACTTGGGATCCATAAGGCCACAGATACGGAAGTATTAGAAAAGGCTAAAAATATGGATAGATTATTCATCACTCGAGACAAGGATTTTGGAATGCTGGTTTTCCTTAAGGAAGAACTGTGTTCAGGTGTTATTTACTTAAAAATTACTCCATCAACGACAAATGAAGTTCACAATGAATTGCAAAAGATTTTAGAAAAATATACCGAAAAAGATTTGAAGACAACTTTCTGTGTAGTTGAGCCTCATAGGTATCGCATCCGTCGCGTGGATAAATAATATTAAATTTTGAAGGAAGACAAAAGTGCCTAGAGATATACCCGTCGGCAATGGTTCGCTATTGGTTGCATTCGATGCGGACTATACGATAAAAGACCTCTACTATCCCCGCGTAGGAAAAGAAAACCACGTGCTCGGCAATCCCTGCCGGTTCGGGGTATGGACACGGGAAGGCTATTCGTGGGTTAACGCGCGCGAGTGGAAACTTGCCCTGGGATATATGACGGAAACCCTGGTAACCAACGTCCGGGCATTTCACGAAAGACTGGGACTGATGCTTACCTGTAACGACGCCGTAGATTTTGAAAAAAATATCTACATGCGCAAGGTAACGCTCAAAAACCTGAAAAGCTACGAAAGAGAAGTGCGCCTTTACTTTCATCAGGACCTGAGCGTCATGGAAAACGAGATTGGCGACACGGTATTCTACGATGCAAAGCTGAATTGCCTTATCCACTACAAAGGCCCCCGGTATTTCCTGATAAACTGCGCTGCCGGAGACGTATGGGGCGTGAGGGAATACGCAACCGGGATCAAGAGGCATCGCGGCGCCGAGGGCACGTGGCGGGACGCTGAAGATGGAGTCCTGGAAGGCAATCCCATAGCGCAGGGTTCTGTTGACTCCACCATCGGCATTTCCCTGAAAATCCCCCCTTCGGGTGAATCCGTTGCGTATTACTGGATTGCAGCCGGCAGAAACTATGGCGAGGTTGACCATCTGAACGACATCATCATGAGCGAAAAGCCACAATCAATACTTGACAGGACGGCGTGTTACTGGCGATCCTGGGTAAATAAGGAAGAATACAATTACGGGAATCTGCCGCCCGATGTAATTGACCTTTTCAAGAGAAGCCTGCTGGTGCTTATGACGCAAATTGATAACGGGGGCGCTATTATTGCCGCAAACGACTCGGACATCAGGCAGTATGCAAAAGACACGTACAGCTACATGTGGCCCCGCGACGGCGCGCTGGTAAGTTACGCCCTGATGAGGGCGGGATACACCACGACGTGCCGTAAGTTCTTCGATTTTTGCGCCAACGTAATTACACCCTATAATTTTTGCGCAAGCGTTATGGTAGAGGACGGCTTTTTGCTGCACAAGTACAATCCCGACGGTTCATTCGGCAGCTCGTGGCATCCGTGGGTAAAGGGCGAAGAGATTCATGTGCCTATTCAGGAGGACGAAACAGCCCTGATTCTCTGGTCAATATGGCAATATTATGACATTTACCGAAAGATCGAAGTCGTGCGCCCCCTCTTTCATTCCTTTATTGAAAAGGCAGCCGACTTTCTGGTAAGTTACCGTGACGAACAAACCGGACTACCGCTTCCTTCCTACGATTTGTGGGAAGAGAGACGCGGCATATTGTCATTTACCACGGCGACCGTGTACGGCGGTCTGATGGCCGCAGCAAATCTTTCCGATATCTTTTATCATACGGAAAAGGCAAAACTATACAGAGAGACCGCCGCGCAAATCAAAAAGGCGATAGACCAGTATTTATACAGCGAGAAGCACAAGAGATTTCTGCGCATGATCTATCCGAAGAAAGACGGCGGATATGAAATTGATGCGACGATTGACGCCAGTCTGTACGGGATGTTCGCCTTTGGCGTATACGATCCGAACGACGTCAAGGTGAAAAACACGATGAAGGCAATCGAAGAGGCTTTATGGGTCAAGACCAAGATAGGCGGTATTGCACGCTATGAAAACGATCAGTATCAGCGTGTTGGCAATGACGGCGCAATTCCCGGAAATCCCTGGATAATTTGCACCATGTGGCTGGCGCAGTATTACGTATCAACAGCCCGATCCGTTGAAGACCTCGAACGCGTGGTAAATTACCTGCGATGGGCGGTATCCCGCGCGCTGCCTTCCGGCGTGCTGGCGGAGCAGATAAATCCGTTTACCGGCGAACCTGTTTCCGTATCACCGCTGACGTGGAGTCATGCCTCCGTGGTTCAAACAGTGATGGATTATCTGGAAAAGATGCAGGAATTACACACCTGCGGGCAGTGCGGACGTTCGATATTTCGCTACGACCGGGCAGGTCGTCAGCAAGTAAAAAGGCATTCATCAATACGTTCGAACATACCTTCGGATCGAGAGCTCTTCCATTATCTTGAGGAAGCAACTATCAAAAAAGGTAGTGAGCCGATTACGGTGAGAATAGACCAGAGAAAGTGTATTGGCTGTGGTATCTGTGTTGAGAATTCCGGGGGTGTTGTAAATGTTGTTGACGATAAAGCAAAGATTATTGCCGAGAAGGTCTCTGGCTGGGACATCAAACCTGGCTTCGAAAAATGCTGCCCGCTGGAGGCAATTACGGTAAAGACTGCTTAAAGGGGTTTGAGGTGTTAGAGAAACTGTTCTAAAAATCAACAAAGCGACAGGCGCGGATTTAAAGGTCATTGATAGGTTACAATAAGTTGGCTGGAAGGGGGGCTTGAAGCAATCAAAATGTGACAGCTAGGGAGTGCTTTTTCTGTTTGACTCAAATAGCCCCATTTGTTATTGTTTCAGCAAGATAGGAGGAAATTATGGAAAAGGCAATTTTGTTAAATGAGATAAAATTTATGGAATTAAAGCTTCATGCCTTAAAGGTACAAGTAGAAGCAGAGAAACCAAAGATTGAGGCTCATTCATCGGCAAGTCTCTACGGCCTTCTTAAAGGCAGTGACGACATAACCATTGAGGATATTGAGGCAGTGAAGATAAAGGTCAAGGAGTCTGTTTAGTGTATATCGTTACAGATACGCACCCATGGGTTTGGTTTTTGACAGCAAGCCCGCGCCTTTCTCAAAAAGCCAAATCAATATTATCCGATCCATCCAATCTGATTATCCTTCCATCCATCGTTATGATGGAGATTAAATATCTCTATCAACACAAGCGCATTAGTCTCTCCTTCGAAGAAGCCTTGCAGCAAGTAGAAACAAGTAAGAACATACTTTTACACCCGTTGGATATATCTATAGTAACAATAGCCCCAATAAGCCTAGATATTCACGATGCTATAATTGTCGGCACCGCAATTCAGACCGCCAGGGAGTTTGCTCAAACCGTATCGTTGGTTACCATTGATAAAGCTATTACGGATTCCAATCTTGTGCCAGTGGTTTGGTAAGTGTTCTTTCCGCCGATTTAAGGATTATGCCTTGATTCTTAAGTTTGCGGTGACTTTAATAGGATTTAATGCCAGTTCCAATCTTTCGTTTGATGAATTAAGGTAAGAGAATGAGTAGGTCACATGGGTAAAGAATTGGACACAAAGGATTGGGATTGTTAAAATTACTCAAATGAAGATTAGACATAAACTCGTAATTCTCCTGGCCGTATTGCTGGTCACCCTGAACGGTGTGATTGCCTTCCTGATCTACAAACGGACACGACAGGAATTTACCAAAGAGGTCAGGGGAAAGGCAAAGCTGATTGCTATGGAACTGGAAGCCACCAGAAACTACCTTGCCTCCGCCCTGAAGACATCCAAAATCGAAATCAACGAGCAGACAAAACACTTTATTCCCGCCGTTTCCGGACATGCTATCGGATTAGAATTCGCCGAGAAAACCGGATATATTATCAAGCAGACCAGCTTAAAATTCCGAAACGAGGCAAATAGGCCTGATTCCTTCGAAGAAAAAGTACTCAGAAAAATGGAAGAAGACACCAGCCTTCTGGAATACTGGGCGGATGACGTTATCAACGGAAAACGCGTTGAGCGCTATTTGTATGCCCTGCACGTAAAGGAAGATTGCCTGCACTGTCATGGTTCAAAAGAAACTGCCCCTGAATTTATCCAGAAAAATTACGACATTGGCTACGATTACAAGACCGGAGAATTACGCGGCGCAATCAGCGTCATTATCCCAAAAGAAATCGCCGAGCAGCGATATGCAGCCAATGTCATTTTTTTCATTATCGTGGGTTTAAGCAGCATTGTATTGGTCGTGGTGATCGTTTTTTTCACAACGGGAAAATTCATGAAGCCGATTGAAAAATTAACGACCACCGTAACCACGATTAAAAATACCGGCGATCTCACAACAAAGGTAAATATTTCGTCCAGGGATGAAGTGGCGCAACTTGGCAGGGCATTCAATGACCTGTCCGTAAAACTCCAGTCAACGTACGCCACGCTGGAGCAGAGGATTGCGGAAAAAACCGCCCATTTGCAGAAGGCCGTCCAGGCGCTGGAACGCGCAAATAAGATGAAATCGGAATTTCTTGCTAACATGTCGCACGAACTGCGCACGCCGCTAAACGCCATAATCGGCTTTGCGGAGGTGCTCCGTGACAAAATTTCCGGCGAGTTGAATGACGAACAGTTGGATTACGTCCACGACATCCACAGCAGCGGACTCCATCTCCTTCAGATGATAAATGACATACTGGATCTCTCCAAGGTTGAGGCAGGCAGGATGGAGCTTCAGTACGAAATATTCCGGGTACCTGATGCAATTCAGGACGTGTACACTATTTTGAAAGGGCTCGCAAATAAAAAACGACTGGAATTAAAGACCGCAATTCTGACGGACGTGGGAGAAATCGAGGCCGACCGTGTCAAATTTAAACAAATCCTTTACAATCTCCTTTCAAACGCTATTAAGTTTACTCCGGAAAACGGGCGCATCTACTTAGAAGCGGGCATCATGGACGACATGCTGCAGGTATCGGTATCAGACACAGGCATTGGGATGAATCCCGATGACCAGGAAAAGGTCTTTAAGGAATTCTGGCAGGCGGACAGCTCTTTTGCCAGGAAATACGAAGGGACAGGGCTAGGCCTTGCCCTGACCAAGAGGATTGTTGAGATGCATGGGGGAAGAATATGGTTTGAAAGCGAATATGACAAGGGGAGTATATTTTATTTTGCGTTGCCCATGAAGGCGTCGCAGAAAAAGGCAAAACCAAAAGAGGCCGAGGCCAAACCGCGGCAGACATTGCCAGCAGGAGGAAGGGAAGCAAAGACAATCCTTGTGGTAGAAGACGACCGCATGGCCGCAGACCTCATGACCCTGTACTTAACAAGTGCAGGGTATAATGTCATCGTTGCTGTGGATGGAGAAGAGGCCATTAAGAAATCGAAGGAGTTCCGTCCATTTTTGATTACCCTCGATATTATGCTGCCGAGAAAAGATGGGTGGGACGTTCTTTCGGAATTAAAAAATTCACAGGACACGGCCGATATTCCTGTCGTTATCGTCTCAATCATTGATAACAAAGACCTTGGATTCAGCCTGGGAGCGGCTGAATATCTAATCAAGCCCATTGACAGAACGAAACTCATTGATACCGTAAATGCCTGCATACCGGCCGGAAAAGGTGCTGGCAGGCATTTGAAAATATTGGTTATTGATGATGAGGAGAAGGCGATTAAATACATGGGCGCCGTCCTCGAAAACGCCGGTTTTGAGGTTGTCAAGGCTTACAGCGGCAGGGCGGGCATTAATCTCGCCCTGAACAGCAACCCGGACCTTATTATTCTTGACCTGATGATGCCGGACGTCAGCGGTTTTGACGTTGTCGAAAAACTCAGAACGCATCCATCGGCAAAGGGTATCCCCATTATTATTTGTTCAGCCAAGGATATTACGCCGGAAGAGAAAAAAGTGCTGAATGGGAATATTTTAGCCATTGTGCAGAAGGGCGCCCATACAAAAGAAGACCTGCTCTCGGCGATTAAAAAAATAGAACAGTTGCGTGCAAGAAAAGATTGAGGAAAAATACGTATGCCTGACAAAAATGTAATGGTTGTTGAAGACAATGAAAAAAACAGAAAACTGATGCGCGTGGTGCTCCGGGCAAAGGGATACAATATAATCGAGGCAACCACGGGCGAGGAGGCGTTAAGCCTCTTGAAAAATCAGAAACCGGATATCATCCTCATGGACATCCAGCTTCCGGGCATTGACGGGCTTACCCTGATAAAGCAAATCAAGGCAAGCGTGATTACGAAGGACATCCCCATCATCGCAGTGACCGCTTACGCCATGAAGGGAGATGAACAAAAAATCCTGGAAACCGGCTGCAACGCCTACGTCAGCAAACCCGTCAATACGCAGGAACTGCCGCTCATCGTAGAGAAATATATTAACAAAACATAACAACTCACCGCAGAGACGCAAAGGAAAGACATGAACAAGCCGAAAATATTAGTGGCAGACGATATTAAACAAAACGTTAAATTACTGCGGGTAATACTGACCGCGTCTGAATTTGATGTAATCGAGGCGTATGACGGGGAAGAGGCGCTGGGAAAAGCAAAATTGGAAAACCCCGACTTAATATTACTGGATGTCATGATGCCCAAAATGACCGGGTATGAGGTATGTCAGAAATTACGCGCTGACGGAACGACGAAAAACATACCCGTGGTAATGATTACCGCCCTGCACGAGATGGATGACCGGATCAAGGGCATTGATGCAGGCGCCGACGATTTTATCAGCAAGCCCTTCAATAAAGCAGAGCTGCTTGCCAGGGTAAAATCGCTGCTCCGCATGAGGCAACAGCCTCTTAAGCATGAAGAAGCAACGACATTGGATGCGGTGCTTTCCGGTCTGTCAGAAGGCGTGGTTGTCGCTGACGGGCAGTGGAAAATTACGCATATAAACCAAACGGCAAAAGAACTCCTGAATATCAGGGAAACGGATACCGCAAGCACAGACCTCCAGACGCATTTGTCCCGCATGAGCGTATCTATCCCCGCGAACACCCTCCTGACTACGCGGGAAAAAACGACCGATTTTCAGATATTACCGTCAAACACTACACTCCCGGTTTCCGCCAATGCCAGAATGACGAAGTTATTTGATGAACAGGGGAATACGGTTAGTATTACTTTGATACTGAGTAAGGAAGTAATCTGAGGAAATACCAAAGAATGGTAACACTTTAGTTTTTTTGAAAAAAGATTTGTTAACCTACTGCAAGTAAACGACTTACGTCCACTGCCTTGAAACAGAGCAAAAACAAGTAAGGTGTTCTAATATCAGTACTTACGATAAAAGTTTTTCAAAAAACTAAAGTGTTACAAAGAATGTAAGTGAAGTGTTGGATAAAGTGTCAGTGGCGGATAGCAGGGGGTTTTATCGTTAGTGAACATGCGTCCCTATTCTCTTAACCTATAGCATAGAAATTACGGCAAAAAATAGTCAAGGAAAATACAATGATAACAGAATTGGTTCTAAAAAATTTCAAGAGTATATCAGAACAGACCTTTTCATTTACCGACTTTGATTTGTTAGTCGGAAGAAATAATAGTGGCAAGAGCACTATTCTTCAATCACTGGCTATTTGGCAATACTGTGTTGATGAGTTTCATCGTATGAAGAGGGAGGGTAAGTCAGGCGCACAGATTGTATTGCCAAATTTTACCGCATTGCCATTGCCTGCGTTTAACCTGCTATGGACTGATAAAACAGATAGGAAATATCCAAAAGAAAATGGAAAAAGGGGCAAGCCGGTTTACATCTGTATTGAAATAATAGTACGATGGCAAAAAAAAGATGGAACGCCGGGTGAATTTGGTATCAGTCTGAGGTATCAAACGCCACAATCTATTTATGCAATACCTATTAAGGGTTGGAGTGAATTTAAAACATTGGATACCTCAGGTGAATTACCGCGCATTGTTTATGTACCCCCATTCTCAGGGTTAGACCCATTTGAACGATGGCTGGATGACGCGGTAGTTCGGCAGCAAGTTGGTAAAGGACAACCTGGCTCAGTATTGCGCAACTTGCTTTTTAGAGTAATAGACCGATATGAGTCAGATACCGAAGGCAAACAGACAAGAATAACACCGCAGCGTATTGAAAGTTGGTCTATAATTCAAAGTAAGGTGAAGGAATGGTTTGGTGTTGATCTGTTGCCTCCTGAATACGAAAAAGGAATCAGCATCAACATAGATTCAAAATACAAAACTGAAAAAGGTAAAGAATTTGACATCATTTCAGGTGGTAGTGGTTTTCATCAGGCATTAACACTTCTTGCATTCTATTACGGATACGAAGGCGTCACAACAATTCTCTTTGATGAGCCAGATGCGCACATGCATGTAAATCTACAAAGGGAAATACTGAATTATTTTCAACAGTTAAAGACTACACAATTTATTATAGCCACTCATGCAGAAGAATTCATCAAAGGAGTTTCGCCAGGAAGCATTATTTCCGTTCTGAATCAAAAACCGGAGAGAGTGCAGTCAAATCCGGAAATCATTACCGCACTTTCTGATGTTGATAATATGGCAATTGTGAGAACTCAGCAGGAGCCGTTTATTCTCTACGTTGAAGGAGAGGATGACGAAAGGATACTAAACGGATGGGCTTCTGTTCTTAATAAACAAAAGGTTCTCAAGCGATTTTACATCGAAACTATGGGTGGAACTACGAAAGGGGAGATGAACAATAAAGCGGCAAAGCACTTTTTGGGGTTAAAGAAGATTGTTCCCAATGTAAAACGAATCATAATATTTGATTATGATACGGAACAGGGCTATCACCCTGAACCAGGAAATCCCGCTTTATTTGAATGGAAAAGAAAAAATATCGAGAACTACCTTCTTGTTCCTGATGTCTGGAAAAGAGCAGTATTCGACGAGAGAAATGAAACAGGAACCAATCTCTTTAACAAACCGATTTTGGATGCCGTTGATGAGTTTTTCAGTGAGCAAAATTTAACCTTACCTAAGGGAAAAACATGGAGAAATGTATCCGCAAATATTTTTAGTGAGGTAAATGGGAAAAAAATTCTCTTTGAAAAAGCGGATTCGCTTTTTCAAAGAATTAACAACAGGTTTGGATTAAAGATTAACCGGGAAGCGCTCAGCAATAATTTTGAACCGGAATGGCTCCATCAAGATATTATTGATTTGTTCGATAAGCTTATAGCTATGCTTGCCTAAAAAATGTACAAACTCATTATTAATTTCTCTTACGAAAAACCAATGCAGTGTTGGGTATTCATACGTGATAAAAAATAACCACAATAGCAAAATTAAATATCCGACAGCCTATTTTACCGATTTTATAATCTGGTAACCGCGCCTGTTGATGAGTTCCGCATTGCCAAACAGGGCGTTCATAAATTTATAGTGCCATGCCGCTGTCTTGGCAACGATAAAAGCCCTCCCCCCTGGTTTCAACGCCTTGTATGCAGTACGAATAAAGAGCTCCGAGATTTTGTAGTGAGAAAAATAGGGCGGGTTGCCGGTAAAAAGGGTGAATCCGCTTTCTTCCTTTCCTCCCGAATCACTCATTACAATCTCATAGCGTTCCAGATCGTTGAGCTGGCAATTCTTTTCCGTTATATAAACAGCGCGTGAGTTTGCATCCACAAAGCAGACCCTGCTTATTTCCTGATTCACTGCAATCGAAATTCCAATGGCGCCGCATCCGCAACCCATATCCAGCACGGCGTCGCCTTTTTTTGATTCCCCAACCGCAACCTCTGCCAGCGCCAGCGCCCCCTGATCTACTTCCCTGTGCGAAAAGACGCCTGGGATTGTGAGGAGGCGAATGGGTTTTTTCTCAAAAATGGTCATGGTAAACTCCGCCTGAAAATTTCTTATCCGTTTCAGCTTGCCCTTTTTTTGGGCTACGATACAACAGCCTGCCTTGCCGCGGGAATAACGAGAAAACCCTCCAAAGACGTTTTTTATCTGACCCAGCAGCCAGGCGTCTTCTTCTTCCAGGGAAATGAAACACCGCCCCTCCGTCTGTAGCGCCCGGTGAATCTGCTGAATCAAATCGAGTATCAGTTCTTTTGCAGCGCCGCCCCTGGATACCTGGAGGAATATCACGTCAAAACTATCTTTCCGATCTATATAAGGTTCGCAGCAAACTCTCACCGAAGACGCTTCATTTCTTTCCAAATTCCTCTTAATCTTGTTGGCATAGTAGAGATCAATGCAATGGAGGGCAACCTCCGCTTCCGGGTGCAAATCCTTTGCAATAATGCCGCATACCCCTGTCCGGTTTTCCAGGAAAAGGATCCTTTTGGGATTGGCAAGTCCTCTTACGGCTTCAATAAGTTGTATCTCGGTAATATTCAGGCCGGAACGGGAGATGACCGTGTATTGGTTGCCCAGAAACGATTCTTCTTTTGCTAAATTTTCATTTTCCTGGTCTGTAATGACAATGCGCATATCGCTAATGTATAGGAATTTCAATGTTTTTGGTTAACAACGGGCCGCCTCCGCATGAAGTAAAACGGCAATGATACAAGAACAGCAACGACTGTTGCCGCTATTACCTTCAACTCGACATGGCATATCAACCAGCCGCATATTGCCAGCGCCAGAACGGGAACACAGTACCCGCCGGGAATTTTATAGTGCCGTTCCCACTCCGGTCTCCGCTTTCTCAATACCATAACGGCTAAACAGGTTGGGATGTACTGGAGGATGCTCACCATAACACTCGCCGCTATTAAATGCTTAAAACTGCCGGTTAGACTCAGGGCAAGCGTTAAAGCGGTGTTAATTACGATGGCCAGATAGGGGGTGTGGTGCGTGGGATGTATTTTCGAAAATATTTTGGGGAGGAATCCATCGTTTGAAATTGCGTAAAGGCTGCGCGGACTGGTGAGGGCAATGCCTGCATTAATACCGCCGATAGAGAGCAACGCCCCCGCGCCAATAATTACGCCTCCAACCGTCCCCATAAAGTATCGGGCCGCATCCGCAAGCGGCTTGTCAGAGGCGGCAAGACCGGGGAATGTCTCCACCGCCACAAACTGGATTACCATGTACAAGCAGGTAACGAACAGCATCACAAAAAACAGCACACGCGGGATGTCCCTTCGGGGATGCCTCATCTCTTCAGCAGGCACGACAACAAATTCGAATCCTGTATAGGCATACAAGGCAATCATGGCTGCTGCGTTAAAATTTCCACCGGGAATTCCGCCCTCCACTCCTTTGTTAAATGGATGGTTACCTCCCTGCATAAAAAACAAGCCAGCGCCTACAAATATAAGCAAAGAAAGGAGTTTTCCCAGGGTAAAAAAATTGATTGCCCTCGCGCCCGGCTTCACTCCGAGGAAGTTAATAGCGCTCAACCCTATAATCAGCGCCGCAATGATTCCCTTGTTCAGCCACGCGTATCCTGCCGGAAGAAAATAATCTAAGTATAGTCCAAAGCCGCTGGCAACCGACGCCCAGCCAATGATAGAGGAAAGCCATATCATCCAGCCTACCAAAAAACCCACACATGACCCGAAGGCGTCCCGTGCATAAAGATATGCGCCGCCTGTTTTCGCGTACATACTCCCCATTTCCGCAAAACACAGGGAAATAATGAAGCAGAGCGCTCCACACACGGGAAACACCCACAAAGCAGCGCCTCCGGCCAGATTGTAGAGCTCGCCTGGTAACAAGAAAATGCCTGCGCCAACCACGCTATTAATCCCCAGACAAGCCACGTCAAAAAAGCCTAACGCACGGGTTAAGCCGTATTTATGCGGGTAGGGTTGTTTTGTTTGGCGACTCATAGTTTCAGATTGACGAATGTCCATTACACTATATAATTAATCGAACGCCGCGAGAAGCAAGAAGCCAGAAGTCGGAGGCAAGAGTATAACCATACGAATTCTCGCTTCTTGATTCTCCGCGGCGGGTTCAGGTTTGCAACCTGAACCTATAAGTTTATGCAAACAGCGGCGCTGTGGATAATCAATAAAGAAATTGAAAACATAAAATGTGCGGTTCAAGTTGCAAACTTGAACCCGCAGATGAGAAGTCAGAATCAAGAAACAAGAAGTTAGAAGCAAGACGCAAGAAGGTAATTAACGCAATTCTTGCTTCTCACTTCTTGCCTCTAGCTTCTTGCGCCTTGTTTCTATTTATACAATATCTCTTAAAAAAGAAAAGGATTTTTATGAAACATTTTAAAAGAAACGCCTCATTACTGATTTCTCTTACCCTGCTTATTTCCGGCTATAACATCGGCTGCGGCAAAAAAGAATCCGGCACTCAATCTGCAACCCAGCAAGCGACCTCCATCAATCTTGAAGGAGGAATTCCTTCTGTACACAAAAAAACGATGGTGGACGAAGAAATTGAAAGAAACAAGAAGCTGCTGGAGACCAATCCGAACGACGCAAAAATCCACTACAGCTTAGGTTTGCTTTACGACGAAAAGGGCATGTTTGACGAGTCTCTCGCCGCCTATAAAAAGGCTTCAGAGCTTAACCCCTCGATGGTGGAAGCCCTTGTGGGTCAGGGCAACATACTCAACAAGAAGGGAAAATCAGACGAGGCCGTCTCGGCCTTTAAAATGGCCATGGACATTAATCCCCATTATGCCGAGGCGCACGAAGGGCTGGGGCTTGTGTACATCCATAAGAAGCAGGAAGAAGACGCAATCAAGTCCTTTCAAAAAGCGATTGAGATAAATCCAGGCCTTGTTAATTCACGATATAATCTGGGTATTCTGTACGCAAAAAAAACACTATTCAATGAGGCCATCGCTGAGTGGACAAAGGCGCTGGAGATCAATCCGCAAAAGGTGGAGATTTATTACAATCTCGGGATTGCCTACGCTAAGGTTGATAAATTTGACGACGCCATTTCCGCCTGGGAAAGGGCGTTGAAGATACGTCCTGACATGGCAAACCTTCACTACACCATTGGACTGGCCTACAAGGAAAAGGGAGACCTTGACAAGGCAGAGGTCTTCCTAAAAAAGACGCTTGAAGTAGACCCTAATTTTATTGACTCACATAAGGTGCTCGAAGAAGTCTACCGCTCTAAAGGCATGCTTGGCGACGCAGACCGCGAGGGAGAACTTTACAAAAGCAAGTCCAGTCCACACCATTAACCCAAAATGCTCAATGAACTCCTGCGGTTACAGCATAAAAATCCCAAGAAGGCTATTGGCCTTATGTCCGGGACTTCGGCTGACGGTATAGACGCATGCCTTGTGGAAATCTCAGGAAGCGGCGTACATACCAAAATACATATCCTCGCTTTTGAGACCTATCCCTATGACGAGCCGACGCGTGCCGCCATCCTCGATGCCTGTAATCCTGAAACAGGTACGGTTGACAGGATTTGCCATCTCAATTTTCACCTCGGAAAACTGTTCGCAAACGCCGCTATAGCCATTGCAAACAAGGCGCACGTGCCAATCAGGGATATTGATCTTATTGGCTCGCATGGGCAGACCATCCACCATCTTCCCGGCCTGGCGGCCGGAAGAAAAACAGAGACAAGAAGCAAGAAGCAAGAAGCAAGAGGCGAGAAGCAAGAGGCGAGGGAAAAAGAAGAGGGGGATTTACCACACATTCGGTCTACGCTCCAGATTGGCGAGCCGTCCGTCATCGCGCAGGAAACGGGTGTCACAACCGTGGCCGATTTCCGGCCAAGGGATATGGCGGCGGGGGGTCAGGGGGCGCCACTCGTGCCGTATGTAGACTTCGTGCTTTTTAGAGACGGAGAAGCAGGGCGCGCATTGCAAAATATTGGGGGCATCGCCAACGTCACCTTCCTGCCACGGAACTGTAGTATCAACGACGTTGTCGCCTTCGACACAGGCCCTGGCAATATGATAATTGACCGTATTACAGAACTTGTCACCAGTAATACGCATCATTTCGATGAGGGCGGCAAACTTGCCGCGCAGGGAAAGGTGCACGATGGTCTTCTGGCATCTCTTCTTTCACACCCCTACCTGTCAAAACCGCCGCCAAAGACCACGGGGCGGGAAGAGTTCGGGAAATATTTCGCTGATAATCTCTGGGAAAACGCCGTACATGCCGGGATTGCGGATAGAGACATTTTAGCTACCGTTACAGCCTTTACTGCCCGCGCCATAGCAGATAGTTATAAAACATGGATTTTACCCAAACATAACCTATCCGAGATCATACTTTCAGGGGGCGGCGGCTACAACAACACCCTCGTAAAATTTCTGCGACAATATCTCGACCCAACGATTCGGATACATTCCCTTGAGAAGTTCGGTATCTCGCCCAACACCAAGGAAGCCCTTGCCTTTGCTATCCTTGCAAACGAGACAATTTCAGGAAATCCGAACAATATACCCAACGTTACCGGCGCACGGGAGGCCGTTATCATGGGAAAGATTATACCCGGCAAATAACAAACCCTCCTTAAACAAAAGAAGTCTTAAACCCAGATATCCGCTATTTCCTAATTGATCATAATTGAAATTGCCCAGAACTTGATTGTATAGGAATTTTCACCTGAAAATACCTTTTTGATTAAGATTGTCATTCCCGCGGTCTTTAAGCGGGAATCCAGAGTCTTTTTGTTTTCGCCAGTATCGCAAAAAACACTGGATGCCCGATAGAAGCATTCGGGCATGACAGTTATTAAATTTTCATCCCCCTTTGTGAGCCAACGGCTCATGGATGTTTCATTTTAATTAAGCGGGTTTGCGGTAGGGTGGATTAAGCGATAGCGAATCCACCTTTCCCTGAACAGTATTGGTGGATTCGGCGTAAAAACCAACGCCTTAATCCACCCTTATACACATAACTTGAATTTACAATGAACCATCAAAACTCAGCAAGATTGCCGTGTAAATGTAACAGGTTTAATGATTCAACGTTCTCTGAAAGCCATGTCAATTTATTGGTAATAATTTTTGCCGACAGAGGGGTATATACAGTAAAGATGTCTACGTGATGTCCGCTCCCCATTGACTATTTTCTTGATAAATATTTCATATCTTTTTATACTTGTACGGAGAAACAAACCATGCAGTTTTAGGAAAAACATCCAAAAATCCACTTCTTCTCTATATGAAAATGTCTTGAAGGTGGTTCGTGTTTTCTGTCTCATTTTGGCGGTATCATCTTTAATCAAAAGGATTAGCGCATGAAATCAAATTCTACATCGAGATTTTTGCTGATTACATTCACCTCCTTATTTTCTGTCGCCTGCCTCTCTCTCCTGCTTAACAAGACATTTGGCCTCGAACCGCACTTCGAAAAGCGATCAGAGAAGGAGGATTCCACCTATAAATTTCGCCTGCCGGGGATTGTCAGTTCCTACGTAAACAGGCTCTATGTTGACCCCGAACGCATAAAAACCGTCGAAATGCTCAAGGAGGCGCTTTCCTGGGAGGAACGGATCATCCCCGAAGTACTAACCGACTTTACGGAAAGCACCAACACGGAAACGGTAACCGTTGATGATGTATCAAAGACGTACGACTTTTCCAAAATTCGCCGCACCAAAGACATGGTTGAAATTCTTCAGGATGCACTCACGTTTATCAATACATACCGGCAGCCCAACGAAGCAACCACCGCAAATGATATCGAATACACCGCCATTAACGGTATGCTCACCCACCTCGACCCCCACTCAATTATCCTGCCACCGAAAGAGTTCAATGAATTCAAGATCGGCACGACGGGAAAATTCGGAGGACTGGGGATGGTTGTGGGTATGCGGGAAGGCATACTGACGGTAATCTCGCCTATTGAGGGCACACCGGCTGCGCGCGCCGGCATGAAGGCGGGCGACAAGATTATTGAAATTGATGGGGAATCCACCGTCAACATGAATCTGACTGAATCTGTGGGAAAATTACGCGGAGATCCAGGAACGGCGGTTTCTCTCTCCGTTTTGACTGAAAAAGCAGTGCAGCCAAAGGTTGTCAGTTTGAAACGTGAGATCATTAACATCCCCACCGTTGAATCTGCCACCTTGGATAATGGCCTGGGGTATATAAAAATAAGAAACTTTCAGGACGATACCTCCCAGTGTCTCAACGAACATCTGAAACGGCTGAGAACCTCAGGAAACAGCCTAAAGGGGCTCATTGTTGACTTGCGTAACAATTCGGGCGGGCTGCTGGATCAGGCCATTGAAGTTGCGGACAAGTTTCTTGAGAAAGGCCCGATAGTCGTAACGGTAGGTCCCAGCGGGCATCCGCGGGAGATACAGGAATCCAGAAAGACCGATGCGGACGAGGAGCCGTATCCCATTGTTGTGCTGGTTGACGCAGGAAGCGCCTCCGGGGCGGAAATTGTCGCCGGCGCGCTCAAGGAAAACAATCGCGCAATAATTGTGGGAGACAGAAGTTTTGGCAAGGGTTCTGTGCAGCAACTTATTGAACTGATGGACGGTTCGGCGCTAAAGCTGACTATCGCAAAATACCTTACCCCTCTGTCTACCGACATACAGTCGGTTGGTATTACCCCGGACATCAAGCTCATTCCGGCGACGGTAGTAAACGATAATATCAATCTGTTCCGCGGTATAGTCGCCCTGCGCGAGGAAGACCTTAAACAGCATCTCGACGAACACCCGAAAGGCGAAACCTCGTTTGCAATTTTAAAATATTTCTCGGAAGCGAAGGCAAAGGAAAAAACTGCCGAGGAGGCGGAGGCAGAGGTAGAGGCGGAAGATCCATATAAATTGCCCGATTTTAACAAGGACTTTCACGTCCTCTTCGCCAAAAAATTGCTGCTGAACACCGCGACTCCGGAAAGGGAGGCCTTTCTCCAGAGCGCCCTCCCCATCATCGAGGAAACGACCCGGCTGGAGAATGAAAAAATCGCTCAAGCGCTTCAAAAGCTGGGCATTGACTGGTCTGCCGGCGCTGGAAGCGGGAATTCGAAATCCACGGCCTCGTATTCCACCAATCCGACAAACGGACAGGTCAAGGCCGGCGAGAAGATTGTCCTTACGATACAGGTAACCAATACCGGAGAAACTCCGCTCTATCAGGTGCGGGGAATTTCCTCGAGTAAAAATGCAGTGTTTGACAAGCTTGAATTCATTCTCGGAAAGCTGGACAAAGGGGCGACAAAATCGTACTCAGCCACCGTTGAAATCCCAAAAAATTCCCTGGATAGACAGGACGAGATAACCATTAAGTTTGAAGAATTGAACAACAGCAATCCGAAGGACATCAAATTTAACATTGTTACCCACGCGCTGCCGCGTCCGCTTTTTGCATATTCCTACCAGATTCTTGACAACGCGAAGAACTCTTCAAAAGGTAACGGAGACGGGTTGATTCAGACGGGAGAGGACGTAGAGCTGCTGGTGTTCGTAAAAAACACCGGTGATGGCCCTGCGGAAAAGAATGTGATTACTTTAAAAAATCTGAGCAATAAGGACATCTTTATAAAAAACGGCAGGGCAGAAATCGGGCTTTTAAATCCCGGGGAAACAAAAGAGGTGAAACTGTCCTTCTTTGTAAAAGAAACGATAACGTCGGACAAATTTACCATGGATATGCTTATTTCGGACTCAATCTTCGGCACGTTTCTGTCTAACAAGATTACCTTTCCTATCGTTGCCGGTAAATCAAAAACAACGCCATCTGCCAGCGTCCTGAAGGTCAACAGGAATCACACGCCGCTTTACGGCGGCATGTCCTTTGACTCTACGGTATTATCCATGATGAAAGAGGGTACCGTGCTCGCGTCCGACTCGAAAAATGCGGACTGGTTTCGCATCGCGCTGCCTGACAACCGGCACGGCTGGGTCTCCGGAAAAGACGCCGTTGAATTGAACGGTACGGAAAATAAGCAAATGCCCCTGGAACCTTTTGTGCAAAGGATTCCACCGTCAATCACCCTGGGTAAGTCACTATCGAGTATCTTATATGGAAACGACCGTCTGCCGCTGACCGCCGTTATAGAAGACGATGTATGCGTAAAGCACGTTTATATCCTCATCAATAACGACAAGGTCTATTACAAGTCCAATAAGGCTGCAACATCCAAGGAACTAACCAGGCTTGAAATCAATACCGACGTCCCTCTTAAGGAAGGTCCGAATGTGGTGACGATTGTTGCGCGTGACGACCATGACATGATTACCTACAAATCTTTTGTGGCGACGCGGCCTATAACTGTTGCAAAAGCGCCGTAAACAAGCATTGAATTTTCCCCTGTAGAGCGAAGAGCTACTTCGCTCTACAAACACACCCTTTGCGGGTCATTTGCGGGTTAAACTTAAAAAGTCCCCTCTTGGGAGGGGATATAAGGGGTGGGTAAGTTGGTAACTTCACGGAATATTCATTGAGATTTCACAATCCTTGTCCTTGTGAAAACGGGGAAAACGTACCCACCCCTTACCCCTCCCAAGAGGGGAATAATCCATGCTAACCTGTACGCGCTTAAACAAAATAAAAATTCCTATACAATCAAGTTTGCAACTTGAACCGCACATTTTATGTTTTCCATTTCGCCATTGATTCCTCACAGCACCGCTATTTACATAAACGTACGGGTTCAGGTTTGCAAACCCTGAACCCGCCGCAGTTTCTCTTTCACCCCCATCCTGCCTCCCTCATCAAGGGGGAGGGAATGGGGTTCTTTCGTCGCGGAGTAGCTACGTTACGGTCTATTTTAATTTCTGGTAATACTCGCTCAACACCTTTGCCACTTCTGCCCGTGTGAAGGTAGGCGGCGGCGCCTCTCCGGCGCTCAACATCCTGCGCACTTCCGTTCCGCTCAAAATTACGTGGTTGGATGAATCGTGAGGACACGTCTTGTAAGAGGCCATGCCGTTACAGGATTTACAGTAGAACGTGTGGTCGAAAAAGAGTGGCGTAATCCCGATTTCCTGCGGGTCAAATTCATCAAAGATATAATGCGCATCAAACGTCCCGTAGTAACTGCCGACCCCTGCATGGTCTCTGCCCACGATAAAATGCGTGCAGCCGTAGTTCTTCCTCACCAGGGCGTGGAATATCGCCTCTCTCGGCCCGGCATACCTCATGGCCGCCGGAAAGACTGACAACATTGCCCGGTCTTTTGGATAGTATTTTTCCAACAGGATTTCATAGCTCTTAATTCTTACGTCTGCAGGGATGTCGTCGCTTTTTGTCTCTCCTACCAGCGGGTGTAAAAGTATGGCGTCCACAATCTCCAGGGCGCACTTCTGGATATATTCGTGGGCGCGGTGCACGGGATTCCTGGTCTGAAAGCCCACCACCCGCCTCCATCCCTTTTTTACAAACAACTCCCTGGTTTCTGCCGGATCCAGCCGGTACGCCAGGAAATTGCCGGGTTTTGCCCTGTTTACCACACTCACCCTGCCGCCGAGCAGGTATTCACCCATCTTGGAAACGTAGTCCACGCCGGGGTGTTTTTGATCATCGGTTCCGTAGACCTCCAGGGACTCCTTTGGTTTGTCATGATGGAAAATTTCTTCCAGGTGCAGTATCGCAACCACCTCGTTCGCCTGATCCAGCAGTGCGACGTCCTTTCCCGGCTTGAGACCTTCTCTCTTTTCTTTGGTTGCCGAGAGCACAATCGGGATAGACCACGGCAGGCCGCTGGATAACCGCATATTGTCCACCACGTTATCATAGTCCGCCTTGCACATAAATCCTTCCAGAGGGCTCATTGCGCCAACCGCAATCATATCGAGGTCTGACATCTCCCGCGCGTTAAGCTGGATTTTTTTCATGTCATAGTGGGTGGCCTTGTCCAGCAAGGATTCCCGCTCCTCTGTTGAGACAATCCTGTTTATAAGCTTACCCCCATGAGGGTCAATATTTTTAACCATTTTCCATCAATCTCCTTTCAAACACCTTGCCTGAATAATAAATTCTTCCTGACGCCCATCGGCATCCCAAACTGTCCAAATCGTTTTATCGCGCTTCAACCTTGCCTTTAATGAAGCGCCATTGCTGGACGCCTGAAAAGGCAATCTCAGTTCAATCGCCTGTACAGGGCACTCCTTTACGCAGCAGGCGCACGTCCAGCATGCGGACTGATCGCGAATGGCCGCCTTCCTGTTTTCCTTGCGGTAGCACAGGTCGCCCGGACAGATGCGTTCACACCGCGCCTCCGGCAGCCCCTTGCAGCCGTTGCAGATATTTTCGTCAATAAAAATACTCATCACACGCCACTTTCAAAAATTGCACTTTGTGCATCAAACACACTACGGCGGGTTCAGGTTTGTAACCTGAACCAAAACATTTTGTTATAAGGATGTATTCGGTTCCTGGCGATTGTAAAAAACTAACGCAAGGGTCTCTCTATCATTTCAACCTCATCCATTTCTGCATGATAAACAGAATTAACAAACGCAAGCCACCGACCATCGTCTTTCTCCGGATGGTCTAATCGCGTCTGATAGCATGCCCATCTCGTCTCCTTGCGGTAGATGAGGTGTTCTACCAGCACCCTCGCGACATCAACCCTGTCAAAACATTCCAGCGCCTCAACGAGATTATAATTTCCCACGGCTGTAATGTCCTTCATGCGTCCCTTAAGGCGTTGCAATAGCCGTCTTGCCTCCAGCAGCCGCTCCTCGTGGAGGGCATAATTCATGGAGATACCGCCGGCATATTCGTCCATGATCTTCTGTAGCCGTTCACGCACTTCCACAGGCGATATCCCGGCCTTTTTCGTCAGAGGGCTGAAAACCCTTGTTTTTTCATGGTGGATGAGACCCGTGTCTATATCTTCCAGTGTCGTTTCTTTTATCTCTTCCAATGCTGTTGTTGCGGCAATACGCGCCTCTACCCAGCTTCCGCTTACATATTTTTTGGGCGCGCCGCCCGCCACCTCCCCGGCTGCATAGAGACCCTTTACGGTTGTCCTTCTTTCTTTATCAATCCAGTATCCCGCCTGGCAGTGTCCTCCCACGATAAAAGGCTCCGTTCCCTGAATTTCCACAGGCTTCTCCCTCGGATCCATGCCCTCGCCTGCCCACAGGAGGATGATCTGCGGATTCATATTCAGAAAATCCTCTTTCAGCCGTCGCTCATCTTCCCCATTGAGGGTTGTCGTATTTAAATAACACGGACCTCTCCCTGCCTTTGTTTCCTCAATGGTAGCTAAAAGTCTGTGCTGCGTGAGGCACTTATTTCCCCCCAGGTGTTTATAATATAATTCGAGATAGTCTTCCCCGCGCGCGTTGATTTGTCGTGAATGCGCTCCAACGGCGATAGTGCCCGTTGGCGCATGTACGTCCTTAACGCGCAGGGCGATAAACCGGTTCTCGAAACTGGTCATCTCCGCCCCGGCGCGAATTCCCATTGCATAGCCCGTTCCGGCGTTCCACGGACAATACCACATCAGGTTTCGAGCCTCGCCGGGATTGTTTGGCCTGTATATGCCCGAAGCCCCGCCCGTGGCGATGATAACGGCCCTGGCGCGAACCACGTAAAACGCGTTGTTTCTTGCGCCGTATCCATACGTCCCGCAGACACGTTTCCCGTTGTAGATAAAATTCGTCGCTACAACGCGATTTAACACCTGCGCTGGGGTTTTTGCCACAGCCTCAGCCAGGATGGGCTTTAACCGTTCACCAAAGATGCGGATGCTGCGCTTCCCCCGCTTCTTGTAGGCGCCGTCTTCGTTCTTCTCGATAGGAAGCCCCATTTCTTCCACGTCCTTAACCGCCGCATTCAGTCCTTGCGCTATGGTGTAAACGAGGTCTTTTCGTATTACGCCTTCAAACTCGCGCTCTACATACGAAACGTAAGATTCGGGGGACTGTCCCGCATGGAGATAGGCATTGATGGCGTTCAAACCCATAGCAAGGCAGCCGCTGCGCTCAATATGAGCCTTCTCCATAATAACGACACGGCAGCCAGGAGATTTTTTGTATATCTCCACGGCGGCAAAGCATCCTGCCGCCCCGCCGCCGACAATCAAAATATCAGTATCTATGTGTATTGTATCCATAACACAAAATTACGTTCCCAAATCTGAGTGAGAACGCACCAACATTGGAAGCACGCCTATAGGCGAAATCTGTGACCACAAAACGAAAAATAAATATTACTCATATTTTATTAAGGTGTCAATTCTAAACTACTCTATCGGTATGACCCTGCGAAGGATGTAGGAAATGTCAACTTCTGGAGGATACTGGTGTACGAGGGGCTGGCGGGTGACGTTTATTCCGCCTTCCGCAGCTCATTCACGAATTCTTTATCACTCAATAATCCTATTGTGACGCTGGCTACGGTGGGGTCAAACTGCGTTCCCGAGCACCGCTGGAGTTGGATAATAGTATTGCTTACTCCCATCCCATTCCGATATGCCCTGTCCGACATCATGGCGTCAACGGAATCAGCCACGCCCAGTATCCTTGCGCCAAAGGGTATGTCTTCACCCATAAGCCCGTCCGGATAACCTTTGCCGTCATACCGTTCCTGGTGGAATCCGGCAATGGGCGACAAATCCCTGAATGCCTCAATTTCATCCAGTATCTCCATGGTAATAATTGCGTGCTTTCTTATAATATCTACTTCCCGGTCAGAAAGGTGTCCCGGTTTGTCCAGAATTTCATGCGGCACAAATACCTTTCCGATATCGTGCAGATGGGCGGCGTATTTGACCTGAAGAATTTCCGCCTCAGGCAGCTCCAGGACAGCCGCTATCTTTTCGCTGAGAAATGCAACCCGTTCGGAATGGTTTTTTGTGTAACGATGCTTGGCGTCAATAACGTCGGCAAAGGTATGTAAAATAACCTTCATGTATTCATCCATTCCTGGCGTGGATATAATCCAGTGAGGACTAACCGATTGGATAGCCTCGGAAAACATCCACTGGATACCCCTATTATCGGTTATCTTCGAACAAAAAGCCCCGGCGTCCTTATTCTTCAAATCCATTACGGCGTTCCATAAATCCGGGCTGAACTCTCGTCCCTTATGCAGCCGCAGATAGTTGTAAATTTCCGTATCCGGATAATTCCCGCCATACGCATGTATCTTTTGGTCTATCGTATCCGCAATCCGGATCAGTTGTGCCCCCAGAAAGATTTCATCGCCCTTTTTCCCGCTGGGGTAACCGCTTCCGTCGTACCACTCGTGGTGGTCCTGGATGTACGCCCGTGATTCTTCCATCGCGCTTATCCTGGATATAATATGTGAACCCACGGTGGGGTGATCAAAAATATGCGGTATCCGCTTTTGCTCGTGAACCGTTGGGAACATCAGGGGATGTTCGCCAAAGATAACAGCGCCCACATCGTGAAGCAGGCTTGCATAAAATATGATATCTCTCTTTTCCGGCATAACGATTTCCGCAAGGGCTGTTGCGAGCACGGCAACGCGTCGCGAATGCAACACATTGTGTTGCCCAAACTGGTCCATGATGAGCGCCAGCGCCGATATAATCTGATCAAACTGCGTCTTTGTTTTTGTGTCTTTCATGTCGTCTTATTCAACTCCTACCGTAGGGGACGAGGCCGTATTTTTTACCATGTGCGCAACCAAGGTTAACAAGATCAATCGTTCTCTGGCCATTTTAAAGGGGATTGCAGTTATGGTAACCTCTACGTCTTTTTGCGTTTTTGAGATAATCTTAGCCTTTATCCCCATCGCTGCGCCAGACCGTGCATTTTTAAACAACGATACCACGCCATTCCGAAACTCGCTTCCGACCAAATCAAACGCACACGCAGTGCAAAGCTCTCTCTCCGGTATCTCCGTCATCTTTACCAGGGCGTCGTTGAAGCCAAGGATGCTTCCATCTTCCTTTGATAAAACCACGGCAAATGCCGTGCTGCCGAACAAATTACGGATGTAATCCTTCTCGTCTTTTACCCGGGAATAAGCGGATTGCAATGTCGCATTGAGGTCCTTGAGTTGCTTGTTCAGATTGAGGTTTTCCACGGCGAGTCTTCTCCTTTCCACTCCCCGGCTTATCACAATATCCAGGCTCCTGGCGTCGCTCATCAGCATAAAATCTTTCACCACGTAATCGTCAGCGCCTTCCTGGATCGCCTCCACGGCCGTTGATTCGCTGCCATAGCTTGTTACCACGATGATACATATCTCCTGGTCGTTTTTCCTGCATTCACGCAGCACGTCCAGCCCGTTCAGTCCCGGCAAGACAAGGTCTAACAGCATGACCTGAAAGTTTTCGGATATCAGTTTTTTCAGCGCCGACTCCCCGTCATAAACAGACTCTGTTTTATAGTTTTTTTTGCTTAAGGTGTTACTGAACATCTCACACACAAGCGAGCTGTCATCTACTATCAATACCTTCAGTTCCGCATGTTCTTTATTTTCATCCATTCTATATTCTCCTTAGTACAAACCATAGAAGATCACGAAAAAGGAATCTGTCTGATAACGTTTGCTTCATACCTTTTGAGCATGCAGAGGCAACAAGCCTCTGTCCTCTTTTCGCTGATTTGACGTCAGTACCTCAATGTTTCTTTCACATATCTCTTTTAGCTGCTTTGCGGTAAAAATCTCTCCCACCAGCCGTTCCCTGCACTCCGGCTTTGTCTCAAAAATACGAATCACATTGTTGTACTCTTTTACTGCCTGTTCTATATACTTCGTATCCTTGTACAAATTTCCAAGGTAATAGTGCGACACTACGGAATCGGCGTCCAGATAAATGGCCTTTTTAAATGCGGAAATGGCTTTTTCCTTTTCACCGGTTTTATAGTAGACGCTTCCTGTCAGCACGTAAGCATCCACCGACAAGTCGTCAACCTCAAGTGCATCCATGCCTTTTTTTAACGCCTTGTCATATAAACCTAAACTAGTATAAATCTTTCCCGCCAGGAGGTGGGCGTCAATATTCTTTGGGTCTGTCAGCAATGTCTCTTCAATTTCCTCTAAAACAGCGTCATAGTTGTCATCGGAGGGCATGGTCCATTTTTTTGCCCGTACAGGCGAATCTTTTTTTCGCGCTAGTCCGCCGGGTTTGTGCTGCATCAGTGTTTCTTTCTTTACCGCCCGATCCGTAAATGCGCTATGCCGGGCGCCCGTTTTTTTTACAGTATGCGGCGCTTCCTGGCCGATGCCGCGCGTTGCTTTCTCTGCTCTTCCCTTTTGAGGCAACAGGTTTGTTGCCGGCAGGACGTTACTCCTTTCGTTTTTCCGATATAAGAACACGCCGGAGATTTCATCTAACTCAAAATCATCCGATATCTGCCAGAGGGACTCGGAATGACCGACAAACAAATACCCGCCCGCTGCAAGCGTATCATAAAATCTTTGGATAACCGTTTTCACCGTTTCCAACCGGAAATAAATGATTACATTCTTGCAAAAAATAATATCAAAACTGCCCTTCCCCATGGGGTAGCAGGGGTCATTAAGATTGAGCGCGCTAAAAAGTACCCTCTGTTTTACCTGGTTAGCCAAATAGTATAACCCATCTTTTTGCGTGAAATATTTGTTCAAAATTGCCCTGTCAATCGCGCGTATGCTGCTTTTGCTGTAAACCCCCTCCTGCGCCTTTCTCAGGGCGTCTTCGCTAATATCCGTAGCGTAGAGGGAAACGGCGCCGCCGGAGAAACCACTTTCCATAATCGCTATTGCGATGGAATAGGGTTCCTCCCCCGTCGCGCATCCTGCGCTCCATATTTTTATCTCTGCGCCCTTCTTTCTTTCTGCCAGTTCCGGCAGGATTTTTCCCGTCAATACCTGCAATTGCCTTTCGTCGCGGGAAAAGTAGGTCTCCTTAATCAGTATAAGTCTTAGTAATTCGTCGAATTCCTGCTTTCCGCCGGTACCCGACAGCATCAACGAATAGTAAACATTATAGTCGTCTAAACCCAAAGCATCCATACGGGCGTCCATGCTTATTTTAAACGAGTTCAGCTTGCTATCGTCAATATAGATGCCGGAGCGTTCTTCTATGCGTTGACGAAATTTATCAAAATTTGACCTGGAAAGGGTTCGTTTTGTTTCTTTCATGAACATACGTGCAGTAAATTAGACAATACACACCCGATTTCTGCCCTCGGCCTTTGCATGGTAAAGCGCTTTGTCCGCCTTCTGGATCAGGTCTTCCACGTTTTTTACGCCCAGGTCAGGATAACTGGAAATACCAATACTTACGGTACACCTGATGGTCCTGTCCGCGCCGCCAAAATTATGCTGTTCGACTTCCTTTCTCATCCGTTCCGCCAGATTTACGCCGTCTTCCATTTTTGCCTCCGGCAGGATGATCGAAAATTCCTCGCCGCCATAGCGCCCAAGGGTATCGCACGACCGGATATTATTTTTAAAAATCAGGGACAGCTTGTGCAATACATCGTCTCCCACCGGATGTCCGTACGTATCGTTTGTTTTTTTAAAGTGATCCACGTCTATCATTAAAAAGGAAAGCGGCAGTCTGTACCTTTCCGTCCGCGCATATTCCTTGCACAGACATTCGTAGAGAAACCCATGATTGTAGATGCCCGTCAGACTGTCCGTAATCGCAAGCTTTTTCACTTTATTGTAAAGCCATGAATTTTCTATGATGACGTACGCCTGCCTGATCACAACCTTGAAAAACTCCACTTCTTTACTGTCTATTGCTTCTGAAACATCATGCGCCAGGATGACCACGCCGCCCATGTTGCTGCCGTAGTTTATCGGCACTACAAAGTACGAGGCCTTGCGCTCTACCGCGTCACGAGACGGTTGTATTTTATCACTGCCAAGAATTTCCATCACAGAGGTTGGAGTTAAACAGACGTTATGTGACTTCAGGTAGTCCCGTGTATATTCCTGGATTTCTTTGAGACGCTGCTCGCTAACGGCGTGGCGAATTTTGAAAAAGCACTCGACGCCGCTTTCTTTTATGGTAACGATTACTCCCACGTTATGTTCCAATACCTTTGCCAGTGTCTCCATGACGACGGTTACCGTATCCTCAAAATTTTCTATTCTTTTTTCAACCAATGAACTCATTTCGTTTAATACGGTCGCCTCAAACAGTTTTTTATCGAGTTGTTCATTTACCTTGGAAACGATATCTACTGCGCTGATTAAACTCGTTCCCCTGATGAGCGATTTTGGCGCAGGGCGTTTTTGTCTTTTTTGGATGAGCGTTTCTACTGTTTTCAACAACACGGCTTGTTCAAATTCTTTAGACAAATAGGCGTCGGCGCCCGTCTGGATGCCCCAATACTTATTGCTTGTCTGGTCTTTTACCGTCAGCATGACGATGGGGATGTCGCTGGTTTCGTGGTCTGATTTCAACAACCGGCACGTCTGGTAGCCATTCATCCTGGGCATCATGACGTCCAGGATGATCAAATCCGGCAATTCCCTGAACG
>Ga0209514_10000448_pt1 | contig 84800 bp, 80 predicted proteins | sample Subgrocontami58m_FD_187452 | JGI IMG/M metagenome (GOLD analysis project Ga0209514, IMG submission 187452) | Subsurface groundwater microbial communities from S. Glens Falls, New York, USA - GMW37 contaminated, 5.8 m (SPAdes) (version 3) | ecosystem: Environmental > Aquatic > Deep subsurface >... | reverse complement strand
TCTACGCTCTTTCCCGCTTAGAACCAGGGCGACGGCCACACCGACATAAGCGAGGTCCATCATCTCGCGCGGGGAGAATTTGATGTATTCCCCAACGAGCCGGGGATGAGATGGCGGAATGAGGATCGCCGAAAGGATTTCCTCCGGGAGCATGACGGTTTGTCCCGGCCCGCGGAAGAAATCTTCCAGAGCAAGAACGCGCTCGCCGTTCGCGCCGGCGATTTTTACCTTGGCCTCAAGGACCAGGAGACTTGGCGCCACATCCGCCGAGGGAGTGGCGTTTGCCATGTTGCCGCCGATGGTGGCCCGGTTTCTGATCTGTATGGAGCCGATCTCAGCCGCGCTCTGGGCCAAAAAGGGGAGTCGCTTCCGGACCAAGGGCGAGGTTTCAATCTCGCGCATCGTGGTTAAAGCGCCGATAGTTAAACTTCCATTCGTTTCTTCGCGTATGCCTGAGAGGTTTGGTATCCTCTTGAGATCCACCACGTACTTCGGCACTAATCCTTTTTCCTTGATGGAGATGACGAGGTCCGTCCCTCCTGCGAGGAAACGTCCGCCGGGACCGTTCTCTTTTAGAATTGTGCCGGCTTCTTTGATCGAGGTCGGCTGGAAGATTTCCAGGGGTTCAGGACGCTTCATCTAAAGACTCCGAGGATCGAAAATTGAGGATAGAAGATAGCAATCTTCAATACGCGATTCTCCATCATCGATCCTCTATCCTCATGCATCATTGTGGATTCGGTCGTACATGTTTGCCGATGGGTTTCCCTACGACCTCCCCATCGCGCATCTGGATATGGCCGCGCACGATCGTGCACACGGGCATTCCCTTTACCTTCCAACCATGCCACGGGCTGGGCTTATTCTTGCTGTGGAGTTTGTTGACGTCGATAACCCCTTCCTTATCCATGTCCACGATTGTCACGTCCCCGTCTGAGCCGACCCGGATGGCCCCCTTTTGAGGGTAGATCTGCCAGACCTTGGCGGGGTTTTCCGACGTGACCCTGACGTACTGGTTCAGGGTCAAGCGTCCCTTGTTGACTTCGGTCAGGATCACCGGCACCGCTGTTTCCACGCCGCAGAAGCCGGAGATGCAGTCCCAGATGGCCGGCTTGGTCATCTTTCCATATAGGTCCGACCCTTTTTCCTCCAGGGTATGGGGGGAGTGATCTGTGGCGATCATATCGATATAACCTTTGAGGAGACCGTCCCATAGGACCTCCCCGTGGTCGCGGCTGCGCACCGGGGGATTCATCTTGAGGAGCGGTCCTACCTTTTCCATATCCTTAGGTTCCCGCAGGAGATAATGCGGTCCGGTTTCGGCGGTTACCCTTAAACCTCGCGCCTTGGCATCCCGCACCATCCAGGCGGCCTGCTTGGAACTCGCATGGTACACATGGAGCTTGGTCTTGAATGTCTCGGCAAAAAACAGGGCATGGGCCACGGACTCCGCCTCACAGATGTCCGGGCGGGAGGACTCCCAGTAGACCGGATCGTTCTTGCCTTCGGCCTTCAGTTTGTTGGTGTAATAGCTCATGATCTGGCGGTTTTCTGCGTGGATGCCGAGAGGCAGCTTCGATTGAGAGATAAAGCTGAATGCCTCGAGGCACATCCCGTCGTCGGGGAAGGGGAGATTGCCAATGGTCTCTCCGAAGAAGATCTTGTAGCCGATGACGCCTGCCTTCGCCATGGGGAGGATCTGGTCGGTGTTGGTCTGAACCACCACCGCGAAAAAGGCATAGTCGGTGAGAAACTTTCCCTCAGCGATTTTAATTTTCTCTCTCACCTTTTCCGCATCCGCCGTAGGAGGCACCACATTGGGCATGTCCATCACCATTGTGACTCCGCCGCACACCGCGGCGGTGGAGCCGGTCGTAAAGTCCTCTTTATGGCTTATTCCCGGCTCCCTGAAATGGACATGGCCGTCGATGATGCCGGGCAAGATATGCTTTCCTTTGGCGTCGATCTCTTCCTTGCCCCCGGGCAGGCTATCGTCGGTCCCAATGGCGACGAATTTTTCGTCCTTGATCGCGACACCGCCCCTAATGGTTTCCTCGGGTGTCACTACCCATCCGTTTTTAATAACTAGATCTGCGCTCATTTGTCCTCCTTAGGTTTTTAAGAAAACGAAGGCCGGTGGTAGGTGTGGGGAGTTTCCCGCCGCCCCTTTGCCTCTTGCATTCTTGCTTTATTACGTATAAAACCCCGACTCAAAAGAAATATCCGATCATCTTCCCCTTGTCAAGAAACATGAATAAATTTTGCAGTGGGGGAAAGGATTTAACAACCGGCCAACAAGATTTTCCGAGAGGCTTATAGAAAAGAAAACTTTATTCAGGAGGAATCAATGGCACAATCAAAATTACAGGCAGTCGGGCTCCGGATGGAGTACTACCAGCCGCGAACCGGCGGAAGGCTCTTGGCCCTCGACAACGTCAACCTCGCTGTAGAGGAGGGCGAGTTTGTTACTATCGTCGGTCCGAGCGGCTGCGGCAAGACCACCTTTATTAATATCGCGGACGGGTTGCTCAAGCAGACCGGGGGCAAAATTCTGCTCGACGGGAAGGAGGTCACAGGGCCGGGGATGGACAGGGCGATGGTGTTTCAGGACCCGTGTCTTATGCCCTGGCGGACGGTGTTGAAGAACGTTCTATTTGGACTGGAATGCCGGGGACTAGACGGTCGAGCGGAGAAGGAAAGGGCGCTCAAATTCATCAAACTGGTGGGGCTCTCCGGATTCGAAGACCATTATCCGCATGAGTTGTCCGGTGGTATGCAGCAGAGATGTAACCTGGCCAGGGCGCTCACCGTGGACCCGCAGATCCTGATTATGGATGAGCCGTTTGCCTCGCTCGATGCCCAGACCAGGGAAATCATGCAGCTGGAGCTGCTCCGGATCTGGACCGAGGCCAAAAAAACGGTTATCTTCATCACGCACCAGATCAACGAGGCGATCTATCTGGCCGACCGCGTTATTATCTTTGGCGCACGGCCTGGAAGAGTCAAAGAGGTTTTGAAAATAGACATCCCCAGACCCCGACCCCTGGCGGTGAAACGGGACAAGAAATTTCTGGACTACGAAGATTCCCTGTGGAACCAGATTGAAGAGGAGGTCCGCAAGTCTATGGTCGCGGATCAGGTGACCTATAATATCGATGCCTAGCGAACAGGCCCCGGAGAAAAGATGGCGGGTAGGTTCTTCAATTCCGAGACCCTGATTCTTTTCGGGTGTTCTCTCCTGGTTTTTTATCTCGCGGGAGTCCCTCTGATCATGCTCCTCTACGGGAGCATTCGCAGCGCTCCCATAGGGGAGCCGGGGGCCACCTATACCATTCAAAACTACGTCAAGGCCTACTTCGACCGGGAGTTTTATTTCCTCTTCTGGAACTCCATTAAATATGCCGTAGGCACCTGCCTCGTCAGTTTTCTGATTGGCACCTATCTGGCCTGGATCAGCGAGCGGACCAATACCCCTTTGAAGAAGCTCTTTGTGGTGATGGCCCTCATTCCTTTTATTATCCCTGGTATTCTCAGCACCATCGCGTGGATCCTCCTTCTCAGCCCCAAGATCGGTCTCATCAATTTGGTGATTAAGGAACTTCTTGGTTTGGAGTCGGCCCCTTTTAATATCTATTCCATGTTGGGGATGATATGGGCTGAGGCGATTCACCTCTATCCGCTGGTCTTTTTGCTGATGTCGGCGGCCTTCCGTAACATGGACACCTCCCTGGAGGAGGCCTCCCTAAGCGCGGGGTCCAGCACCTTTACGACCTTCAGGCGCATCACGCTCCCGCTGATGCGCCCCGCCATGTTTGGCGCCCTGCTCATTATGTTCGTGCGCGGGATCGAGGCCTTTGAGGTCCCAGCCCTGGTAGGCGTTCCCGCGAGGATATCCGTCTTTACCACCAAGATCTTTCTTGCCATCCATCAATTCCCTTCCGATTTTGGCTTAGCCGGAGCCTATGCGGTGACCCTGCTGGCCATAAGCACTGCCGGGGTTTTGCTCTACCAGAGGCTCACCCGCAAAGAGGAGAGATTCGCGACGGTGACGGGGAAGGGCTATCGCCCGCGTGTCATCGACCTCGGAGCTTGGAAATATGTGACCTGCGGCAGCGCTTTCCTGATATTCTTGTTAGCCGTGATTTTTCCCGTCTTTGTGCTTCTCTGGTCCTCTTTTATCCCCTACTATGGCGTTCCTTCGTGGGAGCTTGTGGAAAAACTAACCCTCGCCAATTACAAGTACATCCTGAACTACCCGCTCGCGGTGACGGCTTTTAAAAACAGCTTCTACCTCTCCGTCGGTTCGGCTACCCTCATCATGCTTCTTACCTCGGTGATCGCATGGATCACGGTAAAATCGAGGATCCGTGGGCGGATATTTCTCGACAACATGGCCTTCATTCCTATCGCCATGCCCGGCATCGTCCTGGGCGTAAGCCTTATCTGGGTTTACCTCACCCTGCCGATCCCCATCTATGGAACGATTTGGGTTTTACTGCTAGCCTATATGACGAAGTTTATGCCCTACGGCATCCGGGCGGCGTCGGCCTCGATGATCCAGATTAATAAAGAGCTTGAAGAGGCCTCTTTTGCGAGCGGTGGCACATGGTTTCAGACCTTCAGGAAGGTTATCCTGCCCCTGTTGATGCCCGGCTTTGTGGCTGGCTGGATCTACATAAGCATCATCGCATTAAGAGAGCTTTCCACCTCCATTTTGCTCTACTCCTATAACAGCACCGTTCTTTCCATTATGGCCTTTGACCTGTGGGAAGGAGGTCAATATACTTATGTGTGCGCCCTCGGAGTCTTGATGGTGCTTTTGTTAGTTGTTATGGCTACCGTTGCGCGGAAACTGGGGGCCAGGATAGGGATCGCGGATTAAAAGGGGACGAGGATCGAGAATGGAGGATCGAGGATCGATCGTCTAGCCTCTATCCTCCATCTTCTTCCAAAAAGGGAGGCGTGATGGCAGAAAAGAAATTCATGGTTCAAATTGAGTCCCTGGAGAAATACTTTGGGGAGGAAAAAGATAGGGTACACGTCCTGAAGGGCATCTCGCTGGATATCCCGGAAGGCTCCCTTTATACGTTTTTGGGACCGAGTGGATGTGGCAAGACCACGACTCTCAGATGCGTCGCCGGACTTGAAAGGCCGGACGGGGGGAAGATCAGCATCGACGACAAGGCAGTCTTTGCCTCCGGGGAGAGGGTTTATATCCCGACCAACAAGCGTCCTATTGGAATGGTCTTTCAGTCCTACGCCATTTGGCCGCATATGACCGTCTTCGAGAACGTCGCATATCCGCTGACCATCCAACGGCGTCCCAAGAGCGAAATTAGAAAAAGAGTAGAGGATGTATTAAAAGTCGTCGGGCTGCACGGTTTGGAAGACCGGCCGGCGCCGAAACTCTCCGGCGGCCAGCAGCAGCGGGTCGCTTTTGCCCGGGCCCTGGTGAACGAGCCCAAGGTCATGCTCCTGGACGAGCCCTTGAGCAACCTGGACGCGAAGCTGAGAGTGCAAATGAGGTTTGAGATCAAGGCGCTCCAGCGACGGGTCAACATCACGACTATTTTTGTCACCCACGACCAGGCCGAAGCGCTCGCTATTTCCGATCAGATCGCCGTGATGTACTCGGGGAAACTGATCGAAGTGGGCACGCCGCACCAGCTCTATTCCCGGCCGAAGAGAAAGTTTACTGCGACCTTCTTGGGTCTCACTAATCTGATCGAGGGACGAGTACTTGAGTTGGGAGGGGATTCCAAGCCGGGTCGGATGGAGACCAAAAAGGGGGTCTTCTCTTTTATTCCTGCTGCGGGCCTCCAGAAAAACCAAGCCGCAGTGATATCGATTCGTCCAGAGCACATCCCGGTGCATAAGGAAAAGCCACAGGGGCTTGATAATGTGGTAGAGGGGGCGGTGAAAGAGGCGATCTTTATGGGCGATGCCTACCACTGTCAGATCGCTGTCGGCGACATGTTGTTGGCGGTCCACACCCATCCTTTTCTTAACGTGAGCCCCGGGGAGAAAGTCTACCTCCATCTCGACCCGCAGAGTTGTAACGGGCTCCCCGCGGAAGATATCGAGGGGATGGGCGAGTCGATGTTGGGAGATTGATTTGGTTAATTGTTATTCGTTAACAGTTAATCGAATGATGGTTTCATGAATATACGAGTACACGAATAACCAATAATCAGTAACGAGTAACTAAATTGAGGGAGGAAATCCAATGACTGCGTTAGAAGCGAAAAAAATTGCTGAAGAGGAAATTAAGGCCGGGAAGACCCCGACTTACGGAGACCTGCGCGAGTGGATTGAGATTGTTGACGGTATGGGGGAGCTCAAGAAGATCGACGGAGCGGATTGGAATCTGGAGATGGGGACCCTCGCCGAACTGGTGGCGCGCGAGAGCAAGGGGCCTGTGCCGGCTATTTTGTTCGATAACATTAAGGGCTATCCCAAGGGCTACACCGCGCTCTTTGCTCAAAACGCCTCCTTTAAGAGAATGGCCCTCAATCTCGGGCTGCCCATGGAACTTTCCGGGCTGGACCTGGTACGAGCCTTTCGCCAGAAGCTCGCGGCGCACAAGCCGATCCCGCACAAGGTGGTCAATAAGGGGCCGGTCTTGGAGAATGTTCTTTCGGGCAAGGATGTCAATCTGCTCAAATTTCCGGTCCCTTTCATGCATGAGCTGGACGGCGGACGCTTTATCGGGACAGCCTGCCTGGTGATCACGCGAGATCCCGAGGAGGGTTGGGTGAACTTCGGCGCCTACCGGGGGATGGTCCATAACGAGAACAGCATGGGTCTTTATATCTCCCCGGGAAAGCACGGGCGCATCCAGCGCCAGAAATATTTCGATCAGGGGAAACCATGTCCGGTCATCATCTCTGTCGGCCAGGACCCGATCCTCTTTATGGTCTCCGGGAACGAGATCGACTACGGTGTCTCCGAGTTCGACTATGCCGGCGGCCTCAAGGGGGCGCCGATCGAAGTCATCGAGGGCAAGGCAACCGGGCTTCCTTTCCCTGCGCAGGCAGAGATCGTTATCGAAGGATTTATGGATCCTAAGGATGTTCAGAGCGAGGGTCCTTTCGGCGAATGGACCGGTTACTACGCCAGCTCGACCCGGCCGGAACCGGTGGTGCGGGTAGAGAATATCTACCACCGCAATAACCCCATTCTTTGCTGCGCCAGGCCGGGAAGACCGCCCTCGGACTATTCCCTGGCGAAGTGTTTCGTAAAATCCGCTTTGATCTGGGATCAGGTCGAGAGGGCCGGAGTGCCGGACGTGAAAGGGGTATGGTGCCATGAGGCGGGAGGGGGCAGACTGCTCAATATCATTGCCATCAAGCAGCGCTACCCGGGCCATGCGCGCCAGGCGATGCTCGTCGCCTCTCAGGTCCATGCCGGCGCCTATCTGGGCCGCTACGTGGTCGTGGTGGACGAAGACATCGATCCCACCAATACCTTTGATGTCCTGTGGGCTCTGGCCACGCGCTCCGACCCGGTCGAATCGATCGAGATCATCAGGCGCTGCTGGAGCGGCCCGCTCGATCCAAGAATTCAGCCTGGGAAGAAAGGCTTTAATTCCCGCGCCGTCATCGATGCCTGCCGTCCCTTCGAATGGATAAAAGATTTTCCGCCCGTCGCCGAATCGAGCCCTGAACTTAAGGAAAAAGTCAGGGCCAAGTGGAAGAAGGTGATTGAAGGTTAATGGCGAAGCAGGAATTTAAGTTCGTTGGCCAGAATGTTCCCAGGGTAGACGGGATTGAGAAGGTAACGGGGAAGGCAAAATTCACCGGGGATCTCAAGATCCCCGGGATGCTCTACGGCAGAATACTGCGCAGCCCTTATCCCCACGCGCGCATCGTAAGTATCGATACCTCGCAGGCCGAGGCGCTCCCCGGCGTGGCCGCGGTGCTCACCGCGGCCGATATTTCCGACGTCGATCCCTATTATAGCGGGCGACCGGTCATCGCTATCAAAAAGGTCCGTTATGCAGGAGAGCCGGTGGCTGCGGTCGCGGCCGAGGATCAGGAGACTGCCGAGGAGGCCCTCTCCCTGATATCGGTCAGTTACGAGGATCTGCCCGCGGCCGTTGGTCTGGATGGTGCTCTGCGCAAAGGAGCGCCGCTGATCCATGAGAATTTGAGCGATAACATCTGCAGCCACGAGCATGTGGAAAAAGGCAATGTCGAACAGGGCTTTGCCGAGTCCGATGAGATCTTTGAAGATACCTTCACCTTTCCCATGGTCTACCACTATGCCATGGAGCCCCACTCGGTCATCGCGGATTTCAACGATGAGGGGATTACGGTCTGGTCCTCGGCCCAGCATCCTTTTCAGGTTCGAGGCGATCTCGCCAAGATCTTTGGCCTGCACCCCGCCAAGGTAAGAATAATTATCCCTTTCCTGGGCGGCGGCTTCGGCAGCAAGTCTTATACAAAATTCGAGCCGCTGGTGGTCGCCCTGGCGCGCAAGGCAAGGAGGCCGGTCAGGATTTGCAACTCGGTTACCGAATCCATGCTCACCGTCCGCCGGCATGGAGCCGGAGTGAGATTGAAGACCGGGGTCAAGAGAGACGGCACTCTGGTCGCGCGTGAGGCGGAGATTTATCTCGACACAGGCGGCTACGCAGACAACGGTCCTGCGGTCGCGATTCGCGCTGCCACCAGGGTCCTGGGTCCTTACAGGATTTCTCACATCCGGAGCGATGCCTATGCGGTTTACACGAATTCCGGTTCGGCGGGCTCTTTTCGCGCCATCGGCGCGCCGCAGACGATCTTCGCCTCCGAGTCCCAGATGGATATCATCGCCTCCAGGCTGGGGATCGATCCGGCGGAGCTAAGACTCAAGAATTTTCTCAAAAAGGGCGAGGAGCTTCGTCCCAAGCTGCGCGGTATGGATGCGAACCTCGCCTCAAGCCTGAAGAAGCTCGTCTCGGCGAGTCAGTGGAAGAGGCGCTCGAAGAAAAAGGGCGCGGTGATGGGGCTTGCCTGCGGCGCGACCAATGCCGGCGCGACGCCGATTTCCGTTGCGATGGTTCGTTTTCAGTCGGATGGCTTGCTGGCCGTTTTTGCCGGCAGCACGGAAATGGGGCAGGGAGTAAGAACAGTCCTTTCCCAGATCATCGCCGAGGAGCTCAGCTTGCCGCTGGACGCGATCCAGATCGGCGGGGCGGACACCAAGGTCACGCCTTACGACGCATCTACGGGTTCGAGCCGCTCCACGACGCTCATGGGCACTGCGGTTCTGCGGGCGGCGCGCGATCTCAAACAACAGCTTCTTAAGATCGGCGCGGAGAGTTTTCATGCCAAACCCAGCCAGATTCGTCTAGTTGACGGCGCCATGATCTGCGGCGAGATGAGGCTCACTTTTAAAGAAGCCCTGCAGCGACGTTTCGGCGGCTCCGGAGGCGAGCTGATCGGTCATGGCGATGTCGGGCCGGAGATCACGGGCACCCTGCCGGTATTCTGGGAGATCGGTATGGGAACCGCAGAGCTCGATGTGGACGAGGAGACCGGAGAAGTCGCTATCAAGCGCTATGTCTCAGTGGCGGACGTGGGCAAGGCGATCCATCCGAAGGGGTGCGTCGGCCAGGAGGAAGGCGCTGCCATGATGGGGATCGGCCACACGATGTTCGAGCAGATGGTCTATGAAGGTGACCAGCTCGTCAATTCCAACCTGGTCGATTACCGCGTTCCCAGGTTTCCTGACGTTCCCAAAGAATTTCATACCGTTTTGGTCGAGAACGAAGACGGTCCCGGCCCCCACGGCGCAAGAGGGATGGGGGAGGGGGGACTTGTCTCCGTCGCCCCTGCGATCACCAACGCCCTCGCCCGCGGCAAAGGCATCCGCATCAAAGATCTTCCTCTCACCCCGGAGCGCGTCTGGAGAGCGTTGAGAGAGAGAAAAGGGAAGCTATGAATCCGGATGTGTACATCACAGCGGCAATTGTGTTTTTCGGATTCCTCTTCGCCGGTTTCTGGTGGGCGCTCAACCGCGAACTTACATTCGCCCCGGAACTGCGCCATTTTAAATTCGGCTTCATTCTTCTGCTGTTCAGCATGGCTATTCTGGCCGTGTTCGGCATCATAGTGCCCCTCGGACACCTTGCCGCGCAGAACGATGATCTCCTCGGAACCTATAGAGCGACCGTTCTTGCGGTCATCGGCGTGTTTGGCTATATGCTCACCGAGCTCGGACACTACAACGTTTTTCAACGGCCGAAGTACACAACCTGGCAAGAGCACCTTTTCTTCTGGCTTACGTTGGCCATAATGCTGCTGCTGGGAGTGTTGTGGGGAATTCTGTAGCCCCCGGTAGGCCGCCTAGCAAGTCACTGTAATCATCAACTCGACTCTTGCTGAAAATTATGAAGGAGGCGCCGTCAGCCGCCGCAAGGCCTCGGCGTACTTTTCTTGTGTCTTCCGGACGATCTCCGGCGGTAACAGAGGGGCAGGGGGCTTCATGTCCCAGTTGAGGCTCAAGAGATAGTCCCGCACGTACTGCTTGTCAAAGCTCTCAGACGCCTTTCCCGGCTGATATCCTTCCCTTGGCCAAAAACGGGAGGAATCCGGGGTCAGAAGTTCGTCGATCAGGATTACCTCACCGTCGATCATGCCAAACTCCAACTTGGTATCCGCGATGATGATCCCCCTGGCTTCTGTCATCTCCCGCGCCCGGAGGTAGACGGCGATGCTGATGTCGCGCATTTTCTCGGCCCTTTTCTTTCCGACTCGATCCACCATCTGGGCGAAGGTGATGTTTTCGTCATGCTCGCCTACCGGCGCTTTCGTCGAAGGGGTGAAGAGAGGCTTTTCCAGCCTGGCGCCCTCAACCAGGCCCTTTGGCAGCGAGATGCCGCAGACGCTGCCGTTGCTCCCGTATTCCTTCCACGCGGAACCGAAAAGGTAGCCTCTTACGATACACTCCACCGGCGCGGGCGTCGCTTTTTTGACCAACATGCTGCGACCTTCCAACCGGTCACGGTAGCGGTGGCAGACAGGAGGAAACTTGGCGACATCGGTCGCCAGCAGGTGATTCGACGCTATGTCCTCCATTACCCCAAACCAATGGAGGGAAAGGGAGGTCAGGATCTTCCCCTTGCCGGGGATCTCAGTCGGCAGGACCACATCGAAGCAAGAGATACGGTCCGTCGCCACCATCAGTAAATGGTCACCGACAACATAAATATCCCGCACCTTTCCCCGCTTGAATAAGGGTAATCCCGTGATCAGACTTGGGACCATGTTATTCCTTTGCTTAAATTGGCGCCGGATCTATTTGAAAAATTTCCTCACCCGCTCCATCGCGTCCTCAGGGACCTCATTCCGTTTGGGGAAATCTCCCTTGAGCGGCCTAGTGGCGTCGATCATGGCCACGGAATCTCCCAACCAGCCTCGGAAACTCTGGACCTTGCGGATGATTTCCAGGTCCTTGTCCCAATGGGTCCTCGTGCCTACCGCCCACAGGACCTCCCGCTCGTTGAAGACGTCGATGTCGTCATCTACAACAACCGCTAATTTAAGATTGGGCATTTCGACAAAGGCCTGCATGGCCGCCTTATTCGGGTCGTTAATAAATTCTTTTTTAATGGAGATATAACAAATGACGCGGCTGCAACCCGACGGCGGGAGATGGATCGCCTTGATCCCGGGGAGGTTCTTTTTGATGATGTTAAACACGCTCCCCTCTTTGGGGATCCCTCCCAGATTCCAGTGATCCATCTGGCCCGGTATAAAATCCTCGACAATCGCATTCTTGCGGTGGGTAATGGCGGTCACTTCGATGACCGGGACCTTCATCTCTAGCTGGTAATAGCCGAGGATCTCGCCGAAGGGGTTTTGCGACTCGCGCACATGCGGGGGAACCTCTGCTTCGATGATGACCTCGGCGTCTGCCGGCACGAGGAAATCCTCGCCCCAGGTTTCCGACGGGGTAAGCCGCAGAGGTTCCTGGAGAAAGGCCGAGGCGGTGAGGTAGTCGTTGTTGCCGTAAGGAGTCATGCAGCAACTGGAAAGGTAAAAAGCAGGGTGGTGACCTAAAACGACGATCACCGGGGCGCGTTTATTTTTCTTCTCGTACTCCGTGGTCATCGCCTCGAGATGGTGATGGGCATGGGCTGAGAAACTCATCCTCCTGGGTTCATAGTACATGTTCTTGGTAAAAGTGATGTCGTAAAACCCGTCTGTCATGCTCTTCATGACGCAGGCCATCGTGAGATAGGGACCGGCATCGTCCTTCTGGTGCATGGAGATCGGGAGGATTCGCACGTCGGCCTGGGATCCCTTGAGCACGACCTCTTTACAGGGGGCCTTTCCTTTTGGGAGAGTTTCCACTTCTCCTTTTAAGAGCTCCCGCCGGGCCACCTCAAGGCTCAAATCCATGTTGGATTTGAGATTCCCCATGCCCAGCGCGTCGGCGCAAAGCTGGCGGGTTACCCAGGGGTTGTAAAAAAGCGGAAAGGCGGAAGGTTGGCCATTGAGGGCGGGCACGTTCTCGAACAAAACCATTTTCTGCTCGCCGCGCAGATCCAGGTGCTTTAAGTAGGCGATGGTCTCGTGCTTATTCGAGTCCACCCTTTCCTTCACGCGGATGACAGATCCCGGTCTTTTCTTTTCTTCTTGGGCGATAAACCCATGCAGGTCTTTACTCATTTAAGATCTCCTTTGCTGTTTTTCATCAGGAAGTTTGCTTGGCGGCTTCGTGCTGTATTTCGGATGGCCCCGCTGGCCGAGCCGTTTTCTAAGGAAGAGAACGCCGGCGAGGACGAATACCAGAGTGGCGCTGAACCCCAGGATGGAATCCACTATGACCCCCGACCACCAAGGACCCTTCATCGGCGCCTCTTTGAGTGTTGTTCCAACTGTTGGTCTTTCCTCGGCAGCGATTGCTAAGTATTTTCCGCTATAATTCATAAGTAGGACTTCATTCGCCGGGCACCTGTCCCCTGGGTCTTAAAACATCTTCAAGGGTTCCCGGGGGGTGAATTTCCATCTTCTTGAAGCGTAAGTCAATAGGTATCCGGCTGTCGGGCAGCCGTCCGTCGGGTCTGGAACCTAGCGAGTTCGGCCTGGCGCCGAGAGCTTATTCCTCCATCCGGAACGGAAGAACAACCTCAGGGCCCGGCGGAATAAGTTTATCTTCCGGTTTGTTGTCGGAAACCAGCTGAACTCGCTTTTGAGCCCCAACCGATCCATAACGATGGTCTTTTGCCGGCAGTATTTGCGAATTCCTTCAATGCCGTGGCGACGTCCCAGACCGCTCTCTTTGATCCCGCCCATGGGCGCCTCGGGAATAACAAAGTTCACCAAGCAGTCATTGATGCATACCGATCCGGCCGAGATTTTTTCCGCCATATCCCATGCGCTTTTTTTATCGCGGGTAAAGATGCTGCCATCGAGGCCGTAGCGGGAATCATTGGCCAGGCGCACCGCCTCGTCGCGGTCTTTTACCTTCATGATCGGAATGACCGGGCCGAAGGTTTCTTCCTGTATGATTGCCATCTCATGGTTGACATCCACAAGTACGGTAGGCTCGTAATAGAGCCCCGGGGAATTTGCTTTGCGACGGCCTCCGGTGAGAAGCCTGGCGCCCTTGCGGAGCGCCTCTTCGACCTGGGACTCTACCTTTTTGAGCTGGGCCTCGGAGGTCATGCTTCCCAGCTCTACTTCGCCGTCGCTCGGTCCCTGCCGCAGAGACAGAACTTTCTTCACGACCATTTCTACAAAATGCGGATAAACGGCCTCCTCCACGTAAACGCGCTCGATCGAGGTGCAGACCTGTCCGGAGTTCATTAAGGCGCCCCAGACGCAGGCATTTGCCGCGCGCTCCAAATCGGCGTCCTGGAGAACGATCATGGGATCTTTGCCCCCCAGTTCCAAAGTCACCGGGATCAATCTTTCTGCCGCGCGGATGAGCACCTTCTTGCCCGTTGCCACGCTGCCGGTGAAAGAGATCATATCGACATGAGCGATCAGGAGCTCGCCGGTTTCACCGGTCCCGACGAGAACCTGAAGGAGATTTACGGGGAAGCCGGCCTTGGCTGCCAGTTGGGCTCCGAAGAGAGCGGAGAGGGGAGTGAGCTCCGAGGGTTTGATCACCACTGCATTGCCTGCCATGAGGGCCGGGATCGCCTCGCCTACGGTGAGGGCCAGGGGAAAATTCCATGGGCTGATGATTCCAACCACTCCGAGAGGGCTATAGCCGGAGACCACCTTTTTCGTCTTCAAAAGGTGCGGTCGAATCCTTTCCGGCTTGAGATACCTGGCGGCGTTCTTTGCCCAAAAACCGATGGCATCGCAGACGTAAAAGAGCTCGTTGCCATAGGCTTCAGCTCTGGGCTTGCCCGTTTCCGCAGTCAGGGTGTCGGCGATCTGATCCTGGTGGTCGATCAGCAGATCGCGAAAACGGTACAGGGTCTTAGCCCTTGCGCCAAAACTCATTTCCTGCCAAACGGCTTGGGCCTGGCGCGCCCGGCTTACGGCTTGTGCCACATCCTCCGCCGTCGCGGGCGAGAGTTCGGCGATTTTTTCTAAGGTCGCGGGATTCCGGATCTCAATTTTATTCTTTTCCACCGGGCGGTCTCCAGCAGGCGGTGCGAGCGGGGTTCAAGAAGTCAGGGAAAACTTGGGCCTCAGCTCTGAAGCAAATCCAGAGCCCTGGCGGCGATGTTGTCCTCTGAAAGGCCGTATTTTTTGTAAAGCCCTTCGGCGTCTCCAGATTCGGCGAAGTCCTCCACGGCGACCCGTTTGACCCGGCCGTGCCCCAGCTCCGCCACCACCTCTGAAACCGCGCTGCCAAGTCCGCCGGTGATGCCGTGGTCTTCGACCGTTACGATCTTCCCATGACTGAGGGCAGCCTTGATAATTAGTTCGCGGTCAATGGGTTTGATGGTGTGGATATTCGCGACCTGCGCGTCCACCCCTTTCTGTTCGAGGATCTTCGCTGCCTTGAGGGTGTTGCCTATCACACCCCCGGTTCCTATGAGGGTGATTTCTTTGCCCGGACGCAGGATGACTCCCCGGCCGAATTGAAACTGGTAGTCCGGCGGGTTGATGTCGTCCATTTTTTGCCGCGTGAGGCGCAAAAACACCGGTCCTTTATGGCGGACGATGTATTCCACCGCGCGCTCTGTTTCCACGGCGTCCGCCGGCTGAATCACGGCCATATTGGGAAGGCTGCGCATCAGGGCGATATCCTCCAGGGCCATCTGGCTGTAGCCGTCTTCCCCGATACCGATGCCTGAGTGGGTGCCCACGATCTTCACGTTCGCCCGGCTATAGCCAATCGACATCCGGATCTGCTCGAACCGCCCGATCAGGAAACAGGCAAAGCTGCAGATGAAAGGAATCTTTCCCGAAAGGGCCAGGCCGGCCCCGGTTCCCACCATATTCCCCTCGGCGATGCCCATATCGAAAAACCGATCGGGATACTTACTTGCGAAGTATTCGGTCATCGTGGATTTGCTGAGATCGGCATCGAGTACCACGATTTCCGGATTCTCCGCCCCCAACCTCACCAGGGCTTCACCGAAGGCTACACGTGTCGCTTTTGCTCCCATATCAGTCCGTTGAAAAAGACCCGTCTGCTATTAGCCGGCCTGGGAGCATTTCTCCGGCCCGATGCAATACAGCCGTCTTACGCTCTCCAGGTAGCTGATAGTATCTCCGTGCCACGCTTGCATCTCCTCGTCCAGTGCATCGGCCCTTCAAAATACCCCCAGTCCGGCGGTTATGTTTGGGCTAAAATCTCCTGGATCGCCCTTTTTCCCTCTTCCCGATTCGGCGCCTTCCCATGCCACTCCCATTTCCCCTCCATGAAGGACACCCCTTTTCCTTTAGTGGTGTGGCAGAGGACGAGAGTGGGTTTATCTTTTACCCTCCCGGCTTCATCCAGGGCCTGGATGATCGCCTGAAAATCGTGGCCGTCGATCTCCACAGTGTTCCAGTTAAAAGCGCGCCATTTGTTAAGCAGGGGCTCCAGGTTCATGATGTCCTTGACCGCACCGCTGAGCTGGATTTTGTTGTAGTCCAGCAAGACGCACAAGTTGTCGAGTTTGAATTGTGGCGCGGCCATCGCGGCCTCCCACACCTGGCCGGCCTGGCATTCTCCGTCGCTGATCAAGCAATAAACCCGGTAATCTATCTTGGAGATTTTGCCTGTCATGGCCATGCCGAGAGCGACCGAGAGCCCCTGGCCCAGGGAGCCGGTCGACGCCTCGATACCGGGAAGGCGGTTGCGGTCCGGATGGCCCTGGAGACGGCTGTTGAGCTTTCTTAAGCTCAGAAGCTCCTCGTGGGGGAAATATCCGCTCTTGGCCAAGACCGCGTAAAGGGCGGGGACGCAGTGCCCCTTGGAGAGAACGAAGCGGTCCCGGTCTGACCATTCGGGGTCCTTCGGCCTGTGGCGCATCTTGTGGAAAAACAGTGTAACGATGATGTCGATGCAGGAAAGCGACCCGCCAGGATGGCCCGAGCCGGCCTCGACCAGCATGCGGATGATGTCGCCCCTTAGCTCTTTTGCAATCGCTTTTAACTGGGGAATATCCATGATGTCCTTTGAAAATCGAGGATAGAAGATCGAGGATCGCAATTCTCTATCATCTATCTTCGATCGTCGATTTTTCCCTCCCTAAACCATCGTTTGGCCGCCGCAAACGTTGATCGCCTGGCCCGTGATCCCGCCCGCCTTGGGCGAGGCGAGATAGGAGACCCAATAGGCCACCTCTTCTGCGGCGATGAATCTCTTGATCGGCACGGCCTCGATAGCCTGTCTTTTGAATTCCTCGACCGTAATTTCCTGAACGGCGGCGCCTTCCTCCATTCCCAGGCGAGCCATTTCAGTATCCACCCAGCCGGGACAGATCGTGTTGGCCGTGATGCCGCGGTCGACTACCTCCAGGGCCAACGCTCTGGTAAAACCAATCACGCCGTGTTTGCTGGCGCAATAGGCGCTATATCCCGGAACGCCAAATTTCCCCAGCACCGACGAGATATTGATAATCCGGCCATCAGAGTGATCCCGCATCACCTTTAGGACCTCTTTGGTGATAAGGTACATCCCGGTCAGATTGGTTTCTACGATGTCGTACCAGCGGCTGTCGTCGGGGTCGTCCATCCGGTTCAGTCCCGAGATGCCGGCGTTGTTCACGAGTATGTCCACGGCTCCCCAGGTTGCCACAACGCTGGCCACTCCTTTTTGAACTGCCGCTTTTTTTCTGACGTCCATCTGGACCGGTAGCAGCGGACGGTCCAGTTTTTTGAACGACTCGACTGCGGCCTCAAGATGAGATGGGCTGCGGGAGGCTACGGCTACCTTGGCTCCGTTTTTAGCCAAGCCCTCACTGATAGCCTTTCCGATTCCGCTCCCCCCTCCAGTGACGATGGCGACTTTTCCCGCTAAAAGCATCTCGCTAGCTGGTGAACAGCCAGAAGCATACCTATCGGCTTTTTTTTGAAAAGGCAAGGAAAGAGAAGCTCAGTGGATAGGGAGGTTTAGGAAAGACACTCTTTCTGTTACAATAAAAGGCCGAAATCGGTTGTTGGAAGTTATGAATCCACAGGATTTCGTTAAAAAGATTGGTTGGTGATTTATGAGCAAGGCTGCTGAAAAAGTCGATACTGCTGTGATCAGGGAAGGATGGAAGACACTGGTAAAGAGGATGGGGGTGGTTAAGGCGACCCGCTTCTTGGTGGCATTTGAGCGTGGTGAAGGAGACTCTGTCAAGGAGATCAAACGTTTTTGGCGCGGAAAGTCTCTTGATGAGATTTACCGCACGGTAAAGCGGGCGAAGGTCAAATGATAATGATAGGAAGTTCCTTTTGGAAGGCCAGCCGCCGAGAACTCTGACCGCCCCCGCCAGGCCGTCTTCCCCGGGTTCTAGCGGCTATCAGAGAAGGCAGGCCGAACCCGGATCGCGATTTTGGAGAGGACAGTATCCGAATAAGTAGAGTTTGAAACCCTCGGTGGTTACGTTTCGCCCCGTATTATGGATTTCTGCAAGTGTTTTCGTGAGAAGCCGGAATCGCAAAACGTGAGGTTTGAATATTTGCCAATGAAGAAAAAAGTGTACGACCGTCATCATGCTACTTTACACGTTCCACCCGAGTGTATTATATTCGCCTGTCAGGAGTTAAAGAGAGGAGAATCGAATGGATATTACCCAACTGCTCGCTTTTGGCGTGGAACAAAAAGCGTCGGATTGCCATTTGAGCTCGGGCGAGCCCCCGATGCTGCGCATCAATGGAGATTTGAAAAAGCTCGATCACCCGTTGTTAACCAAGGAGGATGTCCACTCCATGGTCTATGACATCATGAACGACCACCAGCGCAAGATTTTCGAGGAACAACACGAGTGCGATTTTTCTTTCGAGATGGGCGATATCGCCCGCTTCCGGGTCAACGTCTTCATGCAGCGTAAAGGCGAAGGGGCGGTCTTCCGAACCATCCCGACAAAGATCCTGACCCTGGAGCAACTGGGAATGCCGAAGATTATGAAGGAGCTTTGTGAGAGAGAAAAAGGGTTGATCCTGGTCACCGGCCCCACGGGGTCGGGGAAATCTACAACTCTGGCAGCTATGATTGACTATATCAACGGCGATTTTGAGGGTCATATCCTGACCATCGAGGACCCGATCGAGTTTGTCCATCAATCGAAGAAATGCTTGATCAACCAGAGGGAGCTAGGCGCCCATACCCACTCGTTTGCCAACGCCTTGAGGGCGGCCCTGCGTGAGGATCCTGACGTAATCCTGGTCGGCGAGATGCGCGACCTGGAAACGATTCAGTTGGCGCTCACCGCCGCCGAGACCGGCCATCTGGTTTTCGGCACGATTCATACTTCAAGCGCGCCGGATACAGTGAACCGGGTCATTGACGTTTTTCCGCCCAACCAGCAGGCCCAAATCCGCACCCAGTTTGCCGAGTCCATTGAGGCGGTTGTCACCCAAACTTTGCTGAAGAAAAAGGCCGGAGGAAGGGCGGCGGCGGTGGAGATCATGACCGGTTCCACTGCGGTGCGTAATCTCATCCGCGAGGGTAAGATCCACCAGCTCCCCGGGACCATACAGGTGAGCCAAAAGGACGGGATGCAAACCATGGATATGGCCTTGGTCGAACTTGTGAGCCGGGGTGTCGTGACCAGGGAGGAGGCCCAGTCCAAGAGCATGACGCCCAATCTCTTTGGCGGCGGCGCCTACGGGACGGGAGCGCTGGCAGGTAAACCCCCGGCCCGTTGATTTCTCCTCGGAGGGAGTCTTATGGAAATCCGTGACTTTCTTAAGATCATGGTGGAGCGGGATGCTTCGGATATCTACTTGACCGTCGAAAGCCCCCCCATGTACCGCATTAACGGGGTGACGCAGCCGGTTGGGGACGGCAAATTGACCAATGAACAACTGGAGGCGCTGGCCAATGCGGTCATGCGGACGGACAAACAGAGAAAAGAGTTTGAAGAGACGATGGAGATGAATCTGGCGCTGGCGTACGAGGATCTGGGCCGATTCAGGGTCAACATCTTTCGCCAGCGGGGCAACGTCGGTTTCGTCATCCGGCAGATCAAAGTTGAGATCGTGCCCCTCGATAAGCTCGGTCTCCCGCCTATCATCAAGGATATCTCTTTGACCAAGAGGGGTCTGGTCCTCGTAGTAGGTGCGACGGGTTCCGGTAAATCGACGACTTTAGCTGCTATGATCGACCATCACAATTCCAACGAGCCAGGCCATATCATATCGGTTGAGGATCCGATCGAGTTTGTCCACCGTCATAAAAAATCCATTGTCAGCCAGAGGGAAATCGGGTTTGATACCCACTCTTATGCCAACGCCTTGAAGAACACCCTGCGCCAGGCGCCGGATGTCATCCTCATCGGCGAGATTCGCGACACCGAGACCATGGAGGCGGCGATCACCTTCGCTGAGACCGGCCACCTCTGCCTGGGGACCCTCCACTCGAACAACGCCAACCAGGCGATCGAGCGGATCATGAATTTCTTTCCCCAGGAGCGGCACGCTCAGATTTACCTCCAGCTCTCCTTGAATTTACGGGCCATTGTTTCCCAGCGTTTGATCCCGTCGGTGGACGGCAAGCGCGCCGCGGCTATGGAGATCCTCATGGATACGCCGCGAATCAAGGATCTCATCAAGAGAGGAGAAGTGGATGTCCTCAAGGACGCAATGGAGCAGGGGATTCAAGAGGGATGCGAGACCTTCGATCAAGCGCTCTTCGTGCTCTACAAGGAAGGAAAGATCACTATCGAGCAGGCGCTTATCAATGCGGACAGCGCCAACAACCTGCGCCTGAAGATCAAACTCGAAGGGTTGAAGGGGGACGACGCGATCGACAAGCTGCTGGAGAAAGACGATAAGGATAAAACCGGCAAGGATAAAGCCGAAAAATCCAAAGGCCTCCAAATTCAGGGCAGGCAGCCGGCCGGGACCGGGTTTAAAAAAATCTAGCCGGACTCCCGGTCGGATTTGATGAGCGCCATCGCCGGGCTAAATGAAGGAAGAGCGGAAATTTTTTTTTGCCTCAATCGCGCCTTTTGATGCCCTTCCTCCCAAGGAGATAAGCGGAATAGGGGAGATCTGCGTCGAAAGAGATTTTGCGAAGGGGGAGACGATTTTCGCCGAGGGCTCCTCCTCCGATACCGTTTGGATTGTAAGGGAAGGACGGGTTCATCTTGGAAAGCAGCATCGCGGCGGCAAGTTTTCAACGATCTGCGTGATGGCGGAAGGAGATCTCCTCTGTTGCCTTCCCGCCGTGGACCACAAGGGCTATCCTGCCACGGCCGTTGCCAAGAGTCCCGGCAAGCTGATCGGGATTCCTTCGCGGCTCTTTTCCAAACTCATAACGAAATATCCCGCTTTTTCTCGGCGGGCCATGACGATTCTCTGCCATTGCCTGAGACAGGTCGAGACGACGCAGGGCTCGCACAGCTATGAGAGCGCGGAGAGGCGGGTAGTCAAAGTCCTTTTGATGCTGGAGAAAAAGTTTGGCCGGGAAATTCCCCTCACCAGAGAAGAGATCGCTGAGTTCTCCGGACTGGCTGTAGAAACAGCCATCCGCATCACCTCGCGCCTGAAGAAAGCAGGATTAATTTCTTCGGACGGCCAACGCTCCCTCAGGGTGAATGCCGAGAAACTTCGCGACCACCTCGCATCCCTCTAATCTCCCGTGGCAAATCCGAGCTTTTTGGCCACTTCTTCCTGCCGTTTGTCGAGGGTCATGAAGGTAAGTTCCGGGGTATTCGGAGCGAGGAAAAGGGCGCACGCGAGGTGCCATAGGTCGGCTACCTTGAGATGACGACCGATGACCAGGATGCGGCTGAATTCAGGAGTAAGCGGTCGATTGGGATAGATCCAGGTGATTCCCGCCAGCAGAGGCCCGGCGTCCCCGGACACCTCCTCACGCGCCAACGCCGACCGGAACTCTGCCTCGAGCAGGTTTGACGAGAAGAGTCGATCAAACCCACCCAGCCGGCGCGCCATTTTCTTTGCCGCAGCCTCAGCGAAAGCAATCGCCACAAGACAAGAGGTATCGACGTAGGCGACCTTCATTCGCGGGAATCGAGAAATCGTTTGAGGGCGCCGCGCTTCCGGGCCAAAGGCTGCCGCTTTCCTACCTGCTCTGAGGAGCGCTCTAGAATGCCGTGGTCTTCCAAGCGGGCAATGACTTTTGCCATGTCCTCTTCGTCGCGTTGGAGGGGCCGGATCTCAGCGATCTCTTCGCCTCGGTAGGTGATCACCACCCGCTGCCCGGACCGCACCTTGCGGATGACCTCGCTAAATTTAGCCTTCGCCTCATACGTCGAGTAGGTTTGCGCCATAGTATTCCTCCATTGAGATTGTAGACCAGTCAGACTGGTCAGACAAGCATAAATTGAGGCCATATGACCCCGCAAAAAAATCTCTCTAATATGATCTAGATCATACACAACCCTTCCCGTTGTGTTTTATAGTCGCATCAATTTCACTTAGGGGAGGGTATATGGGAAAACTCACACGTCAAGCAGGTATTGTTCTCTCGTTCTCTCTTTTTGTCTGGCTGGCTCTGATCGGCCTGGCCACAGCCGCAAACGAAGTCTTTCTCTCCACCGACACGGCCGAATCGGAAGCGACCTACGTCATCCAGTTCGAGAGCGGAGTTAAAGGCAACATCGACAAGATCAAGATAAAGTTGCCCCCCGGCGCCAATGCCGCCAACGCGGTGCTCGGCAGGGTGATGGTGCGAGACAAGGTGTTTGAAGATGACGGGGAGCACAGAAGGGATGTGAGGTTGAGTGTGGACGTTGGGAATCCCGACACCTTGATAGTGGACCTGCATGACCACCGTTCGGTAAAGCCTGGGACGGAGATACGGGTGGAGCTATTCAACCTGAATAACCCGCTGGCAGACAACAACCACGAGATCAAGATCACTACGTTCGATAAGAAGGGCATTATTCTGGAGACAGTCCCCTCGATCTTTTATTCGACCTTTGCGAGCGCTGGAAGTGGAGACATCACGGGAGTGTACGCGGGTAATGGGCTTAGCGGAGGTGGACCAAGCGGCGAAGTGACCTTAAGCGTGGACACGAGCGTTATTCAGGCACGGGTTACGGGTGTCTGCTTGCCAGGGAGCGCGATCCGGTCAATTGATGCCACTGGCAATGTAGTTTGCGAGGCAGACGACAACAGCGGGGGAACCATCACGGGTGTCACCGCAGGCACAGGGTTAACGGGCGGCGGTACCACCGGCAATGTCAACCTCTCTATCACTCCCTCCTACCAACTACCCCAACTGTGCGCTAATGGTCAGGTGGCAAAGTCCAACGGCTTAGGCGGCTGGTCGTGCGCGAGCGATAGCGACACGACCTACATCTCCGGGAGCGGCTTAAACCTGACTGGGACGACCTTCAGTGTGGCTCCAGCAGGCATCACCAGTTCCATGATCGCAAGCGGGGCTGTTGGCTCGGACGGCTTGGCCAACGCAGCGGTAACGGCTAGTAAGTTAGCCGCTAATTCCGTTAACTCCAGCACAATTGCTGATGGAAGCGTGGGTACAACGGACTTAGCCAATGGGGCCGTGACAGCGGCGAAGATAGGCGAGCCTTGTCCAGTCGGACAGATCCTTAAGATGACTTTAACCGGCTGGGCGTGTGGTGAAGACGCAGATACGAACACCACCTATACCGCGGGCACAGGCCTCTCGCTTACCGGGACGGCCTTTTCCCTTAACCAGAGCTTCAGTGTGACGGGCACTATCGGGGCCGGCAGCTTTACCGGCAGTGGCTCTAGCCTGACCAATCTCAATGCGAGCAATCTGGCGAGCGGAACTGTTCCCGATGCTCGTCTATCCGGGATATACAGCAGTGCTCTCACATTTAACAACGCGGCCAATAGCTTCACGGGGTCCTCCTTTTGCCTTAGCGGAGACTGCAGGACGGCGTGGCCCGGCGCCAGCCAGTGGACCACCAGCGGAAGCAACATCTACTACAATACCGGCAACGTCGGCATCGGAGTCACAAATCCTCAGACAACGCTGGTGGTAAGAAGCACAGGAATGAACTGGTTCAACGGCGGAATTGCTTTTGAAGATGCCGGGGCGAATCGATTCTTTTTACTTCATGACGACACGCACAATTTTCGCATCGGCTTTAACGGAGTGGATTTGATGAATATTCTAAATAGCGGCAACGTCGGCATCGGCACAACGACTCCAGGACAAAAGCTCGATGTTGCGGGTTATGTCAAGGGCCAAACCGGCCTCTGCATTGCGAATGACTGCAAGACAGCCTGGCCTGGGTCCAGCCAGTGGACCAGCAGTGGAAGCGACATTTACTACAATACCGGCAACGTCGGCATCGGTACGACGGCACCGAGCAGCAAACTTCATCTCGTTGAAAGCGCTCCTGGTGTCGACGCCTTGACCATCAAAGCCAATGGAAGCAGCTATGTTCACCTACTGGATTCCGGCGACACGACGCGGATGGGAATGGGGCTGGTCGGCACCGTCGGAAGTATTCGGGGAAACAACAACGACATCTGGCTGGCATCCAACTTCAACGGAACCGATCCTACCAATGCCTACGTCTATCTGTACAATTCCTTGGGCAACGTCGGCATCGGGACGACAAGCCCGGGACAAAAGCTCGATGTAGCAGGCTATGTCAAGGGTCAAACCGGCCTCTGTATCGGGAACGACTGCAAGACAGCCTGGCCGGCCGGAACGATCTCAGGTGTGACCGCTGGCGCAGGTCTTACTGGGGGAGGCACCACCGGGAATGTGACCTTGAGTGTCGCTGCCGGCGGTATCACCAGCGCTATGATTCAGGACAGCGGTATTGGCACAGCGGATCTGGCTGCCAACGCCGTTACGGCTGCCAAGCTCGATTCCAACTCCGTGGATAGCAGCAAGATCGTTGATGGCTCGATTGGCGCAGCAGATGTGAACTCAACCGAGATCCAGCGACGGGTGACCGGCACTTGCGCGGCGGGCAGCGCGATCCAGGTCGTGAACGCGGACGGGACAGTGAGTTGTCAGACTGCTGGAAGCGGCACCGTGACAGCTGTCACCGCTTCCGCCCCCTTGGTTTCCAGCGGCGGCGCCACGCCGAACGTAACGCTGCCAAATGTCATCATACGAACTGTTAGTCCCTTCAGCACGGCTATCGGTTTCGCTGCGCTCTATAGTAACAATAACAATGACGGCGTCGGCAACACCGCCAGCGGGGCCTTTGCGCTCCAAACCAACACTCACGGCAGCAGCAACACCGCCAGCGGGGTCGAGGGGCTCTTCAGTAACACCACCGGAGGCAACAACACCGCCAGCGGGTACGCTGCGCTCTATAGCAACACCACGGGATCTAACAATACGGCTATCGGCTCCTGGGCTGATGTTTCTGTAGGCAATTTGACCAATGCCACGGCTATAGGTGCCAATGCCATGGTGAATGCCAGCAACAAGATCCGTTTGGGCGATGGCAGTGTCTCCGTCATAGAAGGTCAGGTGGCTTACACGTTTACCTCCGACAAGACCCAGAAAGAGAACTTTAAGCCAGTCGATGGAGAAGAGGTGCTAAAGAAGGTCGGAGACTTTAACCTCACGAGTTGGAACTACATCGGCCAGGATGCCAAACAGTTCCGCCACTATGGCCCCATGGCCCAGGATTTTTTTGCCGCCTTCGGGAACGATAGCGTCGGGACGATCGGAACCCCGACGACGATCAACTCCGGCGACATGGCGGGAGTCTTGATGATCGCAGTACAGGCATTGGAGAAGCAGAACAGGGACCTCAAGGCCGAGAACGCTCAGGTTAAGGCCCGGCTGGAGGCGTTGGAGCGCAGGATCGGCGGCTACGCTCTAGCAACGAAGGCTGAATAGAAGGGATATTGGAGAGAGCGCGGCTAGACCGGCGATTAGAGTGGCAATAGCTTGAGGCCGGCGCGCCCGAAGTTTCTGAAGTCCGCATCGCGGGTAATCAAAGAGACTTCATGGTCCATGCAGCTCTGGGCAATGAGGGCATCGGCTAGAGGAGCCTTTCTCCCGCCTCGGATAACCTCGGACCGAAGGTAGCCCACCCTTTCCCAGTAACCCTCTAGAAGCGGAAGCCGGGGCAGATCCTTAAATGCTTTGGCGGTGGCGGGGGAGAGTTTAGGGTCGCTTAGAAGCTCCGACAAGACGACAAGAGGAAGCACAGCCTGCTTCTGCCTCAGGGCAAATTCCACCGCGTCCACATCCGCGCCCTTCGAGCCTGATAAGTAAGCGATTAGAGAGCTGCTATCGAGGGCAATCACTCGCGGTCTTCTCTAAGGGCCTTTAGATCGATCGAGAATTTGACTTTTCCTCTGAGCCTTCGAAGCTTCTCGTAGCTCTCGCTGGCAGCGAGCAGCTCAAGGCCCTGCCTCACCGTGGGGGTAATCCCCAACCCACTCGCCTTTTGGGCCTTTCGCAAGAGATTTTCAGGGACTTGAATCGTGATCTTTTTGGCTTGCTCCATGGCTGAAACCTACCAGCCCGGATGCCATATGTCAATATGGTAAAAGGAAAGAAAGGGGATAGGATGGTTTTTCGTTCAGGCCGAAAACGCCGATCTCAAGGCCCGGCTGGAGAGGCTGGAGCAGAGGATCGGCGGCTACGCAGTATCAATGAGGGTTGAATAAAACAGAGCTTTTAGGGGTGAGGGGTTATCGCAAGCACAGTAATCACATCTTTTCCCGGACCGTAGTGCCAGAAAACGCGGTAAGCCGCAGGCGTTCTGCTTTCCGCGTAGGCTTCGAAGACCTTCTCGCCCCTTGCGCCCTTAAGGCTCTTGTATTCATGGGTGTTGAGGCTGGGATGGCGAAGGTTTGTCTCCATCAAGCCGAGGGTCTTGCGGACGGCCTTAAGGCGCTTTTCAAGACTCTTGTCTCTCTCAAGCTCCTGCAGTTGTCTCCGTGCAGTGGGTGTGGATTTAAGGATCAAGCGAGGGACTCAACCGCTAATCGATTTCATCGCTTGCGTGCTTGGCAAACGAGCCGATCTTCCGCGCCTTGCCCCGTCCTGCCTCCTCTATGCCGCGGCGCACGCTCTCCAGGGCGGCCTTGTTCTTGTAAAGCCAGGCTTCATGGAGCGGGACGGTGACTTCCGGTGAGAGGAGGATCTGGCCGGCCTTGTTGTACGAGATCTCAAAGCGCATATTTTCCAAATCCTCGCCAAAAACATCCCGCAGGGCATCAATGGCCTTTGCCAGGGCGATACGCCTCTTGTTGTCCAGCGTGCCCTTTCCAACGGGCTCGAAGTTTTTATCAATAGCTTCTTGCATAAGCCACCTCTTTTCATATCCCCAACGGGCTAATGTGGGATTTACCTACTTTCCCACAATTTGTCAAGACTCGGGCCGCTCCCTATGAGCGGCACAGCTTAACCTCCCCTTAAGTCGCTAAGAAAAGGTAGAGACCCCTGGTGGCCGAAAACGCCGATCTCAAGGCCCGGCTAGAAAGGCTGGAGCAAAGGATCGGCTCTGTGGCAATTGCTGCGAAGGCTGAATAAGTCTGCAAAGGAGGCCCTGGCAAAGAAGTAAGGTTACAGATTGAGTACCAGTCTGAGGGCTTTTTCTATGTCTGCCATACGAGCTGGCGGGAGATTCCCTGCGAGATTTGGACGGTGAGTCTTCGGGTCAAAGAAGCGGGCCGGATCCAGAGATCGAACCTGAAAACAGAGGAAAACGGTATCGATAGGTAGGCCGGTTTCTTTGGCAGTCGCGCGCACATTAGTCGGGTAATCGCGCGGCACGTTCTTCGCATCCGTGCCGACAACGACGGTAATGACCAATGGTTGGCGGTTAATGGCGTCTACCGAAACCACGAGGACAGGTCGGCGACCAGCCTGTTCACGGCCCTTTGTCGGATCGAGACTAACGAAGTAGATCTGGCCACGGCTAATCATTCTTAAGCCCGTCCGCCTCAGTGATGGCGAACTCTTTCGAGATCGACATACACTCCGCTTGGATCGCCGGGTCCGTGGCCATTTGAGCCATGGCCTCCTCAAATTCCCGTGCCTTCCGCCTGGCGGCGAATTCCTGAAGAGCCACGGTGACGAGCCGGTTGAGGTTCTGACGGAGCTCTGGTGGGGCTACTGCGCTCACCTCCGTAATGAGCTGACGCGACAACGCCACGCTGCGACGGACCGTCTTAGGCAAAACCTTAGTTTTCATAGCACACCTCCGATCACACAACAGTTAACCTACATTGTGTTACTTGTCAACGAGACCATCTCCAACATGGAGTTTGACGGCGTGGAAATGGCCGCCGTTGTCACCCTGGAACAGAGGATCGGCTCTTATGCTCTAGCAACGAAGACTGAATAGAGGGGGGGGTTAAGAGAGCGGGGGAACAGTCGTCGTAGGAGTTTGGAAAACTCATGGTTCGACTGGACTCACCATGACCCGTTCGGCCTTGAGCAAAGCCGAATAGGTCGAAGGGTCACAGCCCCATTTTTTTTAAGACATCTTTGCCCGTGCTGCGGGCGGGCGCCTCTCCGGGTAGGTAGAGCATGACTCCTCCCCGAGCCGGCCGGATCTCGATAACTCCCTCAGAAGAGAGCTGGTTAGTCCATTTGATGGGGTCTTCGTTGAAATAGGCGCGGAAGGCTTCGTTGAATCCCGAGTAGACTGTGTGGATCCCCTTGTACGGATCTTTCCTCAGGCTAATGATCGCCTTCTTCACGAACTCCGCCTGGGTCAGCTTTGCTCCCTGGTCTTGGTCAGCCATTTTGACCTCCAATGCTTGCGAGTCCAGCAGCGTACGGATTTACGGGGCCGTTTTCCCGCTGATCTTGCGGAATAGCCGGAAGAGGGGATCATAAAACTCGTCCACCACTCGCTCCTTAAGCGGGATGATGGAGTTGTCCGTGATGTGGATATTTTCCGGACATACCTCGGTGCAGCACTTGGTGATGTTACAATACCCCAGCCCGGCTTTCTCCTTGATCAGTTGTTTGCGATCGTTGGTGTCCAGCGGATGCATCTCCAGGGCTGCTAAACGAACAAAGAAGCGCGGGCCCGCGAAGTGTTTTTTATTGTCTTCGTGGTCGCGGATCACGTGGCAGACGTTTTGACACAGGAAGCACTCGATGCATTTGTGAAACTCCTGGACGCGGTCGATATCCTCCTGAAACATCCGCCGGGTGCCGTCGGCCTCTTTGGCCTTTGGCCGGAAGTGTGGAATGGTTTTTGCCTTCTCAAAGTTAAAAGAGACGTCCGTAACCAGGTCGCGGATCAGGGGAAAAGTTTTCATCGGCGCCACCGTGATCGTCTTGCCCGGCTTGAAGAGGTTCATCCGGGTCATGCACATCAGCCTGGGTTTCCCGTTGACTTCGGCGCTGCACGAGCCGCACTTGCCGGCCTTGCAGTTCCAGCGCACGGCGAGATCGTTGGCCTGGGTAGCCTGGATGGCATGAATGACGTCTAACACCACCATGCCCTCTCCGATGGAAAGACGATACTCCTTAAAGGCGCCCCCCTTGGCGTCGCCGCGCCAGATGCGCATGGTGACTTCTTGTGTCGCCATTACTTTTGTTCCTCTACGAGTTTTTTGAGCTCCTCGGGCATTTCGGGAAGAGGTTCTTGCGAGATACGCAGTTCTCCCTTGATCTTCCTTACGACCACATTGACCTTGGCAAATTTCGGATCGGTCTTGGGGTAGTCATCGCGGGTGTGGCCGCCCCGGCTTTCCTTCCGTTCTATGGCTGCCAGCGTCACAGCTTCGGATACTGCGAGCATCGAGTACAAGTCCAGTGCCAGATGCCAGCCCGGGTTATACTGCCGGTTACCCTCGACGCTCACCTTGGTTAATCGTTGCTTGAACGTAGCAAGCTTATCCAGAGCCTGTTTAAGCTCTTTCTCCGTCCGTATAATTCCCACCAGGTCTTGCATGCAATCCTGAAGCTCGGCGTGAATGGTATAGGGGTTTTCGCCGCCCTTGCCGTTGAACGGGATCAGCAACTCCTGCGCGATGGATTCTACCTGGGCGGTGTCCACCGTCAGCGATCCCTTAAGGGCCTTGGCATACTCGGCGGCGTAGAGGCCTGCGCGCCTGCCGAAGACCACAAGGTCGGAGAGCGAGTTGCCGCCCAGACGGTTTGCCCCGTGTAGTCCGGCTGCCACCTCACCGGCGGCAAAGAGCCCGGGTACCGTTGTTGCGGTCGTATCCGCGTCCACGCGCACCCCGCCCATAAAGTAGTGACAGGTCGGGCCGACCTCCATGGCCTCCTTGGTAATATCCACGTCGGCTAGTTCTCTAAACTGGTGGTACATGGAGGGCAGACGCCGCTTGATGTAGTCGGCGGGACGCCGTGAAGCGATGTCTAAAAAGACGCCGCCGTGGGGAGTGCCCCGGCCCGCCTTCACCTCGGCATTGATGGCGCGGGCGACTTCATCACGGGGCAGCAGGTCGGGGGTGCGGCGGTTTTTCTTGTCTTCGTACCAGGCGTCCGCTTCCTTTTCGGTCTCGGCGGTCTCCGCTTTGAAGAACTCGGGGATATAATTAAACATGAAGCGCTTTCCCTCGGAGTTCGTCAGCGTGCCGCCGTCTCCGCGCACCCCTTCCGTGACCAGAATGCCGCGCACGCTCGGCGGCCAGACCATGCCGGTGGGATGAAACTGGACCATCTCCACGTCAATAAGATCGGCGCCGGCATCCAAAGCCATAGTAATGCCATCGCCGGTGTACTCCCACGAGTTGGACGTGATCTTCCAGGCCTTGCCCCCCCCACCTGTGGCCAGCACTACCGCTTTGCATTTAAAAAGCACACATTTTCCGCTCTCGCGCCAGTAGCCAAAGGCGCCGCAGATGCGCTCGCCGTCTTTAAGGAGGCGCTGCACATTGCATTCCATGTAGACGTCGATGCCCTTGTGGACCGCGTGCTGCTGGAGGGTCCGAATCATTTCGAGACCCGTGCGATCTCCTACGTGGGCCAGGCGCGCGTAGCGGTGCCCGCCGAAGTCGCGTTGGAGAATCAGCCCTTCTTTAGTACGGTCGAAAAGGGCGCCCCATTCCTCCAATTCCAGCACTCGGGCCGGAGCCTCTTGCGCGTGAATCTGCGCCATGCGCCAGTTATTGAGCAGCTTGCCTCCGCGCATGGTGTCGCGGAAATGAACTTTCCAGTTGTCCTCCGGGTAGATATTTCCCAGGGCTGCGGCGATGCCGCCCTCGGCCATCACGGTGTGGGCCTTGCCCAGGAGGGATTTGCAAACCAGGGCGGTCCTCGCCCCTTGGGCCGAGGCCTCGATAGCCGCGCGCAGGCCGGCGCCACCGGCGCCAATGACAATGATATCGTACTCGTGGCTCTCGTACTTTTGTTCCGCAGCCATCAGAATAACCTCACATCGGTGATCACGCCCATAGAGAGCAGACGGACATAAAGGTCGGCCAGGGCCACCCAGATCAGACTGATCCAGGCACAAAGCATGTGGCGTTCGTTCATTCGGCTCACGACGCGCCAGATGGCGTATCTGGCGGGAGCCTTGGAAAACGTATTGAGACTACCTCCGCACAAGTGGCGGCAGGAGTGACAGGAGAAACTGTAGAGCGACAGAAGGAAGGCATTGACCAGCAGGACCAGCGTCCCGATCCCGACCCCCAAGCCATCCGGAAACCGGAAGGCCAAGATGGCATCCCACCAGAGAAAAATCACTACCAGCGTGGCTAAATAGAAGAAATAACGGTGAATATTCTGGAGCACGAATGGAAAGCGGGTTTCACCGGTGTAGGTTTTGGCTAGGTCCCGCACCGCGCAGGCAGGGGGCGAGCCAAGAAAGGATCTATAGTAGGCTTTCCTGTAGTAGTAACAGGTGACCCGAAAGCCGGCCGGGATCCAGAGGATGAGGATGGCGGGGGAGAGGTTCCACCACGAGCCGATAAGCGGCAGGGTCAGGTGTGCGCAATTAGCCGAAAGACAGGGTGAGTAAAACGGGGAAAGATAGGGGGCTGCATAGTAGTGGGCGTTTTGCAGCGCAGCCCAGGTTGCATAGACAACAAAACCGCCCAGAACAAGGACCACGAGCAACGGCTCCAACCACCACAAGTCCTGCCTCTGGGTTACTTTGCCTTCGATTGCCAAGCTGTCGTCACTCACGGTGCCACTCTTTCAGTAGAAAGGTTATTTTTTCCGGCAACTAACCAGATAAAACAGGTCCTACATTGAGAAGCAGTCTATTTCCCTATGGCGATCTCAGACGCTCCGGCCTTGTTTGTGTCCCCCTCCTCAAGCTTCAGGTAGGTCGCAATGATCTCCGGGATGTTTTCCTTTGTCACCTTCATGTACCAAAGGCCATCCGGCCAGATCATCATATTGGGGCCGAAGGCACAGAGATCCATGCAGCCGCTTTTGGCAACCCGGATTTTCCCTTTCAGGTTGAGTTCCTTACAGACTTTTTTGAGCTCCTCTACGACCTCTTCGGAGCCGCTGTAACCGCAGGAAGGACTCACTCCCTGCCGGTTGTTAATGCAGATGTAAAGCTGCCTCTTGTATGGCTGCGGCCGCTTGATCATGAGCCCCCTTTGTCTTCGAGAAGTCTATATCAGAGAAAATATTAATTTGCACGCGGAAAATTCTACTCTTTTTCAGGGATTCCCGGTCCGGTCATTCTCCGCGGGTCGAGGATCTTCTTGAGTTTCTCTTCCGGCAGGACCTTATGGGCTTTAGCCACTTCCCTGACAGTCTTGCCGCTGGTGAAGGACTCTTTGGCGATCTTGGCGGCGGCATCATAGCCGATGACCGGCGCCAGCGCAGTCACCATTGCAAGGCTCTTCTCGACCATCTCCTCGCACCGTTCCTTATTGGCCTCGATTCCCACCACGCACTTCTCCGTGAATGCCCTGGCCACGCTCGCGCTGAAGCTGATGGCCTCGAGCAGGCGGAGCGTCATGATCGGCATCATCACGTTAAGCTCGAAGTTTCCCGCCTGGCCGCAGATCGTGATCGTGGCGTCGCAGCCGATGACATGGGCGGCGACTTGCAGCACCGACTCGCACATGACGGGGTTTACCTTGCCCGGCATGATCGACGATCCCGGCTGCGTGTCCGGGAGTCCGATTTCTCCGATGCCGCATCTGGGGCCTGAGGAGAGCCAGCGCAAATCATTGGCGATCTTTGTCAGACTGACCGCCAGGGTCTTTAGGCTTCCGCTGACCTCCACAACAGCGTCCTTGGCTGCCTGGGCCTCGAAGTGGTTCCTGGCCTCACGGAAGTTGAGGCCGGTCATCTCGGAGATCTTCTTGAGCGCGCGGGAAGGAAACTTCGGATGGGCGTTGATGCCGGTTCCAACGGCGGTCCCTCCCAGCGCTAGTTCCTCCAGGCCGCTTGAGGCAGCCCGAATCCGCTTGGTGCTGAGCTCGATCTGGCGCGCATAGCCGCTGAATTCCTGCCCGAGCCGGATCGGAGTCGCGTCCGTCAGGTGGGTGCGGCCGATCTTTACAATGTGGTCGAACTCCAGGGCTTTTTTTCTCAGCGCCTTGTGAAGCTCTTTGAGCGCCGGCAGGAGATCTTTTTGAATGGCCTCCAGGGCGGAGATGTGAATGGCGGTCGGGATCACGTCATTGCTGGATTGGCTCATGTTCACGTGGTCGTTGGGGTGGACCTCTTTGCCCCCTCTCTGTTTGCCCAGGAGTTCGAGCGCGCGATTGGCGATCACCTCGTTAACGTTCATATTGGTTGAGGTGCCCGAGCCGGTCTGGAAGATGTCCACCACGAATTCTTTGTCGAGCTTTCCCTCAATGACCTCGCCGGCCGCGCGCCGGATCACATTTGCGATCTTGGAATCCAGCAGCCCGAGATCTTCGTTGACCGACGCGGCTGCGTGTTTGATGATCGCCAGGGCGCGGATGAATCTGGGTGGAAAGCCGATGCCGCTGATGGGAAAGTTTTCCACCGCTCTCTGGGTCTGGGCGCCGTAGTAGGCGCTTTTGGGCACCTTCACCTCGCCCATCGAGTCTCGTTCGATACGGTATCCTCGTGCGGCCATTCTCTTGCTCTTTCCCGCCTTTCTTTTAGCGATTTTATGCTGATATGTCTAGTGGTCTTTTGGGCCATAGGCAAAAGGCAATACAAACAATTTTTAATTTTGAATTCTTAATTTTTAGTTATGGAAACTCAAAATTCAAAATTAACAATTAAAAATTCGATTCAAAGCGTGGTATAAGAACAGTATGGCTGCCAAGCAAGAAGACAAATACCAGGAGATCGCCGCCGACCTGGAGAAGCGAATCGAAGGGGAGGTGCGCTTTGACAAGTACTCCCGCCTTCTCTACTCCACTGATGCCTCGATGTATGAGATCGAGCCTATCGGAGTCGTGCTACCGCGCCACAAGGGAGACGTGCAGGCGGTGATCGAAACGGCCAACCGTTACGGCGTTGCCGTTCTGTCGCGAGGCGGCGGCACTTCGCTTGCCGGACAAACCGTTGGGCATGCCATCGTCTTGGACTTCTCCAAGTACATGAACCGAGTCCTCGAGGTAAACCGGGAAGAGCTCTGGTGCCGTGTTCAGCCGGGGCTTGTTCAAGACGAGCTGAATGCCCACGTAAGAGCCATGGGCCTCCTCTTTGGACCCGACACCTCCACCTCCAACCGCGCCACCATCGGCGGCATGATCGGGAACAATTCCGCCGGCGCCCACTCCCTTACATACGGAAAGACCCTGGATCACGTTCTCGAACTGACGGTTTACCTCTCGGACGGCAGCGAGGTTGTGCTTAAGGATCTTTCTTCGGAGGCTCTGGAGAGCAAGAGCAAGACGAATAGCCTGGAAGGACAAATCTACCGCGAAATTTTACGCCTGGCTCGAGAGCACAGGGAGGAAATTCTAGCGCGCTATCCCAAAATCATGCGCCGGGTTTCAGGCTACAATCTGGACGAGTTCATCAAGACGCAGCCATTCAACCTTTCGCGCATGATCGTCGGTTCCGAGGGAACTTTGGCCTGTGTGGTGGAGGCCAAGATGCGCCTGGTTTCCAAACCCAAGTGGACGGCGCTCGACGTCATTCATTTTCAGGATGATATCGAGGCGCTGGAAGCCTCACAAGCCATTTTGGAAACCGCGCCGTACGCTCTGGAATCGACCGATAAGACGATTCTCGATCTCGCCCGGGGCAACATCGTGCAATCCAGGCAACTGGGATTTGTCCAGGGAAATCCGAATTCCCTGTTAATGGTCGAGTACGCCGGCGACACCGAAGAAGCGGTGAAAGAACAGGTTTATGAACTCGAAAAGCTGCGCAAAGCGCGCAACATGGGGTACGCCGCCACCTTGGCTTTCAAGCCGGAAGAGGTTAGGGCCATCTGGGGTGTTCGAAAGGCCGGTCTTGGCTTGCTCCTTGGCACCAAGGGCGACAAGAAGCCTATCGCCTTTGTTGAAGACACCGCCGTGGATCCGGCCAGGCTGCCGGAATTCATCAAGCGGTTTAGAGAGATTCTCACCCGTCACAACGCTGTTGCCGGGTATTACGGCCATTGCTCCGTCGGCTGCATGCATATCCGCCCCTTTATCAACCTGAAAGAGGGGAGCGAAGTTAAGAAGATGGTGTCGATTGCAAATGAGATCTCGGACCTGGTCCTGGAGTTCCATGGCGCGCTCTCAGGCGAGCACGGCGACGGACTGGCCCGCAGTCACTTTAACGAGAAGCTCTACGGCCCGGTGCTCTATGATGCCTTTCGCAAAGTAAAGCGGGCCTTCGATCCCAAAAATCTCATGAATCCCGGCAAGATTGTCGATGCCCCTGCGATGACTGAGTCGCTCCGGATAGGGCCGACGTACAAAGCATGGGAACCGGAAACCCTGCTGGATTTCAGCAGTCAGGGAGGCTTCGCCGCGGCGGTCGAGATGTGCAGCGGGATGGGAGAGTGCCGAAAGAAACTGGAAGGGACCATGTGCCCTTCCTACATGGCGACTCTGGACGAGGAGCACTCGACGCGCGGCCGGGCCAATGCGCTCCGCGCCGTGCTCTCAGGAAAGGTTCCGAAGGAGGAGTTTGCCGGCAAGCGTCTCTACGAGGTCCTGGACCTTTGCCTCGAATGCAAGGCGTGCAAAGCCGAATGCCCTTCCAACGTGGACATGGCGAAGCTCAAATACGAATTTCTCTCCCATTACTACCGGACGAACGGCCTTCCTCTGCGCAATCGGCTCTTTGGCGGAATCGAAAAATGGAACCGCTGGGGTTCGCGCCTTGCGCCCCTCTCAAACTGGCTCGCGAATTCCCGGCTTAACCGCTGGCTCCTGGAGCGCTTCGCCGGGATCGACCGCAGGCGTCCTCTGCCTTCGTTCGCCGGGCAAACGTTCGTGGACTGGTTTCACAGCCATTCATTTGAGGGGAAAGGATTAAGAGGCGAGGTTGTCCTCTTCCACGATACCTTCAATACTTTTAACACGCCATCTACGGCGATCGCGGCGACGCGCTTTTTGGAGCACGCCGGTTATCGCGTGATGCTGGCCGATAAAAAGTGCTGCGGCAGGCCGATGATTTCTAAAGGCATGTTGAAGGAGGCGAGAGATCATGCGGCGTGGAATGTCGAGCGTCTCTCACCCTACGCGGAGAAGGGCAGCGCTATTGTTGGTTTGGAACCTTCCTGTCTGCTTACGCTCAGGGACGAGTATCCTGAGTTGCTCGGCAGCGAGGCCGCGAAGCTCGTGGCCGGGCGAAGTTTTCTCTTCGAAGAGTTTATTCTTCGCGAGCGCGACGCCGGCAGGCTCTCGCTCAACTTCAAGTCCAACGGAAAAAAGGCGCTGCTCCACGGCCACTGCCATCAGAAGGCGCTTGTCGGGACGGCTCCCACGGTCGCAGCGCTGCGATGGGCGGGCTTCGAGGTGTCAGAGGTGGATTCCGGCTGCTGCGGCATGGCGGGCTCTTTCGGGTTTGAGAAGGAGCACTACGATCTTTCGCTTGCGGTCGCGAATCGCCGTCTTGTTCCGGCTGTCAAGGCGGCAAGTCCCGAAGTGGAAGTCGTTGCCTCAGGGATCTCCTGCCGCCAGCAGATCGAGCACCTCACCGGCCGCCGGGCCAAGCATCCGGCGGAGCTGCTGTGGGAACAGCTACAAAAGCAGTTTTGAGTTGTGAGTTTTGAATTTTGAGTTTGAATAACTAAAAACTAAGAACTCAAAACTAAAAACTCGAAATCGATGAATGTTGATCAGAAGGAATGCCTTCTAGTCTGAATCGTTGGGTGATGGGAAAAGCCGCGTGGTAAAATTGCGCTGCCCGAAATGTGGTTGGGAGTCCCCTTCCAAGACCACATTTCAGTGTCCGACCTGCGCCGCCGTCCTGGAGGCTGTCGTCGAGATCGGCCGTCTATCGAAGCCCCAGCTTGCCGAGATTCGGCAGCGGACCGAGCAGACGATCTGGCGCTGGTTTGAATTTTTCCCCGTTGAGGAGCGTTCGGCCATTGTTTCTTTAGGTGAAGGGTACACGCCTCTGCTCCAGCCCTCCAGCCTTGCGGCAAGACTGGGAATCTCCCGCCTTTATGTCAAGAACGATACGGTTCTCCCCACCGGCTCCTTGAAGGACCGGAGCAACACAGTCGGCATCTCCAAGGCCAAAGAGCTCGGCTACAAGACAGCGGCTGTTGTCTCGACTGGAAACGCCGCCGCCTCGGTCGCCGGCTACGCGGCGGCCGCCGGTCTTAAAAGCATCGTAATGGTGCCCGAGGGGACATCTCCCTCCAAGATAGTCCAGGCCGGCGCCTATGGCGCAACCGTCGTGGTGGTGAAAGGAGACTTTGAGGAGGCTGCAAGGCTTTACAAAGCCGCGCTTAAGGAATTCGAATGGTACGACTGCCTCTCGACCAATCCCTATCGGAATGAGGGAAAAAAATCCTATGCCTATGAGCTTTTCGACCAGTTGAGTGGACGGGTTCCGGACTGGATCATCCATCCCACGGCTGGCGGAACCGGAATCTATGCCATGTGGAAGGGCTACAACGAGCTTTTAACGCTGGGCTGGGTCGACCGTTTACCCAGGCTCGTTGCCGCTCAAAGTGAAGCGGCCGCTCCTATCGTGGCCGCTGTGCACAGGGGGCTCTCTGATATCGAGCCGGTTGTTGCCAGGGATACGGTGGCCGAGAGCATCCAGGTCGGCTATCCCAAGTCCATGGGCGGGCGGGCCTTGGAAGCGATTCGAGCTTCTCACGGCACTGCCGTTGCCCTCGCCGACGACGAGATCCTTGAGGCCCAATCGTTCCTTGCCCGCCTGGGGGGAATCTTCGCTGAGCCCGCCGGCGCCGTTTCAGTGGCTGCCGCAAAGAAGTTGCAGGAGCAAGGAATCATTGCTCATGGTGATCTAGTTGTCTGCACAATCACCGGCCACGGTCTCAAGCAGCCGGACGCCGTAAAGATCTCCGATGAGGAGCTGCGTCCGGTGCCGGCGAACCTGGGCGCTCTGCGAAAGCGCCTCGAACTCAAAGGAAAATAGACGCTGAAGTTAAACATATCTTCGATTAAGCGATACGGCTTGGTTGCCCTGGCGTTTTTCCACATCGCAGTGAGTCGAGGAATCTCCGGGAGCGGTGGAGTTTTTTATGTCGCCCTTATTGAGGCCTTTGGCTGGTCCCGGGCAGCGACAGCAAGCGCTATCTCTCTGCAGATTATCTCAGAAGGCATCTCATTTCCTTTCGCCGGTTCTCTTATCGATCGTCTGGGACCGCGTCGAACCTTGATTTTGGGCGGGTCCGTGCTGGCGCTTGGCCTGGCGCTTACCTCAACCGTGTCTTCCATCTGGGAGCTTTACCTATGGATGGGTGTGGTGACGGCTTTAGGGCTTGCGCTGATCGGAATGGTTCCCCATGTCGCTATCCTGTCACGGGAGTTCTCCCAGTATCGGGGAACAGCGCTGGGTCTGGCCTGGATGGGAGGGGGACTTGGGATCATGCTTCTGGTCCCGCTTGCCCAGATTATGATTGGCAACTGGGGATGGTCTCTGGCTTACGTAGGGTTCGCGGTCGTCGCCGCCCTCTTGGTGATACCTCCGGTGCTGCTCCTTTTCGCTCCAGGGTCAAAAATGTCGGGAGCGCTTGCCCCGCCGCAGACAGAAAATCCAACAGATTGGACGGTCAAGCAGGCCCTAAGAAGCTCCACTTTCTGGCTCCTCTTTGGTTCGCGCATCCTTGCCAGCCTCGGCAATCAGATCGTGCTGACGCACCAGATCGCGCACGCGGTGGATGCCGGCTACCCGAAGCTATTTGCGGCGTCGATATTCGGGCTGATGGGTGTCGTCAGTATCTTTGGCCGTCTCCTCTTCGGATATCTCACCGACGTCATGAAGAGCGAGACCGTATTTGCCTGGGTGCAGGCAACATCGTTGATCGGCATAGCGGCTCTTTTGGTTCTGCATGATAATTCGTCTCCGGGGCTTCTCTATACCTATGCGCTCTTTTATGGCCTGGGACAGGGGTCGCGTGCCCTGGTACTTTCCGCTATTTCCGCCGATCTGTTTCTAGGCAAGAGTTTCGGCGCTATCTATGGCTATTTGACGCTGAGCGTTGGAATCGGAGGTGGATTCGGAGCCTGGATCGGTGGCTTTATTTTCGATGCCACCAAAAGCTACTTTGCCGCTTTCTTATTTTCCATGGCCTGCGCTGTTCTCGCCGCCATAGGCGTGTGGGCGAGCAAGAGAGGCGCCGCGAAAGGTGGATAGCTTTGTCGAAAAGTACGGAGAAATTCAGACTTTGAATCCGTGCTCTCGATACCACTTGGCTGCCCCGGGATGCAGAGGGACGTCCATCGGAGTTGCCTCGGTTTCTTCTCCTAACTGGCCAATTCCAGTGTATGAGTCTTCCCAGTAGATTTCCTTTTCGCGCGCATGAATGGCTTCACAGACCTTATAGGCATCCTCATCCGGCAATGATGCGCGGGTGTAGAGCGGCCAGGCGCTGTAATCCAAGCACATGTGGTCGGACTTAAGATGGGGATAACGGCCTGCAGGGATTACGACCCGCCGCCAGCCGATTGCCTCCAGTTTCTTCAGCACGGATTCCTCTAGCGTGACGGGCTCCATCCCGGCGGCAAGCGCCTCCTCGAACCAGAGGACCAGACCCTCATCGAAGATCGCGTCGATGGTTCCCGCATGCAGGGCGTCCAGGCGCCGCTGATCTCCGGGACCCCCGTTCAGTTGAAAACTACCGCCCCAGGCCTCGAGGTCCGCCAGGGTGAAGCCGTATGCGGCCAACGTCTGATCTACCAGTACGCGCGTCGAGTGCGTCTTATCCTCGCGGATGGAAAGCCGGAGCGGATAGCGCTTTTCTTTGATCTGGGCGAGAGATTTGAGGCCGGTGCGCGGGTGGAGCATATAAACGAAGCGATCCCAGGAAGGGTAGTTGGCGATGACACGGACCGGCAGTGGCTCTTTGAATAAGCCAGTACCCCGATATGCCTGCGTGAGAAAGCCCGAGGGATTGACCATCGCCATCTCCAGCTCACCGCGGCACACCGCGTGAGCCAGGATCGGCGAACCGGTGGCCATGCGCAGCCAGGGGCGAAAGTTCTCGCCGGAGCCGCTGCCCACCACGATGCACATGTCGCGGTTGCCGTAGTACGGCGTGTTGGGATCGCCCGCGATGTGCAGGCCGATCTCCCAGAGAAACTTGGTGCGCTGAAAGTTGGCTCCTCGCGGCAGCGGCTCCATCATTTACCTCCTGTGGCGGTTAGCTGTAAGGGCAGGTTTAAAACCTGCCCCTACGTCACGGCGCCGCGGTGCCGGGCTTTTGAGGGATTTTACCCACCAGCTCGGCCGTTATATCTCCGTAGAGGCTGTAAGGATTAGGGACGCTTTTGCGGTACTCTTCAGGGGGAACATTGCAATAGACCTCAAGCATGTTCCCGTCGGGATCATAGAAGTAGATGCTTTTGGTGATTCCGTGGAAGACAGCGTGGCGGATCTTCACGTTGTTCTCTTTGAAGATCCGGTAGGCTTCCTGAAGCTCGGTGAAAGAAGCGAGTTCATAGGCGACGTGCTCCATGCCCACCTGATCCGGATCGGGGAGGGGCGCGCCATCGTTTGCCTGACGGATCGCCAGCACGTGATGGTTGTCTTTTACGTCAGGGCTGAAGAAGAGCATCCCTTTGCCGTTATCCCCAACCAGGGGAAGACCCAGGACTTCGGTGAAAAAGCGCTTCGAGCGTTCGAGATCTTTTACCCGCAGCACCAGATGGCCGGTCCTTTTTATCTTGATGGCCATAGTCTAGCCCTCCTTTCTTCGCTTAAAATTCAGGTCAACAACCTATCCCTTAACACAATGGATTCCCGGCTTCAATTTCGTTTTTCAGAAAAAATTGTCTTGACAACCACACAAGCGAAGTCGGAGAATCGTGTCCTGGGAAACAAGGAGGCTCGGATGACAAACTCACGCGCTGTGTATTCGATATTATTTGGCTGCCTTTTGGCTTCTCTCCTTTTTCGGGCTTCATGGGCCGATGCCGCCTCTCCGCTGCAAAAAGTCGTCATCACCTTTGCCGGCTTTAATGAGAGGAGCGGCTTTCTCTTCGTTGCCAAGGACCAGCACTTCTTCGAGGAGCAGGGATTGGACGCTCAGATCGTGCAGGTGCGCAGTGGAGCGATAGCCATTTCAGCTCTGGCCGCGGGCGATGCTCATTTCTACATTGCCTCCGCCACGGGCGCCACCCTCGGTGCTATGGTGGGGGGGTTGGATGTGGTCTTCATCGCCGGCATAGTGAATAGGCTTGACGGGGACATTGTCGTCTCCTCCAAGATCAAGAGCCCGTCCGACCTTAAAGGCAAGATCCTGGGTGTGCAGAGTATTGGCGGCGGGATCTGGATGTTTACGATGTTGGCCCTCGACAAATGGGGCCTGGTACCGGAGCGAGACAAAATACAGTTTAGAATCGTAGGAGATCAGTCTGTCATAGCCCAGTCTGTTTTATCCGGGACAGTTGACGCAGCCTATCTGGGTTATACCTTCAGCAAAATGGTGCAGCGCCAGGGATACCGGGTATTGGCCGATCTCGCCAAAGTCGACATTCCATATCAAGGGATTGGTGTTTTAGCCCGCAGGAGCTTTTTGGATCAATCCCAGGAAATCACAGAGAAGACCTTAAAGGCCTTGGCTAAAGCGATCGTCTATTTTCAGGATCCGGCAAACAAGAAGACGGTGATAGGAATTGTGGCCAGGTGGCTGCGCTTGCAGCGTATGGAGGATGCCGAAGCGGGGTACGAGATGATCAAGAGTCTCTATGAGCGTCGCATCTTTCCCACCCGGGAAGGGCTGCTCAATGCCCAGCGCGTTCTCAGCAAAGTCGATCCGAACTTCTCGCGCCTTAAAATAGAGGATATGGCCGATGAACGCATAGCGCGGAAGCTGGAAAGAGAAGGGTTTTTTAAATAAGGGCTATTCTACCCCGCAGAGCGCTAGGGCGGTGAAGGCGTAAACCTTGGTTCCTGCTGCGGATTGCTCAACGCGCCTCTTGCCTCTGGTTTCTCCTTGGACTATGTTCCTTTGGAAATCAGCCGGTTAAGAATCTCTATTTGGAAGGAGTCATCCATGAGTAAAGCAGCGAGAATGGCGGAGCGGCCCCGGCCCCAGTACGGGTCGGACGTAGTGGTCGATATGCTTAAGGCATTTGAGATCGAGTACATTGCCATCAATCCCGGAGCGACCTTTCGTGGTTTGCACGATTCCCTGGTCAACTACGGCGGCAATCACATGCCGGAAATTATCCTCTGCAATCACGAGGAGATCACTGTGGCCTTAGCGCACGGTTATGCCAGGGCGAAGGGGAGACCGATGGTGTCGGCGGTACATAATATCGTCGGCCTGCAGCACGCCTCCATGGCCATCTACAACGCCTGGTGCGATCGCCTGCCGGTCATTGTCATGGGCGGGACCGGTCCCATGGATTCGGCGCAGCGCCGACCCTGGATCGACTGGGTTCACACGGCTCTGGTTCAGGGAAATCTCGTGCGGGACTTTGTCAAGTGGGATGATCAGCCCGGAAGCGTGGAGGCTGTGGCCGATTCCTTCATCCGTTCCTACCGTCTGGCCACGACCGATCCCATGGGGCCGGTCTATATTTGCTACGACAGCGAGGTGCAGGAAAAGAAGCTCGACGGCGAGATCCCCTTTCCTTCGCTGGACCGCTATCCGGCCCCTCTTCCCATGCAGGCGCCGGAGGAGGGTTTCGAAAAGACTATGCGCTGGCTGGTAGAGGCCAAGGCGCCGGTGATCATCGCCGACTGGGTAGGAAGAAGGGAAGCGGGGTTTAAGGCTCTGATCGAGCTTGCCGAGCTTCTCGCCATACCGGTCTTCGACCAGTTCGGCAGGTTCAACTTTCCCGTAGACCATCCGTTGAACCTGACTGGAATGCAGGACAAGGTCCTGGGCCAAACCGATCTCGTACTCGCGCTCGATGTCCCGGATCTGGAAGGAGGGGTCACACAGAGGGCCCAGGAGAAGGGTCGCCGGCGACCCATTCCTTTGCTTTCCTCCTCAGCCAAGATCATTAACGTCGGTCTGGACGATCTTCTGGTGCGCGCCTGGTCGCACGACTTCAACAAGCTCCGCGAAACGGATCTTTCCATCCTCGCGGACACCTCGGTCTTTCTGCCTGAATTGGTCAGGCGCTTGAAGGGCGAGAAAGAGGCGCTGAAGAAAAAGAGCGCCGAGATCGAGAAGCGTCGTGCGCAATGGGCGAAACTCCATGCCGAGAGAGTAGAGGCCCAGGATAAACAGACCAAGACCAAGTGGGATGAGAAGCCGATCTCCACGAGCCGGCTGTACAGTGAGATGGCGGAGCTCCTTAAGAACGAGGACTGGGTACTTACGAACGGGACCTCGTCAGGCAGGGAGAACTTCTTTCTACCCGCCGGCAAGTTCAATCAGATCCTGGGAAAATATAAAGGCGGCGGTCTGGGCTACGGTCTCCCGGCCTCGCTGGGAGCCGCTCTGGCCCACAAGGGCTCGGGCAAACTCTGCGTCGATCTCCAGCCTGATGGAGATATGCTCTTCACTGCGAGCGGCCTTTGGACAGCGGCGCATCATAAGATCCCTCTCCTCATAATCGTCTGCAGCAACCACTCCTACTACAACGACGAGGAACACCAGGAGAGGATGGCCGTGCTGAGAGGGAGACCTGTGGAGAACAAAACCATCGGCATCCGGATCGAGGATCCGGTGGTGGACTTCACTTCTCTGGCGCGTTCTTATGGGGTCTGGGGCGCCGGGCCGGTGATGGAGCCCGGTGATCTCAAGAAGGTCCTGCGCGACGCGCTCAAGGTGGTTAAAGAGGGTAAGCCCGCTTTAGTGGACGTAGCCTGCCAGATGCGCTGAGGTTGCAGACAGGTAGCGGTGCGCCTTACCGTCGCGGGCGCACTGCTTTAATCAAAACTTCGGAGCGGCATACGCGCGACCGAACCAGCGCCGCTATAACGAACAAAAGCGGCACGGCAACGGTGCAATAGAGCGCCCCGATAACGGGCCACCAGGCGGAATCGGGCGTTCCCGCCAGCGATGCGTAAGCCCACCCGAATATAGCGAGGCAACCCACGATACACAACGCGAACGAGGCGCGGTTGAAGCGACGAACGGCGATGGCATCCGCACCCACCGGGGAGAGCCGGACGAATAGCCACACGGAAATGGCAACCACCAGGGCAATAAGCGGGGAAACGACAAGCATTTGTCCCTAAGGAACTCCTGCGATTGGTATTTCAAGGGACACTATACCTCATTCAGTTGTGGAGTCTACGCTGCGTTCACTGATCCGATAGAGAGCATGTTCTCTACGGTGAGGGACTGCGAAGACAATCTCAAGCGGTATCGTGGGAGTCGGATGGCCCAGCGGTGGTTGGGAGCTGTGCTGCTTCACTGCGAGCAGGGATTCAAGAGGGTCAAGGGATACGCGGCCATCAAGACGGTGATGGCGGCCATCGAGGCAGAGCAGGCTGAAGGTCGGAGGTTAAAGTCGGCAGCGTAATGAGTTCAGGCAGGAGTCACTCAGGAAAATTTCAACTAAGAAGTTGACAACCTTGCACTTATCGAATACTGTTCACCCCAAAAGGGTGACCTGAGAGCCAGCCCACACTCTCCGTAGGCCCTTTCCCTATCCCGAAGGTGCATCATAATGGGATTTCTTCTACTTCGCCCCCAGGACGTGGAGGGGCTTGTCGGAATGGCCGAGGCCATCGACATCATTGATCTCGCCTATAAGAGTGCCGCAGAATATCCGGTAATTAACAGCCCGCGGCGGCGAGTTCACTCGCCCGCTGGTGTACGAATTAGCACTTTTGCTGGTGGTGTTCATGAATTGGGGGTCATTGGCATAAATGAGCACACGGAGGTGGTCAAACATTCTGACACGGTCCAACACTACCCCTATCGTGAGCATCCGGTTTACGTGCTCCACAGTTCCATGGATGCGCGACTCTTGGCTATTATCATCGGCGAAATTGATGAAAAGAGCATTGGCTATACCAGCGCCATGGCGTTGCGCACGGCTGCCACTAGCGGGGCGGGCTTTCGGTTGCTTGCGCGGAAAGACGCCAGCGCCGTCGGCATCTACGGAACCGGCGGCATGGCACTTAATCATCTGTTAGCATTGAAGTGCGTTCGCCCCATTCGAACGGTGAAAGTCTTCAGCCGTGATCCGAATCACCGACGCGACTTTGCCGAAAAAGTTTCAAATCAACTCGATCTTGAGATCATTCCGGTGGATAACCCTCGTGAGGTGATGCGCGATGTGGATGTAGTGGTCGTCGCCACCAACAGCAATTTTCCTGTCTTTCAGGGCGACTGGATTGAGCCAGGACAGCATATCACGGGCATTATCGGTTCCAATGCCAGTCTCGTGAAAGGGGGATGGCTCAAGCAGCGGCGCCGCGAGATGGATGATAAAGCGATGCAGCGGCCCGACGTGATCATGGTCAACATGCGCGAAGCGATTGTTCAGGACGAGCAGGGCGATATATTTGAACCGATCGAAAGAGGGCTCCTGAGGTGGGAGCAGATCCATGAAATGGGAGAAGTGCTTAACGGCAAGCGCCCGGGGCGTATCAGCGACAGTCAGGTCACGTTGCATAAGAACAATGTCGGGCTGGGCATCGCGGATGCTGGTATTGCGATGCGCGCGTACGAGTTGGCGAAGAGCAGCGGACGCGGAATTCAAATCGACATTCCGGCGCCCGGAGGTGTCTAAGTCACACCTAACCTGGTGTGAAAATATTTCACGGGAGGTTGCAAAGGTGAATACCATGACGCTGGTGTGGGTTCTCACTTGGATCATTGGGCTGGCATTGAATGCGCAGGCCCAGACTAAGGATAGGATCATACTTGGTTACACGGGTAGCAGTGGGATTTTCGCGGGCCAGTGGATCGCTCAAGAGGCCGGACTATATGACAAGTATGGTATTCACGCTGACCAAGTGTTGTTGCCCGGGGCGTCTCGAATGGTTCAAGCGATGCTCGGCGGCGATGTGCCTTTTGCGTCCGCCGGTGGCAACGCGGCTGTTGATGCCAACTTGGCCGGGGGGGATTTCGTCATGGTGGGGTCGCTGGCAAAGGTGCCGGCTTTCTACATCATGGCGCTGCCGGAAATCAAATCGATCGAGGATCTCCGAGGTAAGACTGTGGGTGTAACCCGTTTCGGCTCATCAACCGACTTTACGATGCGCTATGTGCTTAAAAAACAGGGACTCGAACCTGGCAAAGATGTGACGATACTGCAGATGGGTGATCTTTTTGCGGCCGTCGCTGCTTTAAAAACGAGGCAGATCGTTGCGGCGCCTTTTTCCAGTCCAACGAACGTACAGGCACAGGAAGTTGGTGCGCGGGTTCTCGTCAACATGGGAAAGGCAGGCCTCTATTTCCCTCACGATGCCTGGATGGCGCGGCGATCTTTTATTCAAACACGGCCAGACCTCGTGAAGCGGGTATTGATGGCATACTCTGAAGGCGTGCACCGACTGCACATGGCCCCAGACCTAAGCAAACGTACGCTGAGGAAATACGCGCGTGTATCGGAGCCTAAATTGGTCGACGCGGTTTACCAGTATGCCCTCGACTACGTTGACAAGATTCCCTACAACACGCGCGAGGGCATCCAGGAAGTCTTGAACCAAGTCGCCGACCGAAATCCCAAGGCGAAGACGGCTAAGCCGGAAGATTTTTACGACGACCGTTATGTCAAAGAGCTCGAGGCATCGGGTTTTTACCGTCAACTTTGGGGAAAATAGATCGCTCGGCCGCTTGGAAGGGAGGCATGGCCGGAGTGGATATCAAGTTTGTTTACGTTTATCTCTACCCGTTTCTAAGCGGCTTGCTTCAATCCAGTTATACAGCGCAAGGCTTGACCTTCCATTCCCGACAGATCTATCCGCCGTTTAAGCTTTTCGGCGAACTTGTTGAATCGAGTCCCTATGAATTAGCAGAGATGTCCCTGTCGACGTATACGCTTCTGCGTCAGCAGGGATGGGACCACTACGTCGCTCTGCCGATTTTTACGTCCAGATGTTTCCGCCACGCTTCCCTGTGGGTGCGCGCCGACAGCGAAATCGTCGACGGCGGCCAGCTGAAGGGGCGCAAGGTGGGCATCCCGGAGTACCATATGACTGCCGCGGTGTGGGCGAGGGGATTTCTCAAAGATGATTTCGGCGTGGAGCCGCGCGATATAACCTGGTTCACCGGCGGCGTGGATGAGCCGGGGCGGCGCGAGCGATTGGAGCTCCCCGAGGGGTTAGGAGTCAAAGTGACGCCGATCGGCGAAGCGGAAACGCTATTTGGACTTCTGGTGGAAGGGCGATTGGACGCGGCGCTTGCGCCGAATTTGCCTGTGCTGATTAAGCAAAAGCCGGCGCCGGTCAGGCGCTTGTTTCCAAACTGCCCGGAAGTTGAAAAGGCCTATTACCGAAAGCACGGCATCTTTCCGATCATGCACACGATCGTCTTGCGGAAGGACGTTTATCAAAGCGACCCGGAGATCGCCGCGCGGATTTACCAGGTGTTCCAAGAAGCGAAAGAGGACTTTTATCGCAAGGTCAATTCAGTGGATCGGACCTACGTGTTTCCCTGGTTGTATGATTATCTGAGCGATCTGAGAGAAATGCTGGGGGAGGATCCGTTCCCTTACGGCCTGGAGCGCAACCGGAAAAACGTTGAGAAATATTTCGACCACGCGGTGGAACAGGGTCTTATTCCCACCAGCCCTAAGCTGAAAGAGCTTTTCCTCAATCTCAACGACTAAGCCGCCGACTCGTCCTCTTTCCACCATTTGTGGACGGAGATTTTGATCGCACCCACGGGGCAGTCCCACTCACAAAGAAAACAGGCCTGGCAGTCTTCCGCGTACTTAGCAAAAGGATACCCGTCGGTGCCGATGCGCATCACGTCTTCCGGGCATGCCGGGTCGCAAGCGCCGCAGCGGATGCAGACTTCTTTGTAGATTTCGATGGTCGGATATAGGGGTTCGCCAGCCATAACTTTTCGTCTCATTTCTGAGAGTCCACTTGCCTGCCCACCACTTTAAAGAATGGGTGCATGCTTTTACCTGGCTTGGGCCGGTAGTGAAGGTAAAATTTTTCATGCGGAATAGGGTCATCCCAAAGCTTGAGATCCCCGTTCGGCTCCATATTCGACTTGGTTAGCGTCAACCAATTTTGGTTGTCGGTCTCCGGGTGATCGCTGTTGATCACCGACCCTCGGCTCTCCTGGCGGTGCAGCAGATAGCGCAAAATCACGGTGAGCGCTTCCAAAGAGTTGCGCAAGCCGATAACTTTCACGAGATCGTGTCGGTCTTGGGCCTTGACCTTGTCATAAACTGCCAGCAGCTCGCGCAGGACGTTGCGAGCCTTAGTGATTTTCTCGTCGGTGGTTATGACGCCGAGGTCGATGAGCGCTTGCGCGGCTTTGGAGTGAACCTCATTGAAAGTCAGGCCGTCGCCGTTCAGGTGCTTGATTGACTTCTGCGACAAACCGGCGATCTGTTCCTTCCCGACGTCTTGCAGCGAAGTCCGCTTGGCGTAATTTGCCGCGTGCTCGCCGGCCCACCAACCGAGCACCATGCACCACGAAAGGTTGAGGTTGGGCGAAATGTTCATGCCATCGCTGCTGGCGCCGGCGGCGAATAGTCCGGGAAGGGAAGTCTCCGACTTTTCATTAACGACAGCACCGCCGCCGTGGCTCGATCCGTAAGTTGCCGCATTCACAGGTATGTACGGTATGCGATCACGCGTAATCTCGTAACCGGCGTTGTCGAAGGTCTGCATGATGATGGGAATTACGTCCCACAACAGTCGAACTTTGTCCGGCGTTAATCTACTGCCGTCGAGGAAAACCGTTCCGCCTTCCAGCATTTCCAATGCGACGGCGTGACCCAGCGAGAGCCGGCGGGTAAATTCAGTCTCGGATTCGCCGAAACGGCGCATCACGTCGACGCCGTCCTGGTTGACCCAGCCCGTCCCCATGGTGGTGAAGTGCTCAATGCCCGGGGCGCAACAGAACTCCATGCTTTGAAGATATTTGCTGCCCACCGCCATGTTGCCCATCACCGCCCCGGCGCGTAGTTGCATCGCTACGCCGTCGCTGGTGATATCGAGGGGCATGCCCGCGAAGTTTTGCCCCGGCCGTTTGTAACCGAAGTTGAACCCGCCCGCGCACATTAGCACCGATTTCGCTTGGCAAACATGAATCTCTTCTTCGCGCCCGGAAAAGCCGATGGCACCGATGACGTGGCCAGCCGTCGGCAGCTGGCCGTCCGAAGTAAGAAGATCCGTGATCGGGGTGCGATTCAAGACCCGCACGCCGCGGCGCAGCGCTTCTTTGCGCACGACCTTCATCATCGCTGTGCCGCCGCCGATCAGTCCAGCCGCCAAGCCGCCGCTGGCCGCCGCGCCGCTAAAACCTTTGCCGCGCCAGATCTCACCATTCTCTTTGACGAAGCGCACGCCCCAACCGTCGAGGATCTTGAGGACATCATAGGTTGCGTAGATGGCTTTGATGGCCTGGGTCTGATTGACCAAGACGCCGCGTCCTGAGAGATGAAACGCGATATCATCGCCCGGCACGTAGGTAATGTATGCACCGGAGGCAAGGGCGGCGCAGCCGCTCGCGCCAAATATCGATTTGTCGACCAAAAGAACGTCGGCGCCGCATTCTTTCGCGCGAATCGCCGCCATGGCGCCAGCTGCGCCACCGCCGACGACTAGAACGTCCGCTTGATGATAAATGATTTTATCTGTCATATCTCGGCTATATAGTCGAACCGCGGAAACCTTGCAAGCGAAAAGTTGATGATGTCGATCACGCGTGCGAGAAGGGATGCGCCGCGCGCCCGGCTCATCCGGTAGGGAGGGAAAAGAGGGAGAACATATGGCGACAGACGCTCACAGCTTAGGTTTTTTCGCTGATTCAGACGCCAAGCTTTTCGGCAGCTCACGCTCAGATCCTGTTGCTTCCCCATCATGCGTCATCTCAACTATACGCCACCGGTCATGCTGGGAGATGTCCGGAGTTGGTGGCATGACAAAGGGCCCATAGTGCTCCGAATTCACCAGCAGTCGCGTAACATCCCAGCGGGCGTAATGACCGGCGGTATCGAGGCGGGCTTTCACCTCCAAAATCTCCTCAAGCTTGATTTCTGCGTACAGAATGGTTTCCCGATCATAGACGGGTCCGGCCAGATATTTGCCCGTGGGACTAATGATGACGCTCCCTCCACGCCCGGTTTTTGAGAAATCCATGGCATCTTTCAGAGGGAAATCATCGGGGACTGTCTCAGCGGTCATATACCCCATTGCGCAGATGACAAACACTTGCCCTTCAAAAGCGTAGTAGCGACAGAAGATCTGCGACACGTTGGCATGCGAGAGGTCTAGTTGCGTCGGGCCGCCGCCGGGAAAATGGGTTACATGAATCTGTTGTCCCTGGGCCATCAGCGCTGCGCGGGGCAGGGGCATAAAATTCTCCCAGCAGATTAATCCCCCGATCCGGCCGCAATCGGTGGCAAAGACACGGAGATCGCTGCCGTCCCCTCGTCCCCAGATGACTCTTTCCGTGCCGGTGGGGACAAGTTTCCGATGCTTGCCGAGAATCTGCCCGGCGCGGTCGATATAGAGCTGCGTGTTGTACAGCGTCCCACCGGACACCGCATCCCGTTCGTTGATCCCCACCATAACGTAGGCATCCGCCTGCCGGGCTGCTTGGCAGAGCCGTCGGGTGGACTCACTCGGAATCTCAACTGCATTTTTTATTAAGGTCACGTGAGCTTGGAGACTTGCATCACCGTATTGTGATCGGGAAGCGAGAAGCTCCCTGGGCCAGTAGGGAAAGCTGGGGATCCAGGCCTCAGAAAAGACAATCAGGCGGGCCCCCTGTGCGGCAGCCTCGCCAATGAGCTTACAGGCTTTTTCTACCGTGGCTTCGCGGTCTAAGAATATCGGAGTCGCTTGCACGGCGGCTGCCAGAAATTTTGGATAGGAATCTCCCATCTCTTCACCCCCTTCTATATTTTGGTAACACCACTTAACACATATTGACTATGCCGGATCTATGTCAGCACACAACTTTTAACGCATGGGCTCGATCTCGACTTCCGCATTGTAATCCGGCTCGCCGGAGAGGGGATCGGTGCGGCGCGGGATCAGGACATTGGCTTCGGGCCAATAGGCCTGAAGCGTTCCGGGCTTCAACGGCGCGATCTGGATTACGCCGCGCATCTCGCCGGTGTCAGAACGGACAATCACAGAATCTCCATCATCTAAACTAAGTCGTTCGGCGTCTTCGAGGGAGATAAAGATAGCGTCTCTTCTCTTGCTTCCGGTGAGATGGTCCGCAGAGCCGAAGATCATGCTGTTGAACTGTTTTCCCCTCCTGGTTGTGAGATAGAACCGTCCTTCTGAAGCCCTCCGGTCCGGCGGCTCGAGCACACTGAAGAGCGCGCGGCCATCCGGCATATTAGAGAAATTGCCGCCCTTGAAGAGATAGGGGCCGCCCCACTGAAGCGAATCGCCTTCCTCTTTGAGCTTCTCGATCCCCTGGTACATGGGCATCACGCGGCTCATCTCTTCGCGGATGGTTTGCGTATCGTCGTAGGGGAAGAGGAGATCTCCATTGGGCATCGCTTTGCGTCCGATAAGGCAGGGAATCTCCCACTCCGGGAGAGTTTCGCCGATGCTGTGTCCGGGGATTTCAGGCGTAAAGCGGATCCTTCTCTCTGTGCTCGTAACAGTCCCGCCCCCTCTCTGCTCATAGTGAGTCTGGGCTGGGAAAATCACGACAAGCTCGACGGGATCGATCAACATGGAACTATTGAGCGCGATGTCTTGATGAACTCGTACGGGGACCTGCGCCAATGCCTCGGCTACGAATTGCCGGTCCGGCATGGTTTCCAAAAGATTTCCGCCGACAGAATAGAGAAACTCGAGTCCTCCCTCATGAGCGGCTTCGATCATTTGCGGCGCCTTCAGTCCCGGCGTGGAAGGGATCGGATGGCGCCAGAGATTGGAAAAACGGCGCGCGTTTTCTTCATTGACCTCGAAACCGCCGGGGAACTTGTCTGCTTCGCAGCCGCACTCTTCGCCCCCCTGGACACCGCTGTGGCCTTGAATAGGCATGATGCCGCACTTCTCCCTTCCCAGCATGCCTCGGGCCAGGGCGAGATTGACGATGGCCCTGACGTTTTCCACGCCGAATTCGTGCTGGGTAAGCCCCGTGCTGTAAACAAAGACCGCGCTGCGGGCAAGGCCGTAGATCTGGGCAAAACGTTCCATTCCCAGACGGGGAAGACCCGAGCGCTGTTCGAGCATCTCCCAGGGCTGTTCTTCCAAAGCGCCCTTGAGCGCTTCGAAGCCGCCCGTGTGGCGCGCGATGAACTCATGGTCCAGTCGGTTCATCGTAATCAGCGCTTTCAGGACGCCATTGATAAATGCGATATCCCCTCCAACGTTCACCTGAAAAAAATCGTCCATGAGTTTGGTGCCGAAGAGCGCGCTGCCGAATACCGACGGCACCCAGTAGCGCTCCAGCCCGTATTCACGCATCGGATTGATCACCATAATGCGCGTGCCCTTTTTCTTCGCATAGTGCATGTACTTGGCAGTCACCGGCTGGTTATTGGCGAGGTCGGAGCCGAAGATAACGAGCAGATCGGCGCCGATAAAATCGGACAGCGAACAGGTCGGAGCCCCCAGCCCTAAGGTGGCCTTCAGTCCGTAACCGCTAGCCGCGTGGCAGAGGCGCGAGCAGAGATCGACGTTATTGGTGCCGAGGGAGCGTGCGAGCTTTTGGAAAACGTAATAAACTTCGTTGGTAATGCCCCTGGAGGTCGCAAAAAAGCCCATGCGTTGAGGCGCCGTTCGGCGGATTGCTTGAGCTGTCAGGGCGACGCTCTCTTCCCAAGAGATGCGGGAGAAGCCGTTGTCGCCTTTGCGCCGTACCATGGGGAAGGGAAGCCTCCCGAAAGAGCGGAGTCGCTCCTGTCTAAGATTCCGTAGCCGATCGACATCGCTCAGGACCGAGGCTTTGAGCCCTCTCATGGTATTCAGACGGAGGAGCTTCAAGCGGGTCGTGCAGAGGTGGACCCCGTCCATGACGTTGTCGCGCAGGCCGTAGGGACCCAGAGAACAACCGTCGCAGACCCCGTGACGCAGGATATCCCAGGCGTAGGACAGCTCCGTCTTGTTTGCCCACGCGGCCGCGGCCACCTCGCGGAAATGATGCGGCTTGACCTGGCCGAGCCCGAAGGGGACCACGCGGGAGAGCCTGGTGTCGTTGGATTTTAATTTGGCCATCCGTTTTCTTCCCTTCGAGCAAGAGCCTAATTTTTACGCTGTCGGTTTCGGGGCTCCCCTCGCTTCACGGTTCGACCGTGAGCTCACCGTCGAACGGCCTCCCGCAGCGTCCCTTCCGAATAGAGGCTCCTCGGGGACGACTCTTCTGAGTGCCGCCGATGGGCATAGCTCCCTCGGGGAACGCGCCTTCGGCTGCGGCCGATGGACCTGTGCTTTAACCGAAGCTTCCCAGTCGGACGTCCGCAGCCTCATTCGCGCTCCCCTCGGTCTCTTTCTCTTAGGGGCCTCGCCGTCCCTGGAGCGGAAGATTGACTCCGAGTCGTTGGAACTCTCTGCGAGCCGAGCTTCATGAGTGAGGGGGCTTGCCGAGCAAGCCGAAAGCACCGAGAGCGAACGGTTCAAAAAACCCACTGGCCCATTGCTTTCGGCGCGCGAGGTGAGTCCCCGAACGGGAGTTCCCGGCGAGGAGGCACTGAAGCGAAGGGACAGGGATCCCTGAACGACCACAATCTCTTATCACTTCCCTATTTTCCTCTCCGTCAGTTTCACAATCCGTTCGTAATCCTCCGGCCTGTTGATGTTGGCGAACTCGCGCGCTGCCGAGAATATTTCCGGCACATCTACAAAACGAACCTTGGCCGCCGCGAAAAGAAAATGCAAACCGTACCGGCCGCTTTGGATTGCCCCCCCCAAAGCCGGCAGGAAGCTTTTCTCATAGATACCGAATAGCGGTTCAATCCCACCGGGGTGACGCGGGATGACCGCGTCGGCCTGAGGGTCGTATTGATCGAGCAGCCATTCTACCAGGGGGGCGGAGATCAGGGGCATGTCACATGCGGCAACCAGGACACCGCCTGGAAGATGGCGCAGGGCAGTTGTGATGCCCCCGATGGGTCCCAATCCCTCCTGATCGTCGGGGAGTATTTCAATTCCTTCAGGCCAACTTTCCGCTTTTCCCCTGGCGGTGACCACTGCCAGGCGCTGAAAAGGAAACTGCCCCAGAACTTCGAGCAGATTCTCCAGTACCCTTCGCCCGGCAAGTTCGAGCCGGGACTTGTCTTTGCCGAAGCGGGAGCTTTTTCCCCCGGCCAGGATGATCCCGCTAAGATGGGTTGCCGCTTCCTTCACGAAACTCCTTTAGCGCCGCGAAAAATACCTCGGGCTCGTTTTTTGAGATCGATAGCTTGAACAGGGCGTAACGCTGCCCGAGATCCCATCGACTCCACTCCTCTACGGTCACTGCCTTGTCCGTTTCATTACCCCTCGCCTGCACGGGGTCCGGGATGCGGGCCGGCTCTTCCCACGGCGGGTCGGATACGGGAGAGCCCAAGGCGGCATCCTCTCCAAAATACCGGCGTGAGAGAAGATTGAGATAGGAAGAAAAAACCCTCCTTTCCTCGTCCGTTTCCACCGGCAGGTGGCAGAGGACATTCCTCTCTTCCAGGCTGAAGGCGAGCCAGCTCTTCAAGGAAATCTTGACTCCTGTGAGGTCGAGCTTCATCCGCACGTGCAAGGGAATGCGGCTGAGCGTGGGGTAGACTTCCGATTCAAAGCGATAACGATAGAACATAAAATAAAGTCAATTTGCTTTTGACCCCTCCATAAGACTATTTTCTTCCGTCAGGGGGGTCAAGGTCAACAGGGTTCTTTTGAAACACATTGTTCAGCTACACCGGCGGCCGAATTAGCCATCAAATCAAAAGGAGGTCACTATGGCAAAGGCAAGGTATGCGAAGTTTTATCTGCCGCTCAACAAGGTCAAAGAAAAAGAATTTCTCGCCCGCCAAATGGACTGTAAAGCCGTTGGATTCAGTTTCGTCCGGTACAGGCCCGGTGAGGGCGCAGCATACGTCCACCGTCATCGGGTACAGGAGGAGGTTTTTATCACCCTCAAGGGAACGGGGAGCATTATCCTCGATGGTAGGCGCCATTCGATGCCCGAGGGGACGATCATGCGGGTCTCGCCGCAGGTCTATCGGGCTATTGGCAATGACTCGAAGCGCGATGTGGTCTATCTCCTTTTGGGCGGCATCCCGCCAAAGAATTTTCCTCTGGGCGGCAGGACTCTCCTGGGTGACGGCATCCCGAATCGGAAAAAAGTACCGAGATGGAAAAAAAGTTAAAGGGTTTAAGGGTTGAAGGGATACAGGGTGAAAGGGATAAGGCGGCCAGCCCCCGGAGACCATGAATTGTTGACGTTACAAGCGGCTTGGCTTAACATTGCGGCATTGCGATAGGATGCGAAAGACCGTTCAAGGACTTGCTGGATGGAGGATAAGATGCTGATGAAGTCAAAGCCAATCATCGTTTTTTCTCTCTTTTTATCTCTTGTAGCCGCCTGGCCTTCCCAGGCGCAAACCGCCAGGCCGCAGATTAGAGTTGCCGTCTCCACGGCAACGCCGCACAATACACCGTTGTGGGTGGCCAGAGATAAGAAGATCTTCGACAAGCACGGACTGGACGTCCAGTTGATTTTCGTCAGCGGGGGGACGCTCGCGACCCAGATGCTGGCCGCCGGGGAGATCCAGGTTGCGGCAGCCGCTCCGGCCGCGCTCGTTAGTCTGATCGCCGGGGGTGAGAAAATCGTTATGTTTCTGGGGATCAGCAATACCTCACCCTTTACGTTGGTCGCCCAACCAGGCATCAAAAAAGCGGCCGATCTGAGGGGTAAGAGACTCGGAACGGCTCGCTTTGGCGGATCGTCGCACACATCCGCCCTGATTGCGCTGGACCATCTGGGCCTCAATCCCAAGCGCGATAATATTACAATACTCCAGACCGGGCTGGACCCGGAGCGAATGGCGGCTCTTGAACAGAAGGGGCTTGACGGAGCGATGTTGCAGCGGCTCGCCACTAAAATCATGGTCGGCAAGGGGTACACCCCGCTGCTGAACCTTAATCAGGCCAAGATCCCCTACCAAAACACCGTGCTTGCCGCGAAAAGGGATTTTGTTTCGGCCCGATCCAAGGTCGGGGAGAGCTTCACGCGCGCGGTCGTGGAGGGATACGCCTACACGTTTAACAAAGAAAACAAGCAGGCGGTCAAGGAAGTGATTGCAAAGAACCTGAGGCTGCGGAACGTAGATGATGCTGAAGATTTCTATCTCGAGGCCCAGGAAGAATTGGACAGGAAGCCCTATCCTACCCTGGAGGGCACAAGGACCGTTATAAAATATGTTGCTGAGCAAAACCCCAAGGTAGCGTCCCTCAAGGCCGAGGATCTCATCGACTCAAGCTGGCTTAAGAATCTCGACAATGAGGGATTCTTTGATAGGGTTTACGGAAGCAAATAACGGAAAGGCTTAACCTATCTCTTTTCCTGCAAAAGCTGCCTTAACACGTATTCCAGAATCCCGCCGTGGCGGTAATAGTCGAGCTCCGCCGGAGTATCGATGCGGCAGGTGACCTTGAACTCCTTGGTCTTGCCGTCGTCGCTCTTTGCCCTTACGGTTAGATCCTGTCTCAATTTAAGTCCGGCGGAGATTCCCACGACATCGTAAGTCTCGAAACCGGTAAGACCGAGCGACTTGAGGTTCTCGCCCGCTTTGAACTGCAAGGGCACGATGCCCATGCCGATCAGGTTGCTGCGGTGGATGCGCTCGTAGCTTTCCGCAATAGCCGCCCTGACTCCCAGGAGCCTCGGTCCTTTCGCGGCCCAGTCCCGCGACGAGCCGGAGCCGTATTCTTTGCCGGCGATCACGACGAGGGGAGTGCCTTCCTTCTGATACTGCATCGCGGCGTCGTAGATGGACATCTGTTTCTTGTCGGGCAGATGCACCGTTACTCCCCCTTCCGTGCCGGGAGCCAAGATGTTCTTCAAGCGAATGTTGGCGAAGGTGCCGCGCATCATGACTTCATGGTTGCCGCGCCGCGCGCCGTACTGGTTGTAGTCCTTGGGCAGCACGTCGTTGTGCGTGAGGTAGCGCGCCGCCGGTCCATTTTTTTCTATGGAACCCGCCGGCGAGATATGGTCGGTTGTGACCGAGTCGCCCAGCAGCGCCAACACGCGCGCCCCGCTGATTTCCCTGGGCGCACTCGGCGTTTTCGACATGCCGTCGAAGTAAGGCGCTTCGCGCACGTAGGTCGACAGCTTCTCCCACGCGAACAGTTCGCCTTCAGGAACCGGCATCTTCTTCCACTGCTCGTCGCCCTCGGTGGCCTGGGCATACTCTTTCTTGAACATCTCCGACCTGACCGACTTGCGCATCACCTCCTGGACTTCTTGCGGCGTCGGCCAGATATCGCGCAGGTACACAGGTTTGCCCTGCGAATCGTTACCAAGCGGATCGTGATAAAGGTCCACGTCCATGCTGCCGGCCAGCGCGTAAGCGACGACGAGCGGCGGCGACGCAAGATAATTTGCGCGCACATTCGCATGAATGCGCCCTTCGAAGTTTCGGTTACCCGAAAGCACGGCGGCGGCAACCAGGTCGCCCTCTTGAATGGCGTTGGCAACCGGCTCCGGCAGCGGGCCGCTGTTGCCGATACAGGTCGTGCAACCGTAGCCAACCAGGTAGAAGCCTATTTTTTCCAGGTAAGAAAGCAGACCGCTGTCTTTCAGGTACTCGGTGACCACCTTCGACCCGGGCGCCAGACTGGTTTTCACCCAGGGCTTTCTCGTGAGCCCCTTCTCGACAGCTTTCTTGGCCAATAGCCCCGCGCCGATCAACACTGAAGGGTTCGAGGTGTTGGTGCAGCTCGTGATCGCCGCAATAACGACCGAACCATGTTTCAGCTGGAACTTGTCGCCGTTCATTTGCACGGCCACGCTCTTGCCGGCATCGCCGCTCTTCATCAACGACGGCAGCGCCTCTTTGAACGCCTTCTTGCTTTCCGTCAGCGGCACACGATCCTGGGGCCGCCGCGGACCGGCCAGACTCGGCACCACGCTGGCAAGATCGAGCTCGAGGGTGTCGGTGAACATCGGATCGGGCGAAGCGTCCGTCCGCAACATCCCCTGCTCTTTGGCGTAAGTCTCGACTAGTTTGATGAGATCCGGATCGCGGCCGGTCAACCGCAGGTATCGGAGCGTCTCATCGTCCACCGGGAAGTAACCGATGGTTGCGCCGTATTCCGGCCCCATGTTGCCGATGGTCGCGCGGTCGGCAAGGCCCAGGCTGGACAGCCCCGAGCCATAGAACTCGACGAATTTCTCCACGACACCCCTCTTGCGCAAAATCTGGACGACCGTGAGCACAAGGTCCGTGGCGGTCGCGCCTTCGGGGAGTTTGCCGTGCAGTTTGAAGCCGATGACCTCGGGGATAAGCATGATAATAGGCTGGCCGAGCAGCGCTGCTTCCGCTTCGATGCCTCCCACGCCCCAGCCGACGACGCCCAGGCCGTTAATCATCGGGGTATGCGAATCGGTCCCAACCACGGTGTCGGGGTACGCGAAATTGGCGCCGTCTTTCTTGGCCCGGAATACGACCGGCGCCAAATATTCAAGGTTGACCTGATGGCAGATACCCGTATCCGGCGGAATCAGCCGAAAATTGTCGAACGCCTTTTGCCCCCAGCGCAAGAAAACGTAGCGCTCGACGTTGCGCTCGAACTCGATTTCGGAGTTCTTGTGCAAGGCATCCGCCGTGCCGAAGTAGTCGACCTGCACCGAGTGGTCGATAACCAGATCCACGGGCACGAGCGGATTGATCTTCTTCGGATCGCCGCCCAGGCGCTTCATCGCCTCGCGCATAGCGGCGAGGTCGACCACGGCAGGCACGCCGGTCAAGTCTTGCATGAGGACGCGCGCCGGCATGAAGGCAATCTCTTTGTCCTGCTTCGCCTTGGGATTCCAATTCGCCAGCGCCTCGATATCCGCCTTATTCACATGGTGGTTGTCTTCGTAGCGCAGCAGGTTCTCCAAGAGGACCTTCAAAGAAACCGGCAAGCGAGATATGTTCTTAAAGCCCGCCTTTTCCAGCAAATCGAGCCGGTAAATATCGTAGGATTGATTGCCGACCTTCAGGGTTGTCCGCGTGCCGAAACTATCCAGGGACTTCTGTGCCATTGGGCTCTCCTTGATTATTTATAGGTTACCCTATTTTGTAGCGTAGGATACAGGCATAAGCAACAGGGGAGGAATCGCAGCCAGCCGGTAAATCTTGACAAGTTCTCGCAACGGCACGACAATCGCTGAAGTTATGCCAGATTACTTTAGCGATAATGAGCTGGGGCCACCATCAAGGACAAGTGAGCAGATTAGTGAGGCAGCCTGGGGTGGCATCATTTTAGACTCGGCGTGTGCTAATGTAGATGTACAATTGACAATCAGTGTATTGCAAGGACGGAAATATGAAGAGAATGGCTATAATGACCTTCGTTATCTCTTGTTTCTCAACTTTATCTCTGGCGGTCAGCGCGCAACAAAGCGGACGCGCGCGTCTCGATCGGCTAGAACAATCTCTCAAATCTGACGTGCCGCGGCTGATCTGTCTTACAGACAGCTACGCCACTGGAGGGCAGCCCTCGGATCAGGCTTTCAGCAAACTTGCCGCAAGCGGTTTTCGCTCCGTCGTAAATCTGCGCACGGCCGGCGAAGGGGCCGATATCGAGAAAGAACGGAAACTGGTGGAACAATCCGGGATGCGCTACTTTAATGTTCCAGTGGTGTCAAGTGCGCCGCGACCTGAGCAGGCCGATGAGTTCCTTCGACTCGTCAACGAGAAAGCCAATCAGCCGATGCTGATCCATTGTGCCACCGCCAATCGCGTGGGCGCCTTCATGATGATCTTCCGAGTGCTTGAACAGGGCTGGAGTGAAGACAAGGCGCTGGAGGAAGCCGAGAGGATCGGTCTAAGCAGCGGAGGGCTGAAGAAGTTCGCGCACGATTATATCAGTCAGCACAAGACGAAGAAAAGTTAACGAATTCTGGGGACACAACGCTAAATTGTTATGACCCGCAGCGCGGTAGCCCGCAGTCCGTGTGATTAAGCCAACCCATGAAACTGAATCCGCAAGAGCTGGAAAAAATCGCCAATCTCACGCTGGAACATTACGACCGGCACGCCGAAGAATTTTGGCAAGGCACGCGGGACCACGACGTCAGCCAGAACATCGAGGCGCTATTGCAATACATCGAGGGTGAGCCGCCTTTCACCATACTCGATCTTGGCTGCGGGCCGGGGCGCGACCTCAAGGTGTTTTCCGAACGCGGTCACATCGCGGTAGGTTTGGAAGGCTCCGCGCGCTTGGCCGCAATGGCGCGCGCGCACAGCGACTGTGAAGTGTGGCAGCAGGATTTCCTCAAGCTCGCTCTGCCGGATAGCCATTTCGACGGCGTCTTCGCGAACGCCGCGCTATTCCATGTGCCCGGCCAGGAGTTGCCGCGCGTGTTGCGGGAGTTGCACACGACTCTGAAACCGGGTGGTGTGCTTTTTAGCTCCAATCCGCACGGCCATAACGAGGAAGGGTGGCACCACGGGCGATATGGCGCGTATTGTGGCCTTGAAACCTGGCGTCGCTATATGTCGGTCGCGGGGTTCGCCGAGATGACTCACTATTACCGACCGCCCGGCGTGCCGCGTGAACAGCAGCCCTGGCTGGCCGGCGTCTGGCGCAGGTTGTCTTACTAGTGGCCCATGTGATTCCGGGGGCGCAATATTGATCTCCCTCTTGATTTTCGGGTGATTTCCAGAGACAGTATGGAGAAATTCACGGGCAACGTGAGACAGCGGAATCCGTCGTAGTAGATCAGCTCCATGATGGTGCGGAAACGGTTTGTCATTTGATTTAAGATGAGAAAAACGGCCTCACAAGTAAAAGCTGTGTTAGAGACGGGCAGATTTCTCATTCCCTACAGGGTATATGAAAATAAAGCGCCGCATATTGTTTGCGTGAACGGTGTGCAGCAGTCCATGGCAATGTGGCAAACTTTTATTTCCCGCTTTTCCTGCAAATATAGAATAGTTCTCTTTGATTTTCCCCATCAGGGTAAAGCAAGAATTATTTCCGGCTCTGAACAGGTATCGCTTAACGAGCAGATCGGAATACTTAAAGCAGTGCTGGATAAAACCGGCACCAGCGTTGATGCCACGCTTTGCGCCGCTTCGTGGGGTGGGGTAGTTGCGGTTGGTTTTGACGCAGCCTATTCCGCCAGGATTAAAAGATTGGTGTTGGCCAGCCTCGGGACAAAACCCAATAGAAAAATGGTGGAGATGATCGAAAAAGGCATGGCCGTAGACGTGAAAAACCGCGAAACAATGGCCGAAGTATTACTAAAGTGTTTCGGGCAAGACCTTCCTTCGCCGGTTAAGCGAAAAATTATCAGTCAATTTCGCGCAATGAAAGAGGAGCGCGTGCGGGCGTTCTACGAGCACGGTCTATTTGTAATTTCTTCAAAGAGTTTAAGCGAGGTGGTCAATTTAAAAAATGTCAAGGCAAAGACGATCCTGTTAAACGGGGAAAAAGACACTATCATTGACCTGGAAGACGTGAAATTTCTTGCTTCCCAAATCCCTGATTGCGAAATGATAGTCGTCAAAGGCGTGGGGCATTTCCTCCATCTGGAAGATGCCGGAGTTCTGGATATCTATGAAACTATTCTTTCCTCTGGTGTGGGACCGGAATCTCCGGCAAGTCATCGTCAGGACAACGGTTTCCATCCCCTGACATAATTTCACGACAGGTCAACCGGTCAACCACGGTCAGACTTCAATGTTGTATCTACTTCGAAGGCTGCGCGGCGGCTTTGATCGGAATGCCTTTCCTTTCGAGCTCTTCGACCACGGTCTTGGCGCTCGCATTGCCCTGGCTCGCGAGCTCGGCGGTTTTAGTTATGAGCGTCTCCAGCTGCGCCCGAGCCTTTTGCGCCTCCTGCATCGCCGGTTCGAGGTTCCCCTTCAACTGGCTCAGATCACTTCGCTCGAGTACAAGCTGCACGGCTTGGAAGCCAAACCAGACAAGCAGGGAAACGACGGTTAGAATCAGTGGAAGACTCGAGGCGCGTCTTTCGCCGGGTCCGGGTTTCGCCACGTCATTATCTCGGATTTTTTCTGTTGTCTGCGATTCGTTTTCCATAAAGACTACTTTGCGCCGCCCGCCGCCCTGGGATTGCCGACAATGCTAATGCCCTGGAACGCGAGCAGATTTTTGATCTGTTCGTCATTGTTTTTTACGGCGACGCTCGCTAGAGCTGTCACGATTTCCCGATGGAGTCCTTCCAGTTGGATACTTTGAGTGATGAACTGTTGGCGCTCGGTGACCTGCAAGCGGAGAAATTGATTGCCAAGACTCAAGAGCAGATTTACCAACACCAGGAGGAGTATCAACCCAGCCAGCGGAGTCAAAAAGCCGATTCTCTTTAAGACATTTGCAGCCATCATCTACCTCAACGAACGTGTGAAGTTCAGTTTTTCGAACATGTCGACGACCACGATATATTCCAGTCTAGCTCAAACCGGGCCGTCGCTGCAAACTCTCGATCCCTTGGTACCCGCGGATTCCGGGGGCATAACACTTATTTCTTCTTGACTCCCGGCGTTACTGTCTAATACCTTTAAATCGCCTTATCCCGCCGGAGAGATTCGATAGCGTTATCGTCGTAGCCAAGTTCTTTCAGTATAGGTTCCGTGTCCTCCCCCAAATCCGGGATGCGATCGTAGCGCGCCGGACTGTCAGACATCCGCAGCGCGTTGCCGATGACAGGCACGCGCCCTACCGGGGAGTCGACTTCGCGGATTAGCTTGCGGGCAAGAGCCTGCGGGTGGGCCAGAACCTGGGCAATGCCTCTGACTTCGCCGTGGGGCAGCTCGGCTTTTTTAAGCCGTTCCAGCCACTCGCCATGATCCCGCTCGAGAAAGATTTTCTCGATCATCTCTTCCAGTACCTTGCGGTTCTTCCGTCTCCCTTCGACCGTCGCGAAACGCTGATCTGCCAACAGATCCGGACATTCGATCACGTCGCGGCAGAACACTTCCCAATCCTGCGCCGTGGCGACGGCAAGATTCACATACTGGCCGTTACGCGCGAGATAAGGGCCGTAGGGGGTGACGTAGTGGTGGCGCATGCCGACGCGCTCGGGCTCTTCCCCGGCGTGCCAGAAGTGATGCGGGAAGTAACCCAGCCAGGATAGAATCGAGTCGAACATCGAGACGTCAATCAATTGGCCCCGGCCGCTTTTTTCGCGCTGGTAGAGCGCGAACAAGATGCCCAGCGCGGCGTACATGCCGGCGGCGATGTCGGCGATGGCTATGCCCGCCTTGGCGGGCTTGTCGGGATAACCTGTGGTGGCGATGATACCGGCCTCTCCCTGAATCAGCAGATCATAGGCCTTCACGTCGCGGTAGGGACCGTCTTGACCATAGCCGGAAAGCGAACAGTAAATAAGGCGTGGGTTTAACTGGCTGAGTTTTTCATAACCCAGGCCCAGACGTTCCGCGACTCCAGGGGCATAATTCTCGAAAAAAACATCTGCCTTTGTGCTCAAGCGGTGAAGAATTTCCCTTCCTGCATCCTTTTTTACATCAACTGTCAGACTCCGCTTATTCCGGTTAAGCCACACGTAGCCGGAAGAGAGCCCCCGGACCACGGAATCCCAATGCCGGATAACGTCTCCTACCCCGGGCCGCTCGATTTTGATCACTTCCGCCCCCATGTCTGCAAGGAGGCAGGTGCCCAGGGGACCGGACAGAACTTGCTCGAAGGCGACCACCCGGATGTCTTCCAGGGCCCGATGGTTGATCTGTTCCTGCATCATCGTTTCCCTCCGATTACTTGGCTTCGTCCTTAATCTCGGGAAACAGATCGCGCTTGGGGGCGTGGGCGCGCTTCCATACCATGACGCTGCGCGCGTAGTCGATCACCACCTTGCCGTCCTGATTGATTCCGCGCGTGCGCACCTTGACGATCCCCCACTGGGGTTTCGACTTCGACTCGCGCTTCTCGACGACCTCGGATTGCGAATAGACCGTGTCCCCCGCAAAGACCGGATTGGGAAGCTTGATCTCGTCCCAGCCGAGGGCAAAACCGTTTTCACTGACGTCGGCGACGCCCATGCCCGCGACGATGGCCAGGGTCAGGGCGCTGTTCACCAGGCACTTGCCGAATTCGGTGCGCTTGCCGTACTCATTGTTGAAGTGGATCTGGTTCGTGTTGTTGGTCAGCAGCGTAAACCAAATGTTGTCCGCCTCGGTGATCGTCCGTCCCAGGCGGCAGCGATAGATATCTCCCGCTTCGAAATCTTCGAAATAGCGGCCTTCCCAGCCGGGCTTAATGGCCATAAGACTCCCTCCTTTGCCTAGGCTTCAAATAGGGCCTGCCCGCTCCCTCGGGGACGATTCTTCCGAGACTTGCACCTCAAGAGCCCTCGGGGAACGCGCTCTCGGCTGCGGCCGATGGCGCAGTGCTTTAACCGAACCTTTTCGTCTCTACGTCCGCAGCCTCACTCGCGCTCCCCTCGGTCTCTCCCCCGTTGCTCCGTTGGGAGTGAGGGGGCTTGCCGAGCAAGCCGAAAGCATCGAAACTAAACGGTTCAAAGAGCCCACTGACCAATTGCCTTCGGCGCGAGAGGCAGGTCCCCGAACGGAACTCCCAGTTGCCTATCCTCTCTTTGCCTTTGAGATTGAGCTTCCCACATTATATACTACGTCGTAAATATAGGAGGTGGCGATGGATTTCAACCTGACCCAGGAGCAGCTCCAGATCCGGGAGGAGATTCGCAGGGTATGCCGCGAGTTCTCGGATCCTTACTGGCGCGAGGTGGACAAGAAGCGGGACTATCCGGAGGCGTTCGTGCGCAAGCTCACGGAGCTTGGTTGGCTGGCGGCTCTCATCCCGGAGGAGTACGGCGGGACCGGCTTGGGGATTACTGAGGCGAGCATCATCCTGGAAGAGATCAACCATTCCGGCGGGAACGCCACAGCCTGCCACGCGCAGATGTACACTATGGGAACGCTTCTCAAACATGGCAGCGAAGAGCAAAAAAAACGCTACCTTTCCAAGATCGCGAGCGGCGAGCTGCGCCTTCAGGCCTTTGGGGTCACCGAGCCCAATGCGGGCTCCGAGACGACTCGCATCCAAACGACTGCGGTGCGCAAGGGGGATAAATACGTTGTCGACGGCCAAAAGATCTTTATTTCAAGGGTGCTCCAGTCCGATCTGATGCTGCTTTTGGCCCGCACTACGCCCTATGATGCGTTAGAAGATAAGACCCGCGGCCTTTCGGCCTTCATCGTTGATCTCAGGGAGGCCAAAGGCAAGATCGAGGTCAAGCCCTTAGACCTCATGATCAACCACCATACCACTGCGCTCTTTTTCGACGGCCTCGAGGTCCCGGTAGAGAACCTGATCGGACAGGAGGGCATGGGGTTTCGCTACATTATCGACGGTTGGAATGCCGAGCGCATCCTGATTGCGGCCGAGGCGATCGGCGACGGGCACTGGTTTATCGAACGGGCCGCCAAATATGCCGGGGAGCGCGTGGTCTTCGGCCGGCCGATCGGCGCGAATCAAGGGGTCCAGTTTCCGATCGCCCAGGCGTATACCCGCATCGAAGCCGCGGATCTTGTCCGTTATCAGGCCGCCACGCTGTTCGACCGCAAGGAGCGCTGCGGGGCGGAGGCGAATATGGCCAAGCTCCTGGCCTCGGAGGCGGCATGGGAGGCGGCGAACGTCTGTCTCACCACTCATGGCGGCTACGGTTTTGCGACGGAGTACGATGTGGAACGAAAGTTCCGCGAGACCCGGCTTCTCATCGTCGCGCCGGTGAGCAACAATCTCGTGCTCGCCTATCTGGCCCAGCACGTTTTAGGTATGCCGAAGTCGTATTGAAGAGGGGTTGCGCTGTTGCAGTTTCGAGTTTTGAGTTTCGGGTTTCGAGTTGAGGCGGGACTAGTCTGAGTGAACTGCTCGGCGTTTATCTGCAAATTTTACCCCCCAGACAGCGAGTAGAAACAGGATCGTTGAGCCCAACGATCCGACGACGAAGACGCCACCAATGCTAGTGGCGTGGGCGATCAGTCCGCCCACGGTGGGGCCGAGAATATTTCCGAGGTCCCCCGCCGAGTTATAAATAGCCGACGCGAGCCCGCGCTGCACCTTGTTCTCGTCCACGTCCTGAACCAGACCCACCGCATTCGCCACGATCACGACCGCCCGCATGAAGCCTGAAGTCACGTAGACCAGCAGGATCGTGCTGAAACCGGTGAACAATGGAATCAGCATCAAGAGAGCGGATTGCAGTGGAATCCCCGCGTAGGAGAGGCCGCGATGACCGAACTTGTTCACCACATGGCCGCTGATCGGTCGAGTAATGGCATTGCAACCGGCATAAGCCGCGCGGATCACGCCGATTTGCGTGAGGCTCATTCCGACCGCCAGCCCGTAGAGCGAAATGAAAACTCCACCCATCTGGTGCAACAAGTTAAGAAACATGGCCGTGACCACAACCGTGGCCAGCCCCGGCTCGAGGATCGCCTTCCAAGACTCCTTCAACGTCAATTTCACCTTGGGTTTTTCTTTGGCTTTGCCCGCTTCCTCCGCACCCGGTCCTCGAAACAGCCAGAGCAAAACGCAAGGGATCAACGACAGTAGCGCCGCTAGCTGGAAAGTCGCACCGTAGCCGAAGTGATCGGCAATCAGTCCCCCAAAGAAATTTCCTGTTGAATAGCCCGCCGCCAAGCTTCCGACGTAGTAACCCATGGCGTGGTTGCGATTTTCATCCGGCGGGAGAGAATCGACATAGAAGGCCATATAAAGGGTCGTCGCGGCGCCGTAGGCAAAGCCATTCAAAGAGTGAATGATCGCGAACGTAAGACTGTCCGCGGCGAAGCTGTAGAGAAAATTGGTGATCCCCATCGCCAAAACCGCGACAGCGATAAGCAAACGCGCTCGACCGTGGTTGTAAGTCATGCCCACCGGTAGCCGGGAAGTCAGGGCTAAGACGGGGCCAAGAGAGATCAGCGTACCGATAGCAGCAACCGGGATATGCAAGTCCTGGAGAAACGGCGGAATGATCGTCGAGGCTGAATTGTTCTGCACGGTGATGGCGACGACGGGCAACAGGAGTTTAAGCGTACCGGCCTTCATTCCTCAACAGTTCTCTTTCCGACAGCCACCGCGCATCTCCTCTTTATTCTCCAAAAGCTGCTCGCTTTCAAGGGCCGGCCTCTCTGCGGTGACTATTGCGCGGTGGAAGATAGACATTTTTCCGTACTTGAGGTAAGGAGTCTGCTCGGAGGTAATTCTTATGGATCTGAAGCGTTCCTGGATGTTTGTGCCCGGGCACAGGCAGCGGATGATTGATAAAGGGCTGGAACTCAACACCGATGTCATCATGCTGGATATCGAAGACGGGGTGGCGCCGAGCGAAAAAGACACGGCGCGAAAGCTCATTAGCGAAGCTCTGGGCCGCGTGCGGCTGCCGAACTGTCCGGCCCGTTTTGTGCGCATCAACGCCATCGGTCATCCACGCATGGACGCGGACCTGGAAGCGGTCGTGCGTCCGGGTCTCGACGGTTTGGTATTGCCCAAGGTCGAGAGCTCGGCGGATGTTCTCAAAGTGGAAGCGATCCTGAACCGGCGTGAGCCCGCGCTGAACATCGAACGCGGCAGTGTGAAGCTCCTGGTCGCTATCGAGAGCCCGCAGGGGCTTCTTAATGCCGCGGCGATTGCGGCTTGTTCTGCGCGCGTCATCGGGTTGATCTTCGGGGCGGAAGACTTTGGCAGGGAGCTTGGACTGCCGACGTCGCGCGAAGGCGAGGCGCGCGACATGCTCTATGCCCGCTCTGCCATGGTGGTGGCCGCGGCTTCCGCCCATGTCCAGGCGGTGGACGGGGTGTGGGTGGATTTGAAAGACACCGAAGGGCTGTGGAATTTCGCCCGGCAGTCGCGCCGTCTGGGTTTTTCCGGCATGTCCTTGATTCACCCGTCGCAGATCGATCCGATCAATAGCGTCTTCAGCCCGACCCCGGAAGAGATCAACTACGCCCGGCAAGTGGTCAAGGCCTACGAGGAGGCGGTCGCTCGGGGTGACGGCTCCATCTCTCTTGGGGGACAGTTGATTGACCGGCCGATCGTCGAACGCGCACGGCGCGCTCTGGAGATGGCGAAGATGTTGGAAGGAAGAGCGTATTGATAGAGAAGGGCTACTAAGGCATGGACTCAAAGCGGCAAACTTGCTCCTTACAACACATCCGTCACTTCACGGCGGCCAATCCGGGGTACATGACGCTTCAGGGAACCAACCAGTATCTCCTGGGCCGGGAGGAGATTACCGTCATTGATGTCGCGCTTCCCACCGCCGAGAATGTCGACGGGATTTTGCAGCAGGGTGAGGCTATGGGGGGGAAGAGGATCGGGAAGATCCTTTTGACCCATATCCATAGAGACCACTGTGGCGGGGCGCTGGCTTTAAAAAAGCGCTCCGGGGCGAAGCTGGGGATTTCTAACTTGCGCGCTGGATACCTGGGCGGGGAAGATTTTACTTACGCGAGCGGCGACCGGATTCCTTATGACGGCGGGGAGCTAACCGTCGTTCATACGCCGGGACATGAGTCCAGTCACTGCTGTTTCTACGAGCCTCGGCAGGAAATCCTCTTTACGGGCGACCATATTCTCGGCCAGGGGACCACGGTGATCCCGCCGCCGGATGGGGACATGGACTCGTACATCAAATCGCTGGAGAAGTTGCTTGAGCTAAGGATTCGCCTGCTGCTGCCAGGTCATGGCCCGGCGATTCATGACCCCTATGGAAAGATCCGGGAATACATTGAACACCGACTGATGCGCGAGCAAGAGGTCCTTGAGTTTTTACGGGAAGGCGTTCATACGATCCCGTCCATCGCGGCCAGGATCTACACCGAGCTTGCCGCGCCTCTCGTGCCCTTTTCCCGGCTCTCTGTCGAGGCGCACCTGGTCAAGTTGACCAAGGAGCGACGAGTGGTCAAGGAAGGGGAGCGCTACTTCTTGACGGAGAAGGCTTGAGGGCTTCTTCCGGCAAGATCAAGCGGCTCTGGTTCGGCTCCCGTCTCCAGGTCGTTCCAGATAGTCCCAGCAATCTCCGCCGAGCGAGGCGCCGGGATGCCGTCTAAGAAAAGGACAAAGTGGTCTTTGATTTGGAGAAGCAGCGAGCGATTGCTTTTTGGCGGGGATATTAGAACGTCGACGCCTGATTGTGAGGACTCCAGAGAAAAACCATGGCGTCGCTCAAGCGCTCTTCGATAACTTCCATAGAACTCCCTGGCCTTTTCCCGATCGTCCCAGGCCGTGACCCAACCCAGCGCCAGCTCTTCTCCTTGCTGGAAGGCCAGAAGGCTATCTCCACTCCATCCGGCGGCAGCTTGCCTGGCCTCTCCCTTGGATAGGGTCTGGCTCAAAAGACTCTGGATCAGAAACTCGCCGAGGGTCTCGTCCATGATCATTTTACCTCTGAAAGGGCGGATCAAGCCCCAGGGCGTAATCCGGACAGGGTCGTGCCTCTTCACGTAATACTTCTCCGGATGGAGGATCTGCGCAGTGGAGAGAGGGGGATGCTGAAAAAGGGCGTTGACCCCCTCCCAGCCTTTGGACGCATAGGCCCATGAGACAAACTCGCCTCCCTGGAGGTATTGAAAGGCTACCTCTTGGCGCAAGAGTTCCGGGAAGCGGGAAAGCTCCTTGTCTATTTGAGCTGGCAAACCTCTGAGACCCCTCAACCCGTTGACGATTTTCTGTCTGTTCTCTTGCGGGCCGCCCATGAGGTGGGCTAGCGCTACCAGGAAGGCGTCTCCCTCTCTCAAGGCACGCAGGGTCAGTCTCGAGTCCCCGGTGTTTCTATTCCTGATTTTTTCCTCCCAATTAAAATGTTGCTCTTGCAGGATATGGGTAAGCGCCTGGACGAGCAGGATTTGTTTGGTCGCGTCCTCCCGCGTCGGGGACGAACCCGGGAAGGTGAGGCCTGGCTTCCAGGGCCCCTTCGGCAGAAAAATGGTTTTTCCACGGGAGTCCTGGTGCATGCCTTGATAGAAAAGGCGCAGATCCAGTAGGGTCTTGGCCAGATCGGTAGCCTCGGGCAGCAGGCCTAAACGGGCGTATACCCGTGCAACCTGTTGAAGATTTTCCTGGCCGTACTCTTCCCAAAGGGATTTCTCCAGAATGGCTCGAATCGCCTCTATCGATGTGGTTTCCAGATAGACCTCGCGCTGAAAAGAGAGTCCCCTGATGCGAGCGACCCTCTGTTTGAGCTCCTCAAAAGAGAGAGAGGAAGGCGAGGAGATCTCGAAGCCCGTCTCTGCGCAGCCGGATAGAAGCAAACAAAAACTCAAAAGGGACCACTGCGCAAAAGACCGTCTCCTGCGCACCGTCTATTTCTCCATGATGATGATGGGGAAGCCCTTGCGCGCCAATTGCTGGGCGTGTCCTTCGGCATCGCGGCGATTGGAAAAGGTTCCCAGTTGAACCCGATAATAGATGGTGTCCTTGCCGTGAACCGGGACGATCGAGACCTCAGAAGCCTGCGAATAAACTTTGAGCAACTGCTCCTTTAGTCTCTGGGCGTTATCGAGATCGATAAAAGAGCCGGCCTGGAGGGTATAATCCAGGCTCTGACGGATGGTGTGGATTTTGTAAGGGCCGCTGTCGATCACTTCAATGCGCACCGGGATCGTTCCCGGGCCGATCATCCCCAGCGTTCTCGCGGCACCATAAGAGAGGTCAAGGATTCTCCCTTTGGCGAACGGCCCGCGGTCATTGATGGTGACCTCGGTGGATCTTCCGTTATCCAGGTCGGTAACCATGACGCGCGTGCCAAGCGGCAGGGTTTGATGGGCCGCGGTCAATTCGTTCTGATTGTAGATCACCCCGCTGGCTGTAGGCCGGCCATGAAACCCCGGTCCGTACCATGAAGCGATTCCCGTCTGGCTGGCGCCGCTCTCGGCTGAAGGGGGAGCGGGCACCTTGACCTTCGTCGGGGGTAAAGAACAGGCGACGAAGAAAAGGTTAAAGGAGATGAGCAGAACGGCGATGCTTCGGATCATCAGGCATCTTATTATACAGAAGTGGGGGATAGGGCGAAAGGGGGACTTTCCTTCGAAGCTAGGCCCTTGGTCCGGGCAGGGTTCGAGGAGAAAGGTCTTATGCAGAGCGTTTTTTAACCTAAGAGCGAATCTGCCCTAGAGTCGGCGTGAGGGTTAACGTTCTTCCCCGTCGCTCCGGAACCGCGATTCTGTCTCTGGCAGGAACCAGCGTTCCAAAGACAAGGTCCGCCAGAGGCAAGACTACATTTAGGTTGTTATAGTGTCGCTTGTGGTGCGTGTGGTGATGGGAGTCAAGCCAGGAAAACCATGCCGTCTTCTCAATCCAACGTTCCTTCGGCACATGCATGCAGAAATGGAGATACTCGTAAAGGAAGTAATAGAGGCCGAGAGCCGCCATCCCGCCAAAGAAAATGTTCATCTGGAGAAGATCCTGGATCCAAAGAAGCAAGGGGACATGCAGACCGAGAATCAGGGGTGCGTTCCACCAAGCGAAGCGGACCTTTTTGAGATCCTCGTCGTGCGTGAGGAAATAGGTCGGCCCCGAACGGAAGATACCGTGGTGGATCAAGGCATGGGACTTAAATGGATACGACCAGATGGGCTGGTGCATCACAAACCGGTGCAGAACCCATTCGAAAAAACTGGCGTAAAAAAAAAGAGATATAAACCCGGCAACCTCGGTAAAATGGAATGTCATTTTTCCCTTTCGCTTCTCTTGCAAACACTACTACATGCTGAGCCCGCAGCGCAATGAGGCATTAATAAAATAAAAAGGGGGGAGCGAACCGACCCGTCGCTCCCCCCTTTTTTGACTATTTCAAAACGATCAGACTACCAGCGGTTATTACGCCCGCCGCCGCCACCGCTGCCACTCCGACCCCCCCCACCGCTACCGCCCCCGCCGTCGCGTCTGGCCATAGGTTTGGCCTCATTGACGACCAGGGTGCGTCCGTCCAGCTGGGTCCCGTTCAAGGCCTCGATCGCCTTTTGGGCCTCGGCCCCGGAACCCATCTCCACGAAGCCGAAGCCCCGTGATTGACCCGTGAATTTATCCGCGATCACCTTGGCCGATTCGACGGTCCCGTGAGCTGCGAATAGTTCTTGCAGTTGCCCTTCCGTTGCTGAATAAGGCAATCCGCCAACATACAATTTATTACCCATGTTCTCCTCCTTAATGAGAGAATGTTGATGTCTTTTACCCTGGGAAGCTGACCACTAATGGGAGCAGAACATGGGGAACGTAAAGACTGGAACCACGCTCTGGTCGGTTTATCCTTTTTAGGTATCGTTTCGCAAGGGGAGACTGATTGGGCCTTCACCGTTTTCTTTTCCTCTTTCAGAAGGCCGTATACTGAAGAAGAAATTTGACTATACGTTGATTTTAACCTTGTGTCAACCCATCTTGCCCTTTTTCTGTAAGGATAGCTTTCGGGCTAAACGCTTTCGCTGCTTCAGGCATCGAGGCTGCTCGCCCGTACCCCGGCAGTCCAGGCAGGATGGGCAAATCCATCCCCCGCACTCGCAGCGACCCCCGGGTTTGTCTGCGAAGCCGGGCTTGGTCTTAAAAGATAAGTGACAATGAGGGCAGATGACCGCTGCGGCCCCTTCCAGAATTTCTAAATCCTCAGCGGGCGCGATCCGCCGCATCGGTTCTCCCTTAATAACCACACGATATTGGAACGTCTGCTTGGTGTTGAGCCTATCCAACATTGCTCCGCCCGCCGTGAAGCACGTCTTAATCTCAGTGATGCCGTCTATCCGCCCTTCATAGCCTGTCACCTTATGCCGGATCAGTGTGCCGTCTTGCAGTTTGACTTGAACTGGGGTTTCTGACATACCGCCCTCCCTCACTCAAAATAAAAAGCCTCCGGCTCGTTTAAAGCTCAGAGGCTCGCCAAAGTAGAAATTAGCTCTAAAAGAACAACCTTAGTCTAGCACTCTCAGCCCGGGTGAGCAACCGGATGGATTGTATCACCGGTTTCTATTCGTCTTTTGGCTGGGGTCCAGGGATGATCCCGGCTATATCCGGATCCTCCCCTTGAAGCGGTTTTTCAACGTCTGTCCTCTCGCTTCTTCGTTCCATCCGTTGTGCGGCCTTCTTTTTCCGCTTCTCCTGCCGCGCCACTTCTTTCTGGCGTTTCTTAAAAGTCTCGTTTCCCATAGGCTCTCCTCGTCTTAGCTGTCGGTTGCCGTGATGGCCTTAAGGACGGTCATTCTCCGTGGGTGGCGGAGCTTTCTTAGGGCCGTGGCTTCAATTTGGCGAATTCTTTCACGCGTGACACCGAAAATTTTTCCCGTTTCCTCTAGCGTATAATCCGTTTTCTCTCTAATGCCAAAACGCATGCGGACGATCTTTTCTTCCCTGGGGGTAAGAGTCGCAAGGATTCTTCGCGTCTCCTCCTGAAAGTGAGAGTTCATAACCGCCTTCTCAGGGTCAAGAGAGTGCTCATCCTTAACTAAGTCTTCCAGACGTCCCTCCTCACCGTCGCCTATGGGCATTTCGAGAGAAAGCGGTTCTTTTACCAGGTTGAGGATCATCTGCACCTTTTCTACCGTTATATCCATTTGAGCGGCAATCTCCTCGAGAGTAGGGCGCCGGTTAAGTCGGCGGTTGAGGTAACGCACGGTTTGAGTAAATTTGTTAGCTATGTCGACCATATGGACCGGGATACGGATAGTGCGAGAGTGATCTGAAAGAGCTCGGGTGATGGCCTGGCGTATCCACCAGGTTGCATAAGTTGAAAACCTAAAACCGAAGTGGTAATTGAATTTTTCCACGGCCCTCATAAGGCCGATGTTGCCTTCCTGGATTAGATCGAGGAGCTGGAGACCCCGGCCGCCGTACTTTTTCGCAATCGCCACAACCAGACGGAGATTAGCCTCGACAAAGCTATTCTTCGCCAAGGCGACCTGGGCCTTTTTTTCCAGGATGGCCCCGACCCTTCGCCCAATTTCCTCGGCAGGCATTCCTATCTCTTTCTCGATGGTTCGAATCGCCGTCTTTTCTTGTCTTCCCTGGATTTTTTGTTCCAGCTCTTGGAGCTTCTCAAGGGTCTGTTTATGACCTTCAAAAATAATTTCAATTTGCCCGCGGTTAAGCTGGAGGCTCTTGATGGCAGCGGCAATTTTCTCCCTCTGGCGGATGAGTTTCTTACCGAGCTGCTTCCGACGCTCTGCGGTCGTGCGCTTGTCCAGTTGCCTGGCCGTGCGTTCATAACTCCAGGCGAGAAGCTGGAGCTTTCTCATTTGTGTCCGGAAACGGGCTTTGAGGATTGTTTCATCCGCCAAGGGGGCTGCCGGGGTCTCGTCCGGGTCGTTTACAACATCGGGTATGTTTACCAGCCCGGCAGCGACCTTTTTTCCCAGGTCAAGCGCGAGACGGAGCCCGAGAGGCGAAGACAGGATCTCTGCGTTGATTTGTGCTTCACCCTCCGCGATCTTTTGGGCCAGTTTTAATTCTTCTTCGCGGCTCAAGAGGGGGATGGATCCCAGCTCCTGGAGATAAAGCAAAACAGGGTTTTTTATCTTCTCTGAGGATTTATTTTCGAAGTCAGTGTCCGCTTCGTCCTCATCCGACATCTCCTCAACCCGACTCTCCGGATCGACCAGTTGATCAGGGTCCCAGCCGGCTTCATGAGTCTGCTCCCGGGATGCGATATCCGAGAGATCCCCCACCTCCTGCAGTAAAAGGTTGGGTTCTCCCCGATCACTGAGATTATCGTGACTCATCTTGTTATTGCGACCGGGAGAGGGATTGCCCCCTCCAATGATGTTACGACTATACATTTCAACCACCCTGGTTGGAATGTATAGAGGGTTGAGTATTGTAGGTTTACTCGAAGAATTTCAGTTAACCTCGGGGGGAAACCCTATGTTCTTGATTGGATTGCTTACAATAGATGGATTAACTTAGTTTGTCAAGTCAAATCTTTACAGGGTTGCCAATAAATAGTATAGATAACTGTATTTGGTTAATTGGAGACAAAAAACGCCATGAATATTGCTGGGTTGATTAAACGTCGGCTCGAGGAATTAGGCTGCGAACAGAAAGATTTGGCTGCTGCTGCCCAGGTCACGGAGTCTTATATCTCACAGTTGCTTACCGGAAAGAAGTCGCTTCCCGCACACAATCGGTCGGACATTTATGGAAAGATCGGGGCCTTTTTGAAACTCTCGCCCGGGGAGCTGGCAAAACTGGCTGAGATGCAACGCAGGGAAGAACTGAATAGTAAGATCAAAGAACCTGCCCAACCGTTGTATCAGGAGGTCCGGGAGCTTATTCTGCGGAAATGTAAATCCGAGAAGGCAAAACAACTTCGCCTTATTTTTGAAAAGGAGCCCTTCGGCGAGATCGAGCGTCTCATCACGCAAAAGCTTCTGGGCGTAGCCAAGGGAGTGGCCAAGGAGGAATGGAAAAACGAGGCTTGGCTCCGCGTGGTCGCTCGGCTCAACCACAGAAGTTACGAGGAGGTGCAGGCGATCGTTCTGGAGTTCCTGGAAGCCGATATCTTCAGCCTATCGGTACAAAACTTCGTCTATTTCCTGGACCCGCTCATTGAATCCTGGGACATTGATCTTGTGACCTTTGGGATGAAGATCGTTTTGGCCCCCGAACTGGGTCGTGAACGGATGAAACAGTTTGAGTTTGTCGAAAGGGAACTTGAACCGGCGGCAGATGAAGAGCCCGGGCTCAGCGAGTTCCTTCACAATGCCTCCCTGAGCGGAGACGTTACTCAAGAAGAGCTTGTATTTCTTAAGCGCTTGAGATTTAGAAATAAAAGGCCCAGTGCGCTTTATTACTACCGGGAGTTACAAAACCTGAGAGATCCCCTCCATTTCCGGGCCCAGGGATCGAGGTGAGGAAAGCTGTGTCTGGTCGATCGGGATAGATAGAGGAAAAACGGATAAGGGAGATGCCAGCATGTACGATCTAGATAAACGATTGTTTGTCGGTGTAAAGATCTCGACGAAATTACAGAACGAATTGGACCACTGTGCCCGTGACACCGAGCGCTATTTTAAGGAGGACAAGGTGGAATATCTCCAGGTTGTCACCCTGGGGGAGGAAAGGCTGATCGGAAGGTTCTTACAAGACGGGTTTCCCGTTAATGATATTGACAATGTCAGCCGCAATATCCGCAGCATCGTCCAACTCGTAGCGCCACGATACCGGGTAGAGGACGGCTCCATTCAGATTTATGCTGACTGCACGGTCCGGTCTGTTAGAGAGAGTTAACCGGCGTTAATCAAGGTGCGCGGCGCTCGAAGCAGGGGAAACCGTTTACCCGGCAACTGGATTGTGGTAGCTTAATCGACATTAAGAGGAGTTTTGCCCTTATGTCAGGCCATTCCAAGTGGAGTTCCATTAAACACAAAAAGGCTGCCAAGGACGCCAAAAAGGGGAAGCTGTTTACCAAACTGATCAAAGAGATCACGGTTGCTGCCCGTACAGGTGGAGGCGACATCAACGCCAATCCGCGCCTGCGCACGGCAGTCCTGGCTGCCAAGGCCGGGAGTATGCCCGGCGATAATATCGAGCGGGCGATCAAGAAAGGCACCGGCGATCTCGAAGGCGTTTCATACGAAGAGATTCATTACGAAGGGTACGGACCGGGGGGAGCGGCGATCATGGTGCAGGTGCTGACGGATAATAAGAACCGCACCGTTCAGGAGATCCGCCATATCTTCACGAGGCACGGAGGGAATCTGGGCGAGAGCGGCTGTGTGGCATGGATGTTCGACAAGAAGGGTTTGATGACGGTCGATAAGGGAAAAATTGATGAGGATCAGTTGATCAGCCTCGCCCTGGACGCCGGCGCCGAGGATGTGCGCGAAGAGGTGGGTCTCTTCGAGATCGTGACGCGTCCGGAAGAATTTGAAAAGGTAAGAGAGCACCTGCAACGGCAAAATGTGCCCGTTGCAGGCGGCCAGGTCACGATGGTCCCTAAGAATACCGTGGCGCTCGATGGCCGGTCCGCCGAGCAGATTCTCAAGCTTACCGAGGAGCTCGAGGATCATGACGACGTGCAAAGCGTATCAGCTAACTTTGATATTCCTGACGAGCTTCTAGAGAAGGCCAGTTGATGGGTATCCGACCGGGTTGCAATCTTGGGGCCGGGTTGTCAAAGGAGAACCAGAGAATCCTGGGAATTGACCCCGGAACGGTCGCTACGGGTTGGGGGATTGTGGAGATGTCGGGGGGGGCGTTGGTTCATCTGGCCCACGGTACCATCGGATCCTCGGCGAGCCACGACCAGGGGAGCCGCCTGTGCCGGATCCATCGCGGTCTGCAAGATGTTATCGCACGCTACGAGCCGCAAGGGATCAGCTTAGAAAAGGTTTTTTTTGCGCGCAATCCGCAGAGCGCACTCAAGCTGGGACAGGCCCGTGGCGTGGCATTGCTGGCTGCGGCAGAAAAGCGCATTGCGATCCACGAATACAGCTCCGCCGAGATCAAACTGGCCGTTGTGGGTTACGGTCAGGCCACTAAAGAGCAGGTGCAGAAAATGATCGCTTCGCTGCTCCACCTGTCGGGAAAGATCCCTGCCGATGCTGCCGATGCCCTGGCTGCCGCCATCTGTTATCTTCATCAAAGCGATTTTCATGCCCGGGTCATGGGGGCATTGCCTGCGGCTGGGCGAGAATTGCGTCGATAGAAGATCGTTATTAGTTATTCGCTATGCGACCTTGCCCCTCCACAATGATAACCAATCGCGAGTTAACGAGTAACCAGTAACGAATAACGAAAAAATGATTGCCAAGATTAACGGGACACTTGAGCACAAGGTCCCCGGCGAAGTGATCATTAATGTAGGGGGAGTGGGATATCAGGTTTTTATTCCCCTCAGCGTTTTTTACCGCTTGCCAGAGGTGGGAGGAGCTGTCAATCTTTACATTCACACCCATCTCAGAGAAGACGCTCTCCAGCTCTTCGGTTTTCTGGAACGTGAGGAAAAACAGGTCTTTCTCTCCCTGAACAGCGTCACGGGGATCGGACCGAAACTGGCGATCAATATCCTCTCCGGAATTTCGGCGGAGGAGCTGGCGCGCGCGCTCAAAGAAGGGGACCAGCCGCGGCTTGTTTCGATCCCTGGAGTAGGGAAAAAACTTGCCGAGCGGATGATCGTGGAGCTTAGGGACAAGTTCCTGACGATGCCCTCGGAGGAGATGGGCCGGAGCGACGGCTCCCAGCCGATGCGCGACGCGGTTTCAGCGCTGGTGAATCTAGGCTACCGCCAAGGGGACGCGGAAAAAAGCGTGCGCGAGATAACACTAAATGGAGAGAAAACGCTGGCTGAGGTACTGAAAGAGGCCCTGCGCAGACTCAGTCAATAGATCAAATTAAAAAGCGAATTTGAATCTCAAATGGCAAATCTCAAATCTGCAATCCAAAATCGAAAATCCAAAATCCAAAATTGATCATGGATCCCCAGCAGATCACTCCTATCAGGACCGACGAGGATCTAAAGTACGAAGTCAATCTCCGCCCCCGTGCCTTCGAAGAATATCTCGGTCAGGAGCAGGTTAAAGAAAATCTCAAAGTAGCCATTGCCGCCGCGCGCGGGCGGAAAGACGTCCTGGATCACCTGCTCTTTCACGGCCCGCCCGGTTTAGGGAAGACCTCGCTCGCCTATATCATTGCGCGCGAGATGGGGGTGAACATTAAGGCCACTTCCGGGCCGGTGGTCGAAAGGCCCGGGGATCTAGCAGCGCTGCTGACGAATCTGGAAGAAGGGGACATCCTTTTTATCGACGAGATTCACCGTCTGAATCATGTTGTGGAAGAAGTCCTTTACCCGGCCATGGAGGACTATCAGATCGATCTCATGATCGGCCAGGGGCCTTCGGCGAGATCCATCAAGCTGGATCTTAAGCGCTTCACCCTGATCGGCGCGACGACGCGCTCTGGACTCCTGACCTCTCCGCTGCGGAATCGCTTTGGGGCGATCTTCCGCCTGGACTTTTATTCGGCCGAGACGTTGGCCCGGATCTTGAGTCGCTCCGCCTCCATCCTGAGCGTGAGCGGGGATGACGCAGGGCTGGCGGAAATTGCCCGCCGCTCCCGCGGCACGCCGAGGATCGCCAACCGGCTGCTGCGCAGGGTGAGGGACTACGCGCAAGTTAAGGCCGAAGGGGTCATAACAAAGCAGGTTACCGAAGAGGCTTTAAAGATGTTGGAAGTGGATCCCATGGGCTTTGATAAAATGGATACGTTATTGCTACTGACGTTGATTGACAAGTTTTCCGGCGGGCCTGTGGGAGTAGAAACCCTGGCGGCCGCCATTGGCGAGGAGAAGGACACGATCGAGGATGTTTATGAGCCGTTTCTGATCCAGGCGGGATTTCTGCACCGCACCCCCAGGGGGCGGGTGGCAACCTCTCTGGCCTATGAGCATTTTGGCCGTAAGAAGGGAGCCGAACTTGCGGCGGGGCCCAAGAAGCAGGAGAGTCTCTTCTGAAAAGGGTTCCAGGGTTGAAAGGTCAAACGATTTTAGATTTTGGATTTCGGATTTTGGATTAAATCGAAAATCGGCAATCTAAAATCCAAAATGGAGAAGGGGATTAAGGGGTCAAGGGAACGATGGAGAGTTTTGGCAAGCTGCTTATATTCTTCGGGATTCTCTTGGTAGCTTTAGGACTGATCCTTTCTTTCGGCGTGAAGATCCCCTGGCTGGGCCATCTCCCCGGAGACATCTATATCCGCAGAGAGAACTTTAGCTTTTATTTCCCGCTAACAACCTGCCTGCTCATCAGCCTGATTTTAACCCTTGTCCTTTATCTCTTGAGGAGGTAAAATCTAGCGGTTTTTCACCTCTTAATCGGTGCTCAAAAGCATGGAATCAACGGATACCCCCAAGACACTGGAAGATAGACTGAGGCACGAAGAGGCCGTGCGGAGAAAAAGGGAAGGAGTGGTGATCCTGATCACCACCCTGATGGTGCTCCTTTTCGCCTTCTTCGAGGTGCAGCTTCCGGAGGTGTCGACAGAATCTTCGCTTAGCGGCAACATCGGCTTTTTTCTCCTTCTCAATATCAACATCATTTTACTGATCCTTCTGGTTTTTCTCGTTGTGCGAAACCTCGTGAAGCTCATCTTCGATAGGAAGAGGCGCATTCTCGGCTCTCGTCTTCGGGTCCGTCTGGTTATCGCCTTCATCGCCCTGTCGCTGGTTCCGACTTTGCTCCTCTTCTTTATCGCAGGCGGGTTTGTGACGCGCTCCTTTGAGAGGTTGTTGGATGTCCAGGTGGAGAACGCGCTTCAAGGATCTCTGGAGATCGGCCAGACGTACTATCAAAATTCCGCCAACAACGCCCTTTTCTATGCCCGGCAGGTGAGTCAGCGGATCACCCAGGAGGGGCTCTTTGACTCCCAACAGGTCGGCGAGCTCAAGGAATTCATCCAGGCCAAGCAGCGCGAGTACAATCTGGGGACCGTTGAAGTATTTTCTCCCGACCGTCAGCTCCTCGTCGTGGCCTTCAACGATCAGGTACCGACCGGGGTGACGATTAAACCGGATTCCGATTTTCTCAATCGCGCGCTGCGCGGCTTGGAGGTTACCCAAACCCAGGCCTTTGGGGAGGGGGACATCATCCGTGGAGGGGTTCCTGTCTACAGCGGCGACCGCAAGATTTTGGGGGCCGTGGTGGTCGATTACTACGTGCCCAAGAGCATCTCGAAGCGGGCGCTCCAGATATCGCGCTCCTACGAGGAGCACAAGCACCTCACGATCCTGAAGAAACCGGTCAAAAACAGTTATATCTTGACGCTGCTGTTGATCACCCTGGTGATTATTTTCTCCGCGACTTGGTTCGGCCTTTATCTCGCCAAGGGGATTACCGTCCCTATCCAAAGGCTGGCAGAGGGGACCCACGAGGTGGCCCACGGCAATTGGGATTATCAGATCGAGGCTAGCGGGGACGACGAGATCGGGACTCTGGTCGATTCCTTCAACCAGATGACGCGGGATTTGAAGCAAATCAACCTGGAGGTCGATCGCAGGGGCCGCTACATGGAGACCCTCCTGGCCAACATCACGGCAGGGGTGATCTCTGTGGATCCTACCGGGAGTGTAACGACGATAAACAAGACCGCAGTCCAGATGTTAGGAGTGAAGACGGAACAGGTCCTGGGAAAAAATTACGGTGAGGCTTTCCAGTCAGAGCCCCTCAGGGTCGTGCGGGAGATCATCCAGCATGTCAGGGGTAGGGCGAGCGTGGAACGGGAGGTCAAGATAATGCTTCCCGATCAGATACTCACCGTTGTGGCGACGGCAGCCACACTGAGAGGCGACGAGGGGAATATTCTGGGGATCATGGTATTTCTCGAGGATATTACCCAGATCCAAAAGGTTCAAAGAATGGAGGCGTGGCGCGAGGTGGCGCGGAGAATCGCCCACGAGATTAAAAACCCCCTGACTCCGATCCAGCTTTCCGCTGAGCGTCTGAGGAAAAGGTACGCGAAGCTGCTGGAAGGGAACGGGGCCATCCTGGACAAATGCACCTCGACCATCATCAAGCAGGTCGAGGAGCTGAAAAACCTGGTAAACGAGTTCTCTCAATTTGCCCGCCTTCCTGCCGCCGAACTCACGCCCAACGATCTTAACGAGGTCGTGAAAGAGGCGCTCTTTCTATTCAAGGAAGGGCACCGAGGGATCAATTTCCAGTTTCAGCGGGAAGAACTTCCGCCTCTCGAACTGGACCGGGACCAGATCAAGCGGGCCCTGATAAACCTTTTGGATAATGCGGTGGCTGCGGTAGAGGAAAAGGGGGAGATAAAGATTTCAACGGTCTATAACTCTTCATCGGGGATTGTTCAGTTGGAGGTGGCGGATGATGGTTGCGGACTTGCACCCGAAGTCCGGGCAAGGGTTTTTGAACCCTACTTTTCCACCAAAAAGGATGGAACCGGTTTGGGATTAGCGATTGTGAGTGCGATTGTGGCCGATCATCGGGGCTACATCCGGGTGCGGCCGAATGAGCCCAAAGGCACCCGATTTATTATCGAATTGCCCGTGCCGGATCAGACCGATTTTCAGGAAATAAAAAGGAAGGCGGCCTATTCTTAGCGGGTTTGGTTTGGAGGGGAAGTGAGAGAGAAATCGGCGGAGACAACGATCCTCGTGGTGGACGACGAGGAAGGGATTCGGGAATCTGTCCGGGAAGTTCTGAGCGACGAAGGCTATCGTGTCCTTGAGGCGTCTGATGGGACCAAAGTCCTGGATATGATTCGTGCGGAGCGGCCCCGTCTGGTTCTTCTGGATATCTGGATGCCCCAGGTGGATGGGATCGGCCTTCTCAAAGAGATCAAGGACCAGGAGCCCGAAGTCAATGTGATTATGATCTCGGGCCATGGCAATATCCATACGGCAGTGACGGCCACCAAGCTGGGGGCGTTTGACTTCATCGAAAAACCTCTCTCCTTGGATGGGTTACTCTTGACCGTTCGGCGCGCCCTCGGAGAGTCTCCTCCCATGAGGGGAGAGAGCGGGAAGCCCAAGACCGGCAAAGGCAAGCGCCGTTCCCGGGGGACGGCCCGCACGGCGGCGCCGGCGCAGAGCTTAAAACAGAAGACGCTGAAGAAGAGCGTAGTGATTTCCGGTCAGGGGCTCCATTCCGGAATTAAGACCGGCGTCATTCTCCATCCGCTCCCTCCTAACAGCGGGGTTTTATTCAGCGGCATCTCAGCCGACACCAGTGTGCCTGCCCATGTAGATTATGTCGGCTCGACCGGTTACGCCACCTCGCTTCGTGGCAAAGGCATGGTGGTCGGCACCGTGGAGCATTTTCTCGCCGTGCTTCATAGTTACGGGATCTCTAATTTGCTGGTCAAGATGCAAGGCGAGATTCCTATCATGGATGGCTCCGCCCTGGAATTTTGCCATTTGATCGAGGAGGGGGGGATACAGGAACAGGAAGAAGAGTGGTCTGAAATCGTTATTGACAGGACTTATCGGATCGATCAAAAAAACGGTGAGTCAATCAGCATCGAACCTTCGGATACCTTTGGAGTCCGCTATGTCCTCAACTACCCGAAACCGGTAGGGGTACAGGAACATACCTATGTCTTCAAGGGCCCGGATACTTTTAAAGAGGAAATCGCCCCGGCGCGAACTTTTGGATTTCTCAAGGATATTGAAAAACTGGAAAAGCTCGGATTGGTGAACGGAGGAAGACTCAGTAATTGCATTCTGATGGATGACGAGAAGATCCTCAACACCGAGCTCCGGTTCGCCGACGAGTTTGCGCGTCACAAGATTCTCGATATCATCGGCGACTTTTATCTCCTGGGGCGACCGATCCGCGGCATGATTACGGCCCGCATGACCGGTCATTCAGACAACATTGCCCTGCTGCGAGAGATCAGAAAGGGCATGGGCCTGTAACCGCACGACTCAACGCAAAATGCAAAGGGCAAATTTTAAAGCGCAAAAAGGGGGGCAGCGGACGATTTTGACTTTTGCATTTTGCAGTTTTCGTTTTGCAATGCATTAAGCTTATGGCTTCCTCGCAGTCATTCCCCCGTCTCTTTACCGTGGATGAGGCCAACGACCTCCTTCCATCTTTGCGGCCTCTGGTAAAGCAGATTTTCGACCACCTGGAATTTTTGCGCAAGAAAAGCGAGGCGGTGATCCGCGGAGGACAGTTTTTCCCCAACAGCCCGGATCTGATGGAGCGGCTGCAAGAAAATGACGCCGTTGCGCGTCTGATCCATCAGGTAAAGGGCCTGGTGGAAGAGATCAACAGTTACGGCTGTGTCAGTAAGGGCGTGGAGCAGGGGTTGGTGGATTTTCCCTGCGTGTTGGGAGGCGAGATCGTCTTTCTCTGCTGGCGCTACGGCGAGGAGAGTGTGGGCTACTGGCATCGCATCGAAGACGGTTTCGCTGGCCGCAGACCCCTGCTCGACGCGGACGAAGGCGAGGGGAGCGGAAACATCTCCTACCATTAAAGTTCCCGGCCCTTTTTTTCTTTCGCGCCGGTTAACCGTCTTAACTACGGGTTTGGCTCTCCATTTACCTCCAGCACTAGCTGCGCTCCATCCCAAACCCGCCGCAGCAAGTGGCGGGGGAGAGCGCCGATCTTCTTCTGTAAATACACCCGGTCGATGGTCTGAAGCTGGGTGACATTGATCACGCATGGTTTTGGCAGGTTTCCTTCCCCTTTTCGTAGGCGGACATTGCCTGGGAGCGTGGCATATCGCAGGTTGGAGGTAATCGCGACAACTACGACCGTATTAATACGGCTACGGTTAAACCGGTCGTGTTGCAGGATCAAGGCTGGCCGGCGTCCCCACGGTTCTGAACCTCGGCCACTTGTAAAAGTGACCCAGTACACGTCACCCTGATGTATTACCATTTCTCTCTGGGCCATGGAGACATCCGGAGGAACTCGTCCGCCGTGAGCTTTTGCTCAGCGGCGATTGACTTGTCAGCTAATAGCGCGTCAATCTGAGCCGTGATATCTCGATCCCGCTTGGCCCTCGCTACTCTCGACAGGATTGTGGCAATCAGATGGCTGCGGGACTCGCCCCGGCGTGCCGCGAGTCGGTCAACCGTTTCCAACACGGGCTCGGGTAGAGAGATGGCAACCTTCTTCATGGGCATAGTTCTATTCTCCTTT
>Ga0209514_10000447_pt1 | contig 84979 bp, 60 predicted proteins | sample Subgrocontami58m_FD_187452 | JGI IMG/M metagenome (GOLD analysis project Ga0209514, IMG submission 187452) | Subsurface groundwater microbial communities from S. Glens Falls, New York, USA - GMW37 contaminated, 5.8 m (SPAdes) (version 3) | ecosystem: Environmental > Aquatic > Deep subsurface >... | reverse complement strand
CCCACCCTCCAAAACTCCTTCCCGAGGGCACAGCCCTCGGGCTCCCAGGCAAGGAGGACCTGCGGCCCTCCCTGCACTCACCCGCCGCAGCGTCTGCGGCGGCGCTAGGCGTGCCTCGATGCCCGTCAGGATGGTCGCCGGTCCACCGGGAGACGCTGCCTGACGGGTGTGGTGAGTTGGCCTACCCGCGCAGGCCCGCCACCACCCACAGGACGGCGAGGCTGGCGATGAGGGTGGCGGCGGAGAGGACCAGCGACAGGCCGCGGAGTGCGCGGGCTTCGGCGCCGGTCTGCAGTGCCTGGAGCAGGCGGGGGCCGACGGCCCAGGTGTGGACGGCCGTGAGCAGGATGATGGCAGCGCCCAGTTCGAGCTTGAGGGCGATGGCGCGGGCGTAGCCGTCGCCGGTGAACAGCAGCGCGGGGTCGGGGAAGGCGCGGGCGGCCCGGTCGAGGCCGGTGGCGGTCAACACCGCCAGCGCCCCCCACCCCAGATAGCCGAACCGCCGGGTCATGGCGGCCAGCAATGCGATGCGGGTGGCAGCGTCGGGCACGGTGCGCAGGGCCGGAATGGCGACCAAGCCCAGAAACAGTTGTGACCCCACCCACACGGCGGCAGCCGTCAGATGGAGCCACAGCGCCAGCGTTGCGGGCATGGCCGCCGCTGGCTAGAGCACTGGCCGCACGTGAATGGTCTGCTCGCGGGTGGCGCCCACGCCGATGACGTCGAACGGGCAGCCCAGCAACTCCTCCAGCCGTCGTACGTAGGCCTGCGCGGCCGGCGGCAGGTCATCGAAGTGGCGGGCATTCTCGGTGGAGGACTGCCAGCCCGGCATCTCCTCGTAGATCGGCTCGCAGCGGTCGAGGTCGCCCACGTGGCTGGGGAAGTACTCCACCACCTTGCCGTTCAACCGGTAGCCGCTGCACACCTTCACCACGGGGAACGCATCCAGCACGTCGAGCCGCACCAGCGCGCCGCCGGTGAAGCCGTTGACCTCCACGCTGAAACGGCCGGCCACCGCATCGAACCAGCCGCAGCGGCGGGGTCGCCCGGTGGTGGTGCCGAATTCCTGGCCGCGGTCGCGCATCTGCTCGCCGGTCGCATCCAACAGCTCGGTGGGCAGCGGGCCGGCGCCCACCCGGGTGGTGTACGCCTTGAACACACCCAGCGCCTTGGTGATATGGGTGGGCGGGATGCCGGCGCCGATGGCCGCGCCGCCGGCGCTGGTGGACGAACTGGTGACGTAGGGGTAGGTGCCCTCATCGATGTCGAGCAGCGTGCCCTGGGCGCCTTCCAGCATCACCCGCTTGCCCTGGGCCAGGCTCTGGCGCACCATCGCGCCGGTGTCGGCGATGAAGGGCAGCAGGTGGTCGCGCGCCTCCATGCACTGGGCCAACAGGGTCGCGAAGTCGATGGGCTCGAGGTCGTAGACCCGAGTCAGCAGCCGGTTCTTCTGCTCCAGCACAAAGCGGAGGCGTTCAGCAAAGGCAGCGGTGTCGACCAGATCGCCGACGCGCATGCCCAAGCGCGCCGCCTTATCGGTGTACACAGGGCCAATGCCCTGTCCGGTGGTGCCGATGGCGTTGTCGCCGAAGCCCTTCTCGTTCAGTCCGTCCAGCAGCTTGTGATAGGGCATGATCAGATGGGCGCGGTCGCTGATGAACAGACGGCCATCGGTGGAGATGCCGGCGGCCTGCACCATGCGCAACTCTTTGACGAACGCCTCGGGGCTGACCGCCACGCCGTTGCCAATGATGTTGAGCGCGTTGGGGTTGAAGATGCCGCACGGGATGAGGTGCATGGCGAAGGTGCCCAACGGGTTCTTGACCGTGTGCCCGGCGTTGTGCCCGCCGCAGTAGCGCACGACCACATCCACCTCCTCCGCCAGGAAGTCGATGACTTTGCCCTTGCCCTCATCCCCCCAGTTCGCCCCGACGACCACAATCGCTGGCATGGCTCTCTGTCCTTTGGTCGGTCCCCAACAATAGAAAAACGGCCCTAGCGGGGCCGTGCCTCACTATACCACAGCGGCCAGCTATGCAACACGGGTGCGGGTTGGGTGGGCGAGCGGCTGCACCCTCTCCCTAGCCCTCTCCCATAAAGGGCGAGGGGATCGATCAGCCGAGGAGGCGGGCGACCAGGGCGTCGATGTCGCAGGACACGCCGTCGGCCTTGAGGGCGTCGCGGATGCGGCCGCGGGTGCGGGTGAAGTGCTCGTCCAGCTTGAGCGGGACGGCGGCCGCCACGGTCTCGGCGTGCTCGGCTTTGGCCGCCAGCTCCTTGTGCAGGGCGTCGCGGGGGTTGAAGCGGGGGATTGGCGCTTCGAACACGTACTTGTCAAAGTGGCGGGTGCCCCATTGGCCGGTTGCCTGAAGTTTTTCGATGCGCGCACGCAACGTTTCACTGTTGAGAATGGCGGTGAGGTACTGTGCCTCAGCACGGGTGTTGACCTCAGCCCAATAGAGCGAGTGCTCACAAACCCCCTGGGACTCCCCTAGAACCGCCGCGGCCAGCAAACTTCCTGATGCCCCGTAAACAACCCGGAGCGGCGCAGGGGGCAATTGAGCCGTGAGCTTGCCAAAGTAATCCAATTGCTCTAACAGCGTCATGCGGCCCGAACTGCGCTCGCGCCAGAGAAGCTCAAGCTGGCGTAACCATTGCGCAAGGTGCACATAGCCCTTGGCTGCTGCGTGCGCCTCGTCCAAAAGTACAAGGCTTTGGCCATCCCATGGAATTACCGATTCTTGTGGCTGCAACAAGCGAAACGGAGCGATGGATTCACCCAAGTAGAGACTACGGAGGAACACACTCTCGACCATACCCTCAAGCCCAGGGAGGGTCTTCCATGGCGGTTTTTCCTGATTACTGCGATGGCTTCGCACTGCCGGCGTCGACGCACTGGTGCCTAAGCGCCCCGCCGCAAGGCGTTCGATTAGGAACATCATCCGAGGGAAAACCGTCGCCCCGTTTAGGAACTTAGCCTTATATGGCGAAGCAGCGGTGTCCGTGTTCACATCCGAAGGCCATGGGTCAGTGCTTGACCGGAGCCGTTCCAACGCTGTGGTCAAGGGAGCGTCACGTTGTTCCAAGTGGCCCTGGTAGGCGGTGACTGTGGCGGGCAGCGGGCCCGTCTCGGTCAACCGGGCGATAAGGACACAGCAGGGAACCGGGAACAGCGGCTGCACCGATTCGTCGAAGGTCCACCCCTCCTCGAAGCGGACGGTGGCGAACCGTTCGAGTGGTTGGGAGCTTGGGCCGCCCGCAAACCAGCCTTTCCGAAAGCCCGCGAACTGGCCCCGGCTCATGGAGGCAAAGGGCATCACAAAGGCCATACGGCCGCCGCCGTTGAGGTAGAGTTCGGCGCTGCGGGCAAAGAAGTACCCCGACAGGTCTTGGTGGGTGGCGAACCGGCCTCCGGCCCATACGCCGCGGCGCTCGCTCTCGCGTTTGAAGCGGTCTTGCGTGGCCTTGTCCATGAAGCGGTACGAAAGCCACGGCGGGTTCCCGATAAGCACGTCCGGGCGGTGTTCGGGCGTCGAAAGCCACAGCGGACGGCTCAGGTTGCGCGCCACATAGCCCCAGATACCGTCGCGGTCGTGCTGGTACAACCACTCCAGATCGGCGTAGGTGGCCACGAGGGCATCGTGGTCCCCCGCATCGACCCCCGGCACGCGCTCCAGCCAGGCCCTGAAGGCCCCGGACTGGGCGGAAGTCCGGGCGTGGTCGAGCATCCCTTGGAGCACCGTTTCGAAGGTGGCGATCTCCGCTGTGACCGACTGCGGGAAGCGCACTATCTTCCCCTCCGCCGGAATCTCCACCGAGCGGCCGGTCATCACCGTCTCCACATTCCATTGCAGCGAATCGCCCACGTACACCGGCAGCGACACCTGGGGCCGGCCGGGGCTGGTCAGCAGGTCGGGGCCTAACGCCATCAGGTACGTGACGCGGGCGATGATGGCGGCAACCGGGTGCACGTCCACCCCGAACACGTGATTACAGCAGCCGCTTAGCTGTTCCGCTGGGCTAAGCCCGGCAGCGGCCGCCGCCGCCAGGTAGCGGCGCACACCATGAAACAGGAAGGTGCCCGAACCGCAGGAAGGGTCGAGCACCCGCTGCTCCAGCGGCCGGTCGATGACGCGTTCGCACATCAGCTCCGCCAGCCAGTCGGGGGTGTAGTACTCGCCGAGGTCGTGGCGGGTCTCAGGGTCGATGAGCGACTCGTACAGCACCTTCATCACGTCGTGCTGCACGTCGCGCAGCCGGAACCGGCCCACCTGGCGCTCGATGCGCCGGATGAGGTCGTCGTGGCCGGGCGCTTCGAGCACCCAGTCGAAGAAGTCGGACTCGACGGCACCGAGGATACCCGCCTCCTGGAACCTGCGGCCCGACAGCAAATCGGCCGGCTCCTGGTCGGCAATGCCGAGCACGCTGGACGCCATGGTCTTGGCGACGATAGTGAGGTAGGTATGCTGCAGGAACAGGTCGTCGGCCTCGATTCGGGTGCCGTACACGCGCGCCAGCAGGTCGGCCCACAGCCGCCGCTTCAACTGCACGTCGGGCACGTCCTTGACCGCGTCCCACGCGGCCTGCAGGCGGGCGCGGGCCATGTGGTAGGTGAGGGAGCCGCGGCCCAGTTCGATGCGGACCGCCTCCGGCTCCGGTGCGATCTCGTGGTCGAGCGCGATTGCGCCGTCCAACCACACCAGGAGTTCGCGCGGCTTATTCCGGTCGGGGACGTACTCGCCGATGCGCTCCAGTGCGCCCTTTTGGAGTTCGTACACCCAGAACGCTGCGCCATCGGTGGTAATGCCGACGAAATGCTCACCGGTTTCCCGTTGCCGATCTTCAAGGTAGCGGAGAAGTTGCGTCTCGGCGTCCTTGCGTTCGATGCGAAGGTTGCGCTTGAACTCAAAGACCGTCCGCCCCAGCAAGCCGTCTAACCGGCCGCTGACCTCGGGCACGGCGCGCTCCAACTGCACGTCGGTAATGGCCGCTCCGAGCCCGTGCACCAGCAGATCGGTGACCAGCGTGCGCACCTTCTCGTGGCCGGGCCGGTCAACCAGGCTGGCGACGATCTCATGGAGCATTTCGGGGGCTAGTGGCACCGGGGGTTCACCCTCTCCCTAGCCCTCTCCCATAAAGCGAGGGGATCGGATTCGGTTGCTGCGTCACAGCATACACATAGGCTGGGCGGCGGCGCAGGGGTGGGCGCGGAGTGGCTGCACCCTCACCCTGGCCCTCTCCCAGGGGTAGAGGGAACCCGAATCACACCGCCTGGAACAGGCGCTTGTCTGCCAGGCGGACCAGGCGGCCGAAGCCGGGGTGGGGGAAGTGGCCGGCGCACAGCAGGGCGTTGTCGGCCTCCACACCGTCGAACAGGGCGGCGCGGGTGCGGGCGGAGAGGGCGGGGTCGACGTCGGCGGCGGGCGACCACGCGGTCTCCTGCACCTGCATGGGGGTGTGGGCGGCGTCGCCGATGATGGCGGCGCGCTGGCCCTGCGACTGCACCACCACCGCCTGGTGGCCCGGCGTGTGGCCGGGCGTCGGCAGCAGCGTAATGTCGGGGCTGACGACGTGCTCGCCATCCACCAGCGTGATGCGCCCCTGGTCGAACAAGGCGAGGGTGTGCTGCAGGTAGCCCACCCGGTCGGCCAGGGCGGGCTGCTGGAAGTGCACCCAGTCCTTCTGCGGCAGCAGATAGCGGGCATTGGGGAAGGTGGGGTGCACCGCGCCGTCCACCAGGCCGGCGTTCCAGCCCACGTGGTCGAAGTGCAGGTGGGTGCACACCACCGTGTCCACCTCTTCGGGCCGGATGCCGGCGCTGGCCAGGTCGTCCATCAGGTGGCCCATGGCGTTGTTGGCGCGCGGGTGCGGGCCGGGGCCAAGGCCGGTGTCCACCAGCACGGTGCGACCGCCGGTGCGGATGGCGTAGCTGGAGGCCGAGATGCACACGCTGAAGCCGTCACACATGGTGGCCGTGTACAGCGGGCGATAGGCCTCCCACACGGCGGCGTTGGCCTCGGTGATGTGGGGGAAGAAGTGGCCCAGGTTCCAGTGATCGACGTCCAACAGCGACACGATCTCGGCGTTGCCGACCTGCACGCGGTGGGCCATGGCGGGGTCTCCTTGGTGGGTGCGCTGCCACGCATGATAGCGAGTGCGTGGTGACGGCGCCAGCGATTTCCGCACCGGCGCCCGTACAGCGGGGTTGCCCCGAGCCTTCCGGTTGGGCACTGGCTGCAGCCCGGCCAGCACCACAGTACGAGTGTCGTACCACTAGGGCGTGTGGAGGTGTACATGGCCGCCGGCGTCCGGACCGGGCGCGGGGCCCGCGGGCGAGCGTACGGCCACCTGGGCGGCCAGAAAGGTGGTGACCGGCACCGCCGCCACCAGCGCGATGCTGCCCACCAGGGTGCGCACCACTTCGGTGGCCACCACCTCGCGGTTGAGAGCGGCGGCGATGGGGATGTCGCTGGCGGTGAGCAGCAGCAGCAACGGCAGCGACACGCCGGTGTAGGCCAGCACCAGGGTGTTTACCAGGCTGGCGATGTGCTCGCGCCCCACCTCCATGGCCTTGCCGTAGAGCTGGCTTGCCCGCAGCGCCGGGTTCACCGACCGCAGGGTAAACACCACCGCCGCCTGGCCAATGGTCACGTCGTCGAGAATGCCGAGCAGGGCGATGAGGATGCCGGCCTGCAGCATGCCCCGCAGGTCCAGCCGCACGCCCGGCAGCACCGACTGCAGGTACACCGATTCCTCGGTGGCGCCGCCGCCCAGCTTGGCGATGTCGACCGCCAGCAGCGACAGCAGGCCCCCGCCCACCAGCACCAGCGCGGTGGCGGCCGCCGCCACCGACGTGCGCCGGTTGAAACCGTGCGCCAAGTACAGCGTGGTCACCAGAATGACGCAACTGGCGCCCGTGCTCACCAGCAGCGGGTCGGCGCCGCTCACCAGCAGGGGCAGCACCCCGAACAGCACCACAGCAAAGCTGACCACGAGGCCCAGGATCGAGGTGACGCCCCGGCCCCGGCCCACCCATAGCACCAGCGCCACAAACGCGGCGGCCAGCAGGTACAGCGTGGGCAGGCGCACGGCATCCACCACCACCCAGCGCAGGCCGCTGCCATCGGCCGCGCCCACCTGCTGCACCAACACCCGGTCGCCGGCCCGGAAGCGGGTCTGGGCCACGGCGCCGAACTCGGCCTCGGCGTCCACCACCTGGCCGCTGGCCCGGCCGGTCATCAGCTCAACCGAGAGGGTCTGGTAGGGCGTGACCGAGCGGTTCTGCGGTATCGGTTTGGCGCCCTCGGCCACCACCTTGCGCACCACGGCCTCATCCTCGCCGGGGTAGCCGCTGGTGATACTGGGGGGGAGGGCGGGGCTGCACGCTGCCAGCAGCGAGGTGCAAAGGACGAGGAGGGTGAGGAGGAAACGGCGCGGGTTCACGCTAGCAGCATACCGCCGTCCGGCGGTTGCGTCGCGCCCCCACCCCCCGCCAAGGAGGGCTGGCCGCCCTCCCGCACGCTCCTGCCGGACCTCGGCCGCACGTCTCGCTCGTAGCTGCCTCGGCTAATGGGCGCGTCTTTCCATACGCCCAGGGAACCCTGTAGGGGCGATTCACGAATCGCCCTCCGGCCGGAGCGATCGTTAAATCGACTGGCCGGGCCAGCACCACCGCGGCTGGGTGATTCACGAATCGCCCCTACGAGGCAGGGTAGGTGTCGCGCCGCTGCGATGAGCGACTGTGGTGAACCAGTTGGCGGCGGCGGCTCCGCCACCAGAACCACTGCTGTGCCTGTGCTCGACGTAACAGCGAGCAAGCGCCGTTCGTTTAGCCAGTTAGGCCACACCCTGGGGGGACAGGTTATGTTTGTTCGCCGTTACTCATGTGCCGGTGTCGCGCTCGCTGTAGGCGTGCTGGCGAGTGCAGCGCTGCTTTCGGCGGGCGCCCGTGGGGCCAGCGGTGCGCCGGGCGTGGCGTGGAACAGCAACCTCGCCATTCAGAACCTGTCCGACATCCCGTCGGACTCGGTGGTCACCTATTTCAGCACCACCGGCATCATGATGAAGATGGCGCCGCTCGGGCTCATTCCGCCGAAGGGCACCATCTATGTGGATAGCTCGGCCATTGGCGAGCTGCCGCCCGGCTTTGCCGGGGCCGCGGTGGTGAGCACCAGCCAGCCGTCCGCGGTGGCGTACGTGGGTAGCGACGTGGTCAGTCCGCCCAGCCGCAGCCACTACACCGGCGCCGGCATCCAGCAGGGCGCCGCCGTCAACGACCTGCCCGATGTCTCCAACGGCTACGCCGACAAGGTCACCACCATTGTGGTGCAGAACCCCTCGCCGGTGCCGCAGGGCCTCACCGTGCAGTACATCGAACGCTTCAGCGGCAGCGTTACCGCGGCGTTCCGCCAGACTGTGGCGCCGATGGCGGTGCACTACTACGACAGCGCCAACCTGCCGGCCCGGGCCGGCCTGCCCGACGGCTGGACCGGCTCGGCCATCATCACCAGCGACGGTGGGCCGTTGGTGGTGAGCGGCCACACCCGTGCCGGCAGCACCGACCAGACCTCGGTGACGGCGGCCACGGTACCCTGGACGATCCAGTACCTGCCCTCCATCATGTACGAGTTCAACGGCAACCGGCTGAGCAGCTTCCTGCGGTTGCAAAACGTGGCGGCGGCGCCCACCAGCGTGCACATCACCTTCTATAGCGATGCGGGCGAGGGCATGGGCGGCATCGACGCCGTGATCGACCCGCTGCAGACGCAGGTGTTTGTGGCGGGCAGCGCCGGCCTGCCGCAGGGCTATCGCGGGTCGGCGGTGGTGCAGAGCAGCAACCAGGTGGCGGTGAGCGTGCGCCACAGCAGCGCCGTCAGCGACTTGGACATTGTGTACAACGCCCAGCCGTCCACCGGGCAGCGGGCGGGCGTGCCCTTTGTGCAGTGGGCACCCCTGGCTGCGCCGGGCGGGTATCGCACCACGGTGGACGTGATGAACACGCTGGGCATTCCGGTGACGGCGGTGGTGCGCTACTTCGACGCAAACGGTGGGCTGCGGCAGTCGCCGGGCGCCACCATTCCGCCGTACGGCGTGCTGCGCACCGACCCGAACCCCTTCGTGGGTGAGGGCTTCTTCCTGGGATCGGTGGCGGTGGACGCCAACGGCCCGCTGGTGGTGATGGCGACCTCGGCCACCATCGACGGCGCGCGCGGCGAGGCGTACCCCGCACTCATGCTGCCGTAAACTGCCCCTCGGCGACTCAAGCAAAGGCCCTCCCGGATTCGGGGAGGGCCTTTGGCGTTGCGCTGTCCTCACGCAACCCTCACGGCCGCTCGGCGGGTGCTCACGGCTCCTTCATGGCGCGGGGGCTACCTTCTCCAACAGCAGTCGCGGTGATCCGAGCGCCCAGCGCGCCCAGTCCAGGTCTACCGCAACGGAGGCAGGAACTATGGCACGCATTGTGTTGGGACTCGGCACGTCCCACAGCCCGCAATTAAGCATTCCAGCGGATGGCTGGGCGCAACGGGGGGTGGAGGACCAGCGCAACCCCTGGCTGTATCGCGCCCAGGACGGCGGCCACGTCACCTACGACGAGTTGCTGTCCGATCCCGTACCGGGTGTGATGAAAGAGCTGACGCCGGACGTGTTTGCGCGCCGGCACGAACAGAACCAGGCCGGCCTGAAGAAGGTGGCCGACGCCCTGACGGAGTCGGACCCTGACGTGCTGGTCATCATCGGCGACGATCAGAAGGAAGCGTTCCAGGACGACAACATGCCGCCCTTCAGCGTGTACTGGGGCGACACCATTCCGTACCGGCCCCGGCAGCGGGCGGTGGGCACGCAGCAACTGACCCAGTGGGCCTACCCGCAGGAGGCGCAGAACTACCCCAGCCAGTCGGAACTGGCGCTCCATATCATCGATTCCATGATGGACCAGGGGTTCGACGTGGCGCACTCCAAGTACTACCAGGAGGGGCAGTCCATCGCCCACGCCATCGCCTTCGTGTACGCCCGCATCATGCAAAAGGTGGTGCCGGTGGTGGCCATTCCGCAGAACACCTATTTTCCGCCCAACCAGCCGCGGCCGCGCCGGGCGTTCGACTTTGGCCTGGCGCTGCGGAACGCCGTGGAGGGTTGGAAGAGCAACGCACGGGTGGGTATCGTGGCGTCGGGCGGCCTGAGCCACTTTGTGGTGGACGAGGAGATCGACCAGCGCTGTCTGAAGGCGCTGAAGGAGTGCGACGCTGACGCCATCGGGCGGCTGCCGCTGGAGCGCCTCAATTCCGGCACGTCGGAGGTGCGCAACTGGTTTGCCACCGCCGGCGCCTGCCATCACCTGGACATGGAGTTGTTCGACTATGTGCCGTGCTACCGGTCGCCGGCCGGCACCGGATGCGCCATGGCGTTCGCCCGCTGGGCGTAGCCGCAGCGTGGAAAGGGGGCGGAGCAATCCGCCCTCTTTGATAGGTATCGTCTGGTTGAGCGTTCAAGAACATCAAAGCGAGGTTTGCAATGCTGACACAGGAACAGAACGAACTGGTGACGCGGGTCGGCCCAGGCACGCCCATGGGCGAGCTGCTGCGGCGCTACTGGATGCCCACGCTGCTGAGCTGGGAGCTGCCGGAGGCCGACTGCCCGCCCGTGAGGGTGAAGCTGCTGGGTGAGGACCTGGTGGCGTTCCGCAACACCAGCGGGCGCATTGGCCTGCTGGAGGAGGGGTGCCCGCACCGCCTGGCCACCATGTGGCTGGGCCGCAACGAAGAGGACGGCCTGCGCTGCGTGTACCACGGCTGGAAGTTCGACATCGAAGGCAACTGTGTCGACCAGATGAACGAGCCGGAGCAGTTTGCCCACAAGGTGCACATGAAGGCGTATGCCACGGAAGAGCGCGGCGGCGTCATCTGGGCGTACCTGGGTGACCCGGCGCAAAAGCCGCCGCTGCCCGATTTCGAGTACACCCGCGTGCCGGAGACGCACCGTGGCGTGACCAAGGTGTGGCAGCAGTGCAACTGGCTGCAGGCCTTGGAGGGTGGCATCGACACCAGCCACGCGCCCATCCTGCACCGCGCCATCACCACCAAGACCGACAAGCCCGGCATCGCGGTCGATGGCCCGTTTGTACGCGGCCACGCCCCCAGCCTGGAAGTGGACTTCACCGACTACGGGTACCGCTACTACGGCATTCGCGACCTGCCGGAGGGCGGCCAGTACGTGCGCGGCTACCACTTCGTCATGCCGTTCACCCAGATCCGTCCGCAGCAGGTGGGCAACCGGCCCAAGCCCATCACCAGCATCGGCGGCCACCACTGGGTGCCCATGGACGATGAGAACGTGATGGTGTGGAACTGGGTCTACAGCTACGGCGATTGGGTGCCCAGCGAGAACGACCGCCAGCAGCGGGCCGCCGGCAACAGCGTCGACGACGTGGACCCCAACAACGGGTTCAAGAGCAAGGCCACCCGCGAGAACAACTGGCTCATCGACCGCAACGTGCAGAAGTACGAGACCTACACCGGCATCCCGGGCGTGAACACCCAGGACCGCGCTACCCAGGAGAGCATGGGACGCATTGTGGACCGGACCAAGGAGCACCTGGGCCCGGCCGACACCGCCATCATCGCCACCCGGCGGCTGCTGATGGAGGCGGTGAAGGTACAGCGCGAGGGCGGCACGCCGCGCGGCCTCGGCGCCAGCTACTACGACATCCGCGCCATGGAGAAGGTACTGCCCTCGGGCCCGTGGCGGCCAGCGCTGGTACCGGAGATGGACCCGCGCGAGAAGCCGGTTGCCGCGACCCGGTAACGGGCGCTTTGGCTTGAAGTGAGATGGGGGCGGCGCCGGTGCGCCGCCCCCATCTTTGCCCGGCTCACCGTTCTGTCTTGCGGCGCCCGCAGCGGCGGGGCAGGGCGGTTGAGCAGACGCTCCGGCCACGATGGACACGCCGCACCCGCAGCGCTGCTACACTGCTGACAGGCGGCGCGACACGCGCCCTTCCCAGGGAGGCAGCCGGCATGGCGGGTTCAGCAAGTGCAGTGGTGGGTTTGGTACGGGCGGGGAGCCTGCTCTTAGTGCTGGCCCTGGCGGTGGGCTTCGCATTCGCTACCTCGTGCGCGGTGGTGCCCGCCGGTTATCGGGGGGTGCAGTTGCAGCAGAGCGCCGTCACCGGCGCGGTGCTGGGCGAGGGTTGGCACCTGCAGGTGCCGTTCCTGCAACGGGTGGAGATCCTGAGCGTGCAGACCCAGGCGTTCCACACGCGCGCCACCGCAGCCTCGCGCAACCTGCAGGCGGTGGACACCGAAATAACCCTGACCTACCGGTTAGACTCGAAGCGCGTCCCAGACGTGTATCAGAACCTGAGCGCGGCGTACGAGTCCCGCATTGTGGCGCCGGCCATCCAGGAGAAGGTGAAGGGCGTGATGGCGGAGTTCGAGGCCGAACGGCTCATCACCGAGCGCTCACGCGTGCGTCAGGAGATTGAGGACAGTCTCCGCACGTTCCTGCAGCCCTACGGCATTGAAGTGGTCTCGGTACAGCTCACGAACTTCGACTTCAGCAAAGAGTTCAACGACGCTATCGAGAAGAAGCAGGTGGCGGAGCAGCGCGCCCTCACCGCTAAGAACGACCTGGACCGCATCCGCATCGAAGCGGAGCAGCGGGTGAGCCAGGCCAAGGGCGAGGCCGAAGCCATCCGCATCCAGGGCGAGGCGTTGCAGAACAACCCGCGCCTGGTGGAACTGGAGGCGGTGAAGAAGTGGGACGGCCGGTTGCCCGCCACCAACCTCGGCGGCGGGGCCATGCCCTTCATCACGCTTCCGTCGGCGCCGCAGCCCGCGCCCACCGTTACCGGTCGCTAAGTAGCTATCTCAGACTAAGCATAGCGGCGTTGTGGAGGTTCGGCGGGGGAGTCCAGAGGGGACGGCCGTCCCCTCTGGCAGGGGGTTTGGGGGGTGTCCCCCCATTTTCACTCACCCCGCAGCGGTACCTTGAACCCCCTTGAGGGGGTTTGGGGGTGAGCCTTACCGCTCATGCTCCTGAAGCAGTGCGCAACCAGACCGTTTTGAGATCGGTACTAAGGGCGGCGCGCCCGGTGGCGCACAGGTGGGCCAGCGGGCAACCGGCGCAGCAGGGAGTGGTGCGGCACGCGTCCTTGCCAAGTTGCACCAGCCCGGCGTGATACGCGTTGAACACCGGCGCGTCCGGTGGCAGCGCGCCCATGAACAGCGCCTGCCATGCCTCGTAGCTGTCGATGGCCGGCGTGACGCCGATGCGCGTCATGATGCGGCGGGTATAGGCGTCGATGACGAAGGTGGGGTGGCCGGCGGCATAGAGCAGGATGGCGTCGGCGGTCTCGGCGCCCACGCCGGGCACAGCCAGCAGGGCGGTCCGCACCGCGCCGGTGGGGCCGGCCAGCGTGTGCTCCCAGTCCTCGCCCAGCCAGTCGAGTAGCGCCCGCAGCCGGCGCGCCTTCACCCGGTACGTGCCGGAAGGCCGGATGTGCGCCTCCAGGGTATCGGCGGAGAGCGCCCTGAGGGCGGCCGGGGTGAGCACGCCCGCGCACTTCAGGTTGGTGATGGCCCGCTCCACGTTGGTCCAGGCGGTGTTCTGGGTGAGCACCGCGCCCACCACCACCTCGAAAGGTGTCTCGGCCGGCCACCAGTGCAGCGGGCCGTAATGGCGGGCTAGGCGCGCGCCCACCGCGCGGACCACCGCGGACGGTGCGCTCATGCGGACCGGACGGTGGTGTGGGGCCGCATCAGGAACACCACCGGCAGCGCCAGCGCCGACGAGACGGCGAACACCGACAGGGAGGGCCGGTAGGTGCCGGCCACGTCGTACACCCAGCCCATGAACACGGGGCCGATGATGGTGACGCCCAGCACCGCGAGCTGGAACAGGCCCACCAGCGACCCCATGGCGCGCGCGCCGAACAGCTTGGCCATGAGCACCGGCCGCAGCGACACCGTGGCCCCGAACGGGATGCCGTACAGCAGCGCGAAAGGCGAGGCGCTCCAAAAGCTGTCGATGGTAGCGAAGGTGAGGTAGCACCAGGCGCCCACATTGAGGCCGACCATGGTACCCAGCACCACCCGCACATCCACCAGATCGCTCACGAAGCCGGCGCCCACCCGGCCGATGGCGCTGATGGCGAACACCAGCCCGAGCAGCAAGGTGGCGTCGGTGGCGCTCAGGCCGGCGTCGTTCTGGAAAAAGGCGATCTGATGCACCTGAATCGCGCTGTGGCCGAAGAAGATGCAACTGAAGATGACGATGAGCAGCCAGAAGTTCTTGGTGTGCAAAGCTTGTCCCACCGTGAAGTTCTCGGTATCGCGCGGTTTGGGCGGGGCTCCGGTCGCAGCCGCACGGGCCACCGCAGCGTAGGCAGCCGGCGCGGCGGGCGCCGGGTCGCCATCGGGGGTCATGCCCATCTCCTCCGGCGTGTCGCGCACCACGAACCAGGCAATGGGCACCAGCACGAGCGCCAGGGCCGCCCCCGCGAGCATGACCGTGGTACGCCATCCCAGGCCCTCCACCATCCGCTCCATAAGCACCAGCACGAAGCCGGAAAGGGCCGGCCCGGACATGGCGAGGCCGAGCGCGGTGCCCCGCCGCCGCCGGAACCAGTGGGCTACCGCCACCGACCACGACACGCTGTGCGAGGTGCCGCTGGCGCCCACAGACGCGACGATGAAGAAGGCGTAGAAAGACAGGATGTCGAAGGTGCAGCCCACCAGGAACATGCCCAGCGCCACCGCCAGCGCCGACCCCAGGATGACGCGGCGCGAGCCAAACCGGTCGACCAGCAGGCCGACCACGGGCGCACCCACGCCCGTCTCGGCAGACCGCAGCGAGAACGCGAGGCTGAACACCGTGCGGCTCCAACCGAACTCCTGCAGCAGCGGCAGGAAGAACACCTGGAACCCCTGCCAGTACACACCGGTGGTCAGGGCGTTGCTGAAGATGGACGCTGCCACGATGTTCCAGCCGTAGAAGTAGCGGCCACGTTTGGTGGTGGGGGGCAGGCCCGGGCCTGGGGTGGAGGGTTCAGCGATCAAGGGTTAGGAGGACCTTAGGTGGTGGGATACCAGCGCTCACTATAGCTGGGGGGCGTGTGGGGCGATAGACGTGGGCGGGAATGTGGGATGAGGTTGTTCGTCGTTGGACGCCTCTGATGAAGCTGCGGTCGGGATCTGTTGGGGACAAAAGGGCGACGCCGCGTCTGGTCAGGCCGGTGGCGCTGTTGCGTAGGGGCGATTCACGAATCGCCTTTCTGCCTGTCGTGGAACAGCCACCGTCGTCTCCGCCCACGCGGCAGGGCGATTCGTGAATCGCCGCTACGGGTTCATGCTGACCGTCGGTTGGCGCCCCCTGCCGCTCCGTGATAATGCCGGTGGTGACTACCGCCCATTTTCATCGGTGTTGGCGGGCGAGAGCCCATAGGTGGTCTCGCACGACGAGGTCTAGCTCGGCCCTAGGAGCGCAGCGGGTCCATGCGGCGGGTGCGAACCAGAAACGGCAGCGGCAACGCCATGCAGGACAGGGCAACAAAGATGCCCAGTGCCATACGGTAGGTGCCCTGGGTGTCGTAGATATACCCCATCACCACCGGGCCAATCATGCCGGCCGCCAGCGCGCTCATCTGGAACAGGCCCATCAGCGCGCCCAGCGATCGGCTGCCGAACAGCCGGGCCATCAGCAGCGGGCGGATGGCCACGATGCCACCGAAGGGGACGCCGTACAGCACCGTGAATGGCAGCGCCATCAGCACCGTGTGAACGGGCACCAGCGCCAGGTAGGTCCAGCCGCAGGTGTTGAGCAGCACCACCAGCGCCAGGCAGTACCGGATGTCGAGCCGGTCGGCCAGCCAGCCCACGCCCATGCGGCCGATGGCGCTGATGGCGAACACCAAGCCGAGGGTGAGGGTGGCCTCGCCGGCGGTGAGCCCGGCGTCGTTCTGCAGGAACGCCACCTGGTGCACCTGAAAGCTGCTGAGGCTGAAGTAGATGCAGGTGAACACGGCGGCCACCAGGTAGAAGGCCCGGCTGTGCATCGCCTCCTTCACCGTGTAGCTGTCGCCGGAGCCGTAGCCCTGGCGGCTGGCGGTAGCGCCCGGCGCCGCGGCGGTGGGCGCGGGGTCGCCATCGGGGTAGAGCCCCATGACGGCCGGGGAGTCCTTCACCAGGGTGGCCATAGGGATAACCACGATCCAGATCATGAGGCCGGCGGCGATAACGGCGGAGCGCCAGCCGTAGGTCTCTACGGCGTTGCCCAGCAGCACCAGGATGGGTCCCGACAGCACCGGTCCCGACATGGCGATGCCGATGGCAGTGCCGCGCTTGCGGGCGAACCAGCGCGACACCACCACCGACCACGAGATGGCATGGGAGGTGCCGCTGGCGCCCAGCGATGCGATGACAAAGAACAGGTAGAAGGCCCAGATGTTGGCGGTCAAGCTCAGCAACATCATGCCCAGGCCCATGAAGAAGCCCGACAGCATGATGATGCGGCGGGGGCCCAGCCGGTCGACCAGCACGCCCACCAGCGGGGCGCCGATGCCGGTCTCCATCTCCCGCAGCGAGAACGCCACCGACAGCTCGGCCCGTTTCCACCCAAACTCGGCGATGAGGGGCAGGAAGAACACCTGGAACCCCTGCCAGTACACGCCGGCCGTGAGCATGTTGCTGAAAAAACTGCCTGCCACGATGTTCCAGCCGTAGAAGTAACGGCTGCGGGCGGGCGCGACGGTAGCGGGCGTGGGGGTTTCTGTGGTCATGCGGGCGGGGAGGGGCGCTGCCAGGCGCAGCCCCTCTAGCATACGGGCCGGAGCGTGCGTGCGGAAGGCCTGGAGATCACACGGTAAGTGCTCAGTCTTCACGTGGGGACTGACGTCGGAGGCTGCAGGATGGATCCGTTCACGTCGTATCCCACCCGCCCATCCTCAGGAACTCCTTGCTGAGGGGACACCCCTCAGACTCCCTGGCAAAGAGGGGCTTTGCCCTCTCTGCACTCACCCGCCGGCAATTCCCTTCAACTCTGACAGGTACATCACACGGCGTGCGCTGCACCCCGGCCAGCTCACCACACCCAGCGGGGCATGCGGGCGTTGGCCGGTGCATCGAAGGGCGGCAGGTAGGGGCGCAGGTCCAGGACGGGCGTGCCGTCGATGGCGTCGAGGCCGCGCACGGTGACCGTGGCGCCCGCCACCTTCACCAGGTGCACCACCGACACGCCCAGCGGGTTGGGGCGCCGCTGGCTGCGGGTGGCGAAGGTGCCGGCGGGTGGGCGGCCGGGCGCCACCGGGTCCTGGGTGACGGTGCGCAGGTCGGGCGGCACCAGGTGCAGCCAGCACACCACCGTCACGTGCGAGAAGCCGTCGAGTGCCAGCAGGCCGGGCGCGTACTCGGCCAGCAGCTCGATGCGGGACCCGATCGCGGCCCAGCCGTCGGGGCGGGGCGTCTGCACGCCGTTGTGGACGTAGCCGATGGGGTGGAGGTGGATGTCCATGGGTTTGTGGGTACTCCGATGACGTGGGGGCATGGCTGCAGGTTTGGATCCCGTCACGTCGCATCCCACCCGCCCGCCCGCCAAAACTCCTTACCGAGGGGACACCCCCTTCGACAAGCTCAGGACGGCGCCTCGGACTCCCTGGCAAAGAGGCTGCGCCCTCTCTGCACGCTCTTGCTGAGACCGCCCATGGACTGCCGCCCACCAACACCGATGAAAAGGGGCGGTAGCTCCCACCGGCAGACTACACGGAGTGCACCGTTACCTGAGCACTGTCGAAGGGGCATCGGTGCTGGACCGAACCTACTCACAGCCTATTTTCCTGAGAGACCCACCATGACCGGGGCTCAGCAACACCGGTGAAAATGGTCAGCGCCAGCCGCTGGGGCCGACCGGTAGGGGCGATTCACGAATCGCCCAGCCGCGTTGCTCGTGATGCCCGTGGTCGTCCGAGCCTGCCAAACCCACATTTTCACGAGAGGCGGCCCTCACCGATCGCATCGTAACGCCGTTGTAACTCGATCGCTGCGCTGTCGTAACACGATGGCAAAGGTGACGTAACACGCGCTGCCTACTCTGTAGGCATGGCAGCCGTGACCACCCGCACCCACTGTCCCTACTGCTCGCTGCAGTGCGGCATGCTCATCAGCGTCGACGGCGACGCTGTGAGCGTGGCGCCCGACGCTGCGTTCCCGGTGAACCGCGGCGGCCTCTGCATCAAGGGCTGGACGTCCACGAAGCTGCTGCGGCACCCCGAGCGGCTGACCACGCCGCTGGTGCGCAACGCCGCCGGCGAACTGGTACCCGCCACCCTGGATGAGGCGCTGGACCGGGTGGCCGCCGCCTTCACCGCCACCCAGCAGCGCTACGGCAAAGACGCCGTGGGCGTGTTCGGCGGCGGCTCGCTCACCAACGAGAAGGCCTACCTGCTCGGCAAGTTCGCCAGGGTAGCGCTGGGCACCTCCCAAATAGACTACAACGGCCGGTTCTGCATGTCGTCGGCGGCGGCGGCCGGCAACCGGGCGTTCGGCATCGACCGCGGCCTGCCGTTCCCGTTGGACGACCTTTCCGGCGCGGATGTCATCCTGCTGGTGGGCAGCAACGTGGCGGAGACGATGCCGCCGGTGATGCAGTACTTCGAGGCCCAGCGGGAGCGGGGCGGCCGCCTGATCGTGGCCGACCCGCGGCAGACGCCCACTGCCAAGACCGCCACCCTGCACCTGCCCCTGGCTCCCGGCACCGACGCCGCGCTGGCCAACGGCCTGCTGCACCTGCTGGTGCGCGAGGGCAGCATCGACCTGGACTACATCCGTAACCGCACCACCGGATGGGAAGCGGTGCGGTCGGCGGTGGCCGGGTACTGGCCGGAGCGGGTGGAGCGCATCACCGGCGTGCCGCAGGCCAGCCTGGAGCGGGCCGCCCGCATGCTGGGCAGTGCCCGCACCGCCATGATCCTGACCGCCCGCGGCGCCGAGCAGCAGAGCCAGGGCGTGAACAACGTGCTGGCGTTCATCAACATCGCGCTGGCGCTGGGCCTGCAGGGCCGGCCCTACAGCGGCTACGGCTGCCTGACCGGCCAGGGCAACGGCCAGGGCGGCCGCGAGCACGGCCAGAAGGCGGATCAACTGCCCGGCTACCGCAGCATCAGCGACCCGGCGGCCCGCGCCTACGTGGCGGGCGTGTGGGGCATCGACGAGGCGGACCTGCCGGGGCCGGGCATCTCGGCCTATGAGTTGCTGGCGAAGTGCGGCGCCGAGGGCGGCGTGCGGGCGCTGTACGTGCTGGGCTCGAACGTGGTGGTGTCGGCGCCCGATACATTGGCGGTGGAGGAGCGGCTGAAGGCGCTGGACTTCCTAGTGGTGGCCGACCTGTTCCTGTCGGAGACGGCGGCGCTGGCCGACGTGGTGCTGCCCGGCGCGCAGTGGGCCGAGGAAGAGGGCACCATGACCAACCTGGAGGGCCGGGTGGTGCGGCGGCGCCAGGCGGTGTGTCCGCCGGAGGGCGTGGTGAGCGACGCCGAGGTGCTGTGCCGGCTGGCCGCACGGCTGGGCCGGGGGCAATTCTTCCCGTTGGCCGAACCGCATGCCATCTTCCAGGAGTTGCGGCGCGCTTCGGCCGGTGGCATCGCCGATTACAGTGGCATCAGTTACGACTCGGTGGACCTGCAGCAGGGCGTGTTCTGGCCGTGCACCGAATCCGGTTCGCCCGGCACGCCGCGGCTGTTTGCCGAGCGGTTCCCCACCGCCGACGGGCGCGCCCGCTTTGTGGCGGTGCAGCACCGCGCCAGCGCCGAGGAGCCCGACGACGAGTACCCGCTATTTCTGACCACCGGCCGGGTAATGGCGCACTACCAGTCGGGCACGCAGACCCGGCGGGTGGAGGACCTGATGGCCTTTGCCCCCGAGCCGGTGGCCGAGTTGCATCCGCTGACCGCCCGCCGCTGGGGCGTGGTGTCTGGTGGCCCGGTCAGCCTGATCACCCGTCGCGGCCGCATGACCTGCAAGGCCAAAGTGTCGGCGGGCATCCGGGAGGACACGGTGTTCGTGCCGTTCCACTGGGGCAACGAACTGGCCATCAACCGGCTCACCAACCCGGCGTTGGACCCGGTGAGCCGCATGCCGGAATTCAAAGTGTGCGCAGTGCGGGTGGAAGCCTGTGCGCCGAATGGAGGTCGCTCGTGACGAAAGAACGGCTGGTGGTGGTGGGCAACGGCATGGCCGGGGCGCGCCTGGTGGAGGAAGTGCTGGCGCGTGGTGGCCGCGACAAGTTCGACATCACGATGTTCGGCGATGAGCCGTACGGCAATTACAACCGCATCCTACTCTCCACGGTGCTGGCGGGCGACCACGATACCACTGACATCTTTCTGAACCCGCTGGACTGGTACGGGCAGAACGGTGTCACGCTGCACGCTGGGGTGAAGGCGGTGGCCATGGACCGCACCCTGAAGCAGGTGTTCGGCACCGGCAAGGTGCTGGAGCAATACGACAAGCTGGTGTTCGCCACCGGCAGCACGCCGTTTGTGCCGCCCATGGCCGGTCTGGAAGGCGCCGATGGCGCGTACAAGCCGGGCGTGTTCGTGTTCCGCACCATCGAGGACTGCGACCGCATGCGCGAGTACGCCGGGCACTGCCGCAGCGCGGCGGTCATCGGCGGTGGGCTGTTGGGGCTGGAGGCGGCGCGCGGCCTGAAGAACCTGGGCGTGGACGTGCACGTGGTGCACCTGCTGGGTTACCTGATGGACGCCCAGATGGACGCTGCCTCGGGCGGCATGCTGACCGAGACCATGCGGGGCATGGGCGTGACGGTGCACCTGGAAAAGAGCACCTCCGCCATCCTGGGCGACGAGGCGGTGTGCGGCCTACAGTTCAACGACGGCAGCGTGTTGGACTGCGACATGGTGGTGGTGGCGGCAGGCATCCGGCCTAACACCGCCCTGGCCAAGGCCGGCGGCCTGAACGTGGAGCGCGGCATCGTGGTGCACGACAACATGTCGTGCCGCAACGATGAGAACGTGTTCGCCATCGGCGAGTGCGCCCAGCACCGCGGTGTGGTCTACGGCCTGGTGGCGCCCGCCTGGGAGCAGGCCCGGGTGCTGGCCGATGTGCTGACCGGCGCCAACCCCCGGTCGCGCTACGAGGGCTCCAAACTCTCCACCAAGCTGAAGGTGATGGGGGTGGAACTGGCGGTGATGGGGGCGAAGGAGCCGCAGGACGGCGACGAGGTGGTGTCATACGTGGAGCCGCGGCGGGGTGTCTACAAAAAGCTGATCATTCGCGAGGGACGCCTGGCGGGCGCCATCCTGCTGGGCGACGGCGCCGCAGCCCCGCGGCTGCTGCAGGCTTTCGATCGCAACGAGGCGTTGCCGGACGTGCGGGCCGACCTGCTGTTCGGCGGGCTCACCTCCGCCTCGCCGGCGGCGGGCGTGGAGGAGATGCCGGACGACGCCCAAATCTGCAACTGCAACGGTGTCAGCAAGGGCAAGATCGTGGCGGCCATCGGTGGCGGGGCCCGCACGCTGCAGGCGGTATGCAGCGCCACCCGCGCCGGAACCGGCTGCGGCACCTGCAAGGTGCAGGTGAAGGCGCTGCTGGACGCGTGCGCCGGCCCGCTGGTGGCGGAGGACCCCTCGGCGACGTACTACGTGCCGGGCGTGCCGTACGCCAAGCCCGAACTCATCGCTGCCATCCGCAAGCACGGCCTGCGGAGTGTGTCAGCGGTGTTCGCCGAACTGGCGGCTGGCGCGGAAGACCCCGGCAGCAAGGCAGGACTGGCGTCGCTGCTCAAGACCATCTGGACCGACGAGTACGAGGACGAGCGCGACGCCCGCTTCGTGAACGACCGGGTGCACGCCAACATCCAGAAGGACGGCACCTTCAGCGTGGTACCGCGCATTTACGGCGGTATCACCACCCCTGCCGAGCTGAAGCGCATTGCCGAGACGGCCGAGCGGCACCAGGTGCGCATGGTTAAGTTTACCGGCGGGCAGCGTATCGACCTGCTGGGCATCCCTAAGGAGGAGCTGCCGATGGTGTGGCAGGAGTTGGGCATGCCCTCCGGCCACGCCTACACGAAGGCGTTCCGCACCTGCAAGACCTGCGTGGGCACCGAGTTCTGCCGCTACGGCGTGGGCGACTCGGTGAAGCTGGGTATCGCCATCGAAAAGCGGTTCCAGGGCATTGAGAGCCCGCACAAGATGAAGTTGGCCACCACGGGGTGCCCCCGCAACTGCTCGGAGGCCACCACCAAGGACCTGGGCGCCGTCGCCATTGAGGGCGGGCGGTGGGAGGTGTACGTGGGCGGCGCGGCCGGCAGCCGGGTGCGCAAAGGCGACGTGCTGGTGGTGGTGGACAGCCATGAGGACGTGCTGAAGTACATGGGCCGCTTCATGGAGTATTACCGACAGAACGCCAAGTATCTGGAGCGCACCTACGACTACGTGGACCGCACCGGCATCGACCGGCTGCGGCAGGTGCTGGTGGACGACAGCGAGGGTATCTGCGCCGAGTTGGACGCTGCCATCCAGCGGGCGGTCGACGCCTACCAGGATCCGTGGCAGGAGGCGGTGCAGCCCTACGAGGCCAACCAGTTCCAGCGCACCCTCGAGCCGGTGGCGGTGGGTGTGCCCGCCGCCGAGGCGCTGGCGTGACAACAGGAGGCAGACGCGTGATGGCAGTGGTAACGGATCGCCGGCACAACCTGGGCTCGCTGGAGCGCGTGCCGCTGGACGAGGGGCGGGAGTTCATGGTGGGCAAGGTAGCGGTGGCGGTGTTCCGCACCCGCGACGGTGGCGTGTATGCCATGCAGTCGCGCTGCACCCACAAGGCGGGCCCGCTGGCCGACGGTCTGGTGGGCAACGGTAAGGTGGTGTGCCCGCTGCACGCCTACGCCTTTAAGCTGACCACCGGCGAGCCGATCGCCAGCGACTGCAAAGCGCTGAAGACCTACCCGGTGGTGGTCGACGGCGACGGCGACATGTGGCTGTCGCTCGACACGGTGCAGCGCGCCGGCTGACCGCGAACCCTGGTCAAACCAAAGGGCCCCGCTTGTGAGCGGGGCCCTTTGGTTTGACCCCCGCGAAGCCGCACGCGCGCCAACATGTCGTCGTTGCGAGACCACCCATAGGCTAACGCCCGCCAACACCCATGAAAAGGGGCGACAGCCGCCACCGGCAGACCACACGGAATGCACCGTTGCCTGAGCTTGTCGAAGGCATCGGTGCCGGCCCGAACCTACGTACGGCCTATTTTCACGAGAGGCGTCCGACGCCGTAGCAATCGTGGCGACGTGAGCTCGCCGTGGGGCCATCGTCCCATGGATGGTCTCTGCTGAGCATGCGGATTCAGCAGGGCCGAAGGGACGAAACGCGCGACGGGGGGGCGCAACGGGTCGATGGGATTGTTGTGTTGTGTAGGGGCGATTCACGAATCGCCCAGCCGCGCTGCTCGTGGCGCCTGTGGTCGTCGAGCACGGGCCGAAAGGGCGATTCGTGAATCGCCCCTACAGGTCGGCCCTAGCGGCCGGTGCGTCCCAGGTTCACCGGTGGTGGCGAGCCTCGGTCATGGGTGGTCTCGTAGTAACGACCGGCCCGTCGCCACGCATCCGCCGTCCATCACCGCCGAGGCTCGGGGCTTCCCGCGGCAGGCTTTTCATGCTGAGGAGTCCGATGACGAAGCATCCCTCTCCGCGGCCAGTCGCCCTTTGTGCGCAGCCCCCGCCATGCCCATTCCCGCCCTCGTCGTAACGCCGTTGTAACCCGACCGTGCAGTTTGCGTAACGCCACCGCAATTGGACTGTAACGGCTGTCCCCTAGTCTGGAGCAAGCTGAGTTGCGGCCACCGCATGGTGGCGCAGCACGGCAGCGGAACCCCACTCCGCAAGCACGAGAGGAGAGCACCATGACTGCACAAACCACCACCAAGCCGGGCGGACACCTGCCCACGCTGATCGCCTCGTTCCTCCACTTCGACCTCAGCTTCATGCTGTGGGTGTTGGTGGGCGCGCTGGGCATCTTCATTGCCGATGACCTGAAGCTATCGCCGTCCGAGAAAGGGTGGCTGGTGGCGTTCCCAATACTCACCGGGTCGCTGCTGCGCATCCCAGTCGGCATTTTGAGCGACCGGTGGGGCGGCAAGCGCATCGGCACTGCGCTGCTGGCGGCGCTGTACCTGCCGCTGTTCCTTGGCTGGCAGTTCGGCGATAGCCTGGGCACCATGTCGGCCATCGGGCTGCTGCTGGGTTGCGCCGGCGCCTCGTTCGCCGTGGCGCTGCCGCTGGCCAGCCGCTGGTACCCGCCGGAGCGTCAGGGCCTGGTGATGGGCATTGCGGCCGCGGGCAACAGCGGCACGGTGATTGCGAACCTGTTCGCGCCCCGCATTGCGCAGGCGGTCGGCTGGCACAACGTGTTCGGGCTGGCCATGCTGCCGCTCACGCTGGTGCTGTTAGCATTCGTGCTGATGGCCAAAGACTACCCGCGGGCCGCCGCAGCGCCATCGCTGAAGGCGCATCTGGGAGTGCTGCGGCACCCTGACATGTGGTGGTTCTGCGCCTTCTACAGCGTGACCTTCGGCGGCTACGTCGGCCTGAGCAGCTTCCTGCCGATCTTCATGCGCGACCAGTATCACGTGTCGCCGGCCGATGCGGGCCTCATCACCGCGGCGGGCGCGTTCGTGGGCAGCGGGCTGCGGCCGCTGGGCGGCTACCTGGCCGACCGGTTCGGTGGCGTGCGGATGCTGTCGGTGTTGCTCATGGCGATTGGGGCCTGCTATGCGGTGTGGTCGCGTAATCCCGACATGGTGGTGATGGCGCCGATGCTGTTGGTGGGGATGGGCTCGCTGGGCATGGGCAATGGCGCCGTGTTCCAGTTGGTGCCGCAGCGGTTCCGCACCGACATCGGCCTGGCTACCGGCATGGTGGGGGCGGTGGGTGGCCTGGGCGGCTTCCTGCTGCCTATCGTGCTCGGCAGCGCGCGGGAGGCGTTCGGGTCGTTCGCGGCGGGCTTCTTGGCGCTCGCAGCGTTCGCACTGGTGGCACTGGTGCTGCTGCGGCTGCTGATCGCGCTCCACGATGGCTGGCGGTTGGTGTGGCAACCGGCCACCGAGGAGGCCGCTGCGTAGCGCCTGCACCGTCCGCTTTCACCTAAGGTAGACCGAGCGCCGGGGATTGCTCCCCGGCGCTCGGTCGTTCAATTTCGCACGTAACTGGCAGCGTACTCGTTATCACACCGCAACTATTGGGTTTGTGCCTGCACTTGACAGGGTGCTAGAGCACTCTAGTATGGAGTGCCAGAACCGGACTACGGTTGCTGGGCTTAATAGCTCAGGTGTTGGAGCGTTTCGGACAGAGGCGTTTCGTTGCACAGGAGGTACGAGTGAACCCGTTGTTGTTGTGGTCGTGTGCCCGCGGTACTGCGGTCTTAGGGGCTGCGCTTCTGCTTGCGGTGGGGTGCAGCGCACCTGCGGCCCCGCCCCCGGCCGGTGGTGCGCCCAGCGGCGGCGGCGCCCCCAGCAACGAACCAGCAAAGCCGAAGGTCGACCGGGTGGTGCTCGCCGTGGAGCAGCCGACCCGCGAGTCGTTGGAGATCCGCCACATGTCCACCCCCAACGGGTGGTATCTGACCCCTATGCACGAGAACCTGCTCGGCATCGACCCGGAGACCGGCAAGAAGATCCCACGGCTGGCGGAGAAATGGACCATTGAGCCCAGCGGCAAGGGCGTCCGCTTCAACCTGCGCAAGGGCGTGCGCTTCCACGGCGATTGGGGCGATTTCACGGCCAACGACCTGCCCTACCAGGTGGAGCAAGACGCCAAGGACGACTCGCTGGCCGGTACCACGCCATTCTGGCGCCAGGTGAGCGATGGCTTCGACATCGTCAACGAGTACGAGATCGTCTACAAGCTGAAGCAGTCCAACGGCAACTTCATGGACTACGTGTCCGACCAATTGGGCGGCCTCGAGGTCACCAGCAAGAAGGCGTTCGACAAGAGCGGCCCCGCTACGGAGGCTACCGGACCAATCCCCGGCACCGGCCCCTACCAGTTCATGGAGCGTAAGGAAGGCCAGTTCGCACGCTACAAGCGGGTGGCGTATAAACACTGGCGCATCACCCCCGACTTCCCAGAGTTCGAGTATCGCTTTGTGAAAGAGGCTTCCACGCGGTTGGCTGCACTGCTGGCCGGCGAGGTGCACTTGACAGCGCTGTCGGAAGACCTGCTGCAGCAGGCCACTAAGCAGGGCATGGCCACCGTGAAGGGCCGGGTGCCGGCGCTGCGCACCTTCATCAACTTCTACTGCTGTGCCGCCAACAACCCCAAGGAGTACTCGCTGGGCTACCTCGATCCGGAGAGCCCGCTCATGAACGTGAAGGTGCGCACGGCGCTCAGCAAGGCCATCAACCGCGACGAGCTGAACAAGGGCTTCTTCGCCGGCAAGGGCGCCACGCTCATCAATAACCCGCTCAACGCCCAGCGCATTGGTTGGAACCCCGATTGGGAGAAGCGCTTCCCCGACGAGTATGGCTTCGACGTGGCGAAGGCCAAGCAGTTGCTGGTGGACGCCGGCTTCGGGCCCAGCAACCCAGCCAAGATCACCATGATCCTGCAGATCACGCCGGGCCTTCAGGCGTCGCAAGACATTGCCGAGGCGGTGGCAAACTACTGGCGGAACATCGGCGTAAACGTCGCGCTGGAGCAGATTGACGCCGTGACCGCGGCCGCCCAAAACCGGGCTGGTAAACTGACCCGCCACACCTGGGTGCAGGCCACCAACTCCAACCAGTGGGTGGGCATCTACAACTTTGGCACGGGTTACGGCCGCCTCCCGGGCGTCGTCGGGGGCAGCGGGCCCGAGACGGAGGAGATTGACCGGCACCTCATCACCATCGCCAACACCCTCGACGAGAAGAAGATCGAGGAGGCCTGGCGGGCAGAGGGCGAAGCGCTGTTCAGCACGCACAAGTTCGTGCCGCTGTTCTGGCTGCCGGTGGAGGTTGCCGTCAACCCCAAGATCGTGAGCGACTGGGTGCTGCCCGGCTCCATCAGTGGCAGCTTCACCCATGCGGAGTACATCAAGGCCGCTAAGTAACGACGGCAACGGGCGGTGGCGCGGTTCAGGGCTATCGCATCTAAAAATGTCGCGAAAGGACGCCGGAGCGCTCTGGCGGGTAAGTGCAGAGAGGGTGCAACCCTCTTTGCCAGGGGGTTTGGGGGGTGTCCCCCCATTTTTCACTCACTCCAAAGGAGTACCTTGAACCCCCTTGAGGGGGTTTGGGGGTGAAACCGCGGGGACACGCCGGTTTTCAGGGTGCAACCGCGGGGACACGCCGGTTTTCAGGGTGCAACACACCAGCAAATAAGATGCGATTGCCCTGGGCGCTGTGCCGGAGCTTGTCAAAGCCTGTCCTGAGCCTCGTCGAAGGGGCATCGGCGGCCACCGCACACCGGCATCCACAAGCGGAGACGAGGCTGGTACGCTATCGGGCGTGCCGGCCTCGCTGCTTGTGCGAGGCCGGCGCCACCAAGCGGGCAGGAGTTCGACATGAGCGAAGCGCAGGGTAAGGGCCGGTTGGATGGCATGGTCGCCATCATCACGGGGGCTGGGTCGCAGGGGCCGGGCATCGGCAACGGGCGGGCGGCCGCCATTCTGATGGCGCGCGAGGGCGCCAGAGTGTGCGTGGCGGACAACGTGCTGGAGCGGGCCGAGCTGACCGCCAGCATGATCCGTGCTGAGGGGAACGAGGCCTTCGCCATGCAGGCCGACGTGACCAGCGACGCCGATTGCCGCAAGGTGGTGGAAGAGACGCTGCGCCGCTACGCCCGGCTGGACATCCTGGACAACAACGTGGGCATCGACCCCGGCATAGTGAGTGTCGTGGATGTGGACGAGGCCACCTGGGACCTCACGATGAACGTGAACGTAAAGAGCATGATGCTGATGTCGAAGCACGCCATACCGGCCATGGCCGCCACCGGCGGCGGCTCCATCATCACCATCTCGTCGCTGTCGGCACTGCGGCCGCGCGGCCTCACGCCCTACACCACCTCGAAGGGCGCGGTCATCGCACTCACCCAGGCCATGGCGGTCGACCATGCGCCGCAGGGCATCCGGGTGAACTGCATCGCACCCGGCCCGGTGTTCACCCCCATGGTGCAGGCCCAGGGCATGACGCCCGAACGGCGGGCGCTGCGGGCCAAAGCGTCGCCGCTGGGTATCGAAGGCACGGCGTGGGATATCGGCTGGGCGGCGGTGTACCTGGCCAGCCCGCAGGCCCGCTGGGTCACCGGCATTGTGCTGCCGGTGGATGGCGGGCTGAGCCTGCTGGGCCCGGCGCGCTGACGGTAGGCCGGCCGGTACCCCGGCGGTTTTTTGGGTGTTCCTCCCGATCCCGCATCGCCTGGGCATACTCTCGGACACTGAGACTGAGAAGCGAAGGGTTGAACGCGCCGATGGGCCGGTGCTATACTGAGCCCAAGATACGGGATGGGAAGGAAGTGGGTGCCCCCCACTTTTTTCATTCCCAGAACATTGGCTTTTTTGGATGGTAATCGAGGGAGTTAGGGCCATGAAGAACGAATTCATCCAGGCCATCACCCAGCTCGCGGCCGAGAAAAACCTCCCCAAGGAGGTGGTGCTCGACGCGGTGGAGGCTGCCCTCGCCTCGGCGTTTAAGAAAGAGCTGGCGCACATTGGCAGTAACATCGCGGTGAAGGTGAGCCCGACCACCGGCGATGTCAGCGTCTACGCGGTCAAGCAGGTGGTGGAAACGGTCGAGGACTCGAAGGCGGAGATGACGCTGGACGAAGCCCGGGAGATAAACCCCAAGGCCGTCATCGGCGACACCATCTCCATCGAGACCACGCCGCAAAATGCGGGGCGCATCGCTGCCCAGACCGCCAAGCAGGTGGTGATGCAGCGGCTACGCGAGGCCGAGCGAGAGATCGTGTTCGCTGAGTTCGCCGGCCGAGAAGGCGATATCGTAAGCGGCATCATCACCCGGGTGGAGCCCAAGCAGATCGTGATCGATCTGGGCAAGACCGAGGCGGTGCTGCCCGCCACCGAGCAGGTGCGCGCCGAGCATTACCGCATCGGCCAGCGCATCAAGGCCTACGTGCTCGAGGTGTTCCGCGCCAGCCGTGGCCCGCAGGTGATGGTGAGCCGCACCCATCGCCACCTAGTGCGCCGCCTATTCGAGCTTGAGGTGCCGGAGATCTTCAACGGCACGGTCGAGATCAAGGGCATCGCCCGCGAGCCCGGCGCCCGCAGTAAGGTGGCGGTGGCCGCCCGGCAGGAGGGCGTGGACGCTGTGGGGTCGTGCATCGGACTGCGGGGCATCCGCATCCAGAACATCATGAACGAGCTGAGCGGCGAGAAGATCGATGTCATCGAGTGGCATCCCGAGACCGGACAGTTCGTGGCAAACGCCCTGAGCCCGGCGCCGGTGAACTCCGTATCCATCGACGAAGAAGCGAAGACCGCCACGGTGGTGGTGCCCGACCGGCAGCTCTCGCTGGCCATCGGCCGGGAGGGCCAGAACGCCCGGCTCGCAGCCAAGCTCACCGGCTGGCGCATCGACATCAAGAGTGCGACGGTGGCCGAGGCCGAGCGCGTGGCCCGCGCTGCCGAACTGGGCATCGTTGAAGAGGCGCCCGTGGCGCACGCTCCGGCAGCCACCATAGTGGAGGCGCCGCCTGCACCCGTTGCCCGGCCGGTAGCGCCCGAGCCGATGCCGATGGTGGCGCGCGAGCCCGCACCCGCGGTTGCCGCTGCCCCGGTGGAACGCCCGCTCTCGCCTGAAGAACTGGCGCTGCTGGAACTGGACGAGGAGGAGGAAGAGCAGGCCGTGGCCCAAGCCCCCGTGGTGGAGGCCCCGGTGGCGCCAACGCCCGCCCCCGCCCCCGCCCCCGCTCCTACCGCCGGCCGGCCGGCCGCACTTCCCCCAGTGGGCGCCATTCGCTTCGCCGAGGACATCTTCGGCGAGCGTGGCGGCAAGGGTGGGAAGAAGGGCAGAGGCCGGGGCCGAGAGGAAGAGCCCGAGATCGTTCCCGTCAGCGCACCCAAGGCGGCGGTAGCCAAGAAGGGCAAGCGCAGCCGCCCGGTCGTCTTTACTGCCACCGAAGACGACGAAACGGAGGACTTCTCGGACCTCGTCCCGGCGCCGCGGCGTTAGTCATGGCGGCTTTCCGGGCGAACTATGGGTATGACCACCACAGAACCGAAACCGCAACCACTCCGGCCCAGGCATGTGCCGCAACGCACGTGCGTGGGCTGCCGCTCCACGCTCTCGAAGCGGGAGTTGGTGCGGCTGGTGCGCACCCCCGCCGGCGCCGTGGAGGTCGACTCCACCGGTAAGAAGCCGGGCCGCGGCGCTTACCTGCACCGCGACCCCGAGTGCTGGGACCAGGGTCTCCGCAAGGGGAAGCTGGGGCGCGCACTCAAGATCACCATCTCCCCCATCGATCTCGCGGTGCTGCAGGCCTTTCTCCCCGGCGATGCCGGGGCTGCCCCGGCCGCCACTGCATCCAACGGTTAGCCAGTAACAGGAGCGTACTATGCCAGGTCGCCGCCCACCCGCCCGCCGCCCCCAGCGCGGCCCTCGCCCCGCCCGCAGTGCGGTCGCGTATCACAATGTGCCCGAACCGCTGTCGACCGATGAACTGGTCACGCTGCCGAGGGTAACCACGGTGCACGACCTTGCAGACCGTCTGCAGGTCTCGCCGGTGGAAGTCATCAAAGGCCTGCTGCGGCGTGGCCTCATGGCCACCATCAACCAGACGCTGGAGTATGAAACTGCAGCGGCTGTGGCCAATGACATGGGCTATGAGACCGCGGCTGAACCGGAGCACGCCGACGAGGCCACCAAGCTGGCCGGGGCACGCCGCCAGCGCCACGAGTCGAAGAAGGACGGCGTGGAACGGCCACCGGTGGTCACCGTTATGGGCCATGTCGACCACGGCAAGACCAGCCTGCTGGACGCGATCCGCTCCAGCAACGTCACCGCGGGGGAAGCGGGCGGCATCACCCAGCACATCGGCGCCTACCAGGTGGAGTTGGACGGCCACAAGATCACGTTTGTGGATACGCCGGGCCACGCTGCCTTCACCGCCATGCGGGCGCGCGGGGCCCACGTTACCGACATTGCCATCATTGTGGTAGCCGCCGACGACGGCGTCATGCCGCAGACGGTGGAGGCCATCGACCACGCCAAGGCTGCCGGCGTGCCGATCATCGTGGCCATTAACAAGATCGACCGCCCAGATGCCAATCCCGACAAGGTGAAGACCCAGCTCACTGAGCACGAGCTACTGGTGGAGGAGTACGGCGGCGACGTGGTGGCGGTGCCGGTCTCGGCCCGCACCAAAGTGGGCCTGCCCGAACTGCTGGAGCACATTCTGCTGGTGGCCGAGATCGAAGAGTTGCGGGCCGACCCGAGCCGCCAAGCCGAAGGTGTGGTGCTGGAGGCCCATCTGGATCCCCAGCGCGGCCCCATGGCCACGGCGCTGGTGCAGAACGGCACGCTGCATCTGGGCGACACGCTGGTGCTGGACGAGGGCATTGCCCACGTGCGCGCCATGTACGACGACCGCAACCATCAACTCAAGACGGCAGGACCGTCGACACCGGTGAAACTGATGGGCCTGGGTGTGGTGCCCAACCCCGGCGACCTGTTCCTGGCCGTGCGGGACGAGAAGACTGCCAAGGCCATGGTGCAGGAGCGGGAGAAGGCGCGCCTGGCGCAGGCGTCGCAGGCCGGTGGCATGCTGTCGCTCGCCACGCTGTTCGAAGCGGCCAAGGCCGGGGTGACCAAGGACCTGAACGTGGTGCTCAAGACCGATGTGCAGGGCAGCATCGACCCGGTGCGGACGTCGCTGCAGAAGTTGGGCGACGAGGCTATGCGGGTGAACGTGCTGCATGCCGCCGCGGGCACCGTTACCGAGTCGGACGTGATGCTGGCCGCCGCCTCGAAGGGCGTGGTGCTGGCCTTCAACACCCGGGTAGAGCCCGGAGCGCGGCGGCAGGCCGACATCGCGCGCGTCGAGATTCGCTCCTACGATGTCATTTACCACCTGGTCGAGGAAGTGGAGGCCGCCTTGCGCGGCATGCTGGAGCCCGAGACGGTGGAGGTGATTGAGGGTCACGCCGAGGTGCGGCAGGTCTTCGTCGTCGGCCGGCGGGCTGCCATTGCCGGCAGCCAGGTCATTGATGGCAAGGCGATGCGTAACGCCATGGCGCGGGTGCTGCGGGCCGGCAAGGTGGTGGCCGACGAGCGGGTGGGCGGCCTCAAGCGCTTCAAGGACGACGCACGCGAAGTGAACACCGGCCTGGAGTGCGGCATCACCCTCGACTCGTACCAGGAATTCGAGGTGGGCGACATCATCGAGTTCTACCGCAAGGAGAAGCAGTCGGCCGCCTAATGGCGGACTGCTAGCGCCATGCCACGCCGGCGAGTGCTGCGGCTCAACGACATACTGCGCTCCGAGATCGGCGAGCTGTTGCAGCGGCATGTGCGCGACCCACGCCTGTCGTCGCCCCTGGTCAGCGTGACCGAAGTGCGGGTGACCGACGACCTGAAGCGCGCACGCGTGTTCATCAGCGTGCTGGGCGATGCCGAGGATAAGCGTGAAGTGATGCGAGGGCTGCGGGCGGCCCACAACTACCTGCGCCATGAACTCGGCAACCGCTACGTGCGGCTCGACATTCCGCAGTTTGACTTCCAACTGGACGAGTCCATCGAACGGGGTACCCGGATCATCAGCACCTTGAACGAGGTGGTAACGCCGGAACCTAGCGAAGCCGAGCCCGAAGCCGAGCCCGAAGCCGAGCCCGAACCCTAACCCCATGCGTTCTCACAGCGATCTCGCCGGCTTCCTGAACGTGAACAAGCCAGCGGGCTATACATCTCACGACGTGGTGGCCCTGGTACGGCGCTGGTCCGGCCAGCGGCAGGTGGGCCATGGCGGCACCCTCGATCCCCAAGCCACCGGCGTGCTGCCGCTGGCGTTGGGGTACTGTACCCGTCTGCTGGAGTTCGTGCCCGACCCGAAGGTGTACGAGGCTGAGGTGGTGTTCGGCACGGCCACCGACACCTACGATGCTGAGGGTGCGGTGACTGCGGAACGCGACGCCTCCTGGGTTACCGCCGCCGGCGTGCTGGCGGCGCTGCCGGCGTTCGTGGGCGAGGGCGTGCTGCAGCAGCCGCCCAGCTTCAGCGCAGTAAAGCTGGGCGGCCATCGCGCCTACGAGCTGGCGCGGCAGGGGGTACCGGTGGCGCCTGCCCCGCGGCCGGTCAGCATGTATCGCATCGACCTGCTGGCCTTCGCAGATGGGCGGGCGCGATTGCGGGTGGTCTGCGGCCGCGGCACCTACGTGCGGTCGCTGGCGCACGACCTGGGTGCGATGCTGGGGTGCGGCGCCCACCTGGCCACGCTGGTGCGCACCCGCAACGGGCCCTTTGCCATTGAGGACAGCATTGCGTTCGAAGACCTGGAGGCCCGGTTGCGAGGTGACCCCGCATCTGTGCTGTTGCCGGCCGCCTTCCCGCTGGCCCACTGGCCTTCGGTACGGCTGGCGCCGGAGCGGGCGGTGCGATTGCTCCAAGGCCTGCCGCTGTTCTTGACACCGGCAGAAATGTGGCCGCCCCGGCCACTGGTGGTGGAGGGCATTACCGTGGCGCCGCCACTCGGCCAGGCCCTGGCGTGCGACGGGCAGGGCCGCCTGCTGGCTGTGCTGCGCCGCGACGGTGGTAGTGCTGCGTGGCGGCCGTTCAAGGTGTTTCCGCCCACGCTGGCCGAAGCTGCGAGCAGAGTGTTGGAGAACACTTGACAAGGCTGGAGCGGTCGCTATTATCTACCACAGGCTCCGTCAAGCACGGAACACCAAATTTCTTACTTTACAGGAGGTGGGGCATGGCCCAGGCGTACTGCGTGAAGTGCCGAGCATCGAAGGACATCAAGAATGCAATCCAGGTGACGTTGAAGAACGGCCGCCCGGCCACGCAGGGTGAATGCCCGACGTGTGGTACCAAGGTGTTCCGCATCGGCAAAGCATAGCCAAGGCCGCAGGGAGGCGTGTTGGAACTCTCTGTACCGGACGGGGGCGTCCAAAAAAACCGGTACAGAGTTCCTGCTCACGAGAAGCGCGGGTGAGCATGCTATAGCGCTTTGGGAACGGGCCGCATCCAATAAGGATGCGGCCGTTTGCTGTACTGCGTTCTGCGCAAGTTGGGCCTGCCTGCCGATGATCAGGGATGAGTCCCGGAGATATCCTATGGCAGCCACCACCTCGGCCCCTAGCAACTCGGCAGCGCCACGGCGGCGCAGCGGCGCCCGCTCGCTGTTCTGGCCGCGCCATTCTGCGCAGCTACGCGCCATGCTCGCCATGGCAGGCGCCCTCACCGCCACCCTCGACATGGAGGACCTGCTGCAGCGGTCGCTGCGGTGGGCGCTGGGGGTGAGCGGGCTGGACCAAGGGTCCATCATGCTGACCGACCGTGCCCGCCGCCGGCTCATCATCCGCGCCGTCATCGGCCACGACGCTGCCCGGGTGGGGCGGGCGCTGCGCGTGACGGAGAACAGTGTGGCTGGGTGGGTGCTGCGTCACCGCGCCCACCTCCACCTGCAGGGAAATGGCGAATCCTTCCCCGGCCAGCCCCGAACCTACACCAAGGACATTCCGGCCGCCGTGGTGCTGCCGCTGCTCACCACCAAGGGGACGGTACTGGGTGTGTTGAGCCTGAATGCCATCCGCGAGTCGGTATCCCTCAGCGATGAGGACATCGAAGTGCTCCAAGCCATCGCCAACCTCGTGGCCATCGCCATTGATGACGCAGCGATGTATCGCGACCTGCAGGCGAAGGAGCAGGCACTGCAGGCCGCCGCCCGCCAGTTGGTGCGAGCACAGGAAGAGGAGCGTAAGCGGGTGGCCTACGACATCCACGATGGCCTGGCGCAAATGATTGCCGGCACCTACCAGCGGTTGCAGGCGTTCCGCGCCTACCGCTCCCCGCGGTCGGCCGGCGCCCAGGCAGAGCTGGCCCAGGTGCAGGCGCAACTCAAACAGTCCATCGATGAGGCGCGGCGCATCATCGCCGACCTGCGGCCCTCGGGCCTGGATGACTTCGGGCTGGAGTTGGCGCTGCGGCAGTACCTGGCGGAGCGGCAGCGGCAGGCAGGTTGGGAACTCACCATAGACATTGACCTGGACGGGGTGGTGCTGACGCCACACGTGGAGACCACGGTGTTCCGCATTGTGCAGGAGGCCGCCACCAACGCGTTGAAGCATGCGGGGGCCGGCCGGCTGGCGGTGCGGGTCGCCTGTGGTCAGGGGCGGCTGACCGTGGACGTGACAGACTCCGGGTGCGGGTTCCGCGTTCGGGGCAAACGGCAGACTGCGGGGAGCGGTGTGGGCCTGGTGAGCATGGCGGATCGGGCGGCGGTGCTGGGCGGCGCCTGCCGGGTGCGCAGCCGTCTGGGGCAGGGCACCGCCGTGCACGTGGAGCTGCCGGTGGCAGCGGCGGCATAAGGGAGGCACGATATGGCAGGCAAGGCGGCACGGGTATTGATTGTGGACGACCACGCCATGGTGCGCGATGGGCTGCGCAGCATGCTGGCCAACGACCGCTCGCTGGAGGTGGTGGGCGAGGCCATCTCTGGGGCCGACGCCGTGGCAGCGGTGGCGCGTCTGGCGCCCGACGTGGTGCTCATGGACATTCGCATGCCGGGCATGGACGGCCTGGAGGCCACCCGCCAGGTGAAGCATGCCTACCCCGGCGTGAGCGTGGTGATGGTCACCATGTACGACGAGCCGGACTACTTGCTGGAGGCCATTGCCGCAGGGGCCGCCGGCTACGTGCTGAAGGATGCGTCGCGCTTCGAACTGCTGCAGGCGGTGCGCACGGCTGCGCAAGGCGGCACGCTCATCCACCCCGACCTCATGGCGCGATCGCTGCAGCGGCTGGCCACCCGTCGCCACGAGCCTGACCGCAGCGCTGGGCCGTTCGTGGGGCTCACCGCCCGCGAGATGGACGTGCTGCGAGAACTGGCGCACGGCCGCAGCAACAAGGAGATCGCCCTGCATCTCGGGGTGAGCGTGGCAACGGTCAAGACCCATGTGGAGCACGTCATTCAGAAGCTGGGGGTGGCCGACCGCACGCAGGCTGCAGTGCTGGCGGCCACCAACGGCCTACTTTCGGCGGCGGCTGCTTAAGGCGACAGCAGCCAAGTGCAGCATCGGCGCAACAGTGGTTGTGGGGCCTGCAAGGTGGCGGGTACTGGCGGGCGCAACGCAGGGCAGCGTCAGTGGCTGGCTTTGCCGGCCGTCATGGTGTCGGTGGTCATGTAGCGGAAGTTGCGGTCGCCGCGCGGGCGGGGCGGTGCGAGCGGGGCCGGCACCGACTGCGTTGAGGCGGCTACCCAGTCCCGGTACGAAGCGATGAGTTGGTCCTCGACGGCGTAGGCGTAGGGGTCGCGGGTGATGAGGGCCACCATGGGGGTGTCGACCTCGTCGCGGTGGGCGGCCTGCCACTGGGCGGTGCGGCGTATGCCCTCGGCAGCCGGCACGGCGTCCCGGTAGCCCATCAGCGACATCAGCTTACCGGCGTCCCACATCCAGTCCTCGTCAGGGGCATAGCCCATGGTGAGCGTCTTCACGTAGGGGTGGTTGAGGCCCACCACCTCCACCTCCACGCCCAGCCCTTCGGCCACCAGCCGCACAATATCCCCCAAGCGGTAGGTGTCGCAGTCGACGGAGTTGAAGGACTGACCGCGCGCCTCCGGGCGATCGAGCGCCAGCAATAGCTGGTGGACAGCGTTGTCGGCATAGCACATGGGGCGGAGCTGGCCGCCACCGCCGGGCACGATGACCTGGCGGCGGCCGTCGAGAATGCGCCGCACGATGGGCCACAGCAGCGGGCGGGGGGCACGGGGGCCGTACAGGCTGGTGTAGGTGAACACGGTGGCCGCGTAGTCGCCGCGTGCGTGGTGTTCGAGCACACTACGCTCGAACTCCGCCACCGTAGCAGCATGCTCGTGGCCGGGGCGGGGCTCGACGTAACGAGGCCAGTCCTCGCGCACCGGCAGCGCCCGGCTCTGGGGGAACGGCAGGTACTGCGGCCGCACGTACGACGACTGTCCCGCTATGCAAATGATGCGGTCGCAACGGCCGGCGAACAGGTGGTCGGGACGGGCGTCGCGGCCATACATGGCGCACACCACGTCCCAGTAGCCGCCCAGGTCGCGCTTCAGGGCCTCCGGGTCATCGGCGTCGCCGTGCAGGTGCTGATGCACCTCGGGCATGCCCTCCACCTCGTGCAGGCCGCGGTGGTAGATGGTGACCTCATAGCCCCGCTCCAGCAGGCCCTGCACCACGCCGGGGCCGGTGGGGCCGGTGCCGCCGATGACGAGTGCTTTCATAGGGAGCCTCCGTAGGTGTGGTGTCGGTGGGCCTACTGCCGGCGGTAGCGTAGCACGAAGCGTGAGGGCGCAAAAGGCGGGATGGGGTGAGCTTAGGAGCGGTCCAGGAGGCCTTCCGTGTTGACTCATTTGTTACTACTACCCAACGGTAGGTGTTGCCTCAGAATTGGTGTTACCGAAGTGGCGTTGCGTGCTGTGGTCGATGTGCTGCCTGGGTATACTCCCGGACACGCTTGCGGTCCACTGCGGCCTCCTCTGGGTTGGGTAACCCATTTGTGAGGCAACCAGTGCCCTTTCGGTAACAATCTTTATGGGGAGGAACGCCCCCAGCAACCGCCCACCGACCTGTGCTATACTTATGTCTAGCGAACCAGTTCGCCACCTCCCCGATGTCCTCTTTCCCCGTCGTCGGTCAGGTCCTCTGATGGAGAAAGTAGTCGATGCATCTCGGTAGCATGCGAATGAGGTAGACGTGCGTATTTTTGTTGGTGGACTCCCCTTTGCGACAACGGACGACGAGCTGAAGACGCTGTTCGCAGCCCAGGGCGTGGTCGAAAGCGCCTCCGTCGTCAGAGACCGCTATTCCAATGAGTCACGAGGCTTCGCCTTTGTGGACATGCCGAACGACGCGGAAGCCCAGAAGGCGCTGAAGGCGCTGAACGGCCAGCAGTTGGGCGGGCGAAGCCTCACCGTGAACGAGGCCAAGGCCCGCGAGACGGGCGGTGGCGGCGACCGCCGGCCGTCCGGCAACTCCAGCCGCTACTAGGCGATAGACCGGGATCGTCAGGGCGAGGACGCAGGTGCATCCTCGCCCTGACGCGTCTCAGTTAAGGCCACATTCCAGTGACGCAGCGGCGCACCGCACCACGGTCCTCGCAGTCTTCGTAAGGAGCCACCATGATAACCGGCACAGTGCTTCACCACCTGGCGAGTTGGCTCGAAGAGGCAACACTATGACCTCGCGCTGGATGGTTCGGGCGGCGCACAGCCTCGACCGTGATCCTTCTCAGTCCGGCGCCGCCGCCCCGCAACTCCCGACGCCCGCGGCCATCGCCGCGGCCTGCTCCCTGGACCCGCGGTTCTCGTACGCCACGGCGCCTGAGTCGTGCGAAAGCATTGCCGCGCTGACAGCAACGGAGGCCTTCGCACTGGTCCTCAAACGCATCGCGCCGGCCAACGTGCCGGTGTCGCTGGGCGCAATGGTCTCCTCCGTCTACGCCTGCCGGGTCGAACAAAAGCAACTGCCCAAGCGCCCCGCCAAAATGCGCTGACGATCCGGTCCCCTCTCCCTTCACGGGAGAGAGGGCTAGGGTGAGGGTGCAGCTCCCGCCGACCCCACCAAAGCGTGCCACCACCCCCTCGCCTCAAACCGCCCGCCTGCGCTACAGTGGCGTCCACCGGCGCCGCCATCCAGCGGCGCCAGCCGCAAGGGGCGGCGCGCGTAAAAGTGCTTTTTGCGAAACGAACTCTCCGCGAGACGAGGAGTCACCCATGCTGACCCGCGAAGAGAACGAACTGCTGTGCCGGGTGGGGCCTAGTACCCCCATGGGCGCTGCGCTGCGCCGTTACTGGCTGCCCGCCCACCAAGTCCCTTGGAGCCAAGGTAATTGGGATCGTTGTGCGTACGCCAAGGTGCCCAGATTCACCCCAGCTTTGAGATCGGTCTTGACCTTCACGTTTCTTCCACCTTTCGCAAGTCTGCCCCACAGCGAGTCGTGCGGAGCGCCCGCAGTTTAGCATCGCTGGCAAGTGCGCAAGAACCGGAGCAGAGGCCCCGTTGGTGGACGACAGACCATGGGTGGTCTCCCCGATGATGGAAAGAAGCCGGTGGCGGGATCAAAAATGCGGGGACCGCAGTCCCCGCATTCAGTCCGGGCCAGAGGTCTCCGGTTAGACCCCCTTCACCTTGGCCCGGCCGACCGCGCCGTCATCGTGATGCGTCAGCAACTGCTGCGGGCAGTGCGCCAAGTGCAGGAAAGGCGCCGACCCGCTGGGCGCCAACGACAGCTACTGGCACGTCCGCCCCAGCGAGAAAATCCTGCCCAGCGCCGCCCACTGGCGCACAGCGCTCATCCCCGAAATGACACGCGCGCCCGACGACGCGGGTGCGAGCAGCGCCGGCCGGGATCCCCTAGACGCGACGAACGGAGACCGGTCGCTCCAAGAGGTGATGGAAAGACCGGCCGCGCGAACCGAGCTAGGTCGTTGACGCCCTGGAGGCGGTTACCACCACGTGCTGGTCAACCCATCTACTCCCCCTGGCCCGTTTGGGTTGTAGTGGCTGCCGCCGTTGTGGCGTGATGGGCCCAAGAGGGCGCCCAGATTCACCCCAGCTTTGAGGTCTGTCTTGACCTTCATGTTCTTCCTCCTTTCGCAGGTCTGCCCCACAGCGAGTCGTGCGAAGCGCCCTCAGTTTAGCATCGCTGGCAAGTGCGCAAGAACCGGAGCAGAGGCCCCGTTGGTGAGAAAATCCTGCCCAGCGCCGCCAACTGGCGCGAGGCGCTCATCCCCGAAATGACGCTCGAGCGCCCGACGACACGGGTGCGGCCGGCGCCCGCGGGCTAGCAGCACCTCAATGCTGGCCGTTCCCTTGAAAGAAGGTGGGGGCGTGCCTGCCCTCGTAGGAGTAACTGCTCTTCAGGGGGCGCTTCCGGCGGAGGGTGCAGCCCTCCTTGCCAGGGAGCCCGAGGCGCCGTCCTGAGAGGCGGTGATTACATCGCGTTCAGGAGAATATCCGGTGTGCGGGCAGTGCAGCGGGTGAGTGCAGGGAGTCTGAGGGGTGTCCTCGCCACATGCAACGCCTGCGCCAATCACCCACCTGTGGTTTACTAACCCTGCGCGCCGCACCCACCGCCTCAGCGCCCGAAAGGACCCGCCATGCCCCGTATCCCCCTCATCACCCAAAAAGACCAACTGCCCCCCGAACATCACGCCCTGTTCGACCAACTGGCCGCTCTGCGCGGCCGGGTCAGCGGGCCCTCCACCATCGTGCTGCACAGCCCAGCGCTGGCCGGATCCTGGAACCAACAGAGCGAGTTCCTGCACGCCAACAGCGTGGTCGACCACAGGTCCAGCGAACTGGCCATCATCGCCACCGCCCGTGCCCGCGACTGCGGCTACATCTGGAATGCCCACGTCAACGCCGCCCGCACCGCGGGCGCCAGCGAGGCGGCCATCGCCGCCGCCCGCGACAACCGCCCGCTCGACGGCCTGCCCGAGGCCGAAGCCGCGCCCATCGCCTACGCTCGCGAGCTGCAGCAGACCAACCGCATCAGCCAGGCCACATTCGACCGCATGCGCAAAGGTCACGACGCCAGGTGGTTGGTGGAACTCACCACCTTCAGCGGCCGCTATGCCGCGCTGGCCGGTCTGCTCAACGCCTGTGAGGTGGCGCCCGCCGGCGGCGCTGAGGTGCTGCCGGTGCCGTCCGCCAACCCGCCGCTGCCGCGACTAGGTACAGCACCGGCCGCCGAGCCCCGCGTGCCGGCCATCCTGTCCAAGGCGGATATGGCGGCCGAGTACAGCGGGCTGTTCGACGCCGCCTCGGAGGGCCGGCCCTATGTGCGCGGGCCCTACCGCATGCTGCTGTACAGTCCGGGGCTGTGCCGGACGGTGCTGGACGTGAGCGCCTACCTGCGCCGTGGCGGCCTGGTGGCACAGAATCCCGGCGAGCTCGCCATCATCGCCACCGCCCGCGAGAAAGACTGCCCGTACGTGTGGGCGGCGCACGCCCCGGCCGCCCGACGCGCCGGCATTAGCGAAGCGGCAGTGGCCGCGGTGCGCGACCGGTCAGCAATCGAGGGCCTGGGCCCTATCGAACGCGACATCGTGGACTACGTGCGTCAACTGCTGCGCACCAACCGGGTGGAACAGGGCCTGTTCGACCGTATGGCCGAGCGCCACGGCATCCCCTGGCTGGTGGAGATGACGGCGCTCATGGGCCACTACGGCATCGTCACCAGCATCCTCAACGCCTTCGAGATCGCCCCCGCCCCCGACGCCGACAAGCTGCCGCTCCCGTAGGGCACGGGGCGGGGGCCGCTCAGCGATCGTTTTGTCTGTCGGGTGAGTGCAGGGAGGGCGCAGCCCTCCGTGCCAGGGAGACCGAGGGTGTCCCCTCGGCAAGGACAGATCGAGGGTGGGTGGGCGGGATACGACGTGATAGGATCCATACCTTCGGTGCGAGCCCATGCATGCAGGCCGCTCGGAGAGGTCTCCATGTGGCAACGTAGAATGCGTCAAAAGGAGCCGCACCCACGTGGGTGCGGCTCCTCGCGTCACGCCGGAACGGATGTGACGGCTACTTGCCCCACAACGCCTTGGTGGCGATGCGAGCCCCTTCAGACATTGCCTGGAACTTGGCCCAGCACACTTCGGCGTGGCCCACGCGGGAGCCCATGCCGCAGTCGGTGCCGGCAATCACCTGCTCGCGGCCCATCACCTTCGCGTAGTTCACCAGCCGCATCGCCACCAGTTCCGGGTGCTCTATGTGGTTCGACACGTGGCTGATGACGCCCGGCATGAACGACCGTCCGGCCGGCAGCTTCACGTCCTCCCACAGCTTCCAGTCGTGGTCGTGGCGCGGGTTGGCCGCCTCGATCGAGATGCACTCCGCCTTCACCGCCAGCACCAGGTCAGCGATGTGCCGCAGTTCGATGTCGGAACTGTGCGGGCCGTGCTGGCTGCCCCAGCAGGTGTGGAACCGGACGCGGTCTTCCGGCAGGCCCTGCAGCGCGTGGTTCAGCGCCTCAACCCGCTTCCACTGGTAGGCCCGGTACTGTTCCACCGTCCAGTCCGGATACATCTGCCAGCCGTCGGGAAGGTCGGGATCGTCGATCTGCAGCACGAACCCAGCGTCGACGATGGCCTTGTACTCCTCCTTCATCGCATCGGCGATGGCGAACAGCAGCTCTTCGTCGTCCTTGTAGTACTCGTTGCGCAGCCAGTGCTCCATGGTGCCCGGCGCCACCGCCGGCAGATACGCCTCCACGTCCTTGCCCGCCACCGCAGCCTTCAGGTTGCGGATGTCCTCCTGGTAGTGGGCCTGGCCGATGTATTTGACCGGCCCGGTGCAGAACACCATCTGCCGCCGTCCGCTCGCACTGCCGAACGCGCCGCCACCCTGCGTGGTGGCGCCCCGCATTGCGCCGCCGCCCATGCCCGCCGGGAAGCCCGCCGCCGCGAAGCCCGGGAAGTCGCGCCGGTCGCGGCCCTGCACGTCGCGCGGCGCCGGGCCCTCGCCCGGGCCGAACTCGCGCACGTCCAGGCCGCTCAGGCGCGCCCGCGGATAGCCCGAAAAGCCGTCGCGCTTGCCCAGCTCGCCATCGTTCAGCACGTCGATGCCCACCGCGATCTGCTTGTCGACGGCTTCCTGCACGGCGCCCGGCAGGCGCTTCGTGAACTCGCCGGCACGGCTGGGGCCGGCCTGCATCATCTCGCGCAGGTCGTCGGGCCGGGGCAGCGTGCCCGCGTGCGACACAATGATGCGATCAGTACTGCGTTTCATGGTCTCTCCCATCCTTCTGTTCGTTGTCTGCCGCACCCGCACGTGGTGCGGACTTCGGCCGCCCAAGCTCTTCAAGACTTGGACAACTTCCAACACCGACAGACTCTAGCAGAACCCGCCAGCCGGGGCCAGCCACCCCCAGGGCTATCGCATCTACATGTGGTGAAAGGACGCCGGAGGGCTCTGGGTCGAAGCTGCCATCTGCGCAGGTTGGGCTCGGTCGGTCATGTTCTACACCGCGATTGCTACGCCGCCTTCGGCTCCTCGCAACGACGATTTTTTCTGGCCGCCCCGGTACGGTGTGGCCCCTCACCCCAGGTGCAGCCGCGAGATTCCTCGCCAATGTGATGTATCTTGCAACAAACTCCCGGGTTTCACGGTATACATACATACAGGTCCCTATCGCCGGCGCTCCACACCATCATGAGATGCGGGGCGTATGGCGAGCGGTTCAACCCTGTGGCGGTACATGCCCGAGACGGAGGTTGGATGCACCATAGGTTCGCTGCACTGCTGCTGACGTCAGCGTTCGTGCTCACGCCCTTCGTTAGCCGTGCCCCCGACGACCTATCAGGGTTCACGCTCCCGGCCGCCGCCACCGAGATGAGCCCGTCGCTCGCCGCACACAGTATCTCGCAATCCGCCTGGGACGCCGTGTGGCCCGTCCCCTTTCCCCCGGCCGGCCCCGACCCGGTTGACCTGCTACCCGAGTTCCCTGCGCCGGACCCTTTCGCCGGCACAGCACAGGAGGGCCTGGGCCCTAACATCCCGCCCGAATTGCTGCAACCGTCGGGGCCGCCGGTCGCGTCGGCCATCGCACTCATCGCCAGCCTGCCTGTGCCCAGCGTCACGTGGGATGACCTAACGGCCACCGCCGAGGCGCTGCTGGGCACGCCCTACCTGTGGGGCGGCGGCACCGCCAAGGGCATGGATTGCTCGGCGCTTGTCAGCGTCATCTGGGGCCTGTCCCGCCAGACCACTGCCAGCCTGCCCAAGTACGGACGGGTGGTGGCCAAAGACGACTTGGAACCCGGCGACATCTTGAATCTGACGCCTAGAGACGATCCTCGTGGCTACGGCCACGTGCGCCTGTTCGCCGGCTGGGCCGATGACGACCAGACCCGCATGTGGGTCTACGAGCAAACGCCGCCGCGAGCCGTCTACCACGCCATCCTGTACGACCCCCGCTACACGCCCCTGCGCCGCATCGACTTCACGGAGCCCGGCGTCACCCGGCTGGCGTCCTACCTGGCCGACCCAGCCATGGCGCCCAAACTCCTGCTCGACGCCACGCCATCGCCCACCATTACGCCAACGGCCACCCTCACGCCCACCGTCACCCTCACGCCGACCGCCACCATAACCGCAACGCCGAGCGTCACGCCCGAAGCAAGCATCACCCCGACCGCCACCGCCGCACTCGTACCGACCGTTGCCGCAACGGCCACGCGCACTCCGGCGCCACGGCAGATCGTATGCCCCCGCGCATCGCCGATGCCCAGCACCACCCCCGGCGCCACCCGCACGCCAATACCTACCGCTACGCCCACCAAGAGCCCGCCCTCGGTCACACCAACCAGCGTCACACCGTGCGTCTCACCCACCCCCAGCGCCACAGCGACCGCCTCGCCCACGCCTACCATGGTGGTGCCGCTCGGCTGCGAATTGGTCGACCCCACCACGCTCGTCACTGCGACGCCCATCGGCCCCCGCCCGGCCGGTACCGCCACCCGCACCCCCGCCAAGCCGGCCGCCACCACCCCCTACCTCTGGTGCCGCGACACCGACTGAGGCTCGCCGCTGGCGCACAAAACCGCCTGGCAGCGTGCCCCCATCGAGACACGCGTGCCAGGCGGCTAATGCTCAAGCTCCCCCTCCTTTGGGAGAGGTACGAGCGTTGTCCGTAGCCAGCTAACTCCCGCCGAGTTCGGGCCAGAGAGTCCGCTCAACCGAGCTTGAGCGCTTGGTCGCTGCTCCCACCCGTTGCAGTGCGGCTAGCGCGCCGCCTTGATGGCGTCGAAGTGGCTGAACACCCGCGACACCGAGCCCGGGTAGGGCCACGCCGCGACGATGGTGGGGTTGATGAGCAACTCTGCGGGCAGCCAGAACAGCGGCATGTTCATGTGCAGCGGATAGGACTTGTCGCCGATGTCGCGCAGCATCTGGTACTGCTTCTTCTCGTCGAGCGTCTCCAGCAGCGTCAGGATCATCGGGTCCACGTCCCACAGCTCCAGCGGTCCCCGTGGCGGCGCACTGGAGTTGTAGACCCGCCACGCCTGCACGTCGAAGCTGCTGGAGGCGCTGACGGTGACTAGGTCCTTGTACCCAAACACGTTGTTGACGTTGGTGAACTCGGTGTTCTGAATGCGCACCATGGTGGGGTCCACCCCCACCTTGCGCCAGAACCCTGCCACCGCCTCCTCCACGTCCTCCGAACCGCCGTAGTCGGACAGGTTCTCCAGCCGGATGCGGATCTTCAGCGGGTTGTTAGGGCCGTAGCCGGCATCCTGCAGCAGGGTGCGCGCCTTGGCCGGATCGTAGCCGTATTCCTGCTGAAAGTTCTTCTCCCAATCGGGGTTGAAGTACGGCTTGGCGCGCGGCATCTTGTCGATGTACATCGGCTCGGCCTTGCCGGCGAAGAACGCCTTGTTCAGCGCCTCGCGGTCGATGGCATGGTTCAGCGCCTTGCGCACCCGCAGGTCCATGAAGGGGCTGTCAGGGTTGACGTAGCCCTTGGCGGGGTCCTTGGGGTCCTTGATGTTGACGCCGTAGAACGCGAGCCATGTGCGCTGCTGGGTCACCGGCCCGCGGATGGTCTTCATGTTGCGGGCCTCGGCCTGAGGGGTCAGGTCCTGCGGCAGTTGCGTGATGTGGATTTCGCCGGTGAGCAGCGCCGCTAGGCGGGTAGACGCCTCCTGCATCCAGCGCATCTCCAACTCGGGGAAGTCGGGGGTGATGCGGTAGTGCTTGTAGGGCACGCGCGCAAAGCTGATGGCACGGCCCTGGTCGCGGGCCTTGAACTGGTAGGCGCCGGTGCTGGCCAGCGGGCGGGCGTCGAGCTTGGTGGGGGAGCCCAGCGCCTTGGCGTCGGCGCTGCTGACGATGGCCAGGCTGCCCGTCTCGCGGGAGAGTTGGTGCAGGTACTCGGCGTTGGGGCGCGCCATGCTGAACACCACCTCGTAGTCGTTCACCACCTCCAGCTTCACCGCCCGGTGAATCGGCGCATGGGGGTGCAGCGAGTCCTCCCGCGTGATCTGTTGGTACGAATACAGCACGTCGGCCGCGGTGAACTCGCCAAGGTTGTTGTGGAACGGTACCCCCTTGCGGAGCTTGAAACGCCACGACCGGCCGTCGGGCTCCACGGTCCACTCGGTAGCCAGCATGGGCTCGAACTCGCCCTTGGAGCTGTAGCCCACCAGCCACTCCAGCATGGGCCGGAGCTGGAACACCGACAGCGGCTCCAACTCGGTGTTGGGGTTGTTCCCCTCGCGCGAGGGGCTGGGCATGGCAATGAGGAGCCGGTCGACCTTGGGCTTGACCTCGGCCGCAGCCTCTGGGCCCGGTGGGGTGCCGGGCCCGCCCGCCGTCGGAGACGGCCCGGTGCATGCCGTTGCGGCAAACACTACCGCCAACAACCCAGCGACCAGCCATCGATGGGTACGCACGCTGCTCGTTCGTGGTTCCATGGTTCCCTCCTAGGGATGAAACGCCGCAGCGTGGTTGCCGCTGCCGACGGCATTAATACCACGAACGAGGCCGGTTGGGCAGCCCCCCTGGCTCGGGAGCGCAGGGCGGCCAGCCCTCCTTCCAGGGGTTTGGGGGCATGGGCGTTAAACGAAGCAGCTCTTTCAATGCCAAAGCGGCAACTTGCCGTAGCCGGATGTGGCCGATGGAAGTATGTGTCCCCTTGTCATGTCATTCTGAGCCTCAGAGGCGAAGAATCCCTTTCACCGCGGCGTTGGTGTTGAGCATGAGGGTGAGAGACAGCGGTGGGGAAAGGGATGCCCTTCGACCAGCTCAGGACGGCGCTTCGTCGTCGGACTGCTATGAAAATAGGCCGTACGTCGGTTCGGGCCGGCACCGAGGCATGGCGTTCTCGCCAGGCACAGCGGTCAACCGGACCCCCGTCCGGATGGGTGCTCCAGGCCCTCATCTTAACGCTTATGGGGTTTGAGGGTGTCCCCCAATCAGGACAGACGAGGGTGGGCGGGTGGGATACGCCGTGACGGGATCCATACCTGTACCCCCTGCCACCAGCGGTGAGCGGACCGTCCCTGGAAAACTCTCAGCCCCCCTGAGCCTGCGAAGGGCGACCAACGCTGACGCCCTTCGACGGAGCTCAGGCAGTTCGCGAACGCATCATTGTCCGTGACATTTCTTGTACTTGATGCCACTGCCGCACGGGCACTTTTCGTTCCGGCCGATCTTGCCGGCGTGGTTCTGCACGATCAGCCGCTTCTCCTGACACGCCGCACAGGTGCACGCCGGTGGATGGTCGGAGTACCAACTGGTTCTCGGCATCGTCCTGAACCCTCCTTCGTGAAAGCATCTTCACGCTCGATTATGCTACGCCGCCCCAGGGCCGGCACAGAGCGGGCACAGCCGCTTCGGGCCTCGCCGTCGCAGCTTCGCCTCCAACGCTAGGCCACCCGGCCAAGTGCGCGCCACTTCGAAGGACCCGCCACGGCCGGCGAGCACCCTGGTGGCGCGGCCGCCCCGGCCCGCCCGATGCGCCGCCAGCCGTGCGTCCAGCACCTTGGCCCACCCGAGGTAGTGGCCGGCGTTGCCCACCGCCTCGCTGAAGTGCAGCAGGTACACCGTGCCCGGCGGACCGGCCTCCTCGCCACCGCCCGACTCCAGGCCTTCATGCGCCCCGTCAGCGTGGGGCGGCGGCGTGTCGTGGACGGGTGGCAGCGCGTCTTCGGATGGCACGCCCGCGGGACCGTCGAAGCCCTGCGCTACCCGTTGACGGCGGTGCGCAGGGTGTCGGCGTACTTCAACCGTTGCTCGGGCGTGATCTCTTCCGCGTAGAAGTCGATGAACAACTCGTCGACGCCCGCCTCGGCGGTGCGCTGCGCGTCCTCCACCAACTGGTCGATGGACCCGATGAAGGCAGTGCGGTCACCGGGGATCGGCGCGTCGGCGATGTGGACGTTGGCCCGGGCTATGACCGGCGCAGTCGCGGCATCGCCCCCGGCGGCGGTGACGGCCGCCCTGAACGTCTGCAGCCAGCCGGCCAGGTAGTCGAAGTTGAAGATGACGGGGTTCAGGCCAAAGCCCAAGCGTGCCGCCCGCTCGATGGAGGTGGGCGTGAACCCACCGATGATGACCGTGGGGCGCGGCTGCTGCACCGGCTTCGGGCCAATCTCCGACTCGGGGATGGCGTAGAACCGGCCCGTGAAGCTCACGGGGTCGGGCCCCCACACCGCCATCATCGCCCGCAGAAACTCCTCGAAGCCGTTGCCCTTGCGCTTGGGGGGCACGTTCACCACCCCGAACTCGTCGTCCGACCACCCCTGGCCCAGCCCGGCCACCAACCGACCGTTCGAGAGCTGGTCCAGCGTGGCGAGACGCTTCCCCAGCACCACCGGCGAGTGGTACAGCGCGTCGATGACGCTGGTGCCCAACTTGATGGTGGAGGTGATGCCGGCCACGTAGGCCAGCGTCTCGATGGGGTCGTAGACGTTGCGGAAGGAGGCCGGCCACGGGTCCTGGTCGCCGTAGGGCTGCTTGGGGTGCGCCGGTCGCAGCAACCGCTCCAGCACCCAAACCGACGACAGCCCCATCCGCTCCGCCTCCTGCGCCACCAGCTTGATGTTCGCCGCCGAGGCGGTGCTCCCCATCTGCGGCAATCCGATTCCGACCTTCATTGAAGCTCCTTGAGTGTGTTCTGCTTACCTGGGTGCTCAGCTAACGAAGTGCCCTCGTTTGGCCAAGGGTTCGATCGTACGCTGCAGCCAACGGTTATGCTCAGGTCTGTCAGCGAGTCTCGACGACAGCCTCAGTCACCTTACCATCGCGCCGGATCATTTACCGCCCTAAGGCCCCTGATCGTGCTCGGCGCAAACCCGCTTCACTAAAGCCTCTAGGTGACATATGTCTCCTCGGCCGATGACCCATCCAACCAGCATGCCTAAGTTGAACACTAGCGCCGGGAGCAGGATGAGGAGCAAGCCCTTCACGGTTACGATAGCCGAGGGCTCCCTGGCTACAGTAGTAACCAGGCCGTACGCCGCTGTCGATGCCGAACGGAGTGCTCAGCCACCGCAAGATGTCTAACAACCTAAGGTCGCCTAGGCATTCTCAGCGAGCGCTGATCGCTGGGGCCACGTTCCCATGCTTATGGCACCAACCCCGCCAGTGTCCGTGCGCCCTCCAGGTTCCACAGCCGGTCCAGCACCGCCTTGGCCTGCCCGTCGCCCAGCGCCCTGGAGGCCAGCGTCATGAACTTCTCGCTTACAAGCGCGTCGGTCAGCGGGTTCTCCGGCGAGCCGGTGGTGTGCAGCACCGCCTCCTCGATGACGCTGCCGTCCTGCATGGTGATGCGCAGCTTGACCTGATCCTCCGCGATGCCGGGCGTCACCACCAGGCGTACCTTGCGGCGCAGCGCCACCACCTGGGGGTCGGTCACCCGGGCATCGCTGTACTGGTCGGGGTAGGCCGCGCCGTCGATGAGCCCCACCGCGATGCAGTGCATGCAACTGAACTTGCCCTCCAGGCCCACCTGCGGCTCGGGGCGGCCCATCAGCTCGGGCACCAGCGGGTGCACCTGCGCCTCGATGCTCGCCACCGCGTCAGGATTGAACCCCGGCCGGCTGCGGGCCGCTATCGCGGCGTCGATGGCCGGATGGCTCACGATGCCGCAGGAGTAGGCCTTCAACCCGTTCTGATAGATCTCCCAGCGCTCGCCCAGGCCGTCGGTGGCGCGGGACAATTCCCGTCCCGGCGACATCACCTCGGCCACGCCGCGCCGGCCTTCGAAAATGGCGGTGGTGGCGGTGAAGCCCCCCTTCGCCAGCAGCGCCGCCATCACGCCCGCTTGAGCCGCCCGCCCCGCGTGCATCGGCTTGGCCATGGTGCCGAAGCTCTCGCGCAGCCCCGCCGATTGCGTGCCGGCAATGCCCATGGCCGCCACCATCTGGCCCACGTTCAGGCCGTGCACCTTGCCCGCCGCCACCGAGCCGCCGAACACGCCCATGGTGCCGGTGATGTGCCAGCCCTCGTCGTAATGCCAGGGGTGCAGCGCCATCCCTAGGCGGCAGCAGACCTCGATGCCCAGCGCCACCGCGGCCAGCACGTCCTTGCCGCCGGCGCCGTCCGCCTCGGCCAGCGCCCACGCCGCCGGCACCGTGGGCGCCGACGGGTGGATGACGGTGGGGAAGTGGGTGTCGTCGTAGTCCTCCAGGTGGGCGGTGTAGCCGTTGGCCAGCGCCGCGTTGCCCAGCGACGTGCGCTTGCCGGTGCCCCAGATGCCCGCCCGCGGGTTGTGGCCCTCCGCCTCGAACATGTCGAGCAGGATCTGCAGCGACGGGTCCACCGACGAGTACAGCGCCACCGCCATCAGGTTGATGATGTCGCGCTTCGCCTCGTGCACCACCCGCTCGGGCAGGTCCCCGAACTGCGTGCCAACCGCAAACGTCGCCAAGTCGAGCGTGGTGCCCATGCAAGAACCCCCTGGGTTGTGTCATACGGCGCCGGTGAGCGCCGTCACCCATACTACCCTGTGTGGGGTGCGGGGGAGAACGACCAACAAGTCCCGCTGGTGCACATGCCCAGAGATTGCCACGCCGTCGGACGGCTCGCAATGACGAAAGGCGAGAGGTGGCATGCCTGGCCCTAGCGGCAAGGGAGCCCGGCAGGATCGTCGTTGCGAGGAGTCCGACAACGAAGCAACCTCTCCTCACACCTGCCGCCACCGGAGGGCCGCGACCGCCCGACCGGTGCACGCGAGCAGAGATTGCCACGCCGTCGGACGGCTCGCAATGACGATGTGAGGGCAGGGCTATCGCATCTAAAATGTGGCGAAAGGACGCCGGAGCGCTCGGGCGGGTGCGTGCAGAGAGGGTGCAACCCTCTTTGCCAGGGGGTTTGGGGGGTGTCCCCCCATTTTTCACTCACTCCGCAGGAGTACCTTGAACCCCCTTGAGGGGGTTTGGGGGTGAAACCGGCGGGCAACACCTGCTTTCAGGGTGCAACACACTGGCAAATAAGATGCGATAACCCTGGATGTGAGGGCCCGCCGCTTGCCCAATCGTGCCTAACCCCGTAGCATCGAAAGCACTTGAGCTTTCACCGAAGGCCGCCCGTCCCATGCCCCGTGTTCCGAGAGAAAGGACACTCCAATGCTTCCCAAACACGAGAACGACCTGCTGACCCACGTCGGCCCCGGCACCCCCATGGGCGAGGTGCTGCGCCGCTACTGGATGCCGGCCATGCTCTCCAACGAACTGCCCGAGCCCGACTGCGCCCCGGCCCGGCTGCGGCTGCTGTCCGAAGACCTGGTGGCCTGGCGTAACACCGACGGTTCGGTGGGCATCATGCAGAACGCCTGCCCGCACCGCGGCGCCAGCATGTTCTTCGGCCGCAACGAGGAGAATGGCCTGCGCTGCGTGTACCACGGCTGGAAGTTCGACACCGAGGGCGCCTGCATCGACATGCCCAACGAGCCGGCCGAGTCCAACTTCAAGCACAAGATCCACGCCACTGCCTATCCGACGGTGGAGCGCGGCGGCGCCGTCTGGATCTACATGGGCCCGCCCGAGAAGCAGCCAGCCAGCCTGCCCGATCTGCAGTGGAGCACCGTGCCGGCCGGCCAGACCTGGTTCCAGATCCGGCTGCAGCGCTGCAACTGGGTGCAGGCGGTGGAGGGCGGCATCGACAGCAGCCACGTCTCGTTCTTGCACGCCGAGTTCGGCGCCAACCGCTACCGCCGCAACGAGCAGGCCGCCATGACCAGCCAGGACCGCCGGCCTCATTTCGAAGTGGTCGACACCGACTTCGGCACCATGATCGGCGCCCGCCGCGAGCGCGATGCCGACAACTACTACTGGCGGCTCACCCCGCTGCTCATGCCCTTCTACACCATGATCCCGCCTAGCGGCGGCAACGAGACCTGGGGCGGCCACGCCTGGGTGCCCATGGACGACGAGAACACCCTCACCTGGACCATCCAGTGGGACCCCGCCAAGCCGTTCGCTGGCCCTGTCGGCGAGCCGTTCAGCTTCGGCGCCCCGCGTGACATCTCCGGCACGCTGCCGCCCACCACGCAGCCCGGCGGCCGCTACCTGCCGGTCGCCAACGCCGGCAACGACTACCTACTGGACTACGAACTGCAGCGCACCCGCCTGTTCTGCGGCATCACCAACAGCAAGGTGCAGGACCAGGGCATCCAGGAGAGCATGGGCGTCATCTACGATCGCACCAAGGAGCACCTCGGTTCAGCCGACACCGCCATCATCAACGCCCGCCGCCGCTGGATCATGGCCGCCCGCGCCCTGCAGGCCGATGGCGCCACACCGCCGGGCATCGACGCACCCCAGGCCTACCGGGTGCGCTCCATCTCGTTCACGGCTCCCCGCACCGCCTCCTGGGTGGAAGAGGGCCGCAAACTCTGGACGCTCGATGCGGCGAAGGTCTAACCGTATGGCCAACCGCACCTCGCTTCGGCCCCTCACCGTCGTCCTTGCCATCCTGGGCGCCGCCGTACTGGCCGGCTGCGGCGCGACCAACACGCCCGCGCCCGTCGCACCTGCGGGTGACGTCTCCGGCCTGGCCAGCGTGGTGACCCCCAAGGTGAACCGGCTGGTGTTTGCGCTGGAGTTGCCGACCCGCGAGAGCAACGAACTCCGCATGCTGCAGTCGCAGACGGTGTGGCAACTCGGCCCCATGTACGAGTACCTGATCGGCCTCAACGCCGCCACCGGCAAGCAGGAGCCGCAGCTCGCCACCGAGTGGAAGCTGGAGCCGGACGGCCAGTCCTTCCGGTTCAAGCTGCGCACCGGCGTGCCGTTCCAGAAGGGCGGCGGCCAGTTCGGGGCCGACGACGTGATCACCACCTGGAAGGAGGTGGCGAAGGAGGACTCGCTGCAGGGCTCCACGCCGCTGTTCCGCACCGCCATCAAGGCCATCGAGAAGGTGAGCGAGCAGGAGGTGCTGTTCCGCTTGGGCGCCCCCACGGCCGAACTGCTGCCCAGCCTCACCCAGGAGCGCTCGGGCTTCGAGATCATGAGCAACGCCGCCTTCACCGCCAAGGGCGCCGCCACCATGACGGGCGAGCCCATCGCCGGCACCGGCCCCTACCAGTTCGCCGAGCGCAAGCAGAGTTCGTCAGTGCGCTTCGAGCGGGCCCCCGGCCAGCACTGGCGCGCCAAGCCCGAGTTCCCCGAAATGGAGTTCCGCTTCATGAAGGAGCCGTCGACCCGGCTGGCGGCGCTGCTCACGGGCGAAGCCCAGTTTGCCGACCTGCCCGCCGACCTGCAGACCCAGGCGCTGACCAAGCCCGAGTTCAAGGTGTTCACCGGCAAGGCGCCCTCGAACCGGGTGTTCGTGCAGCTCCACGGCGTCTACTACAAAGACGCCAGCAACCCCAACTCCGGCTTCATCTACCCTGACACGCCCATGGCCGACGTGCGCGTGCGCCGGGCGCTCAGCAAGGCCGTGAACCGCGCCGAACTGAACAAGGCGTTCTTCGGCGGCAAGGGCCTGCCGATGTACCTGAACAACTTCAGCCCCACCCTGCTGGGCTGGAACCCCGATTGGGAGAAACGCTTCGCCGACGAGTACGGCTACGACCAGGCCAAGGCCAAGCAACTGCTGGCCGACGCCGGCTACGGACCCAACAACCCGCTGACCACCGTCATGATGGTGCTGCCGGTCGACGGCATCCCCAACGGCCTCGATATGGCAGAGGCGATTGCCACCTACTGGACCGCCATCGGCATCAAGGCCGAGTTGCAGACGATCGACTCCAACCAGGTGACGACCCTGACCCGCGCTGCGAAGTTCAATAACCACACCCGCATCCGGGCCACCAGCAGCAACCAATGGACCGGCACCAGCACCTACTTCAGCGGCACCAAGGCCACCCGCAGCGGTGGCATCGGCATTCCCGCCGCCGACGAAGCGCTGAACCAGGCCGTGAGCACGCTGGACGAAGCCAAGCAGGCCGAATACCTGCTCAAGGCCGGTAACCTATGGTACGACAGCCATACCGATGTGCCGCTGTTCCTGCTGCCGCCCAGCATCGTCGCCAACGGCGCCATTGTTGCCGACTACGTGTTCCCCGGCAACGTCAGCGGCAACTGGAGCCACCTGGAGACCATTCGCGCAGCCCGGTAACCAAGCACCCCGGTAGTAACTGCTCAGAATCGAGGTGAATCCCCGGGGGTGAGTGCAGAGAGGGCAAGGCCCTCTTTGCCAGGGAGTCTGAGGGGTGTCCCCTCAGGAAGGAGTTCTTGAGGGTGGGCGGGCGGGATACGACGTGAACGGATCCATCCTTGAGCTCCGCCGCCGGTCGCCACCCGAAGACTGAGTACCTACCCCCGGTAAGTGTTCGCTACGGCCGCCATCGTCGAGCGCTACACTGGTAGCCATGGCCACCCGCTCCGCAGCGCGTCCGCTGCCCCGCCTCCACGCGCCAAACACCACCGCCCAGCTTCGCCGCTACGCCGCCTGCGTGCTGGCGTTCGCGTTGGTCAGCGTGGCGTACTCGCTGGCTACCTGGGGCATGGCGCCTGCGTGGCAGCGGGTGCCCAATGTCAACATCGGACTTGCCCTCCACATTGCTGGGCACCTCGGGTTCGGGGCGCTCGTCGCCCTGTCTCTCCGTCGCCTCGACCTCATCCTCCTCACCACGGCGCTCTCGCTCCTGGTCGATATCGACCACCTCGGGACGGTGCTCGGCTGGCCCACCGTCTTCCGGTCCGGCCACTCCATCGGCTTCCTGCTGCTGGGGCCGGCCGTCCTTGGCCTGCTGGCCCGCCGCTACGATTTCGGCCTGCGGCCCCGCACCGTCGCCAGTCTCACCGCCGCCGCCATTCTGGCCCACCTAGCGTGGGACACGCTCAGCGCTCCCGGCGTGCCCATCTTCCTCCCCTTCTCCGTCGACGTGCTGCCGCTCAACACGCCCATCGGAGCATTGCTCGAGGTGCTGGGTGTGGCCGCAACGTGGATAGCCAGCGCCGGTGAGCGGCCGCGCAACCGGGCCGCAGCATACGCCACGGCCCGGTCGTGAATCGGCTTGGTTGGCCGGAGCCTGCGGCTACTTCGCCGGCCGGATGTACTCCACGTTTGCATACGGTCCGGTGAGGGTCCCCGAGAACGGGTAGTCGGCAATGATCTGAGGGTCGACCACTGCGTACACCGGCAGCCAGAAGAGCGGGATTTCCGTGTGGCGGTCATAGAGCATGTTGCCAAGCTCGCGGAACAGGCCGTCCCACTTGGCCGGGTCGAGGGTTGACCGCAGCTTGGTCAAGTAAAACTCCGCAGGTTCGGTGAAGTCTCCGCCGGCCTTACCCGCCACCACGCCGCCGGTGTTCAGCACCTGGTAACTGCCGGCGTAGATGCCGATGCCGAAGAATTGCCGCACGCTGGTGGGTACCACTAGTGTGTGGTTGGTGTACTCGCCCCGGTTGGTGCGGGACGTCTGCAACGGCGGGTCGGGCTGGTCGATGGTCACGTCCACACCCACCAGCTTCCAGTAGTTCGCTACCGCCTCCGCCATGTCCTTGAGTTCGGGGTAGTACCCGTAGGACCGGCTCAGGATGATGGTGTGCTTGAGCGCCTTACCTGGGCCGTAGCCGGCGTCGGCCAGCAGCTTCTTGGCAGCTTCCGGGTCGTAGCCGTACTCGTCCTGGAACCGCTTCTCCCAGTCGGGGTTCCAGCCGGGGCGGCTGGGGTGGAAGGTGGTGTTGTAGATGAGCGTGCCCCGTCCCTGCAGGAAGGCGGTATTCAACTCGTTGCGGTTAATAGCCTTGCTCAGTGCCTTGCGCACGCGCACGTCCGAAATGGGCGTGGTCAGGTTCTGGTCGGCCGTCACGCTCGCGTCCGGTGGCCGCTGCCACGGGCCGTAGAACTGCACGAAGGCCTGTGCCCCCACCGGGGCGATAGCCTTGACGGCCTTCATGCCGCCCTTCTCGGCCTGAACGATCATCTCCTGCGGCAACGCGGCCATCTGCACTTCTTTGGTCAGCAGAGCGGCGAGGCGGGTGGAATTCTCCGGAATGAACCGCCACTCGAACTCCGGGAAGTCCGCCGTCTTGCGGTAGTGGCTGGCCACCCGCTCGAACCGGACGTACTGCCCCTGCTTCCGCTCCTTGATGGCGTACGGGCCGGTGCCCGCCAGCGGCGGGTCGACCAGTGTGGGCGGGAACTTCGGCCGGGATTCTGCGTCCTTCTTGCTCAGGATCTCGAACGATCCCTCGGTCTCACCGACGTTCCAAATGAAGGCCAGGTCCGGCTGCCGGATCCGTACCACCAACTCAAGGTCATTCACCTTCTCGACGTCGGCGATCTGGGTGCGGTAGCGGGGGCTGTGAGCATTGAGCGAATCGGTGGCCACCAGGTGCTGCCAACTGAAGATCACATCGTCGGCGGTCACGTCGCCCTTGCCGAAGTGGAAAGGCACGCCCTTGCGCAGCTTGAACCGGTACGACTTGCCGTCCGGCTCCAACGCCCACTCGGTGGCGAGCTGCGGCACCTTATCCAGCACGTCCTTCCCATCCTTGTCGACGCCGATCAGATACTCGTACGCCGGGCGGGTGACCCACGTATCGATTTGGCTGATGTCGCGCGGCGTGCTCGATTCGCTGCCGGGGGCGCCGATTGCGAACACGACCCTGGGGGTCTTGGGCGTCACCGGCGCCCCGGTATCGGCGGCGGGTGGCTGGCCCGTGCTCTGAGCCGGCCCGGCCGGCGCCTGAGCCGACTGACAGGCCATTCCGAATGCTGCAAGCAGCAGCAACGGCAGGTAGCGCAGGCCGAAACCGGCCTTCAAACGCAGCTTTGACAGATGCATGTATCCTCCTGTGGGCGGAGAGCTTCTCAAGGGGTTTCACGAGAAGGGTTTGCGGGCCGAAACCCTGCCAACGGCAGAAGCACGTGTCGTCTAAGCCGCGGGAGCGCCCCTTGAGCCTTCACCCGAGTAAGGGCATCCTAGGTGGCAGTGGCAACCGTGTCAATAGAACCTGCCTGCATGATAGATTCCGGTGAAGCGATGGCCCTGGTCCTTCATACGCAAGGCGCCGAATGACTTTACACGTGGTAGCGCCCTTCGGGTATGATGGCTCCTGCGCCGCTCATTGCAGGGGGCGAGCGGTGTTGCCCAAGTGGACGTTCCTCTGGTCTATTCTTCATCTATCCAGGAAGACAAATGGCATTCAACCCGCTCGCACTACTGCGTACCGTATCCCGTTTTGGACTGGTGGCCGCCGGCATCGGCAGCGCCGCCGCTCTCGGCGCCGGCGCGCTCTTGCATGATGCGGCTCCGGCGAGCGCCGCCGGCTGCACGGTTTCGGCTGATGAGGCGGCATTCTTTGCCGACGCCGGATATGGCGGCGCCTGCCTGACAGTGGGGTACGGCAACTACGACGCCCCGTACATTTACCCGACGATCGGCAACGACACAATGACGTCGCTGCAGGTGGGCGGCAATGCCCGCACCATCGTCTACATGCACAATGCCTACCCTGGCGCCAACCAAGGGACCACCGGTAGCTTTTGGTCCAACGTCACCGACCTCTCTCCCTATGGCCTGAACGACACCGTGTCGTCTGTGCGGGTGGAGAAGCGGATCGGCAGCGACAATGCTCCCCGTGGCACGCTGGACACCCAGCAAGGCACGGCAATGTTCGACCAGAACCATGCTGTCGTCGACCACGGCCTGCTCTATCGCTTCGATTATTACGCCGGGTCACCAAACACCTTCTACTTCCTGGTGGCCGACACAAACTTCACCATCCAGTGGATGAGCCCCGCCATTTCAGGCGCGACCGGGCAAGGCCATTACGATTCGCCTTCACTCATCCCTGTGCATCCGGGATGGCACGTCGGCATCTTCTGGCCCGGCGCAAGCGCGATCCCGTTCAACGGCGGCGGCGCCAACTCCCGGTTCACCGGCACCATCGGCACACCCGGTGTGGGCTCCACCCTGAATGCAACGGGCGTCAGCAGCCGCAACTACGCGTATGGCACCGGGCTGTTGCCGGTGGCGGTGCCCGTGGTGACGGCCCCAGCGAATCAGAACGCCGTCGCCACGGTCGCAGCGACCTTCAACCTTGGTTCCTTCACGGATGCTGACGGCGGACCATGGTCGGTGAGTGTGGACTGGGGCGACAGTACCAGCAGCAGCCTGAGCGCTGCGGGCGCGGGCAACCTGGGCAGCCTGGGCCACACCTACGCCACCACAGGCGCCAAGACGGTCACCGTGAAGGTGATCGACACCACCGGTACCCCGGGCAGCGCACAGTTCACCGTCGCCGTGGTTGCACCCAACAGTCCGCCCACGTTGACCGCGGCGGGCGCCAACACCGGCAATACCGTCTATTACGTTGACTGGACCGCGGCCAACGCGGGGGCGGGGACGGCATCGGGCGTGATCACCCTGCCAGACTCGTCGCAGGTCAGCCTGACCTTCCAGGCGGTGGCGCCCGACGGCTCCCCGCGGCCGTACGCATTTGCCCAGACGAACGGCGGCACCAACTACTGGATCCCGTCCTCGCCCTACATTAGCACCGAGGTACCGAACGCCCCGCCCGACCCGGACATCCTCGCGCTTTCGGGCGGAGACAGCACCATCTACAGGGTCACGCTCTCCCGGCCAATCCGCGATCCCATCATGGCTATCGTCAGCCTGGGATCGGGCGGCAATTACACGACCTACGACTTTGACTCGCCCTTCACCATCGTGAGCCAGGGCGCCGGGTACTGGGGCGGCGACGCGACCAGACTGGTTCAGCTACCGGGCGATATCCTGCGCGGCAACGAGGGCCACGGCGCCATCAAGTTCCTCGGGACCTTCTCGACCTTCTCGTGGACGGTGCCCACCAACGAAAACTGGCACGGCTTTACCTTCGCCATCCGAGCGACGGAGACCCTAGACCTTACCCCGAACGAAGGCCAAACTGCGACCAACCACGGTACCTGGGGCGATCCCGACGCGGGCGACACGGTCACGCTGACCGCCTCGGCCGGCAGCGTCACGAAGATTGCAGACGGCACCTGGACCTGGTCGATGGTGACGACTGATGGCCCGACGCAAAGCCAGGACATCACCGTCACCGCCACGGACAGCCATGGCGCCGCAACCAGTCGTACGTTCACACTGCTCGTCAAGAATGTGCCACCGACCATCACGGGTGTTACGCATGCCGGCGCCGTGATGCAGGGCGCGCCCCTCTTGGTGACCGTCACGGCCACCGACCCGGCCGGCGCCGCCGACCCGCTGCAGTACGAGTTCGACTGCACAAACGATGGCACGTTCGAAATCGGGCCCCAGGCCAGCACTACTGCTCCCTGCGTCTACACGAGCGGCGGCAGCAAGACCCTGCGGGTGCGCGTGAGCGACGGCGACGGCGGCGAAGCAGTGGCCACCAGTCAGGTCACCGTGATCACCCCGCAACCGCCGGTGGTCACCATCAGCGGCCCAGCCTCAGTGAATGAAGGCGACACCGCCACGCTCACCTTCTCGGTGGCCGACCCGAATGCGGGCGACACCTTCACCGTGAACGGCGGCTACCCCACCTGCGGCGGCAGCGGCTCGCTGGTGGCGGGTTCGCTGTCGGTCTCTGCCAGTGGTGGCAGCTTCCAGTGCCTCTATCCCGATGGCCCTGCCAACCCGGCCGTTCAGGTACAAGTGCACGACAACACCAGCCTTGAGAGCAACGTCGGGCAGTACCAGTTTGTGGTGAACAACGTGGCGCCCACTGTGGCGCTGGCCGGCGCCACCACCGCCAACGAAGGCGATACCGTCCCCTACACCTTCACCGTGGCCGACCCTGGACAGGACGCCTTCATCACAAACGCAGTCGTGAACGGAAGCTTCGAGCAACCAGCGATCGGCTTCGGGACGTTCAGCGTGTTCGGCGCCATCCCCGGCTGGACCACAGTGGCCGGCTGCGGCGTGGAGATTCAGAACCACGTGGCCGGCAATCCTGCGGCCGGGACCGGCGACCAGTTCGCTGAACTGGCGTCCAACTGCCCCAGCTACATCCAGCAGTCAATCGCCACACAACCGGGCGCGATGTACACGCTCTCGCTGCTGTACACGCCGCGCCCGGGCGTCGGCAACAACCCCATCCGCCTCTGGTGGAATGGCGGCGTCGTCGCCGACCTGAACGGCGTGGGTGGTGGCGCCACCAACTGGGTGCGCTACACCTACACGGTCACAGCGGCCGGCGCCGCGAGCATTCTGGGCGTCCAGGACACCCAGGGCGGCGGCAGCGTTGGCGGCTACGTCGATGACATCACGCTGGTCGCCGGCGCCGGTCCCAACTGCGGTTCGGCTGGCCAGCTCGTCGCGGGTTCCTTCACCATCTCCGGCGCCTCCGGTAGCTTCCTGTGCCGCTTTGCCGATGGTCCGGCCACCTCAGTGGTGAGCCTGCAGGGTGGCGACTCGGACGGCGCACCCAGCAACACCGCAACCGTCAGCGTCATCGTCAACAATGTGGCCCCCACCATCACCTTGAACGGGCCGTCCACGGTGGCGGCGGGCGCCAACGGCCTCTACCTGTTCACCGTCACCGACCCTGGTCAGGATACCTTCGCTGCATCCGCTGGCTTCCCCGACTGCGGTGCGGGCGGTTCGCTGATGGCCGGTTCGCTGAGCACCACGGCGACGGGCGGCAGCTTCCGGTGTCAGTTCTCCATCGCCGGTAACGTGGTAGTACGTCTCCAGGTCAGCGATTCCGATGGCGCACCCAGCAACATCGCGACCGCCACTACTGCGGTGATCGCGCCCCCGACGGTCACTGCGACCGTCACCGGTACCCAGGGCAACAACGGTTGGTACACCTCAGATATCGCGGTGTCTTGGACCGTTACCCCGAACAACACTCCCGTGACGAACACCACCGGGTGCGGCGTCAGTAACGTTACCACCGATACGGCAGGAGTCACCTTCACCTGCGCCGCCGACTCAGCGGCCGGGTCCACCACGCAGAGCGTCACCGTGAAGCGCGACGCCAGCAAGCCGATGATCACCGGCAGCGCCAGCACCCCCAGCGGCTCGTACACCGCGGGCGCCTGGACGAACCTCGACGTGACCGTCAGCTTCACCTGCGAGGAGGCGGGACCGTCGGGCCTGGACACCAACACCGTGGCGGGCTCCACGGTCTCCAGTACCACGGCGTCGGCGAGCAACACCGGCGGGTGCACGGATCAGGCCGGGAACGTTGCCGAGACCGCCAGCTTCGGGCCCATCAGCATCGACAAGGTGAAGCCGGTGATTACGGCCAGCGCCAGCACCGCCAGTGGCCTTTACACCGCCGGCGTCTGGACCAACCAGGACGTGACGGTGACCTTTAGCTGTACCGACGCAGGCGGGTCCGGCATCGCCACCACCACGCTGACCGGCAGCACCCTTAGCGGCGAGGGCGCCGGCCAGACCGTGACCAATGGCGGCGCCTGCACCGACGGCGCCGGCAACGCCGCGGACCCGGTGACCTTCGGCCCAATCAACATCGACAAGACTGCACCAACCATCGCAGGCAGCCGCACACCCGCAGGTAATGCCAATGGGTGGAACAACTCCGACGTTACCGTGACGTTCACCTGCGCCGACGAGCCCGCTGGCTCTGGCGTGGCTCAGTGTGGGCCGACCCCGCAGGTCCTCAGCGCCGAGGGCGCTGCCCAGTCGGCCACGGGTACGGCGAAGGACAACGCCGGTAACATTGCCAGCACCACCGTCAGCGGCATCAACATCGACAAGACCGCACCGGTGACAACCGCCACCCAGACCCCGCCTGCCAATGGCGCCGGCTGGAACAACACCAACGTCTCGGTAACGCTTGCCTGCACCGACAACCTTTCCGGCTGCGACGGCGCCGAGTACAGCGTGAACGGCGGCGCCTACACGGCCTACGCCGCGGCGATTGCCCTGAGTGCAGATGGCGTGTACGTCATCAATTACCGCTCGAAGGACAAGGCCGGCAACCAGGAGACCGCGACGACCCTGACCGTCAAGGTCGATAAGACCCCGGCGGCGCTCTACAACCAGTTCGACCCGGCCACCAAGGACGTGCAGGTGTTCGCCCGTGACGGTGGCTCCGGCGTGCCCGCCGGTCCGTTGACACCAGTGTCGGTCACCACGGCGAAGTGGGGCGACGGCGACGATGGTGATGATGACCACAACTGGAACGACAAGTGGGACGGCGACAGCAAGACCAAGACCCAGGACGACAAGAACACCAAGGACAACAAAGACGACAAGGGTGGCAACAAGGACGACAACGGCAAGGGCGGCGATCGTGACCATGACGGGAACCCCATCAAGGTCGAGGTCCGCACCTATACCGTGACCGACGCCGCCGGCAACACGACAACGCTCGTTGAGAAGGTCAAAAAGAGCGGCCACGAGATCAAAGTCACCATGGTGAGCGTCCAGTACAACGGCGGTCCAGTGGTGACGCTGCCGAAGAATTCGAAGCACTTCGAGTGGTCGACGAACAAAGACGGCACGCTCAAGGAGCTTGAACAGAAGATGACTGTTGGCTCCGGCAAGAACCGTCAAGAGGTGGAGGCGAAGTTCGAGGGCGATAAGAACCGCACCAAGATCCACGCAAAGCAGTCGGGTCCGGATGTCGAAACGACGAAACCGGGTCTGGACCTGCTGCGGCTGGTCACTGACGGCACCGGTCTGAAGATCGAGTACTAGCAGCGGGCCGCCAAAGGCGACGAGGCCCCTTCTGTCCGGAAGGGGCCCCGCCGCCTTTGGTCAATCCAACGTGCGCAGGCCTTTATCGAAGGGTCGCCGTCCGGTAGAAGGCCTGCCCCGGACCACTAGGGCGCACCCTAATAGCTGCCATCGCACGCACGCTAACTTGACAGTTGTTTCCAGTGCATTCGTATAATCGCCAACCATCGCGCTACCGGTAGCTTGATATGGGTAGCGCCTTCGACAGCGTGGCGTTCGATTTGAGGAGGAGAAATGAGACGGCTTCCCGTGGTTCTCGCCGGCGCCATGAGCCTGGCATTCGCTGCCTGCAGCGCACCGGCAGCACCCGCCTCAGCACCCCAGAGCGGCGCACCAACCGAGGTGCAGCCGAAGCCGGGCGGCATTTTGCACGTGGCGGTGGCGAACGACTTCTATGACTTTGACCCCACCTACAATGGCAGCGGAACGCCCAACAACTACGGCGCCATGCTGTCGTACGACACGCTCATTGGGTTCAAAACCGGCCCGGACGTACCCTACGGCGATATGACCCTGGCCCCCAAACTGGCGGAGAAATGGGAGGTGTCGCCCGACGCTAAGAGCTTCACCTTCACGCTGCGCAAGGGGCTGAAGTGGGCCAACCTGCCGCCGGTGAACGGCCGCGACCTCACGTCGGCCGACATCAAGTTCAGCTACGAGTACGAGTCGCGCGAGGGCGAGTTCAAGGACAGCAAACTGCCCAAGGGCCCGTACAGCTTCACCTTCGAGGGCCTCGATCGCATCGACACCCCTGACCCGTTGACGGTGGTGGTGCGCTTCAAGCAGCCGTTCGTGCCCTTCATCGCCTATCTGCCCACCTACGCCAACACCATCCTGCCGCGGGAGATCTACACGGCCGACGGTCACTTCAAGGACCGGGTGGCGGGCAGCGGGCCCTTCCAGTTCGATAAGGCAGCCAGCCAGAGCGGCACCCGCTGGGTGTTCAAGAAGAACACCACCTACTGGCAGCCCGGCAAGCCCTACTTAGATGAGGTGCAGTACTTCGTCCTCAAGGGCGATGCCACGTTGCGGGCGGCATTTGTGGCCAAACAGATCGACGCACTGGACGTCGACACGCCGAACTACAACGAGGCCAAGCCCAACCTTGGCAGCGCCAATGCCAAGAAGTGGATATCGCCGCAGCCCTTCGCCCTGTGGATGTCGCAGCGCTACCCGCCGATGGAAAAGGAGGGCGTGCGCAAGGCCATTTCGCTGGCGGTGAACCAGGACGAGTTCGACAAGATCACCTCCGGCGGCTTGGGCGGCTGGTCGCTCCCCGGCGTGTCGTCCGACTTCTTCACCCAGGACGAGATCAAGAAGGTGGTGAAGTTCGACCCCGAGCAGGCCAAGAAGCTGCTGGCCGATGCCGGCTACCCGAACGGCCTCGACCTGAAGCTCACCAGCAGCGTTGCCCGCAACACCGGTTCGCCCTCGGCGCAGGAGCAGTTGCTGCAGGCCCAGCTCAAGAAGATCGGCGTCAACGCCACCCTGGAGACGCCGGACAGCGCCACCTGGCGCACCAGGCTCTACAGCGGCGACTTCAACCTGATGCTGCTCAACGAGAAGCGCTTCGGCGACCCTGACTCGTTGTTCTACGCGCAGCACCTCTCCAGTTCCAGTGGCAACTTTGAGTACATCAAAGACCCCAAACTGGACCAACTTATCCAGGCGCAGCGGGCCGAGAGCGACACTGCTAAGCGCAACGACCTCATCGGCCAGACCTCGCGCTACCTGTACGAGAAGTCCTATCACACCGCGGTCTACCGCGAGGTGATGTACACCCTGTCGCAGGCGTACGTGCGCAACTACAACTCGCACTGGCTTACCGAGGGCATGGATGCCCAGAACATCTGGCTGGACAAGTAGCCCAGGCCGCCAACCGTCCGCCCCCAAGCGCCTCACCCCACCGGGTGGGGCGCCTTGGTGTTTATAGGGAACGCCTTAACTCCACGGATGAATGGCCGGCGCTACACTAGACAGGCAACAAGCGGCGGTGCTACCGTCGGTCAGATAGTTAAGTCCACCTTGTCTATGGAGTATACGCGTGAGAAACGGCTACAAGATTTACGATGCCGATACGCACGCCCAGGCCACGGCTGAGGCGATTGAGCCTTTCGTCAGCAAGCGCCTGCGCGAGCTGGTCGACCTGGAGGCGATGAAGACCGCGATCACGATCGGCCACGCCGGTGAGATTCGCCAGGCGCCGCTGAAGCACCGGTTCCGGGGCGGCGGCGGTGGCGAGGGCTGGGGTGGCAGCACCATCCGCGTGCTGGGCGAAGCAGCGCCCGACCCGACCCGCGAGCGCCAGTTTCAGAAGTTCATGGGCAGCCGCTTTCCTACCGAGGGTGGTGTCGACCAGGCCAACATCCGCCTGAAGGACATGGACGAAGAGGGGCAGGATGTCCACTACATGGTGCCGGCGGGCGCCGGTGGTCACAAAAACGTGGAAGTGGAGATGGAGTTGATCCGGGCCGGCCACCGCCAGATGGACGCAATGTGCGGCGAGGCGCCGCACCGCCTGAAGACCGCCATCGTGGCCACCGCGCAGGACGTTGCCGGGTCGGTGGCGGAGATCAACCGCTGGGGCGCCACCTCGTGGGCGGTGGCGGTGCAGCCGTTCCTGCCGCTCGACTACCCCATTGACCATCCAGACCTGGAACCCATCTGGAAGGCCGCCAGCGACCACGATTTGGCCATCGTGCACCACAGCTTTGCGGCCGGCTACCCCGGCTATCGCGACCTGTGGAACAACCCGTTCCTGGGCCGGCTGGCCTCGCACCCGTGGGGCGCGCAGCGGGCGGTGGCGGCGTTCATCTGCTCCGGCATCATGGAGCGTTACCCGGCGCTGCGGTTCGGTGTGCTGGAGTCGGGCTTCGGCTGGCTGCCGCACTGGGCCAAGCGCATGGACGACCAAGTGGAGTACATGGGCTACGTCTCGACCGACCTGAAGAAGCGCCCGAGCGAGTATCTGGCCGGCGGCCGCTTCTTCTGCAGCATTGTGCTGCACGAGGGGCCCGAAATGGTGAAGATGGTCAACGACATGCTGGGCGACCACATCCTCATGTTCGGGTCCGACTACCCGCACGCAGAGTCCCGCTTCCCGGAGTCGGTGGACAAGGTGCTGGGTTGGGAGAACCTGAGCGAGCAGTCGCTGCGCAAACTGCTGTGGGAGAACGCCGTCAAGTTCTTCGGCGAGCCTTAGCGGTTGTTTGGAGTTGCTAGATCCCGCCCACGGACCCGTGACTACACGCCCTAGCGTGAAATAGCCACCTTCTGCCATGTCATTCTGAGGCGTCCGATGCCGAAGCATCTGGAGGGGCGGGTGCCACAGTTTGGGGGACGGGGCCTTTTGCGACCCAGACACGCCGACGGACAGCGTCTGTTCGCGCGTACCCTATCCTGACTGGGGTGCACCCCACCCCACCAGATGCTTCGGGCTCCAAGCCCTTCAGCATGACAGATACGTGGCGACCATCTAGGGCTATCAGGCCATTTATCACTGCGGCGATGCTGCGAGCCAACAAAAGAGAGCGCCCTTGCGGGGCGCTCTCTTTTCGTCCGGTGAACAGCCGCTACTTGTCCAGCCAGGTGTTGTTCAGGTAGTAGCCCTTCACGCCGAGGTTGGGGGCATAGCCCTTCACGTACGGTTGCACGGCCTCCCACATGGGCGGGTAGTACAGCTCAGTGGCCCACGACTTGTCGAGGACGCGGCGGACGATGTTGCGCAGCAGTTCTTTGCGCTTTTCGGCGTTCGGCTCTCCCCGCTGGGCGTCCAGCATCTTGTCCAGATCGGGGTCGTTGACGGCGCCGTAGTTGGCCTTCGACTTGCTGTAGTAGCAGCCGTAGAGGATCTGCTCCGGGTCGTCGGTGGAGCCGCCACACGGGGCAGGCAGCAGGTTCACGCCGAAGTCCTGGGCTTTCCGGTTGGTGGAGAAGGCGTCTTTGTCGATGCTCTTGAGGGTCACGTTGAAGCCGACCTTCTTGAGCTGCGCCTGGATGTGCTCCAGCAGCGTCACATACCCGTCGCCGTAGGCCTTACCGGGGAACTCCCAGGTGAAGGCGACGCCGCCGGCGTGACCGGCATCGGCCAGCAGTTTCTTGGCCTGCTCGGGGTCAAACTTCAGCAACTGGCGCGCCTCGGCATCGGTGAACAGGCCGATGGCCGCGCCGGACGGCGTCCACGGGGCCTTTTCGCCCACATCGGCCACGCTCAGCTCATCGCGGTCCAGCGCCATGGCAAAGGCTTTGCGCACCCGCTCGTCGTCGAAGGGCGCCCGCTTGGTGTTCAGGTAGGTGTGGCCGCCGTAGCCCAGGCCGGGCAGGATGCCCACCTGCGGGTTGGCCTTCTTGAGCGTGTCCACGATGCGGGCGGTCATGATGGCGTTGTTCAGGTGGTCGAGCTGCTTCGTCTGGAAGGCCGCCACCGCCGTGGAGTCATCGGCGATGACCAGCCAGCGCACCTCATCGAGATAGGGCTTGCCGGCGTCCCAGTAGGTGGCGTTCTTCTTCCACACCCAGCGGCTGCCCTTCTGGCTCGCCGCGGTGTCGAGTTGGAAGGGGCCCGAGCCCACAATCTGGTCCTTGTAGTTGCCGGCCTTGTCGAAAATCTCGTGCGCCACCACCGGGTTCCAGTCCGACGCCGAGTAGTTCATGAACGGCACGAAGGGCTGCTTGAAGCGCACGACAGCCGTGAGCGGGTCCGGCGTGTCGATGCTGTCCATGCCCTCGAACATGTAGTCGAACTGGCTCTGCGGCAGCTTCTTGTCCTTCAGTGCGCCGGTGCGGCTCCAGTATTCGAACGACCACTTCACATCGGTGCTGGTGAGGTCGCGGCCGTTCACCGGCGGCAGGTTGGCGAACTTGAGGCCCTTCCGCAGGTGGAAGGTGTACGTCTTGGCGTCAGGCGACACGTCCCAGGTCTCCGCCAGCTCGGGACGGAGGATCAGTTGCTCGTTCTTGATGTCCGGTCCCGCCTTGAAGCCCAGCAGGCTCTCGTAGGCGAAGGACTGGCCCCAGCCGTTGGGGCTGGACTTGCCGACGTAGCTCAGGTCCCAGTCGAACGGGTCGATGGGCACCTGCAGGTTCAGCACGCCGCCGGACTTAGGGGCACCGTCGCCACCGCCCGATGCGGCGGGTGCTGGCGCGGGCTGCGACGCCGGGGTGCAGGCCAGCGCTGCCAGCGCCACGCCCGACGCCAAAAGCATCAACGATTTGTGTTTCATCTCTAAACCCTCCTCAGGAGAGATACGGCGACCGTTGCACACTACTGAGCCGCCGCTATCACGGCCAGTACAACTGTCGGATTATAGGCAGGCTGTGACACTGGTGCAAAGGCACTAGGCGTGGACCAGCGCATCGGGGTTCACGATATTCACCGGCTTGCCGTCCAAAAACGCGTTGATGACCGAGACGACGGACGGGATCATGTGGTCGTAGGCCTCCGCTGTGGCCCAGCCGCAGTGGCCCAGCAGGAACGCCCGCTCACAGGTACGCAGTCGGTTGTTAGGCGACAACGGCTCTTCGTCGTACACGTCCAGCGCCGCCCCACCGATGGTTCCTCGCTCCAGCACGTCGATGAGGGCGTCCTCGTCCACCAGTGGTCCCCGCGAGGTGTTGATGAACAGTGCGTTGGGCTTCATGCGGTTCAGCAGGTCGCTGCCCACCATGCCGCGGGTGGCAGCGTTGAGCTTCAGATGGACCGACACCACGTCGGACTGGGCGAAGAGGGTGGGGAGGTCGGTGAAGCCGACACCGGCGGCGGCGGCACGCTCGGGGGTGAGGGTCTTGCCCGCGGCGATGACGGTCATGCCGAAGTATTGGGCGGCCTTGGCCACGGCGATGCCGATGCGGCCGAGCCCCACGATGCCCAACGTCTTACCCTCCATGGTGCGGCCGGTATAGTCGGGCCAGCCGCCGGTGCGGATGATGGCGTCCTGCTGGGCGAACTGGCGCAGGCCGGCAATCATCATACCGATGGTCAACTCCACCATCCCGCCGGGCGAGCCTGCGCCGGTGGCGGTGCGCGCTCCGCTGCCGGCACCCGAGGTGTGGCACACCAGCACGCCCTGCCGGGTGGCCAGCGGCACGTCGATGTGCGGGTTCTCCACGCCACCGATCTGGGCGATGAGCTTGAGTTTGGGCATCGCACCAAGCCGGGGGGCCTCGAAGCGGGTGCGCTCGCGAATGCCCACGGTGATGTCTGCTTCGGCGAGTGCGGCATCCATGGCCGGGCCGGGCAGCTTGCACACCTCCACCTCAGCCCGCGTTCGCAGCTCGGCCACCAGGGGCGATTGTGCGAATGCGTCGTTCCAGTCGTTGGGGATGACGATCTTCATAAGGTTACTGCGCCTTTCCATTGCCATGCCGGCACGTGAAGCTCCGCACGTCGAAGTGTGCGGAGCGCTAGACGCAGGGTATGCAGTTGTCGCCCGGTCTGCAACCGAACGCGGTACGGACGCAGGGCGCAACGGTGGCCGTGCCATACGGAGCTGTTCATCGCCCCTACAGTGCAGCGGCAGCGCCCGCCCGGCTACGCAGCAGTCAGCAGCGCCTTCACGTTCGGGTAGTCTTCGTCGACGTTCAGCATGATGTCGGTCAGGCGGGCGCTGTCGAGCTTCAGCAGCGCCCGCGCCGACCGGTGGAGCGGCGGTGCCAGCGCATCGCCACCCGAGCCGATGTCGAGCGCCCGGCCGATGCTGTCTGCCACATGGACCACGGCCGCGAGTTCGGGGTGCACCTTGGCTTGGTCCGGCCGGTGGTGCAGCGTGGTGGCCTCCACCAGGTTGGGCGGGAAGCCCCAGCGCTCGCCCAACATTCCGCCCACCCGGGTGTGATTGATGCCGCACACCTTGTTCTCGGCCTCGATGAACGCGATCTGCTCCACCGCCGCGGCCTCCATGGTTTCGCTCAAGGCCTCGGGCGCGCAACGCAGCAGGACGATCTTGCCGATATCGTGCAGCAGCCCGGCGATGAACGCCAGCTCGGGGTCGACGACCTTGCGCTGCTTGGCGATGACCCTGGCCGCCACGCCGACGCCGATGGAGTGGTACCACAGTTGCTCGGCCGTGCGAGCGTTCGCGCCCTTCTGCCCACCAAATACGCCCTCCGAGGTGATGGCCAGTACCAGCGATCGCACCGTCTCGAACCCCAGCAGTTTCACGCCCTGGCTCACTGTGGTGACCTGGCCGCGCATGCCGTAGAAGGGTGAGTTCACCAGCCGCAGCACCCTGGACGCGCACACGGGGTCGCTGCCCACCACATCGCTCACCTCGTTCACGGTGGTTTTGGGGTCATCGATGATTTGAGCCAGCCGGTGGTAGATGGCCGGCACGGTGGGAAGCTGGTCAGGGTCGGACAGCACCGTGGCCAGATTGCTGCGAAGCGAAAGGACCTTCTTGCCGCCACCGAACACGGTGGGCGCGGCGGCTGGAGCGGACTGCCGTCCGTCGCGCGGCGATACGGGGTGGTGTGCGCCGGGCACGCCGCCGCGGTGGCGCAGCAGCCCGGCCGACACCTCGGCCATGGTGGCCATGAGCGGCTCCTCAATGGCGCCAGCGAAGCGCCAGTGGTGGTACCGGTCGAACTCCGCTTCGCCGTCAGCGGCGGTTGCCGCCGGGACTGGCTCATCTCCCGCAGGGGCGGCCGTCACCGGCCCGCCCGGCTCGCCGTCCTCCAACCAGACCGATCGCACAGCGCCGCGTATGAGCGCCGCAATGAGTGGGGGCGTGATGGTGGTTTGTCCTTCCACCAGCACCTGGCCATTGGGGGCCACGATAGGCAGCGCCAAGCGCCCGCCGGGCCGAAGCTCGTAGGTGGCTACTTCTCGCATGGTATCCTCCTCGGCATGTACCCCTGCCCTTCTCGGGACGGCGCCGTACGGTGTTGCTGCCTCCTGCCGCCCATAGGGTACTATCGGCGCGATGCCGCGGGACGTTTGCGCCGGGCGGGCTGCAGGCAGCGCGAGCAGGTGTGCGCCCGTGCACTACTGCGGCATACCGGCAGCCGCAGGCCTGTACCATAAGCATGCGCAGACTGCGTTAGAGAGGTTGGAGCCACCACTATGACGAACGTTAACCCGGGGTCTTCACACGAGGTGGCGATTCTGGCGGGCGGCTGTTTCTGGTGCCTGGAGGCGGTGTTTGCGGAACTGGAGGGTGTGGTGGCGGCGGAGTCGGGATATATTGGCGGCGCCATGGCCAATCCCACCTACCCGGCGGTGTGCACCGGCCTCACCGGCCATGCCGAGGCGGTGCGGGTGACATTCGACCCAGCGGTGCTCAACTACGGCGACCTGCTGGGGGTGTTCTTCGCCATCCACGACCCCACCACCCTCAACCGGCAGGGCCACGACGAGGGTACCCAGTACCGCTCAGCCGTCTTCTACACCTCGCCCGCCCAGCGCGCCACCGCAGAAGCCACCATGGTCGCGCTCGACGCCCAGCAGGTGTTCCCGGGCCCCATCGTCACTCAAGTGGCCGGCGCCGGCGAGTTCTACAAGGCCGAGGATTACCACGACGACTACTACCGGCGGAACCCCGAGCAGGGCTACTGCCGCATCGTCATCGATCCGAAGGTGGCCAAGTTCCGCAAACAGTTCAGTGCCCGTCTCAAGCCCGAAGCGTGAGGCATAGCCTGTAAGGCCTTAGGTAACCCATAGGAGTGGGCAGGTCTTACGGTGTGTGCCTGAGAGGGTTGTACGCTCGCTGCACTCACCAGCCAGCCCGCTTAGGGCGTGCGGAAGCGGAAGGTGGTGGACCAGTCGGTGGGGGCGCCATCGCCCTGGACCCGCTGGCGGACCCGCCAGAAGTATTGGGTGCCGGGCTCCAGCGGGGCGTTGGCGGGTACCTTGTAGCTGTCAGGCGGCACGCTCATGCCGCCGTGCAGTAGCGGCGTGTAGACCATGGCGGTGGCGGTGGCAGGGTTGGTATTGAACGATGGGTCCTTACTGAGCTGAAGCTCGTAGTAGAACATCGCCTTGTCGTTGTCGCTCCATTGCAGGATGGGCATAAGCGTCGTGATCATGACCTGATCGCTCGGCTGCACCACGCTGATGGTCTTGCCGCTGGGGCTGCGCGTCTTGAATGTGGACGCTGGCGACCAGGCGCCCCACAGCGGGCTGCTCTCCTCGACGCTGACGGTGGCCGTGGTGGTGCGTATCCGCCAGCTATAGGTCATGCCCGGCAGCATCACGTAGGGCCCGGTGCCGAACAGTGGGGCCGGTACGGCGTACGAGGTATCGATGTCTCGGATCAAGTTGATGGAAGGGCCGTCGTTGTTGGCCGGCAGCACCTGGATCTGGTACTGGGTGGCGCCGGTTGCCACATTCCACACCAGGGCGGTGCCCAGGTCGGAGAGTGCTGCGCCGGTCGGCGGCGTGACGGGTTGCGGCGTGGACCCTGGCGGCAACGGCGTGCCGGGCCTTGGCGTTGCCGTCGGCGTGCCGGGCTTGGGCGTGGGGGTGGGCGTGCCGGCGCCGGGCGTGGGGCTCAAGGTTGGCGTGGGTGTGACAGTGCTGGGGGTCACGGCGCTCACCGAGGCGAAGGCGTTGATCATGCCCGAGCCGGCCCAGGCCGAGCCGGCGTTCGGGTTGTCGCCGGGGTCGTCTCCCAGTGGCGTGGCGTTGCTATCCAGTACCTGGCGCACCTGGGCCGGGGTCAGGCTGGAGTTGCGCGACAGTATGAGGCCTACCAGCCCCGCTACCATGGGTGAGGAGAATGACGTGCCGGCGCCGGCGCTGTAGGAGGCGCTACCAGCAGGTCCCACGCCACTGTTCTGGTCTGCGACGCTGAGTACCGACGTGGAGACGATGTCGACGCCCGGCGCCACGACATCAACCAGCCGGTTTCCCTGCGCACCGGTGCCCCAGTTGCTAAAGACCGCCCGCCCTTTGGTGCTGGCATGGCCCGAAGCGCCCACAGCAATAACGCTTGCCAGCCGGGCGGGGAAGGAGATGGGGGTGTGGTTCTCGTTGCCGGCCGCCGCTACCACCACGGCGCCGAAGGTGTTAGCGGCGGCGTCCACCGCCGCCGATTCTGCGTTGCTGATCTGCGGGCCGCCCAGGCTGAGGTTGATCACCTTCGCCCCGTTGCGCGCGGCGTAGGTGACGCCGTCGGCGGTGTCGCTGCTGCGCACCCAGCCCTCGGGGTTGGCCACGCGCACCGGCATTATCTTGCAGAACCAACACATGCCGGCGATGCCGGCGCCGTTGTTGCCGATGCCCGCCGCCACGCCCGAGACGAAGGTCCCGTGGCTGACGCCGGCATCGGTCGTGCCATCGCCGTCGTCGTCAATGCCGTTGCCGTCCGACGAGTCGCCGGCCTTGACGCAGGGGTCGCTGTCGCCGGGCAGGTCGGGCGAGGCCTCGTTGCCGGTCTCGGCCCCCACGAAGTCGTAGCCGTTCACGTCATCGACAAACCCGTTGCCGTCGTCGTCGACGCCGTTGCCCGGAATTTCCTTGGGGTTCGCCCAGATGTTGGCCTGTAGCTCGGGATGGCCGCACATCACGCCGCTGTCCACCACGGCAATCACGATGGACGGCGACCCAGTGGTCACGCTCCAGGCGTCGGGCGCACTGATGACGTCGTAGTACCACTTCTGGTCTTTGTAGCGGGGGTCGTTGGGGGTCACCAGGGCCAGCGGTTGGGCAGCCAGCCTGCGCCAGCGCACAGGCTCGGCCCACTCCACCCGCGGGTCCTGCGCCAGCGTCTTGGCGAAGGCCTCGGCGTCGGCGCCAGCGGCGATGTTGACCGTGTGTACTCCGGTGACCTCGTTGGTGCGCTCCATCCAGCCGCCCAGATCGTTGGTGACGCTGCTGAGGCGGGCGCCATCGTGCGCCCCCTTCAGTTTGACGGAGACCTGGCGGGGGGCGTCGGGCACGTTGAGATCGGGCCAGTACTGGGCCGGAGTGAGTTCGGGCTCCAGCAGGCTGTTGGGGGGAGCGGAGGCTGCTTGCGCCGGCAGGAGGTGGCCGGCCATTCCACTGAGGAGCGATGCAGCCATGCCGGCCGCCACGACGTAATGAAGCACCGGGCGCAGCATGCGGATGCGTCCTCCTGAGGCCTGATTGAGGCGAGTATAGCATTCTTCGGGCAGGCGAACCCTCGTGCTAGAATACGGCCAACACCCTTATGCCGATCCGTCTGCTGCCGCACTCCGTCACCCTCAAGATCGCCGCTGGCGAGGTGGTCGACCGCCCGGCGTCGGTGGTAAAGGAGCTGGTGGAAAATGCCTTGGACGCCGGCGCCACCGAGGTCACCGTCACCATCACCGGTGGCGGCGTAGAGCTGCTGCGGGTGCAGGACAACGGCTGTGGACTGCCGCCCGACGAGGTGCCGTTGGCCTTCGAGCGCTACGCCACCAGCAAGCTCACCAGGCTCGACGACTTTGACCACCTGCGCACGCTCGGCTTCCGCGGCGAAGCGCTGCCGTCCATCGCATCGGTGGCGGACGTGACGCTGGTGACGCGCCAGCCCGAGGCCGTGGGCGGTTACTTTTACCACGTGCGGGGGGGACTTGCCATGGAGGAGGCCCCCCGGGCGGCGCCGCCGGGCACCACCGTCACCGTGCGCGAGCTGTTCCGCGAGGTGCCGGCCCGCCGCAAGTTCCTGCGGGCGCCCGCCACCGAGGCCTCGCATTGCATCCACGCCGTCACCGAGTACGCGCTGGCGCGGCCCGAGGTGCGCTTCACCGTCACCAACGACAACCGGCGGGTGCTGCAGACCCCCGGCACCGGCGAACTGCGGGACGCCGCCGCGGCCATTCTAGGGGCCGAGACCGCCGAGCAATTGCTCGCCATCCCTAGCGACGCCACCGAGGGGCGGCTCATCATCGTGAGCGGCTTGGTGAGCCCGCCGGGGGTAACCCGCGCCAGCCGGGGCGGCATCAGCCTGTTCGTCAACGGCCGCTGGGTGCAGAACCGCAGCCTGTCGTATGCCGTGGAGGAGGCCTACCAAGGATTGCTGATGGTGGGCCGCTACCCCATCGCCGTGCTGCGGGTGGACCTGCCGCCCGCCGAGGTGGACGTGAACGTGCACCCGCGCAAGCTAGAGGTGCGGTTCACCGGCGAGCGCGAGGTATTCTCCGCCGTGCAGCGGGCGGTGCGGTCGGCGCTCATGGCGCAACCGGCGGGCTCGCACCCACTGCAGCCGCGGCCGGCCATGGGCGACTACCCGCCCTCGCTGACGCTTTCACCATCGGCCAGCCAGGCGGCGCTGCGGTTTCAGGCCGCCGCCACACCCGGCCTGCCGCCGGCAGGCGTGGCCGCCGGGGCGTCGCCTCCAATCCCGCCGCCGCCCCTAGCTACCGAGCCCAGGATCCCGCTGCTACGGGTGGTGGGACAGATGGGCGGCACCTACCTGGTGGCCGAGGGCCCAGAGGGGCTGTACCTGGTGGACCAGCACGCCGCCCACGAGCGGGTGCTCTACGAGCGGGTGCTGGCGGTGTTGCAACAACGGCCGGCCGACCAGCAGGGCCTGCTGGACCCGCTGTTACTACAGTCGGACCCGCAGGACATTCCACTGCTGCTGGCCGAACAGGCGTTGCTGGCCCGGTTCGGGTTCGTGTTCGAGCCGTTCGGCGAGCGCGAGGTGCTGTTGCGGGCGCTGCCGGCCGGGGTGCGGGCGGAGGGCGCGACGCAGGTGCTGAGCGAACTGGTGCAGGGCCTGCGCACGCCGGAGGGCCGCACCGAGAAGCTGGCGACCACGGTGGCCTGCCACAGCGCGGTGCGGGCGGGCGACTCGCTGACGCTGCCGGAGATGCGCCGCCTGATCGAAGACCTGGAGGCGTGCGCTGCGCCGCAGACCTGCCCCCACGGCCGCCCCACCATGCTGCACATGAGCACCTCGCAACTCGAGCGCGAGTTCGGCCGGCGGGGCTGATGGCGCTGCCGCCGGGTCCAAGCGCACCGGCCCGCCGCCGCACCGTGCGTCCGGGCCGCACCCCCGGGGAACTGCGCACCCGCGACTTCCTGGCGCTGCTGCCCGGCCTGACCCGTCCGCTGCTGCCGGAGGCCCTCCAGGACTTCGCAGTGCGGGGGCCAATGTTCTCGCTGCTGGGCCTGCACTACGGCGAGCCGCGGGTGCACTACGAGGTGTGGGTGCAGCGGCGGGCCGGCGTGTTGGAGCTGGGCCTGCACTTCGAAGCCGAGGCCGATTCGCAACGCCGCCGGGCTGCTGGCGCTCAGTGCGCACGCGGACGAGATTGTAGGACAGCTCGGCCCGCGGGTGGAGGGCGAAGAGTGGACCAAGTCCTGGACCCGCATCCACGAGACGGCGCCGCTCCAGCCGCTGACCTCAGACTATGCGGCGGACGTCGCCGCGCGGCTGGCGGCGTTTATGACGGTGCTGGAACCGCTGCGGCGCCGCGCCGGGGTGTAGGGGTGTGGGCGGTGGGCCACCTCAGGCTGAAGCCTGAGGCTTGCTTAGGCGAGAGCCTTCGGACCACAGGGCGCCGCTGGACTTCTTCGACCTTAGGCCGCGGGCGCAATGAATTGCGCCCCTACGCGGTACGAACGGACCGATAGCTGGTAGGGGCGGCATTCATGACGCCCGTCTTGGTTGTCCTACCAGAGGCGGGCCACGGTCATCATGGCGATGACGGTGACGCCGACGACCACCTGTAGGGTGAGCGCCGACCGCTGCTGGTGCCCCAGCATGTCCAGCACCCCGCTCAGCGTGGTGAGGCTGGCGGCGACCTCCGCCTGCTCGCCATCGGTGGCAGGGCCGGTGAGACCGGCAAGGCGTGCCCGCAGCGCCATCGATTCCTGCACCGCGGCGGCGATCCGCAGCGTAGCGGGCCGGGTCACCAGCATCCCCACCAGGTAGATGGTGACGGCGCCGATAAAGCCCAGCGTGATGGATGCGCCCCAGGTGGTGGACACGAAGTCGGACATGCGGGCGATGCGGCCGAACAGGAACACGTTCACCACGCCCAGGGCGATGGTGATCTCGCCGATGCGCAGCAGGTACCGCACCGTGGCGGGCCCCAGGTCCACGGCCACCGGCCCGCGCACCTGCGGCTGCTGGCGTCCGATCGCGGGCAGCATAATGAATCGCACGTAGGTCAGACCACCCACCCACAGGATGCCAGCCGTCATGTGCAGGAACAGCAGCAGCGCCTTGACGATGTCCATTGAAACCTCGGTTCTAGGGTAGCGGGAGGACGGTCCAGGCCATGCCGTTGGTGTGAGCGCCCTGGGCAATCATATCCCAGTGCAGGTGCGGGCCGGTGGCCAGCCCCGTCTCGCCCACCAGGCCGATGACCTGGCCCTTGGTCACCGCCTGCCCCGGCTCCACCAGCCGCTGCGACATGTGGTAGTAGCCGCTGAACACCCCCAGCCCGTGATCAAGAACGACGGCGTTGCCCCGAACGTACCACGTGTCGGCAACCACCACCGTTCCGGCGTTCGTTGCCAGGATGGGCGTGGCCAGCGCGGCCCCGAAGTCGGCGCCCTCGTGCGGGATGCCGGGAGGGCCGTCGTTGTAGGAGCGGCGGGTGCCGAACGCCGAGGTGATGCCGGCCTGCACCGGGCGGATGAACGGGCCCTGCCACTTCTGCGGTGTGACGCGAGCGGCGATGCCCAGCAGCTTCTGCCACTCGGTGTTCATCACGGCGGGGTCCAGCAGGTCCTCCTCGTCCTCCGAGACCTCGATGTTCTCGACGGGGAACCTGGTGGCGATGACGCTGAACGGGTAGTCGGCCTGGGCGTTGCCGCCGCCGGCGAAGCTGATGCGCAGGCTGAGCGTGGCTGGGCCGGTGCGGGCGTCGGAGCGGAAGCCGAGCAACGCCACAGCGTCGGCGCCCTGGATGCTGACGCCGAGGGTACGCCCGGCGGCCGTGGCCTGCACCGCGGTGATGGTGGTGTTGGCGTGCACCGGCACCACCATCACGCCGCCTTGCGCCACCGTCTCGGGAGCCTCCACCTTCAGGCCGAAGGGGGCCGGCGTGGCCGTGGGCACCGGCGATGGGGTGGGGGAACTGGTAGGTGTGGCCGTGGGCAGTGGCGTCGGCGAGTTGGTGGGCGTGGGGGTGAGCGTCGGTGTGCTGGTGGGCGACGGCGTGGCGGTGACCGTGGGGGTGGCGGTCACCGTTGGGGTAGCGGTGGGCAGGAAGGGGATGGCGAAGGTGCCATCGGCGTTGCACCCAGAGGCAAACAGGAGCAGCGCGAGGCTGAGGGGGGTGGCGGCGTACCGCCGCAGACGTTGCGCCAGGAGGTCGCTATCGGGGCGTCTTTGACACAGGGCTGTCGCATTCTCGCCGCGGTCTCGGGTTCCGCTCGTGGTGAGCCCTTCGTCAAGCTCAGGACGGCACTTGTCGAACCACCCAACCTGCGTGGCGAGACGGCGCTCTCTCCTGCCGGTGGTCTTGTCCGGTCCTTCGACAAGCTCAGGACGAGCGGTTAGTGATGACGGGCGAGAGAAATGCGATAGCCCTGGTTGACATACGAAGTTTGACATAGAGGATAAGCCGCCTCTATCATAGCCCCTGCTAGCGCTCTATAGATTGGGACTTCACCGTGCCTCATATGTCCGCTTGGATCCATTGTGACCGAGACGGAACGAGGGCGGTCCAGTGGGCTGATGCTGGGCCTTCTCGCACCGTCGGGAAGGCCCATTGTGTTGCCTGACGCCAACGCCACGCTGACCGCGGTGGCCGGGCTGCTGGTGGGCCATTACACCAACCCAGCAGCGCTCACCGGCTGCACCGCCGTCCTGTGCCCCGAGGGCGCAGTGGCCGGTGTGTGCACCCGCGGCGGCGCCCCCGGCACCCGTGAGACCGACGCCCTCCGTCCCGGCACCCTCACCCCGGTCATCCACGGACTGCTGCTCACCGGCGGCAGCGCCTTCGGACTCGACGCCGCGGGCGGCGTGATGCGCTGGCTGGAGGCGCAGGGGGCCGGCTTCTCCACCGCGGTGGCGCGGGTACCCATCGTGCCCGCTGCGGTGGTGTTCGATCTCGGCGTCGGCGACCCCGCGGTGCGGCCCGGCGCCAACGCGGGCTACGTGGCCGCATCGCTGGCCTCGGCGGCGCCGGTGGTGGAGGGCTGCGTGGGCGCCGGTACGGGCGTGACGGCCGGCAAGGCGCTGGGCATTGGCCGGGCGGTCAAGACCGGCGTGGGCAGCGCCTGCACCGCGGCGCGCGACGGCACGCGGCTGGCCGCGCTGGCGGTGGTCAACGCCTTCGGCGAAGTGGTGAATCCTGCCACGGGCCGGGTGCTGGCCGGGCCGCGTGACGCCGGCACCGGGGCCTTCGTGAACACCCTTACCACCATGCAGGAGCGGGCCGCCGGATTCGGGGCCGCCGAGCACACCACGCTGGTGGTGGTGGCCACCGACGCCACCCTGACCAAAGAACACGCCAACGCGCTGGCCAACATGGCCGACGACGGTCTGGCGCGCACTATCCGCCCCTGCCACACCCAGATGGACGGCGACGTCGTATTCGCCCTGGCCACCGGCCGGCGCACCACACGGCTGTCGCTCAGCGTACTGGGCGCGCTGGCGGCCGAGGTCGCGTCGCGCGCCATCGTGCGGGCGGTCACCGAAGCGACCGGCGCCGGGGGCCTGCCCGCCTTCCGCGATCTTGCAGGGGCGGTGCGGCGATGACCCGCGGGACGACGCCTACAGTCGGGTTCATCGGTGCGGGGCGCATGGCACAGGCGCTGGCGGTGGCGCTGGACGCCAGCGGCTATTCGGTGGTGGCGGTGAGTTCGCGCACCCCGGCCTCCGCCCAGCGGTTGGCGGCAGCAGTGCCGGGTGTCATGGTGTGCGCCCAGGCGCAGGGCGTGGCGGACGCCGCCAGCCTGGTGTTCATCACCACGCCCGACGACGCAATCGCCGCCGTGGACGCTGCGGTGGCGTGGCAGGGGGGGCAGGTGGTGGCACATTGCAGCGGGTCGTTGGCCAGCGGCGTACTGGCGCATGCGCAGGCGTGCGGCGCGGCGGTGGCGTCGGCGCACCCCATCACCACCGCTCCCGGCTTCGGCCTGCCCGCCGCGTGGTTCGAGGGGGTGGGGTTCGGAGCGGAGGGCGATGCTGCCGCGCTGCGGGTGCTGCGCGAGCTGGTCAGCGCGATCGGCGGGTACCTGTTCGAGATCGCTCCGGAACGGAAAGCGCTGTACCACCTGGCCGGCGTGGTGGCCTGCAACCATCTGGTGACGCTGCTGGCGATGGCCGAAGACCTGATGGCGGCAGCGGGCGTGGACCCGCAGGTGGCGGCCCCGGCGCTGCGCCACATCGCTGGGCAGACGCTGGCGAACGCCGCACGGTTCGGCCTGCCGGGCGCGCTGAGCGGGCCGGTGGCGCGCGGCGACCTCGGCACGGTGCAGCGGCATCTGGCGGGGTTGGCGGAAGGCGCACCTGACTACCTTCCGCTCTACCGGGAGATGGTGCTGGCCACTATCCCCATTGGCGAACGAAAGGGCACGCTGACCCCAGAACAGGCGGCGGCGTTGCGAGACATCACCACGGCAGCGGACGGCCCGGCCGCCGCGGGCCACCTACGGAGTGGAGGCTGAACATGCGGGTATCGGTGACGCGCATCCGGGGCATGAAGGCGAAGGGCGAGCGCATTCCGATGGTGACCGCCTACGACTACCCCACCGCGCGGGTGGTGGACGAGGCGGGCATCCCGCTGATCCTGGTGGGCGACAGCCTGGGCACGCTGGTGCTCGGCTTCGAGAACACCATCCCGGTGACCATGGACATGATGGTGCACCACACACGGGCCGTGGTGCGCGGCGCTGCCAATGCGCTGGTGGTGGCCGATATGCCGTTCATGAGCTACGAGGTGTCGGTGGAGGAGGGCATGCGCAATGCGGCGCGCCTCATCCAGGAGGGCGGCGCGCAGGCGGTGAAGCTGGAGGGCGGCGCTCCCGTCGGCCCGCTGGTGCGCCGCCTGGTGGAAGCGGGCATCCCCGTGATGGGCCACATCGGGCTGACGCCGCAGTCGGTGTACCGCATCGGCGGCTACCGGGTGCAGGGGCGCACCGCCGAGTCGGGGGCGCGCCTGGTGCGCGACGCCCAGTTGCTGGCGGAGGCCGGCGTGTTCGCCATGGTGCTGGAGGAGGTGGCGGCGCCGGTGGCGCGGCTGGTGACGCGGGCGGTGCCCGTACCCACCATCGGCATTGGGGCCGGCCCCCACTGCGACGGCCAGGTGCTGACGCTGCACGACCTGCTGGCGCTGCCCTCCGACCTCGGCCTGAAGCACAACAAGGTGTACGCCAACGTCGGCGATGTGATGCGCCAGGCGGTGGCCGCCTACGCCGGCGAGGTCCGCAGCGGCGCGTTCCCCACCGCCGCCCAGAGCTTCGACATGCCCGCCGAGGAGCTGCTGGCGCTGGAGGCCGAGTTGGGGCTGACGGTCGCGGGTGGTTGATGCTGCCTGCTGCGTGACATCTAGCATGTCGATACCGGCGGGCGGCCGGGCGAGAAAGCGCCTCAGCGAGTCGGAACCCAGGCCGGGTCGCGGTCGATACGCTCGCTCCGGCTGATGTTGTAGAGCCCGGAGCCGTCAGCAGCAGCCACATACACCTGCTGGTGACCGTCTCGCAGTGAAACGAAGGCTATGTGCTTCCCATCAGGTGACCATACCGGGTCACGGTCCTCTGCGGCGTGAGTGCTGAGGTTGAGGAGGCCTGAACTATCGGCGTTTACGACGTAGACCTCGATATTTCCGTCTCGACCGGAGACAAAGGCAAGTTTAGTGCCGTCTGGCGACCACACCGGATGAAAATCGTCCCCTGCACTCTGCGTAAGCAACTCAACCCCTGTGCCATCGGCGTTGGCGACGTAAATCTGTTTCTTTCCTGAACGATCGGAGACGAACGCCAAACGGTTCCCTTTAGACCAGGTGACGTCGCTTTCGTTCACTCCGCGTTCGTCGATGAGAGCCTTGGGGTCGCCACCTGACACGCGCTGCACCCAAATGCCCTCGTCTCCACCATACGTGGAGGTGAATGCTACCGATTCGCCAGTGGGAGACCAAACCGGCTGCGTTGGCTTGAAACCGCTTGCTGTGAGGTTGCGTTTGTCGCTGCCGTCACTGTTCATCGTGTAGACGGTGCTCACCCCGCTAGCGCCAGAGAGGAATAGGATCCGGTTTCCAGTCGGTGACCAACGGGGGGACTCGTCGGGCCCCGATGCAGAGCCAATGTTCGTTGGATTCGAGCCATCGGCGTTCATTACCCACACGACTTCACGACCGCTCCGTGTAGAGATGAAGACTATCCGCCTTCCATCCGGTGATAGGTTTGGGGACAGATCGTTGCCCGGCGAGTTCGTGAGGCGCCGGGGGCTACTCCCATCGCCCTTCGCAGAGTAGATCTCATAATTCCCATCCCTATTGCTCACAAAAACCAGCGAGTAGGTGCTTGGGCTTGAGGCGGCGGGTGGCATGCTCGGTGTTGGCGCCTCCGGCGCGGCCCCCAACTGGGTGAGAAAGATGAAGGTGCGGCTCCACTCGACGGGAAAGCCATCACCCTGCACCCGTGGCCGCACCCGCCAGTAATAGGCCGCCTGGGGCGCCAACGGATACATTGCCGGTATCTGGTAGGAGTTGGGCGGCACGCTGACGCCACCGTGGATGAACACGTAATAGAGAAAGCCGTTGCTGCCGAAGGTGGGGTCGGCGCTGACCTGCACCTCGTAGTAGAAGACGTCGGTGTTGCTGTTCGCCCAAGACAGCACGGGCGTCACACTGAAGACCGTCGCAGCCGATGCGGGGCTGGTGGCAACAATGCTTTGGCTGGCGCGCACTGGCGTCCTGAATGGTGCCCCATCCGACCAATCTGTCCATGTGATGCGGTTAGCCGTAAACCGGATGCGCCAGGTGTAGCCCATGCCCGGCAGGAGCCCGTACCACGTTGGTGGCCCGGGGATATTGAAGCTCGTTTCTTGACCGCGGATGATGTCGATGCCGGGGCCGTCACCGTTCGCGGGGGTAAGCTGTAGCTGATATTGGGTGGCACCTGGAGACCACTGCCAACTCAGCGTCGTTGTCATGGCCGGGAGCGTTGTAGTCGGGTCAGGAATAGGCACAACTGGTGCCGGTGGCGGCGGCGTTGGTAATGCGGGAGCAGGTGCCGGTGCTGCTGGCGTCGGCGATGGCGCTGCAGGTGCAGGGGGCGTCGTGGCTTCCACGAACGCATCTACTTGGCAACCCATGGTGCCGCAGGCAGTAGCCAATTCATTGAGTATTGCCTGGGACATCCTCACGCCCACATTGCGGGGACCGATCGAACCGGAAACAACGCTCATGACCGCGCCATCGGATGCTCTCCAGATAGGGCTGCCGCTTTGACCGCTGAAAATGTCTAACTCATGCCAAATGCGTTGCGTGTCGAAAGTGAGAAGACGGTCTTTATTTGTCCACCATTGGGTAAATTCTGGCTTATCCCCTGGGTAACCACCGGTGTATGGAGTGAGAGTGGCGGAACTAAGTGATGCGTTATTTAGCGCACCTATCTTCATATGACCCGCTCTTGCGTCGGCGGACTTGTTGAGTCTTATCAGGCCGTAATCATATGCGCGCGCAGCTATACCTATCTGGTCGGAACGGACCCACCCGTCTGGTACCCAGAGCGAATTAGCAGCATAAACCCCAAACGGGGCCGCAGGCTTAGATCCAATTCTATCCAACCCTGGCACCAATATGAATTCTTTTAGCCAACCACCATTCTCTGTTAAGTACAAACAATGTGCCGCAGTCAGAATGACGTTGTCACCCACGAGAACTCCAGAACATGAAGCAGAAGTGGTTGAATTAACCTTGGCTCCAATGTAGGTTATTGCTGAAGCAGGGAAACTGGTAGTTGGAGTTACCCTGACCCGTTCATCAGGCGGAATGACGAGTTGCAATCGAGAGTCAACTCGCTGCTCGTCACGGAGGACCGAGACATCTTTCGCCTCATCTCCAACATATGAGGCATCAATCCAATGGAAGTGCCCCGAATGCGGTTCATCTGGGCCGCTTTGCGGTGATAAGGTTGCCGACGATTGATTTGCGTGGACGGGTTCATCAGCGTGCACGTGTGAAACGCTGCGGCTGGTAGCCATGAGCAGTAACGTGACTTCCAGACCGAACAGGTACCAACTCTTTGGTGGACGCCACACATTGCCCCCGGTCCCGCGCTTTTGTTGCTCCCTGTATGCCGCCAATCGCTCGCCGTTGTCAATACCCAATGACACTTGGTGTGCATGAGCTGGATTCGACCTTCGATCCTTCAGGCTTGCCCTTCAGGGGCTCGGGCCCTCCGGCCCTTGGGAGATCTTGCTGCTGTCGACGAGCGTCCACGGCCCCAGCGCTGTCGTATACTACCCGTGCGATGCCTGCCGCCTGCCTGACCCCATGACCGACCGCTTGCTCGAACAGATCGAGCGCGTCAAGCAGACGATCCTGCACACCTACCCCGACGCCAAGTTTCGGTTCGGCGGCAGCGAGCACGCCGACATCTTCCACCTGTCCGTCTACCATGGCGGCGGCACCCTGTCGATTCCGGTGGACGTGGCGCGCGACCTGAACCTGATCTGGACTAACGACAAGATCACGGTCATCACCACCGTCTATCCCGCCAGCCTGTACCAAGAGGAGAACTGAACCGTGGCCGACGTGCGTCCATTCCGGGGCCTCCGCTACAACCCGACCATCACGCACCACCTGGATGACGTGCTGTCGCCGCCGTTCGACGTGGTCTCGCCCGCCGAGCAGGAGGCGCTGCATCAACGCAGCCGCCACAATGTGATTCGCCTGGAACTGGGCGAGCGCCAGGCCACCGACACCGACCAGGACAACTGGTACGGCCGGGCCCGCGACCTGCTGCACGGCTGGCTGCAGGAGCAGGCGCTGGTGCGCGAGCCGCAGCCGGCCTTCTACCTCAGCCGCCACAGCTTCCGCAGCGACGGTCGTGATTACCAGCGGTGGGAACTCTACGCCCAGGTGCGGCTGGAGGAGTGGGACCGCAAGGTGGTGCTGCCCCACGAGTTCACGCTGCCGGGCGCCAAGGTGGACCGTCTGCACCTGCTGCGAGCGGTGCAGACCAACGTCAGCCCCATCTACAGCCTGTACCCCGATCCGGGCGGCGCCATCGGCCGGCTGTTGCAGGCGCAGACGGGTTGCACAAACGGAGTAGAGATCAGCATCGACAAGAACATCCCGATCGGCGGGGG